>Ga0302267_10002479_pt1 | contig 22295 bp, 20 predicted proteins | sample III_Bog_E1_3_FD_194555 | JGI IMG/M metagenome (GOLD analysis project Ga0302267, IMG submission 194555) | Peat permafrost microbial communities from Stordalen Mire near Abisko, Sweden - III_Bog_E1_3 | ecosystem: Environmental > Terrestrial > Soil > Wetlands > Peat | place: Sweden: Abisko...
TGCTGGAATTTTCCGTACATTGGGTTTCCTTTTTCGGGGCCTTGTGTCCTGCGGTGAAAGTCCAGATCGAGTTAAAAGCATCCCTCCGGGGCTAAACAGACTGCGGAAAAACTTCTGGTATTGAACACGACCCTGGTCGCCCGCTTTCAGTTGCGCAATTCTCTTCGTTCAGACCAGGACCCGCCTACGGGAATTGAAGGTACCAAATGAAGGAGAGCCATGATGCGGTGATGAGGGTGCCTGCGGCGCAAAGATTCCGAGACCGCACAAACCACACCAGGGCTGCAATGAATCCTGAAAATGCGAGAATCAATCCTATTGCTTCAAGGTTCACATCGGTGATTGACCTCTTTATAAGTTCGCCCAGGTTGACTACTGCGTACAGTGCGGCGATTCCAGAGAGCGAGGTAAGCAGAAGAGCGAGCCAGGCGGACGGTCGTGTGCTTTCGCGCACATAACGAGTGAAGAACGCTGCCCAAAGTGTTGCCAATAAAAGGGAGGGACTGACGAGAGCCAGCCGCAGTTCTAGAAGACTATGCATTTTCTTTCCAGTCCCCTTGTGGTTTCGCTGGTAGTTGCCAAGCCAGTGTACGCCATGGAGTTCTGGGCTAATTGTCGCCAATTGGGAGGCTTCAGCGCATGCATGCAGCCGTCCTGCGCCAGATTTTGTGCTAATTTGTGCTACGGGTACGCCGATCTCACGTTTCTCGTCCATTCTGCTCATTCAAGAATCAGTAACTTACTTGTTTCCAATAGCCGGTAGAGTCGTGCGCTTTTAAAACTTGACGTTAACTACAGGCTGCTAGGCCAGGCTTGTCCAGTCGAGGACTACTTTGCCGGTTTGGCCGGCGATCATGGCGTCGAATCCGGCCTGATAGTCGCTGAATTTGAAGCGGTGGGTGATGATGGGGGCGATGTCGACGCCGCTCTCAAGCAGGACGGACATCTTGTACCAAGTCTCGTACATTTCGCGGCCGTAGATGCCCTTGATGGTGAGCATGTTGAAGATGACTTTGCGCCAGTCGATGGGCATTTCCTGAGCGGGGATGCCGAGCATGGCGATTTTGCCGCCGTGGGCCATGTTGGCGACCATGTCGCGCATGGCTTGCGGGTTGCCGCTCATCTCGAGGCCGACGTCGAAGCCCTCTTGCATTTTGAGTTGCTTCTGGACTTCGGCGATGGAGGTTTGCGTGGGGTTGACGGCGAGGGTTGCGCCCATGGTGCGGGCTAATTCGAGACGGAAGGGATTCATGTCGGTGACGACGACGTGGCGCGCGCCGGCGTGGCGGACGACGGGGATGGCCATGATGCCGATGGGGCCCGCACCGGTGATGAGGACGTCTTCTCCGAGGACGGGGAAGGAGAGGGCGGTGTGGACGGCGTTGCCGAAGGGATCGAAGATGGCGGCGACTTCCTGATTGATTTTGGGGTCGTGACGCCAGATGTTGGTCATGGGGAGCGAGATGAATTCGGCAAAACAGCCGGCGCGATTTACGCCGACGCCTTTGGTTTGCGCGCAGAGATGGCGGCGGCCGGCGAGGCAGTTGCGACAGCGGCCGCAGACGACGTGGCCTTCTCCGCTGACGATGTCGCCGGGATAGAAGTCGCTGACGTTGGAGCCGACCTTGACGATTTGCCCGACGAACTCGTGGCCGATGGCCATGGGGACGGCGATGGTTTTCTGCGCCCAGTCGTCCCATTGGTAGATATGGACGTCGGTGCCGCAGATGCCGGTGTAGCGGACGCGGATCAACACATCGTTGATGCCGATTTCGGGCTCAGCAATTTCTTCGAGCCAGAGGCCCGGCTCAGCCTTGCTCTTGACTAATGCTTTCAAATTTGACCCCTCCGGAAATTACCGCCTTTGTGATGGGGATGGCGGTTGGTTCCGCATGCTATCTGGATGCATCGTAGACCTGCTACGGCGTGCGCAGCGGCTTCGGCCTTCAGCTTAGCATTTCGATGCAGGGGGCGGCGCTGGCGATCGCGGGTCGTCGCTGGATGAGGTTCCGGAGATTAGCTCGCGAGCGGCATGCGCATGTCAGGAGTTGTCGAATTTGTTTGCTATTTGCCTCCGGTGGTTGGGGCTGATGCTGGGCCTTGGCCGCTTGGCGATGCGGCGTTGCAGGCGCCGTATTGGGGATCCGTCCAGCAGGCTCCGTATTGATTGGACGCGGGCTGGTTTTTGGCGGCGGCGATGGCGGGTTCCATCTCGTTGATGATCTTCAAATACTCGATGATGTCCCAGCGCTGTTCATCGGTGAGCTCAGGACCGATGACGCCCTTGGTACCGGCTGGGGCAGTGCGGAACTCGTGACCGGTGTTGGAGTTTCCGGGCTTGGTGGTGTCAACTGTGAAGCCGCCGGGGATGCGGACATTCACATAGCCAACGTTGACGGGATCGAATTCAGGATCGCCAACGTGGAATGTTTTGGGCCGCTTGTCCGCGGGAAGCAGAAGCGCGTACAGGGTTGGGACGGAGTTGTTGTGCAGGAAGGGAGCGGTGGCCCAGACACCATCGAGCGGGCGGGCTGGATAGGCCTTCGGGGCACGCCAGCAATCGGAGCGATATCCACTCCACTCATCCACTGTGGCCTGGGGAAGATTGAGGTCGTTGAATCCGCGCCGCAGGATGCCGCCGATGACGGTTTGAATGACCAGCGGGCCGGCCGCATTGTTGCCGAGGCCGATTGATGATGCGTCCGCGGTGCGGGTGGCAAAGTTCTGGGCATCGAGAGGGTCGGTGCCGATTTCATCGATGGGGAACAACCTGAGCATGAAGAATGTCTTCTTGTTGCGGATGGCGATTTGATCTCCGCACAAGGGAGCGGGTTCGCGCTGGGGCGAGTGGCATTTGGAACAATACTGGGCGTAGAGTTCCTCGCCCTTTGCGGCCTTGTCGTGATTGATGGGGCCGAAGATGTATTCCGGCCAAAGCGGAGCTGTGAGTTTGCCGGCCATATCTTCCATCTCCCACATGTTCTTCATGCGGACGCTTGAGATGTAGCGGTCATTCTTGGAGGGATCGCCGGGAAGCACGACGCTGGCATTGACTGCGACGGATTCAATGATGTTTCTCGACATGGGCTGGCGGATGGAACCGTTGGATTGGACCCAGTCATATTCGGTGACGTACCAGAGCGGGAAGGCGGTGACCGGGGCATCCAATGCGCGCAGATTATCGTTGGCAAGCCGCCTATAGAGGGTATTTCCTCCGGTGCCGAGAGCATCCAGGCGGCCAAAGGAGGCATTCGTGTTTTTGAGGGCAAGCTGTTGTGCCTGCTGCTGCACTTTTTCAGCGAGCCATGCGCGCACCTGCTGGCGAAGATTGTCAGCGGCGGCAGGGCTGTATTTGTCTTTCAAGACACGCCGTGCAAAGCGATCGAACTTATCGCGATCAAAAATATTTGCAGTAAAACTGGGCTGCACGGTGGCTGCAACAGCGATGACGAGTTGCGACAGGAATGTATCGAAGTTGACGATTCCCGGCGCGCCATCAATGCGAACGCCCATGCCTTGATAGGTGAGTTGCGCAGTGTGGCAAAAGGCGCAGGTCAATCCGACATTCTGGACGCCCGTAATTGGATCGGGATCGTCTTTCGCGAAGCCGATGGGCAGCAGGTCTGGATTGCTGATGCCATTCGGGTCTGGAATGATCCGCATCTTGGTGATGTACTCGTTGGACCTAAACAACTGTTTACTGGTGGGCTGCTCAAGCGCGAGAAACCAGTCGTAGGGCATGACCTGCGAGCCTTGCGAGGTGTGGTAATACTTTTGGCGCTCCGCCTCGGTCCAGTTTTTATTGAGCTTGACGACATCGTAGACCTTTACCGAGGAGGGGAGGTCTGGAAAGTAGAGGATGTAGCCCCAGATACCCACGCCAATGATTGCAACAACAGAGACGATCAAGACAACCCATTCAATTGGCCTGGTTGGCAGGCGGAACGCGGCGCGAAAGAAATTCGAGATTCGGTTCATAGGTATCACACCTCCTTCAGCAGGCGAGGAAGCCGGCTTACTATGACAGGTTCTTATCCAGATTCGCGAGTTGAGCCTTTGTCCTGCGCGACTCCGTACATGATGCGGGGAAGCTCGCCGGGGCGAGACGGATCGAGGATTCGCTCAGGGTTTGGGCTCGACAACGGGGACAGCGTTTTGGTGATGCCGGTACTTTGACCCTTCGTAATAGATCCGTTTTCTGACGCGATTCACACCACCGAGGGGTCTGTGTTCCGGAAGGCAGCGCCAGGGATTCATGGAGAGATTTTCGCAAAAGATCAATTGCTCTGGGGAGTCAGTTTTCTGTACGGGAAGAATGAGGGTTGCAATCTTGTGCCACGGAGTGTCTTGTTCGCGCCACGGCACCAACGCATTTTCAATGGGCTGTTTGTAGGGGTCCAGTTGAAACTGGATGCGAAGATCGAAGCCTGCTTCGCCTTCTTTAAGCTGCCGCGCAAGACCTTCGCGCAGGTAGTTATTGGCAGGATTTTGGGGAACCGGTGTGGTGGGCTTCAACCAGGGCCAGAGGGATAATTTGACTGCGCGTTCGCCGAAGAGATAGGGCGTGGCGCTGTACCAGGGCACCTCAAGCAGGCTGCCGATCCGCTTCTGCGATTTCAAAATACAAATTGCAACCGAAGGATGGGTGAGCATAAACCAGCCAAGCTTGAACAAGTCGCCAAGGCTCTTTTTTGCGCTCATGCCTCCTGCTTCGGCGAAGGTTAGGAAGTCCTGGGGATCGCGCGTGAAGAAGGTGTCCGGGGTGATGAAGATCAGGTCATGGGTGTGTGCATTGGAATCGGGCTCCAAGAGCGTGACTCCTTCCACATCCATCAATTTGAGTGCCATGCCGCGCAGGTCTTTGTCGTTGTCCGGCAGCGGGTCGGGAAGCGTGCTGGAGAAGCGAATCCAGACAGGATAGGTGCGCGGCGTCTTGAACAGACCAACGCGAAGGTTTTCAGGTAGATCGGGATCGACGATGAGCGTTGCCTGCGCGGCGGCGTGGGACTTTGTGTTGACGCCGCGATAGGTCGTCCCCTGCAGGAAGCGCTGCTCCACTGTTTCGCGCAGGATCTGAACGAGTTTTTTCGCGATTTCATCTTCGTTCGGAGCCGGGTACTCGGTATTGAGCGCAAGTTGTGGCGCACCAGTCATGGAGAATCCTCCGACAGAAAATTTTGGCAGTTATTGCTTCTCAGGCAGAAATGCCGAGGCTTTTCGCTGAGTATGGCACAGATTTTCATCTACGGATGCGATTTTTGTGTGACGGGCGGTCATTCAATCCGTTTAAGTGGGTGGGCCGTGACGCGGTCGGAAGCCAGGCGCTTGGGTTGAGCTGTTTTCGCATTGCTGGGGGAATGATTACACGTTCGTTAATATTCAAGTAGTAATTTTGGATTGGCGGTCACTCAGCCAGAACCCAACCCTACAGCGAGTGGTTTCGGTTTCACGAGCGCCAGCGACCGCGCTTAAGGCCTGCTATCCACTCCCGAAAGCTTGCAGCCTCGCGGAGTAGTGCATCCGCTCGAATTGGGTCCGATTTGGACCGATCCTCACAGTCTTTGGCCTTCTGCTCGGTGTCGGCAATTGTGGCCTCGGCAGAAATGACCTGCGACGAAAGCACCACAAACTCCGCAACACCGTCCTTGGTCTCGACATAGTCCGGTTGTTCTGTGGTAACTCGGAGTAGCTCTCGACCATCCTGGCAATGCCCCTGCTCCAAAATCTCGCAACGGATTTCGCCGCTCATCGGGTAGGAACCATCTGGACCAGGCCACTTATCGCTGACAACTGGACCCTTTTCAACGAAGGTATGGATGCGACCGGATGCGTCAACAAGTTCGCATTCTACGAAGCCGGGAAAGTGGTCGTCTACATACCGGACTATTTGAACTTTCAGTTGCATGAGAGTCGAATTATAAGCGCACCGTGCGATCGCGCCCGAGTGTTCGCCTATTCGGAAGTTACTCGGTACGGTGGCGAGCTTGTCGAAATGCAACCGCAGATCCTTCGACTGGCCACCCAGATCTGAAAGGGGGTTCGGGGCCCCTTTCGCTTCTGATGAATGGCCTATATCGCAGCGCCGCCTCCGGGGCGCGAGGCTCATTATGCTTTAGTACCCAGGACTGCGCTTTGCTTGTCCATGGGCTATTCTCGTGCGGCCCCTCCGGGGCGCTTTCGCTGCGGGATGATCAGCTCAGCAGTAACTTGCGACGCGAGTCAAGATGCTCAGGAGGAACAAGAAATTCGGTCGAACAAATTTAGCAAGTTAGCCGCGGCTTCGCCGCGATAGCAAGTTAGCAAGTCAGCAAACGACCCGATCTCCGACGGCTGTTTATTCCAGGCGTAACTTGCCGAAGCGAGTCACGATGCTCAGGATGACAACTTCCTGTCGGGGAATGAGAGTTCAGCGCGAATTGTCGGCAACTCATTCCCAATGCGATCTGGTCCACGGAGATTCCAAGGAAAGTCCCGCGGCTCGAAGGCACTCGCAGGGGCCGTTCGGTCGAGAGGACACTGCGGCCTTGACTTCGGCCTCAACATGCGTTGGCCAAGTAATAACCCCCAGACGTTGTTCTGCTCAATTGAGTGAGCTTGAATGACCTTTCATTTCTCTTCCGATTGGATAACCTTCCGTTGACATCAATTTGAAAATGCGGACGGTGGCTGCTCATCTCTTCCAATCGGCATCGAAGGCACAGGAAGGGAAATCGGAAAAATGAGGAGAAACCTGTGATTCGAGAGCTTGGTTATGCTTGTCTGGGCGTCACGCTGTGCGCGTCTGCGGCATCAGCCCAGACCACCCTCGACAGCACGAACCTGGACGGAGAAAGCAGTGCGACAGTTGCCACGTCTCCGGCTGCCTGGGTGTACGTATCGAGCAGGCTCGCGGGCGGCAGCGTAAATGAGATAGAAGCATTCGACGCAGCGCCGAATGGGAAGCTCACTGTCATCGCCGGTTCTCCTTTTCATGAGAATGTTACGAGCATGGCAGTGAACGGCAAGTACCTGGTCGCCGTGAACAGCAATGGATTCGACATCGACTCCTATTTGCTCGAATCCAATGGAGCGCTGAAGTACGCGGCAACGACGAACGCCTCGCAGCCGGGCGATTGCAATTCCCTGGGGAGCCTGGTTTTTGATCACACAGGGGCAACTTTGTACGACATGGAATTCCGTGGCAGCGGTTGCGACAATAACACGTTCGAATCCTTTGCCGTCCACAGACCGACTGGCGGGCTAAACGCCCTGGGAAATAGCAGCGCAAACAACTGGCTCGAACTTCCGGTGAGCTTCATTGGGAACAATGTGTATGCGTACACAGCATCGTGCCTGGAAGACATGGATTGGGGGATTTTCGGATTTCAGCGTAGCAGCGACGGGTTGCTCACCGAGATTAAAAATGCAGGGGTGCCTCCAACGCCGCCGACCGGAGATTTTTACTGTCCCTCGCAGGCTGCGGCCGATCCAACCGATCATGTGGCAATCACCATGCAGCCGGTGAATCAGCAGACCTTTAATCCAGATAAGCCGCCGCAACTGGCCACTTATACGGCCGATGCCAATGGACATTTGAGCACGACGAGTACGGCCGCCAATATGCCAACCACAGAAGTGGTCAGCGTGACCGATATTGCCATGTCCCCTTCAGGCAAGTTAATCGCGGTGGGAGGCACAGGCGGGCTGCAGATATTCCATTTCAATGGGGCCAGCCCGATTACACACTATACCGGACTGCTGACAACGGACGAAGTCGATCAGTTCTTCTGGGACAACGAGAATCACTTGTATGCAATCAGCACTGCAACAAACAAGCTGCGGGTCTACACAATCACGCCAACCGGCTACAGCGAAGCTCCAGGGTCGCCGCATACGGTCAACTCTCCGCATGACATTATTGTTCAACCGCTGCCGCGCTATTAGGGCTGGAGTTTCCGGCTCAAATCGAAGAGTAAGCCTCCGTTCTGCATCTGCAGATTTTCACTAGCCGGGGAGGCGATACGGACGGCCGCGGTACATGCCTACCTGCTCTACCGACTTGATGCGGATGACCTGGGCGGTGGTGTTGTCGCCACCATCGATCTCGACGGCGCGGGCTACGAGTTCGCGGGCTGTTTCTTCGATGTTCTTATTCTGGGAAACGATGGCGGCGAGGTCGCGCTCGGTCATTTCATCGTGCAGGCCGTCGGTGCAGAGGACGAGGATGTCCTCCGTCTGAAGGGTGATGGCGGTGGTGTCCGCGGTGACGAACATTTCAGGGCCGAGGGAGCGGATAAGGACATGGCGAGAATCGGCGCTGGCCATTTCAGAAGTGGAGATGAGGCCGAGTTTGCGCTGCTCGTTGACCCAGGTGTGGTCCTGCGTGATTTGCTTGGCTTTGCCGTTGCGGATGAGGTAACAGCGGGAGTCTCCGACATGGGAGACGATGGCCTGATCGTGGCGGATGGCGCAGGCGACGGCGGTGGTGGCCATTTTTTTGCCGCGATATTGCGGGGCGAGAGTGCAGTCGTGTACGGCAGCGTTGGCGTGCTGGATGAGGCGGGGAAGCAGGCTGATAAGCATGGTGCCGGCCTGGGCTTTGGCGAATTCTTCCGTGATGACGGAGATGGCGGTGGAGGAGGCGACTTCTCCGAGGTCGAGGCCGCCAACACCATCGGCCACGACGAAGAGATACCCGTGGGAGCGGGCCTGCTGGCGCGAGGCAGGGATGAAGGATCCCATCGCATCTTCGTTGTTAGTGCGAACTTTTCCGAAATCGCTTGCCTGACCGAACTGTATATCCAGCATTGGCTCCGCCTGAGGATGGTCCGGAAATCCCCGGACAGGTGTTCAATGTACTGCGAGAGACGTATCGGAATTGCCGCGAGGTTTCAAAACCCTTCTATTCGGCAAGGTTTCAGAGGTACAACGATACGGCCCGTTCGCAGGTGGGTTAGCATTAGTAATGCAAACGAACCATAAAAAACCAATCATGATTGCAAAAAAGCAATCGTGATCACGCAAGATTCTTGAGCCATTTTAAGGGCCCCGGGCTGCCGGACCGTGGTGGAAAGTTTTAGATAAAGAAGAACTTGATTGCATTGTGGGATGACGTTTCCGGCTTGAAGTCCAACTGAGAACAACGGTGCGCGGGTCCGTGCACGGGGTGGCTTCCCGGTTCGATGTGAGGAAAGGTCGGTAGCGTTTGTCTGCAGGGTCAACTCCAGTGCGTTTCGCATTCGGCGCCAGGTTCAGGCGCGGGCGCGGCTCCGGCATGCGCCTGCTGCTGGCCACTCTGGAGTGTGCGCTGGGCATGGTGGCAGTGTTACTGACCGCGGCCCTGGCGCACTGGGCGTCCTGGTTAGTGCCGGTGGCGGTGCTGCTCTACCTGCTTATCGTAATTCCCATCGCGCTGCTGTGCGGATTCTGGCAGGCGGTGATTGTTTCGCTGACGGCGGTTGTGGCGCAGGGGTATCTGAACGCGGGCGGGGGGCTGTCAAATCCGGCGGTGGACCCGGCGAATTCAGTAACGCTGTTGGCGTTTGTGCTGGTGGCGCTGGTGGTGAGCCGGCTTTCGTCACGCGTGAGGGGGAATGCGCGCGAAGCCGAATCGTGGGGCGGGCAGATGCACGACCTTTACGAATTTACGCGACGGACGCTGCAGATGAATCTGCACCATGAGCCGGGACCGCAACTGGCGGAGTTGGTGCACGAGATTTTTGCGCTGGAGGCGGTCGCGGTGTTTGATGCCGACCTGCATGACGTGTACCAGGCGGGTTACTGGAGCGTGGATCCGCAGGAGATGGCGCAGAATGTTTATTACTTTGAAACTGCGGACGACGATCCGGAGACTGGGTTGGGGCGGCGTGTTGTGCGACTCGGGTCGGTGCCTGTGGGCAGCCTGGTGGTGCGGGGCGAGACGAGTCCGCTGACAAATAATGCGATTGCCTCGCTGATCGCCATTACCTTTGATCGGTACAGGGCGTTTGCCAATGAAAGCCGGATTGAGACGGAGCGGCGGACAGAGCAGCTGAGGGCAACGGTGCTGGATAGCCTGGCGCACGCGTACAAAACGCCGCTGACGGCGATCCGTGCGGCGTCAACGGGTCTGGGCGAAATGGGTCACTTGTCAGCGGGACAGGCGGACCTGGTGGCGCTGATTGATGAACAGGCGGGCGTGCTGAATGACCTGACGACGAGGCTGCTGACTACGGCGCGGCTGGATGCGGGTGAGGTTGCAATCAGCGCTTCGCCGGTGGGTGTGGGACCGCTGGTTGAAGAGGTGGTTGCAAGCCTGCGGGAACGCCTGGCGAGCATGAAAGTTGCCATCGATTTGCCGGATGACGACCTGGTTATTTGCTGCGATCGGCAATTGATCATCATGCTTTTGACGCAATACATAGATAATGCTTGCAAGTACTCAATTTTTGGAACGACGATTACGATCCGCGTGGCACATACCAACGCGGAGGCGATTTTCTCAGTGAACAGCTATGGACCGGTGATTCCAATGGCGGACCGGGAACGGATTTTCGACCGCTATTATCGTTCGGCCACATACGCCAACCGCGCTCCCGGCACGGGGATCGGGTTATCAGTGGCGAAGCGGGTGGCGCTGATCCATGGCGGATATGTCTGGGTGACCAGCGATGAAGTTGAAGGGACCACATTTTTTGCATCTATTCCAGCCCCAGTGAGCAAAAGGAGTTCCGGATGAGCCAGCCTGACCTTCGAGTTTTAGTGGTTGACGACGAATCGGCAATTCGCAGAGCACTGCGGCCAGCACTGATGGAACTGGGCTTTCAAGTGGCGGAAGCGTCGCGGGGCGAAGAAGCGCTGCAATTGCTGCGTGCGGCTACCTACGACGCGGTGCTGCTGGATGTGAATATGCCGGGGCTGGGCGGAATTGAGACGCTTAGACGAATTCGAGGTTTCGCACCGCGGCTTCCCATCCTGATGCTGACAGTGCGCGATCAGGAAGAGGAGAAGGTGATCGCTCTGGACCTGGGTGCCGACGATTATGTGACCAAGCCGTTCAGCACGCGGGAATTGATCGCACGCATCCGGGCGGCGGTGCGGCGGGTGCGGGCGCCCATTCGGCCCGAAGATGCGCCGATCGAGATTGGAGAGATTCGGCTGGACCCGGTGAAACGCGTTGTGACGCGGCGCGGACAGGCGGTGCACCTGACGCGCAAGGAATTCGATATTCTGCATTGCCTGATGAGCCGAGCTGGGCGCGTGGTGACCTATGCCAAGCTGCTGACCGCCGTGTGGGGCGCGGACTGCCGCGAAGAAGTGGAGTACCTGCGGACCTTTGTGCGGCAGTTGCGGAAGAAGATTGAAGGCGATCCGTCGAACCCGCTTTACCTGCTGACGGATGTGTACGTGGGGTACCGGTTTGCGGATGCGCAGATGTTCCAGGATGCGATGGCGGCGCTGTCGGGGGGAACTGGGGCGGATGCGACGATCCAGTGAGGCAGCGGTGGTGATGAAATAGAAAGAACGCCGGCGCACACTCTCGCATCGGATGATTTCAAAACACATTGCCTGCCTGGTGCGGGCGCAGATTGTGATCAAGGCGAAGCGTGGACGGCAGAGTTCCTTGGCCTCAGTTCCCACCAGGCGGAGTCGTGTGATCCTCCAGTGCCGACCGCCATTCACGGTATTTGTTTGCAGTCACAAATGCTTGCGCCTGCTCGGGCGAGGCCCCTGTTTTTCTTGCTACATCGTCGATTCGCGGCTGCCGATTTGCCGTGCGGTCGGAGGGGGTTTCTAGCCACCCACCCGGAGTCTGAAGCACCGTTATAGTCCCAGCGAGGACATACGACTCGCCGGTGGTTTCTCCGGAAGACAACGTTCTATCGTTCGAGAGCCCCTGAATACTCTCTCGAAGCCTGGCTATGACGGCGGCGGCGTTCGATTTTCCCGATGCAATGTTGTCAAGTAACGGGATGACAAAGGAAAGAGCTTTGTACGTCCCCGTTCGGCGCTGGAAAATGAGGTCAATTTTGTCCGCGTCCCCTTCAACATCTCCGTCTCCGTACACCACCGCATCCGTTCTAGCTGTACAGTCGCCCCGGCCTATTACTTTCGAAAGAAAACTCCCCGCTACAGGGATCGGACGATCGTGGCTAAACTGGAAGCGAGCGTCCATGCTTCCATTGTCATCGTATTCAACGCGACCATCCTCGCGGGTGCACGAAAAGGTGACATGGAGGGCCTCTATCTTCTGCTTGCTGGCGTTTCGAATGACGTCCCGCCATTCCCTTTCCGGCTGCGGCTTACCAGCTACATTCGCTGTCGCTCCAGTCTCAGCGGTTGTCGTGGCGCCTGTCTCTGTGACGCCGGTTATCTGCGCCCCCGAACACACGGTTAGCGGAAGTATTCCGGTCAGTAATAGAACTCGCGCAATCATTGGCGCCCCCTCCTGTTTCAGTTAATTAGAAGTGCATTCCGCCGTCTTTGCGAAGTTTACGAGCTGTAGCTTTTGGGGTGTAACCGTGGACGGATTGTCGATGCCGCTTGAATCACAGGTACCCGAAGAGCAGTCGGTGCAGTCGCAATATGTCAGGCCATCTGAACTGGGCCACGCAATCGGGGTAATGGCCCAGTTGAACGTCACGGTCCCGGGTCCATTGGAATTGGGCTGGACTGCGCCGTTCGTAACGGTTGGAGGTGTCGCGGTGGCGTAAATCGTATCGCCATCGCAATCCCAGTAGGGAGACGTATCGGAGACCCCCTCGGCGCTCGTGGAGTAGGAACTCGATGAGCCGGGAGCGGTCGTATAGGGCAGGGTTATAGCTGCCGCATAGGTTGGGTCATTGTCACCTGACCCGGCGGGAGGCGCTTGAACCGAGGCAGTACCCTCTGTTCCAGAGCAGCTACCTGTTCCGTTGATCACAAACGAGTTCGATGTGCCATCCACGGTGCCCGTCTGCTCGCTTTTTGTTCCGTCAATGTCTACGGTCACGATATAAGACGCCTTGCATGTCGCTGTGTAGGTTCCTGGGCTGATACCCGCCGTCGAAACCTGGGCCGACCCAGATAAGACGTCCGTTGACGTTTCTGACAACGTAATATTCCCAAACGCACTTAACGAAGGTTCCAGGGTGCAGGTCGCGGGTCCGTCTGTCTGAACCGCTCCCAACTGATTGAGGATCGAGACATCTATGGTCATGCTAATGGTAATCGGTTGGCCTTCATCGACGGTTGTGGGGCTCACGGTGACTGTGGCTAGGTTCTGCGCATGCGCGACCGACTGAGTTGCCGCCAATACAAGAATAGAGGACATTACTCTTTTCGATAGAGGAATTCGACTTGCAAACACCTTAGGTGCCTCCTTTGTCCACGCGCGAAACATTGTGCATCTGCACCGGCAAATTCCGAACACTCTTTTCGGTTGTTCCGTGCCTGTGGCTACCCCTCTGAAGGATGAAAGAGAGCGTCAGAAAGCTGACCATTAGCTCAGCCGTCGAAAGGCTCCGTGGTAGCCCTATTGGGTTGCAAGAAAGACATCGAAGATCTTGCGGTCGACATCGTCACCACTCACTGGAGTGAGGTGTCCCTCGTATCGAAAGTGGTTGCCGTATTGGTCCGTGTATGGCGACCGTTCATAGTGCAGCGAGATGCGCAGAATGCCGACTTCTTCCAGCGTGTGCAGTTCTTCTGGCTGTGATATGCCGTCGTGGTTTACATCAATCCAAATGCGCAGACCGGGCCATATTGCGTCCCCCGGGTCGATCACACCGTTGTTGTTGCCGCCGTACGCAGGGGTATCGTAGATAGCCAGGGCTGCAAACCCGTTCGGAGGGTGCGAATTTGTGAGTGGTTGTGCGGTGAGGTTGCCGAACAGGTCTCGCGCGCTGGTGATTTGTCCGTTTTTCGGCAAAGCCAGCCAGCCGTTTGTGGAACCTTTTGCTGTCCAGGCGATTTGTATTGGCGTGCCCGTTCCATAGAAATCAAACTTCACGCCATCCGCGGCAGAAGTTAGGTGAAACCCGGTGCCGTCGGTGTCGATGATGATCGGTGTGCTGCCAAGGCGTTGCCAAACATACGTACAAGTAGTGGTATCCCATAACCAATAACCATCGGCACCATCGCCCCAGGCGGGCGGGGGCAGGGGACCGGGTACACATGGGATCGAGCATTGAGCGAAGACGGGGTTGACGGACGCTAAGAACGAGAGAGCAAATAAAACGATATAGAGAAGTCGGCGCAATCTCACCGCGTAGTCTCCTTAAGTGAAAGTTGATACATCACACAGGAACACGAGGGCGGGGAAGATAAGCGAGGACTTCGAGGTTTTGCGAGGGATCAGATTTCCTGTCACTCTTTCGTAGCATTATGACCAATCAAAAAGCAAAGCACAAGAAGAACTTTCTTGACCGGAAAGTTTGGAAGCAAATCTTCCGCGCTCAAATGCTTTCAGCGCCAATCCGTCGACGCTTACGATTGAGTCTTCAGGTCTCAAATTGTTAGGCGGCCACGGAGGCTCGAACATGGTAGCGCCCGAATTGCTGCCAAATGGGGAAGCTTCAGCGTATGAACGCAGCCCTCCCGCTCCAGAGTTTGGACTGACTTGTGCTATGGATGCAGGGCTGCCGCTACTCGTCGTAGTGGAGCAGGCTGAAGACGTCGTACTCGGTGAAGCGGTCGCGGCCTTTGAGGAAGTCGAGTTCGATGGCGAAGGCGAGGCCGGCGATTTCTCCGCCGAGCTGCTTGACCAGCTTGATGGTGGCTTCCATGGTGCCGCCGGTGGCGAGCAGGTCGTCTACGAGGACGACGCGTTGGCCGGGTGCGATGGCGTCGAGGTGAATCTCAAGGGAATCGGAACCGTACTCAAGGTCATAAGTGACGCGGGCCACGGGAGCGGGGAGCTTGCGCGGCTTGCGCACGGGCACAAAGCCGGCGTTGAGGCGGTAGGCCAGGGCGGGTCCGAAGATGAAGCCGCGGGCCTCGATGCCAAGGACCAGGTCAATGTTGTGCGGGATATAGTGCGCCGCCAGGGCGTCAATGAGCTTGGCGAAGCCAGTCTTGTCCTTGAGCAAGGTGGTGATGTCGTAGAACAGGATGCCGGGCTTGGGGAAGTCGGGTACGGTGCGGACCAGCTCTTTCAGGGCCTCCACATTGATGGGGTTGGTCGACTTGCTTTCTTCGGGCATGCGTCTGTTCGCTCCTGAACGGGTCTGGATGAATCTCATGGGAAGGGAACAGGCGGGGATTGCAGTTCGTCTTCCCTACAGATTATAAGGTGTTGGAGGAGGGAGACGCCTTAGGCCTTGGGAACTCCTCAATGTGCTGTTCGCCTTGCCTGCCGAAGTAGATCACCCGTTTACCGGTGAGGAACGCCCAATAGCCAATAACACCTGCGGCGGTGGAACGCTCTACAAACTCGGGGTACCGCACCGTGTCGGCCTGGGCGCCGCGAATCGCCGCCACCAGTCCGGCATTGTCGAACTCCGCCGCAATCGGACCAGGGTCCAGAATCATGGCCACCGTGTGCGTGGCTCCATCCGCCAGGTAGTGCGTTTTTTGCTTCGTCGCGAAGTCTACAAGGTACGACTCCACTCCGGCTTCAAGCAGTCCATTGACGACCTGGGGGAAGGTCATTTTGCCTTGTTGTGTTGCGATCGCCAATTCTTGAATTACCTGCTCGCTCATTTCTTCTCCTTTTACTCGATTGCCATTGTTATTCGGTTGGTAGTGTTTGAAGGCCGTGCGCGTCGACCAGTTTCTTCATGATTGCAATCAGCGCGGCGCGCTCGCCCGATGAGAGTGGGTGAAAGAACTCCTCGTCATTCTGGTCGGCCAGGGCTGCCAGTTGCGGGGTCAACCGCCGCCCTGCCGCCGTGAGCGCAATCGTTTGAAAGCGGCGGTCGTCGCTGCGGTCCCGACGCGTGACCAACTTCTTTTTTACGAGCCGGTCAACGAGTTTGGAGACGCCGCCGCGCGTCATTCCGATCCGCTCCGCCAGAACGCCCGGCGAAGTCTCATGGTCGTCAAACATTTCACGCATGATCACCCACTCGGCTACGGTGACTCCGCTTGCCAGAAGCTTACGGGCAAATGCGTGCGAAACATGATTGGAAACGAAGCGAAGCCAGAATCCAACGTGCTTCTTCAGGTCGCTGACGGGAGGATCGAGCTCCTTTGTATCTCTCATGGAATACAGATTACTTAGAAACTGTTTCCTAGTCAACTATTATTTATATCGAAGAAGAATCGTAAAAGGATCTCTTGAGGAGTTCTACCGATTCGCGTTCCTCGAAAGGCTCAGGCATCACGATTGAGCCCTGAGAGTTTTGGCGCCGCAACAACGCCAGTGCGAGCCTCTGCCACACCGCAGGTGCTCTCCGTTATACTTCTTCACAACCGCACATGAAGCGCCACGTTCTCATCTTCGGTCTCGTGGGCGGTCTGCTCATCGCCACCCTCCAGTACACCGAATACCGATTCGTTATCATTGAGCACTCCGTCGAGCTTTACAGCGCGCTCGTCGCCATTCTCTTTGCGGCATTCGGCATCTGGCTTGGTCTGAGGATCACGCGCAGTCGCGACACCATTCGGGAAACGGTGGTGGTGAAGGAAGTGCTTGTTCCCGCGGAAGCTCGGGCTCCTTTACCCTTTGTTCCCAATACGGCTCAGCAGCAGACGCTAGGCATTACGGCCCGCGAGCTTGAAATCCTGACTCTGGTCGCCCGCGGTCTGAGCAATCGCGAAATCGCCACCGAGCTTTTCGTTTCAGAGAATACCGTGAAAACACACTGCGCGCGCGCCTTCGACAAGCTGGGGGCCGCGCGGCGCACCCAGGCGGTGCAGCGGGGGAAAGAACTGGGGCTGTTGCCCTGAACTTGTCATCCGAAAGGACGATTTCCGCTACCTTCTACTAAAATCATCGGAAAAGTTGATTTCTATAACATCAAGAACGTTTCTGCCAGGCCGAAGAAGCACCGCTGCTGAGAGGAAAAGTGATGAAGAAAGCAGTGATGGTGGTGATGCTATTAATGGCTATTCAGTGCTGCAGGGCGCAATGCGGCCCTGGGACGAACGGCAGGAAAAGTAATCTAACGATTTCGCCCATTGACAGGTCGAAGAGCTTATCTGAGCGGGATGCGTACGATGTGAAGGAGTTCGTGGATCTGCGATCTAATGTCGATCGAGCCCGACTGTTCGGTCGAAACAAAAAGGTTCATCTTGACAACCCAGCCTATTTCGCCGCCCATGTTCCATACGGAAGATACCGGATCAAGCTGCAATCGAGGTCCCGCTCAGAGTCATTCGGTCGGTTGATTGACGTTTGCCAGCCAGATGAAACAGTGGAAGTTCCTCGCGAGTTTGCGCGGGTGCATATTGTTCCTCTGCGTGGGGACGGGAATTTAGTAGAGGCTGATTCTGCTGACTTCCCTAAAGTTATTAAATTCCGTAATTCATTGGACGATACGGAAATCTCAGACCTGTTTAAGAAGGGTGTCGCCGATCAAATTCCCTACGGCCCCTATGACCTTGAGTTCATCCTGCCCCTCGGGGACATCAAGCGCGAAGTGGACGTTTTTCAGCCAGATGTATGGGTATTCTCGGGCTCCCCGAGTTTCTATGGAGATGCTGATATCTCTGATCCGGGAAATGTCGTGCGTGGTGAGCTCAAGAACATTCCAGCGAACGAAAGGCCTGTTTTCATGATCATGGCGGGGGTTTACTTTCCCTATACGATCAACAGCGTCGTCTCGGATACAGGGAACGGAAGCGGCTCGTTCAGCTTTGTCGGGAATAATCCGTCGGGCGAATTCATGTTGTATACGGTTGGAAAATCAGGAGTCCTGGACGCCCGAGAATTCAAGATACCGCGACATTCTGAAATCATGGTCGATTTATCGCACTCAAGTCCGCCGAAGGTCGATGACGCGCAGTAAGTGCTGGCCGCGTCCCCCAAAAGCATGATTTCCGCCTCATTCCCGTAAAATCATTCGAAAGGATGACGACATCCGGCCCCGTTACCCGGCACTGTGACTTCATCGCAACTCGATCCTTACTCGAAACAGGAGCCAGCCATGAAGAAAACCGTTCTCACCTTCGGCGTGATCGCCGGCGTCATGATTTCCGTCCTGATGGACGGCTCGCTTATCCTCGCCAACAAGATTGGCTCTGGCCACAACAGCATGCTGCTCGGCTACACCATGATGGTGGCGTCGTTCCTGCTGATCTATTTCGGCGTCCGCAGCTACCGCGACAACAACCTTGGCGGTCAAATCTCTTTCGGCCGTGCCTTCGCCTGCGGCATCCTGATCGCCCTGATCACCACCGTCTTCTACGTCGCCACGTGGGAGATTCTCTACTTCAACTTCATGCCCCACTTCATGGATAGCTACTGGGCCGCGCAGATTCACAAGGTCCAGGCCCGGGGACTCGACCCCGTAACCACGGCCGCGAAGATCGCCGAAATCCAGCACTCGCAGCAGCTCTATGAGAATCCGTTCGTCAACATGGCCTACACGTTCATGGAGCCGCTGCCCGTGGGACTGATCATTACTCTCATCTCCGCTTTCGTCTTGCGCCGCAAGTCCGCCGCGGAACCGGCTGGCGCTGCGGTAGTGATGCACACATAAATTGAAGGCCGAGGCGCAAACTCCGGCCATTCATCAACAGAATTGTTAACCGGTTTTTATCAGGAGGTTGTATGGCATCAGTGAATGGTTTTGGCGGCATCTCGCTGCGCGCGAACGATCCGAAGGCTCTCTATCAATGGTATGAAAAGCATCTCGGCCTGGTGAATTCCGGAGGATTTTTCTTGTTTCCTCCGCCGACGGAAGTACACCCTCATGTCGTCTTCTCCTTTTCCAAGCAAGACTCTGATTATTTCCCGGTGGCGCAGAAAGCGATGATCAATCTGCAAGTGGACGATCTGGACGCGCTGCTGGACCGTTTGATAGCCGAAGGTGTGACGGTGGACCCGGATCGCCAAAGCTATGACTTCGGAAAGTTTGGCTGGATCACGGATCTGGAAGGAAACCGCGTTGAGCTTTGGCAGCCTATCAAAAATGACTAAGTTCGAAGCAGGTGGGCTACACGCCGATGGTGTCGCCCGCCTCGCCTAGCTTCCAGATAAACCTGGGTCCGCCTCATCGCGATGTTGCCGCGATGAGGCGGTTCTAGATTCATAGAACTCCACTGTTTCCGGGTGTTGGAAACTTTCCTGTTGCTTTCCAAAAGGTAATGTGGCATACTCCTGTTGGAAAACAAAAGGTGATTGCCCAATGCCCGAAAAGCCCGACGTGCTGCAGGGAACCCTGGCGCTGATGGTCCTGAAGACCCTTGATTTGCTCGGATCTTTGCACGGCTATGGCATTGCGCGCCGCATTGAGCAGATCAGCGGTGACCTGCTAGCCGTCAACCAGGGCACACTCTATCCGCTTCTGCTCAAGCTGGAGAATGAAGGCGCGATCGCCTCCAATTGGGGCGTCTCGGAGAACAATCGCCGTGCGCGGTTCTATCGCCTGACCAAGGCAGGCCACAAGCAATTGCAGGCCGAGACTCGCGACTGGGAGCAAACAGCCGCCATCATCGCACGCTTCTTCGATGTTACCGGGGAGGAGCTGTCATGAGATTACTGCGGCGCTTTTTCGCACGCCTCTTGAACTTTGTAGCCGGAAGCCGCGATGATCAACGTTTGCGCGAAGAGATGGCGGAACATCTCGCGGAGCAAACTGCGGATAATCTTCGCGCGGGCATGTCTGCTGCCGAAGCACATCGCAAGGCCGTGGTGAAGTTCGGCGCGGCGGAGGCGATCCGCGAGCAGTATCACTCGGAATTAGGCCTGCCGTTCATCGAAACGCTCCTGCAGGATACGCGCTACGCCGTTCGTCAGCTTGCGGCTTCTCCCGGTTTCGCGTCGGTTGCCATCCTCACCATCGCGTTGGGAATCGGCGCCACCACTGCGATTTATAGCGTCGTTGACGCTACACTTCTGCATCCGCTGCCCTATCCTCAGGCCGAGCAACTTGTCCGCATTGAAGATGATCTTCCCGGCGTTGGCGCGCAGGAAGTCGGTATGTCCATCCCGGAGTTTAGAGACCTGCAGGATTCCGGCATATTTCAATCGGTGTCGATTGCCGGCAGGGGCGCAAGCGTGAACCTCACCGGCACGGCACAGCCCTTGCGTCTCAGCTTCAAGCAGGTTACGCCGAATTACTTCTCGCTGCTCGGTGCCAACGCGCAGTTGGGCCGCACATTCGATCCGCACGATCCCACTCCCGGCTACAACCTTGAGGTGGCGATCAGCGACGGCCTCTGGAGACGGGAATTCGGCGCGGATCCGCAGATTATCGGCAAAGCCATGCGTCTGGACAACGATGTTTATCACGTCATCGGCGTGATGCCGCGGGGCTTTCGCGATCAGGGATCAACCACCGAGGAACGGAATGTGGAACTGTGGCTGGGAGCCGGGTTTTCTGGTCTGCCATTTCAGCCTCCGCAACGCGGTTTGAGACTGCATCGAGCGGTCATCGCGCGCCTTGCACCCGGTCTCGCGGTTTCGGCCGCGCAGGGGCGGTTGGATGCACTCGTAGCTTCTTTGCAAAAACAGTTCCCTGCGGATTATCCGCCGGAAACCGCATGGAGAGTGCATCTGATTCCCCTGAGCGAATCGGTTGTGGGCAACGTGCGGCAGCCACTGCTGCTGATGATGGGCGCGGTCGGATTGGTTCTGCTGATCGGATGCGTCAACGTCGCCAATCTTCTGCTTGCGCGCGCCTCTGCGAGAGGACGTGAAATGGCGGTTCGCCAGGCTCTGGGCGCGGCGAGAATGCGGCTCATCCGCCAACTGCTCACCGAGAGCTTGCTGCTTTCGCTGCTGGGTGGAATCGCGGGCCTGGCAGTTCTGTTTTGCACCAGGAAACTGCTGCTGCAGATGATCCCCGCCAGCCTGCCACGGCTCAATGACATTTCAATTAACTGGACCGTGTTGCTCTTCGCGCTCGGCGTCTCTGTGATCGCGGGCGCGTTCTTCGGTCTTGCTCCGGCATTGCAGGCTGCAAGGCTTGATCCAAGCGACGCGCTGCGGCGGGAAGGCCGGGGCTCGAAAGGATCGAAGGGCCAGACGCGGATGCTCAATGCTTTGGTCGTCACCGAGTTTGCGCTTTCGCTCGTGCTGCTGATTGCTGCCGGCCTTCTGCTGCGCAGTTTCTGGGACTTGTTCAAAGTGCAGCCCGGTTTCAGTGCTGACCGCGTAATGGCCGTTCAGACATGGCTGCCCGGACCCAACGATCCGACTACTGATCCTTACGGAACCGCCGCGCAGGAGTCGGTCTTGCTGCGTGAACTGCTCCGCCTCAGCCGAACATTGCCCGGTGTTGAAGAGGCGGCCGTAGGGGACAAGTCCGCATTTCCGCTGGGGCACAGCCTTGGTGATCTGGAGCCGTTGCACCTGATTCGGGAAGGTCTTGAGACCAAGGTAAGCTTGGCTCCGCTGGTCGGTGGCACCATCGTTTCGCCCCAATACTTTCACCTGCTGGGCATACCGCTGTTGCAGGGACGCCTCTTCACCGACCAGGACGTCGTGAATACGCCCGAGGTCGCCATCGTCAATCAGGCCGCGGCTCGCGCCTATTGGCCCGGCCAGGATCCGGTGGGCAAACACGTCCACTTGTTCCTTCCCTCGACGCGGGCAGCGAGTGATGGAGACCAATCCGCCAGCCCAGTCTGGACCACAATCATCGGGGTGATTGCCGATGCCCGCACGGAATCGCTGGCCAATGCTGGAACTCCCGAGATCTACCGCAGCGTCTACCAGCATCCATTCCGAGACCTGTCCATCTTTCTGCGCGGACAACTGGATCCCGCGACGCTTCCGGGCCAGGCACGAACTATGGTTCAATCCGTTGACCCTGGGCTTCCCGTCTTCCGCGCGGAAAGGCTCCCCGACGTTGTATCCGGCTCTCTCGCGGAACGCCGCTTCTCCATGGAAATGATTTTGCTGTTCGCGCTCACGGCGTTGTTGCTGGCGGGCATCGGCGTGTATGGGACTATCTCGTACATCGTTACCGAGCGCACGCGTGATATCGGCATCCGCATTGCACTCGGAGCAAAGAGGGCGACGATCCTGCGGATGGTTCTGAGCCAGGGACTAGCGCTTGCCCTTGCCGGCGCCACCGTAGGACTTGTTGGCGCATTGGTTGTATCGCACCTGATGGCGGGATTGCTCTACGGCGTTTCGCCCAGCGATCCTCTTACATTTATTGGTCTCACTGTTGTCCTCATGGTTGTGGCGCTTGCGGCCTGCTATTTCCCCGCGCGCCGCGCCATGCGGGTTGACCCCATTGTTG
>Ga0302267_10002482_pt1 | contig 22287 bp, 23 predicted proteins | sample III_Bog_E1_3_FD_194555 | JGI IMG/M metagenome (GOLD analysis project Ga0302267, IMG submission 194555) | Peat permafrost microbial communities from Stordalen Mire near Abisko, Sweden - III_Bog_E1_3 | ecosystem: Environmental > Terrestrial > Soil > Wetlands > Peat | place: Sweden: Abisko...
GCATCTTGGATGCCTTGAACTCCTCGACGCGGAACTTGATCTTCACGTCCCGGAGCTGGCGGACGTAGAAATGCCGCCCGCCCTCTTCTCTCGTCCAGCCGAGGAAGATATCGCTGGCCGATTGCACGAGCCGGTGTCCGACGACGACCCTCTGCCCGTGGTTCCCGTAGACGCTCTCGCCGGCGTGAGCCTCGAGGACCGAGGGACGCGCCTCCTTGACCTGGAGAAAGAGCGGGTCTTCGGCGCTCGCCATCAGGAGCGCGACGCTGCAGACGGTGCCGACGCTGCCGACGCCCACCACCTTGATCGCCATGTCCTCCAGGCGAAAGCGGTCGAGGAGCAAGCGCCGCTCGTCGGGCAACGACTCCCGGTAGTGGGCGACGACGCTGGCGATGGTCGCGTAGAACCCCTCCTCGCCGCGCTGGAGGTGATGGTAGAGGGTCGGCGGATTCTCCTTGATGGTCGGCGCTCCTCCTGCGGTGCAGGCGAGCCGGGGGAAGTCGTCCTCGAACGCGCAGCGGCCCTTCGCCCTGGCCAGCCGCCGGTGCGCGCGGGCGCGGCTGTCCTCGTCCTCGATGCTCGCGAAGAGCTCCTCGGCCTCGGAGCTCGCATACCACACGTCCAGGACCCGCATCTGGCTGAGCTCGGCGAGGTGCCCGCGATACGATCGCACGCAGGTCAGCGCGGCCTCCTCGGCGACCCTCTCGCTCAGGCTCGCGCGACAGGCGAGGACGAAGCTCGCGCAGAGGCGCTTGACGTCCCACTCCCACGGGGCCGGGAGCGTCTCGTCGAGGTCGTTGATGGCGAAGATGACCCGCCGCTCCGGGGTGGCAAAGCAGCGGAAGTTGCCCAGGTGAGCGTCGCCGCACGCCTGCACGCGCACGCCGGTCGTCGGGGTGCCGGCGAGGTCCGCGGCCATGTTGAGCGCCGCGCCGCGATAGAAGGTGAAGGGCGACACCAGCATGCGCCCGTGGCGCAGGGGGATGAGCTCGGGTAGCCGGCCCTGGTTGCTCTCCTCGATCAACCGGACGGGGTCCGCCCTGTCGTGCGGCGCCTTCCAGCCCGCGTGAGAGCTGCGCGGGCACGCCTCCCGCAAGGCCTTGCCCTGCGCGCGACGCGCTGCCCGGGTTGGTTGCTGCGCCTTGCCCATCGCGCCCCTCCTTCCCCGGTCCCGCCTTCCGTCTGCTGCGGTAGCCCAGATCGCCCGCGAGCCATGCGAGAGGCGTGCCGCCGCGCGAGGCTGGCGCCCTCGTCCGGAGGTCAGCGGGCGGGCGCCACGCCGCGGCCGGCGGCGCGCAGACCGAGCGCCCCCGCCGAGCCGGATGCAGTAGGCTTCCGAGCCGTGTCCGCAGCCCCTACCGCATCCCCGGTCGCCCCCGGCACCCTCTTCGCGGGCAAGTACCGCGTCAACCGTGTCCTGTACGAGGGCAGCACGAGCGTCGTCGTCGAGGCGGATCACGTCGTCCTCGACGAGCGCGTGGCGCTCAAGGTCCTCCGCCCCGAGGTTGCCAGGCACCCCGAGGCGGCGGCGCGCTTCCTCCGCGCGGCGTCCGCGGCGGTGAGACTCAAGAGCGAGCACGTCGCCCGGGTCATGGACGTCGGCACGCTCGACAGCGGCGTCCCTTACGTGGTCCTCGAGTACCTCCAGGGCCGCGACCTCTCGGGCGTCCTCCAGGCGGACGGCATGCTCCCGATCGCGGACGCGGTCGACTACGTCTTGCAGGCTTGCGACGCCCTCGCCGAGGCGCACGCGGTCGGCATGATCCACCGCGCCCTGGAGCCAGCGCACCTGTTCCTGTGCAAGCGGCGCAACGGCACGCCCCTCGTCAAGGTCCTCGGCTTTGGCAGCTCCGAGGAGAGCGGCTCGGTCGACCACCGCACCGACGTCCATGCCCTCGGCATCACGCTCTACGAGCTGCTCGCCGGCAAGCCGTCTCATGGCACCGACACGCCCACGCCGATCCGCCGCGCGCGCCCCGAGGTGGCCGAGAGCCTCGCCGCCGTGCTCGAGAAGGCGTACACGCGTGACCGCGAGCAGCGCTGGGGATCGATCGGGGAGCTGGTCCTGGCCCTGGCCCCCCATGCGCCGCCGCGCTCGCAGACCGTCATCGAGCGGGTCGCCAAGCTGCGCGGGACTCCCCTCTGATCTTGGCGTCACGAGGGCGACCCCTCACGGCAGCGGGGCGGTGGATGCCTGGGATCGGCGCAGACCAGCAGGGGTCCCCCTCTCCCCCCCGCACCTCGTCAGTGGGTTGATGGGCCGCCCGTTCCCGAGCCCATTCGCGAAGCCTCCGGGCGAGGGCCTGTCGTCCTCGACCGTGAACGTGCTCTCGGGCGCGCTCAACGTCGCCGTCGCCCACGTGCTCCTGTGCCAGGTCGGCGCGTTCGACCTGCGCAATGTTTCTCACCTGGGCATCGTCGGAATCGCGAGGGAGGTGCCCACGCTCGCGTTCTGGATCCCGAACAGGCTCCCACTGCCGTCCACGGTGTCGACGGCGCTCCAGACCCGCTCGCCGTTGTTCCACGACCGCGACACGAGCCGGTTGGTGGACGTGTCGGTGAAGAAGCAAGAGCGGATCGGGCGCGCAGCTTGACCACCGCGAGGTGGTTTGCTCCACTGAGAGAAGGCGTGGATCATCCGGTTTGCGGCGCGATCTACGGACGGAGATCACGACATGACGACCAGGAACGCACCGAAGGCTCCACGCGTCCCCCCAGCGTGCGGCGGTAGAGTCGCCGACGGTAGAGTCGCCCCCACAGCACAGCGCAAGATTGGCAGCGCGCGCGGTGCGCCCGCCGTGCCCGCGCCCTGCGGGGGCCACGGCGCCCCCACAGCACAGCGCAAAGTTGGCAGCGCGCGCGGTGCGCCCGCCGTGCCCGCGCCCTGCGGGGGCCACGGCGCCCCCACAGCACAGCGCAAGATTGGCAGCGCGCGCGGTGCGCCCGCCGTGCCCGCGCCCTGCGGGGGCCACGGCGCCCCCACGGTGCAACCCAAGATGGCAAGCTCACCCGGCGCGCCGCGCGTCCCGGCGCCGCGCGGCAGCCATGTCGCACCCACGGCGCAACCCAAGATGGCGGGCGCGCCCACCCGTGCCGCCGGCCAGTCCGTGGTGCAAGCCATGTTCTGGGAGTTTACTCCCCAGGGCAAATACGTCTGGCACTATGGCCCTGTCACCTCCTGGTGGTGGCGGGAGTCCGTCTCCCTCGACACCGGCAAGCAGTCGATGAAGGACGGCTACGGCGTGTGGGAGAGGAAAAGCGCGTGGGGGGGGTCCGTCACAAAGTCTTCCCGGCGCGTCACGAGCGAGGGGGTGGTGCGCAACGTGCCCCTCAAGGTGGGCCGGCGAACCGCGTTTTTCGACTACTCCCCTGCGACACACGCGGTGTTCCAGCTCAATGGCAAGGTCTACGGGTTGGCCGGTGACTTCAACGCCGTGGGGCTGGCGGAGGACCACTCCAAGGAGTCTGCCTTCACGTGGGTGGCGAGGACCGTGTACATCTCGAAGGCGGAGGCGGCGCTCTTCCACGAGACGGCAGAGCTGACCGCGAACCACCTGACGTACACTCTGTTCACGCAGAACTGCTACACCCCGGTCACCGCGGCGCTGGTCAAGGTCCGGGATTTCACGGACGACGACGGTCTGCACGACGAGCTCACCGCGCTGCTCGACGGGCTCGGCGGGGACAACTTCGGTCGCGGCGTCGTGACCTCGAGCAGCGACTCGGTGTACATCATCGTCAAAAAGAACGAGTAGCCGCGCGCGAGGGAGCATGCGCCGGTGGGAGGTCGAGATCGTCGTCGCTCTCCCCGTGCCTCCCCCGAGGCGCGTGCGTCATGCCGGCGAGGACGTGCCGCCGGCCTGCTCGCAGGCCGTCTTGGCGTCGTCGGGGGTCAGGTCGCCGGAGCTGTGGCCACAGCGATGGCAGCAAGGAAGGCGCCCAGCGCCGTGATGTTCCAGCTCCGCCACCAGGGCCCTGGCGAGCTTGGCGATGTCGCGCTCCAATGAGGCCAAGCGCGGGCACCGCCTTCACCTCCGCGAGCTCTCCTCTCGAGCGCTACGCCGCGCTCAGCACCCTCTCGGGCGATCCCGGGCACACCATCCCGCCCGCCACGTAGATCGCCAGCGCGGTGATGGTCAGCGTCGGCGGGAAGCCGGACGACGACGGGAAGAGCGCCCCGTCCACCGCATAGAGGTTGCCCACGTCGTGGAAGCGACCGGTCGGGTCGCAGACGCTCGCGGTGGGGTCCTTGCCGAAGCGGAGCGTGCCCATCACGTGCCGGGTCCGCGGGGGGACGTCGATGGGCGCGAGGAACCCCCAGCGCGCCCCCGCGGCCCCCAGGATCCGCAGCATCCTGGGCCCGTAGAACGCGCGCGCCCCGAGCTCGAAGGCGTGGTTCTGGTAGGTGATGCGGGCGACCGGGAGCCGGTCGAGATCGACCACCGCGGGGTCGAGGTCGACGCGATTGCCCGCCCGCGGCGCGTCCTCGCCGTGGAGGACGAGCGTGGCGAGGTGGTCGCGCAGCGGGCTCTGCCGGAGGAGCGCCTTCATGCGGACGCCGATGGTGCGGTACACCATCGCCTCCTCGATGGGGAAGCGGCCGGGGCTGAACTCGACGATGCCGCCGAGCGGGTGGTTGGGGTCGCCGGGGACGCCGCGGAAGTCGGTCATCCCGTGGGTCACGGTGCGGCCCCGGTGGCCGTGCAAGCGCTCGGGGAAGACGCCGAGGGCCACGGTCTGGAGGTGGAACATCAGGTTGCGGCCGACCAGACCGCTGGAGTTGCCCACGCCCTTGCCTCCCGGGTCCGAGAGCAGGAGCAGGCGCGCATCCTCGATGGGGCCCGCCGCGAGGATGAAGCGATCGGCGGTGAAGGAGAGGCGCTCGCCGGCGGGGCCCAGGGCCTCGACGCCGGCCACCGAGGTGCCGGTGGAGGAGAGGACCAGGCGCACCACGCGCGTCTCGGGGTGGAGCTGGCACTTGCCCGTGAGGAGCGCCCGGCGCAGCGTGGTCACCGCGGCCGATCCCTTGGCGTTGGTGGCGCAGCCGAAATCGCTGCAGAAGCCGCAGTCGACGCAGGCGGGGCGGCCCTGGTAGGGCCGGGAGGTGATGGCGCTGGGCTGGGGGTGCGGATGGTAGCCGAGCGCGCGCGCACCGGCGGCGAGGCGCTCCGCCAGGTACATGGGGACGCCCGGCGGCATCGGATAGGGCGCGCTGCGCCGGGGGTCGAACGGGTTCGACCCGGCGAGCCCCTGGACGCCCATGACGCCCTCGGCGTACGCGTAGAACGGCTCGAGCGCGTCGTAGCCAACGGGCCAGTCGGCGAACGCGGCGCCCGTGACGTCGCCGAGCAGGGTCCCGAGCTGGAAGTCGGCCGGGGCGAAGCGCGGCGCCTTCATGTCGGCGTGGACGGTGCCGCCGCCGACGGTCCTGGGGAGGCCGTTGACGTCGCCCACCACGTCCCGCACGCGGCTCTCGTCGCTGCGGAAGGTGCGCGGGTCCACCGTCGGGTGCTGCCGGAGGAAGCCGCGGTGACCCAGCTTGAGATCGTCGTTGGCGTAGGTCGACGTGGGCATGCCCGGCGAGGGATCGTCGAGCCCGAGGAAGCGGTTGGGCCCGGACTCGAGGACCAGCACGCGGAGGCCGTTGGCGCAGAGAATGGACGCCGCCGCGCTCCCGCCCGCGCCGCTGCCGACGATGATCACGTCGAACCGGGAGAGCGAGGCATTGCCGACGATGGCCGCGCTCACGAGAACTTCTCTCCGCCGGTGACGCGCACCAGCGCGTCGAGCAGGGCCTCCGTCGCCGCGTCGAAGGGCGCCGGGTCCGGGCCAGGATCGGCGGTGGACACGGGGGCGTCGCTCCGCTCGCGGTACGCGTGGGTGGCCGGATCGAAGAAGGTGTAGCCGAGGGGCAGCACGTCCCCGGGGAAATGGGCGAGCCTCCACCCGGCGCCTCCGGCGTTGCCGCCGTACTCGGGCGCGCAGAGAGTCCCCTCGAAGACCAGCCGCAGCAGGGTTGCCTGGAAGTCCGGCGAGAGGCGGGCCACCACCCCCGTACCCCCCGTGATCACACGGGAGAGCACGTCGCGGAGCAGGTCGCGCAGGCCCACGATGGGCCCGAGGACGAGGTCGTTGGGCCCGCCGCCCGGTACGGAGGCGGACCCGTAGAGGTGGAGTCGGAGCTCCGCCTCGGCGTAGCGATCGAGCGGTACCCAGCTGTCGAAGCCGCTCGGCGGGAAGCTCGTCGACGGCGCGCCCGCGGCGTCGGGGAACGGGACGCGCCCGGAGCAGGACCCGCCCAGGAGATAATGGGGGACACCGGCGTGGTCGAACGCCGTCAGAAGCCGCTCGATGTACTCGACCACCCCCAGCGCGGCGGCGCCGGGGGTGTCGTCGGGTGGGAGGACCAGGTCGACCAGGGCTTCGAGCGCGGCGCGCTCGGCCGGCGTGAAGAAGGTGGGCGCCGGCGCCATCGTCGGGGCCAGAGGGTCGTCCGTGACGCAACCGGAGAGGGTGCCCGCGGCCAGCACGTGGAGGAAGGCCCGGCGCCGCAGATCCGAGGAGCCCATACCTCTTGGATGGTCGGCGAGCCGGTGGTCGCGCTCTTCGCCACGCGGGAGCGTTACGAGCCGCGAACGCTTGAGCCTGATCCGGTCTCGGGTATTGTCGCCCGCGCCATGCCAACGAGCGCCGACCGGAACGAACGCGACGAGAAGACCGAGGCGGGAGAGGACGAGGAGTCGAGCGAAAAAAAGGACGAGAAGGCAACCTCGACAGGAGCCGGAGCCGACGCCAAGCCCGCCGAGAAGGCCGACGACGACGAGCCCGCCCCCAGGCCCGCGGCGAAGCGCCCCCCGAGCAGGGCCCGCGGCCCGGGCGCCGACCGCGCCCGCGCCCGCAAGGCCGCACCAGCCAGGAAATCGCACTATCTCCGCACCTCTCCCGAGGCGCCAGAAAGCCCGCCACTCGACGAGGCCGACATCCTGATCGCCTACAAGGGTGGCCAGCTCCCCCCCACGGCCGAGGTGCGTTTCGCGAGCTCCCAGGTGTGGGTGCCCGTCGGCGATTTCCTCGAGCAATGGGAAAAGGGCCTACACAAGAAGGACTGGAGGCAGGTGTTCGGGGGTCTCGGGCTGGTCGTGGCCGGGTTTGGGCTCGCGGCGGTATGGGGTGCGGCGACGGGCGTGTCCATCCTGTTCCTCGGGCTGGTCGCTGCCGGCGGGAGCATGTTCTTTCGCGGGATGCGAGGCGGCGCCTTCTAGCCTCGATGGCCAACGACGTCGCGGTGAGGCCGTGCTCGAACCACCGCGTACCGCCCGGGGACGGCACCCCCTAGGAAGCCCGGGCTTCCTCGACGTGGACGTGCTCTGGCCGGAATCCCATCCCCACGAGGCGCCCGGGGATGCGGCGCAGCATCGGGAAGTCCTGCATCAGGCCTACGAGCCACGGGACCGCGGGGCTGCCCTTGCTGGCCAGCACCCGGCGGATGACCCGGTCCTGGATCAGCACCTGCGCGCGCTGCGTCAGGTCGGTGGGGAGCTCGCGCCGCCGCTGCACGGCTTCGAGCTGGGCGTCGCTCGGGGCGCCGCGCAGGAGCGTGGGGGCCAGCAGGTTCGCCGCCGCGACGGCGTCCTGGATGGCCAGGTTGATGCCCACGCCGCCGATCGGCGACATGGCGTGAGCGGCGTCCCCGATGCAGAGGAGGCCCGGGCGGTGCCAGCGCCGGAGGCGGTCGACGGTGACGGTGAGCAGCTTGACGTCGTCCCAGGAGCCGAGCTCCGCCACGCGGTCGCGCAGGTGGGGCGCGAGTCCCGCAAGGGTCTCCCGGAAGGCGGGGAGGCCGGCGGCGCGCAACGCGTCGTCGCCGCCCTTGGGGATGAGGTAGGCGCACTGCCAGTAGGTGGTGCGGTTCAGCATCACCAGCATGTGGCCGAGGTCCACGCGGCCCAGCGTCTGCGCCGGATCGTCGGGCTGGCGCGAGACGCGCATCCAGAGCACGTCGATCGGGGCGCCGAGGTCCCTTACCTCGAGGCCGGCGCGCGCCCGGACGGTGGAGTGTCGCCCGTCGGCGCCGACGACCAGGTCGGCGCGCACCTCCAGCGGGCCCTCGGGGGTGATGCAGCGAACGCCGGCGATGCGGCCGCCCTCCTCGATCAGATCGGTCACGCCTGCCTCCATGCGCCGGTGGAAGGAGGGGTAGCGAGCGGCCTGCTCGGCGAGGAAGCCGAGAAAGTCCCACTGTGGCATGAGCGCAACGAACTGGCAGTGGGTGGGCAGGTGGGAGAAGTCGGCCACCTGCACCAGGGTCGGGCCAATCTGCGCTGCGATCGTGGGCACCTTGTCGTGCGGCAGGCGGAGGAGCGCGTCCAGCAGACCGAGCTCGTGCATCACCTCCAGCGTGGAGGGGTGGATGGTATCGCCCCGAAAATCCCGCAGGAAGTCCGCGTGCTTCTCCAGCACGACCACGTCGACGCCGGCGCGCGCCAGCAGGAGCCCGAGCATCATGCCCGCCGGGCCGCCCCCGGCGACGGCGCAGCGCGTGGAGATCCGATCCTGTCCCATGTTTCCCTCGAAGGAGGGCGTGTTACTTCTTCGGGGCCGTCCTGGCAGGCGGCGGCGACCGGTGCGCGCCCTCTCTGCGCTCCGGAGCGGAGGCCCTCGCAAAGATCGGGCCGGCGACCAGCGTCACCGCCGGGAGGGCGGCGGCGCTCCTCCCGAAGTGGAAGCCCTCGTCCTCGCGCCAGGGGCTGCGGAGCGGGATCGACCCTCTACCCCAGCAGCGCCGCCAGCGCGCCGTCCTCCTCCAGATCGCGGAGCACCCGCGTCGGCCCGCACGCCGCCAGCGCCGTCACCGAGAACGAGCCCGTGGCGACCGCGAAGCACTCCGCGCCGATGGCCTGCGCCGCGGCGATGTCCTTGGGCGTGTCACCGATGACCACCACCCGGCACGCGGACAGCGGCGTCCCCAGGGCGAGGGCGCCGCGCTCGGCCCCGACGCGGAGCAGCTCGCTGCGGGTCTCGTGATCGCTGCCGAAGCCGCCGAAGGCGAAGCGATGGTCGAGGCCGACCCGCGAGAGCTTGAGCCGGGCCCCGTCGCGCACGTTGCCGGTGCCCAGGCCGACGGCGGCGCCCGCGGCCACGGCGGCGTCGAGCGCGGCGTGGACGCCGGGGTGGACGATGGCGCGGGAGGCGACGAGCTCCTCGGCGAGGGCGACGAGGTAGGCGGCGAGGACCTCGTCCATGGCCTCGTCGGTGACGGGGGCGCCGATGGCGAGGAGGCCGGCGCGGGCGATGGCGCGGTCGGTCATCCCGCCGAAGGAGACGGCGGCGCAGGCGTCGTGACGGCCGTGGCGCCGCTCGAAGGCGCGCTCCACGGAGCGGCGGCCGGCGCCGCCCGAGTCCATGAGGGTGCCGTCGATGTCGAAGAGCAGGACCGTGGGCTTCATCGTCGTCATCCGGAGAGCGCTCGCGATCCCAGGTCGCCCGCGGCGCGCGCCCTCGCCAGGAGCCGGGGGAAGCGCTCGGCGAGGCGCCAGGCGGTCCGCGTCGCCATGCTCATGATGGGCACCTGCGAGTTGACGCCGATGCTGGTGGGGAGGATCGAGCCGTCGGCGACGAAGAGGCCGGGGAGCTCGAAGCTCTCGCCGCTCTGGTCGACCGCGCCGCGCCGCGGATCGTTGGCGACGCGGGCGCTGCCGAGGGGGTGGAAGGCCATGCACTCGATGCGCCGGGCGTCGTACGGGGTGCGCTCCATCGCCACCGCCTGGTCCATGGAGGTGATGGGGGGGAAGCCGAACACCGAGGTGAACACCTCGCGCGCGCCCGCCGCGAGGGCGAGCTCGGCGAGGAGGGTCATCGAGCGCCGCAGCCGGTCGAGATCGCGGGGCGCCATCCGGTAGGTGAGCAGCGGCTCGCGGCTCGGGCCCGGGCGCACGGTGCCGCCGCCCTCGTCGTGGATCATCGCGCCGAAGACGCCGCACGACGAGAGCTGGCGCACGCGCCGCCGCAGCGCGGGGCCGACCCCGGGCAGGCCGGCGGCGAGCACGTTGACGGCCGAGTAGACGCTGACGAGCTTGATGCCCTCGGCGGCGAAGTGGTCGGAGTAGGCGCTCTGCATGGCCCCGTCCCAGCCCTTGAGGTCGTCGTCGAAGCGCGCCACCACCCGCACCGAGGGGTGGAGGGTGATGTTCTGGCCGAGCACGCCGGCGCGGTCCCGGAGGCCGGAGGCGAGGAGCAGGAGCGGCGTGTGCAATGTGCCGCACGCGGAGACGACCACCGGCGCGCGCACCCGGAAGCGGTGCGAGGGGGCGCCGTAAGCGCCGCCGAGGATGCGCCCCTCGACGCCGGAGGCGCGGCCGTTCTCGACGAGGACGCGCGTCACCAGGGCGTCGGAGACGATGCGGGCGCCGTGCTGGACCGCCGAGGGCAGGTAGGAGTGGTCCACCGAGCGCTTGGCCCCCGCGGGGCAGACGAAGTTGCAGCGGCTGTTGCCCTCGCACTCGTCACCGGTGTTGCGGCGCAGGGGCTCCATCTCGATACCGAGCCGGGCGGCGCCCTCGACGAAGCGGGCGGTGGACTCGGAGCGCATCGAGGCGGGCACCTCGCGCACGCCGAGGCGGCGCTCGACGTCCTCGCAGGCGGGCTCGAGGGCGCGCTCGGAGAGCTCGTCGAGGCCGAGATCGTGGACCCAGCGGTGGTGCACCTCGCCGGGGACGCGGAAGCAGACGCCGCCGGTGAGCAGGGACGAGCCGCCCACCGCGCGCCCCAGGAGCAGCGAGATGATCGGCGTCTGCCCGAGGCCGAGCGCGGTGACCATCCCCGCCTCGCGGAAGAGCCGGCGGAGCGACTCGCTGGGCTTCCATTTCTGGTAGTCGGCGGGGCGGTGATAGGGGCCCTCCTCGAGCACGATCACCTTGCGCCCGGCCTCGGCGAGGAGCGTCGCCACCACGGCGCCGCCCGCGCCGGAGCCGACGACGACCACGTCGCAGTGCTCGTCGAAGCCGCGCGGGAGATCGCGGCCGTGGGCGATGGGGTCCGCGGACGGGATCTCCCCGGTCACGCCGCGGCTCCCGCCCGGCGATCCCGCACGAGCCGGCGGGTCGAGATGGTCGCCCGGTCGAAGCCGGTGGAGGAGAGCTCGGGGCCCTCCTCGAAGGCGGGGATGGCGAGCGGCACCTTGAAGGCGACCAGCAGCATCGACAGGAGGCCGAAGCGGCTCGACTCGAGGGCCTCCAGGTACGCGACGCGGCGCGCCAGCGGCAGCCGGCTCATCCGGCTGGGCGCCCCGACGAGGAAGAGGGGCAGCCACTCCATCGCCAGCGAGAGGAGCACGAAGCCCCGGCGCAGGTCCCCGCTGCTGCGACCGAGCGAGTCGTCCATCCAGTCGGCGGCGCGGGCACAGGCCGCGGCGCCACAGGGGATCAGCGCGCCGTGGGGATCCTCGTCGGCGAGGACCGCCTCGGTGAAGGCCACCATGACGCGCCGCTGCCAGGCATGAAGCCCCGGTCGCTTCCAGTCCAGCCGCGCGCCGTCCTCGCCTTGGTGCATGGCGGCCGAGCCTAGCAGAGGACGTCTCGGGCGGCGGGCCGGCTATGGTAGAAGAGAGCTGGTCGCCTTCGACCCGGACCGCATGGCGCCCCCCCCGAGACCCGTCGATCACCACGAGCCTGCCCGGACCCCGTACGCGGCGAGGGCGCGGATCCTCGCGGCGTGCGCGCTGGTGCTCGGGTCGTCCGGCTGCTTCCTGACGACCCCCGCGACGCCCGCCGCCCGGAAGTACGAGGCGCCCGACGAGCGCTTCGTCTTCTTCACCGTGGGCCGCAACGACGTGCTCCCCGACGGCTTCTTCTCCGTCGGCTACGTCACCGCGCTGCTCGACGCCGACCCGTCGCTGCACGTGCTCGTGGTCGGCCACGCGGACCCGCATGGCAAGGCCGAGGCGAACCGCGAGCTCAGCTTCAAGCGGGCGCGCGCGGTGCGCAAGCTGCTGATGGAGCACGGGATCAAGGACGGCCGCATCCTGGTCGGCGCCCCCCGCGAGGAGAGCGAGTCCGCGCTGACCCAGCTCGCCCGCCGCGCCGATCTCTTCGTCTACGATCCAGCCCAGGACGACGCCGGAAAGCGCATCGGCTATCCGGTGGAGATCAAGCCCGACTGAGCGTAGCGTGACCGCCGGAGGCCGCACGCCATGCACAGCGCCAGGGACGTCTCGAGGGTGGTGGCGGCGATCGCTCTCGTGGTCGGCGCCGGCTGCGGGAGCACCAAGGCGGCCACGACCACGAGCACCAGCGGCGGGGGCGGCACCAGCTCCTCGAGCAGCACCGGCTCCTCGACCAGTACGGGCACAGGGGTCGGTGGCGGCACCGGGGGCGCCGCCACCGACAGCAGCTCGAGCAGCGGCATCGGCAGCACCGGGACGGGCACCGGGACAGGCACCGCGACGGGGACGACGTGCGAGACGCCTCCCTGTCTCAACGTCATCAACAACTGCCCCTTTCCCCTCTGGATCCACGCCGCCGCCAACGCGGGCACCACCCTGGTGCCGGACAACGCCGAGCTCACCACGGGGAGCGTGAAGCAGTATCCGGTGCCCGCCTCCTGGCCCGCGGCGCGGGTCAACGCGTACTGGGCCGACCCCACCAATCCCAGCTCCGACCCCACCGCGTTCGACAAGGTCGAGCTCACCGTCGGCGGCGGGTCGATGAACTACAACATCACCTACGTCGACTACCTGGCCTTGCCGGTGCAGATGGAGGCCATCGACGCGGCCTGCCCGTCGACGCCCACCTTCGATCCCAAGGTGGCCTGCACGGCCCCGGTCGGCACTGTGCTGACGAGCTGTCCGGACAACCTGCTCTCGGGCAAGCGCTGCCTGTCCGCCAACCAGTTCTGCTCGCTGGCGCAGAACCAGGCGCTCGCCTACTGCCACGCGCTCGACGCGCCGATCGCCTCCTGCGAGTCGCAGAACCCGGCCACCTGCGGCCTCGCCCAGCAGCTCGGCAGCGGGACCCCGCAGGCCTACGGCTGCTCCGGCTACTTCGACAGCCAGCAGCCGAACGGCTGCACCGCGCCCAGCACCACCTGCCACGTCGACGGCAACGAGTGGTGCGCCGCGCTCAACCGGGGGATGCTGAGCCAGCCCACCAGCACCGACGCCACGGCCTACTACCAGACCCCGCCGTACAACACCTACGCGAAGTGGGTCCACGAGACCTGCCCGGGGATCTACGCCTTCGCGTACGACGACTACCCCTCGAACGCAGGGCAGAGCGGCTTTCGCTCGTGCACCGCGGCGCGGCTCGACATCACCTTCTGTCCGGGAGGTTGAACGCCGTCACGCCGAGGGCTGCGAGAGCCCCCGCGCGTGAACGTCGGGATGGGAGGATGGGGCAACCGTCAGGGGAGCGAAGCTCCCCGCCAGGTCAAGCGCCCCGCACCTTGGCGGTGTAGGTCTTGCCGTCGAAGGTCGACTCGATGAGGTACGAGCCGCCCTGGTAGGAGATGCTCCCGTCCGGGCTCAGCGCGCCGCCGCGCAGCACGTTGGCGGCGCTCTCGTAGAGCTGGACGGACTTCTTGCCGAAGGGCAGCACGCCCGGCACGAAGGTCCATCCGCCGTCCGGGCCCACCGTCAGGTGCTGGGGCGTGCCCGACGTATCGACGAGGACGCCGAGGGTCGAGCCGCTCCGGTCGCGGCCCGTCGCCCGGAAGGCGAGGACCGCGGCCGCGAGCAAGAGAGCCGCGCTCACCGCCGTCACCACGGGCTTGGAAGCCTGGGGGGGGTTACCCGCGGCCGGACCGGGGGCGATGCCCCCAGCCTGGCCTCCGTCTTCGACCGGGGGCATGTGGCTCAGAATCCGCCGTGTCCGTGGCCTTCGTGACCGCCACCCGCGCTGGCCGCCTCGGCCTTGGGGCGCTCGGCGATGATCGCCTCGGTGGTGAGCATCATGGCCGCGACGCTGGCGGCGTTCTGCAGGGCGGAGCGGACCACCTTGGCGGGGTCGATGACGCCCATGGCGATGAGGTCGCCGTACTGGTTGGTCGCGGCGTTGTAGCCGAACGAGCCCTTACCGTCGCGCACGCGCTGGACCACGATCGAGCCCTCCTCGCCGGCGTTGGCGGCGATCTGGCGGAGGGGCTCCTCGATGGCGCGGCGGACGATGTTGACGCCCGAGCGCTGCTCGTCGGTGACGTCGAGCTTCTCGAGGGCGGCCTGGGCGCGGATGAGCGCGACGCCGCCGCCGGCGACGATGCCCTCTTCCACGGCGGCGCGGGTCGCGTGGAGCGCGTCCTCGACGCGGGCCTTCTTCTCCTTCATCTCGGTCTCGGTGGCCGCGCCGACCTTGACCACGGCGACGCCGCCGGCGAGCTTGGCGAGGCGCTCCTGGAGCTTCTCCTTGTCGTAGTCGCTGGTGGAGCTCTCGATCTGGCCGCGGATCTCCTTGATGCGGGCCTCGATCTTGTCCTTCTTGCCGGCGCCGCCGACGAGGGTGGTGTTGTCCTTGTCGATGATGACGGTCTTGACGCGGCCGAGGTCGCTGAGGGTGGTGTTCTCGAGCTTGAGCCCGAGCTCCTCGGCGATGAGGCTACCGTCGGTCAGGCAGGCGATGTCCTTGAGCATCTCCTTGCGGCGGTCGCCGAAGCCGGGGGCCTTGACGGCGGCGCAGTGGAGGGTGCCGCGGAGCTTGTTGACGACCAGCGTGGCGAGGGCCTCGCCGTCGACGTCCTCGGAGATGATGAGGAGCTGCTTCTGGCTCTTGGCGATCGCCTCGAGCACGGGGAGGAGATCCTTCATCTGGGAGATCTTCTTCTCCGCGATGAGGACGTAGGCGTCCTCCATGTTGCACTTCATCCCCTCGGGGTCGGTGACGAAGTAGGGCGAGAGGTAGCCGCGGTCGAACTGCATGCCCTCGACCACCTCGAGGGTGGTCTCGGCGCTCTTGGCCTCCTCGACCGTGATGACGCCCTCCTTGCCGACCTTCTCCATCGCGTCCGCGAGGAGCTTGCCGATGGTGGCGTCGCCGTTGGCGCTGATGGTGCCGACCTGGGCGATCTCGACCGCGTCCTGCGTCGACTTGGCGGACGCCTTGAGGTGCGCGACCACGGCCTCGACGGCCTTGTCGATGCCGCGCTTGATCTCCATCGGGTTGTGCCCGGCGGCGACGAGCTTGGAGCCCTCGCGGTAGATCGCCTGGGCGAGCACGGTGGCGGTGGTGGTGCCGTCGCCGGCGATGTCGCTCGTCTTGGAGGCGACCTCCTTGACCATCTGCGCGCCCATGTTCTCGAAGCGGTCCTCGAGCTCGATCTCCTTGGCGACGGTCACGCCGTCCTTGGTGATCGTCGGCGAGCCGTAGCTGCGCTCGATGACGACGTTGCGACCCTTGGGGCCGAGGGTGACCTTGACCGCGTCCGCGAGGGCGTTGACGCCGGCGAGGATGAGGTTACGGGCGGACTCGTGATAGATGATCTCTTTGGCTGCCATGATGCGGATACTCCTGCGGGAACGAGGAACGGTAAGTACGGCTGTCGGCGCTGATCAGGGGGTCGAGCTGATCACGATGGGGGCCAGGGGCCCCGCCATCGTCACCCCTCCAGGACGCCGAGGATGTCGTCCTCGCGGAGGATGAGGGCCTCCTCGCCGTCGATCTTGACCTCGCTGCCGGTGTACTTGCCGAAGAGGATGCGGTCGCCCGCCTTGATCTCGAGCTTGCGGACGGTGCCGTCCTCGAGGACCTTGCCGTTGCCCACGGCGAGGACGATGGCCTCGACCGGCTTCTCCTTGGCGCTGTCGGGGATGAAGAGACCACCGCGGGTCTTCTCCTCTTCCTTGACGCGACGAACGATGACACGGTCCTGGAGCGGTCGGATCTTCATTGCAACATTCCTCCGGGGTGCAGCGCACCCCTGGTCGACGATCGAAGTGACGGCAGCCGCGACGCTCGAGACGCGTTTGCCGGAGCGACCGACATGCTCGGAATTCGCCGGAAGAACGTGGCGCTCGAACCGACTCCCGGCAGCGCTGGGCTGCGCCGGAGATGGCTCTGCTTCTGCGGCGCGTAGACCTAACACCTCCCGCCCGGTACGTCACCCCCGGGGACGGACGGGGCGTCGATTTCGGCGCAATCTGGTGTATCGTCGGCCCCGACGAGGACGACGGACGTCGCGTAACTGGAGATCGACCATGCTCAAGCTCACCTTCTCAGGATTGATGGCCGCCAGCGCGCTGACGGCCCTGGTCGCGCTCGGCGCTTGTGCCAGCACCACGGGCGGCGGCACGGGCGGCGCCGGCGTCGGCGGGAGCACGGCCTCATCCTCGGGGACGCCGGCTGCGTCGAGCACGACCAGCAGCAGCAGCAGCAGCAGCACCAGCGGGTCGAGCAGCTCGGGCGGGGCCGACGCGGGCACCGACGCGGCCGGCGGGTGGTAGGCTCGATCGCCTGGCGATGAACGACGTTCGCGGTCGCATCGTCGAGGCCTGGGCGGCGGGAGGGACGCCCACCGTCGCGCTCCTGGAGGGGGCCGAGCGCCACGTCCTGGCGCTCGGGCCTGGCCAGCCGCCACTCGAGCCGGGCGATCTGGTGACGCTGTCCCTGGCGGCCGCGGGCGCCACGGTCGTGGCCATCCACGGGCGCGCCGGAGCGGCGTGGGACCCCGAGGGGGACGGCACGCGGTGGCGCCGGTCGTCGGCCTCGCCGAGCCGGATGGAGCTGCTCTGGCAGCGGCAGACCGTGCTGCGCGCGGTGCGCGAGTACTTCTTCGAGCAGGGCTTCCTCGAGGTGCAGGCGCCGCTCCTGGTGCGCGGCACTTGCCCGGACGCGCACCTCGACTCGCTCCGCGTGGGCGACGCCGTTCACGATGCGGCCTACCTGACCACCTCGACCGAGTACCAGATCAAGCGGCTGGTGGTCGGCGGCTTCGAGAAGGTCTTCACGCTCACCCAGAACTTCCGCGGCGCGGACGTCGGGGATCGCCACAACCCCGAGTTCACGATGCTGGAGTGGGCGCGGGCCTTCGCCTCGCTCGACGCCATCGACCACGACGCGGAGGCGCTGGTGCGGCGGGCCTTCCGCGCCCTGCACCCGGGGCGAGAGACGCTGTCCTACGCCGGTCGCGAGGTGCGCATCGACGGGCCCACCTGGGAGCGGCTCACGCTGCGCGACGCGTTCGCCCGGCACCTCGGTCTGTCCCTCGACGAGACGATGAGCCCGGCGTCGCTGCGCGCCGAGGTCGGGCGCACCGGAGTCAGCGTGCCGGAGACGTTCCTGGCCGACGATCACCTGCTCGTCTCCTTCCTGGTGGACGCGGTTCAGGGCCACCTCGGAGCTGCCACGCCGACGTTCCTCAAGGAGTGGCCGTCGCACATGACCTCGTCGGCGGCGCTGCTCCCGGGCGCGCCCGCGCTGGCCGACCGCAGCGAGCTGATCCTGGCCGGGCTGGAGCTGTCCGACGGCTTCCCCTCGCTGCGCGACGCCGAGCTGCAGGCCCGGCTGTTCGAGCGCGAGCACGCCCGGCGCGCGGAGGAGGGGAAGGCGGCCGTGGCGATCGACGGGCGCTACCTGGAGGCGCTGCGGCAGGGGATCCCCCCGGGCGCTGGCATGGCGCTCGGCTTCGATCGCCTGGTGATGGTGCTGACGGGGCGATCCCACATCCGCGACGTCATCCCCTTTGCCTGGGACGAGCTGTGACGAACACCGCCTCTTCGCCCCCCTCCCCGCGCACCGTCCCGGCGCGGCGGAGGCCGAAGCGCTCCACCACGCGGACGCCCTCGGGCGAGACCGTGATCGCGGCGAGACCCCGCGGCTCCGCGGCGTTGACGTCGCTCGCATACGCCTGGAGCAGGCGGCGCGCGGCGCTGGTGCCCTTGAGCTGGGGGACCACGCTGAAGTTGAACAGGTAGAGGAAGCCGCCGCTCGCGTCGTCGGCGAGCGGCGCGACCAGGCGGTCGGACCGGCTCTCCCCGTCGCGCGAGAGGGCGGTGAACGAGGCTTCGGAGATGGGGTACCAGCCGCTGTATCCGACCGGGAGGCGGCCCGCGCCCGGGACCTCGGCGCTCCAGAGGCGGAAGCCGCGGGGGAACGCGTGCATCACGTGGAGCAGGCGGGGGAAGTCGACCTGGGACGAGGGCTCCGGGTACGACGCCAGATCGGCGAGGTAGACGGCCGACACGAACGCTCGCCAGGTGGGGTCGCCATGGCGACCGAGCGGCGCGACCGGCGCCGGCGGCTCGTGGGGCGCGACGGAGGCGAGGAGGTCCGCGGTCGGCGTCAGCCCCTGGAGGGCCGCGCGGCTCGCCTCCAGCCACGAGAGTAGCGGCGCGGAGTCTCCGAAGTCGGGCGCCACGGTCAGTTGAGCTGGAAGTCCTCGAGGACGCGGTAGATCCGGTACCGATCGCCGTCGCGCCGCATCCACAGCACCAGCTCGTCGCCGAAGAGGCGTTCGGAGCCGATCCGGGTGGTGAGGATCGGGACGCGCACGACCACGTCGGTTCCCCCCAGGGCCTCGGGGTGGATCGAGGGGTGTGGGAGGGTCTCGACGGCGTCGTCGGGGCGGAAGATCTGGAGCTCGGCCTCGCGGTAAATGGGCTCGCCGGCGAGCTTGGTGTAGTCGAGCTTGCGGAAGCGGCCCTGCCACAGGAGCAAGGCCGAGGGCGACTGCCCGGGGCTCCCGCCGACCGCGGGGGAGATGGCGACGGCGTCGCGCGTGAAGAGCCCCTCGAGGCCGTCGCCGTCCTCGACCACGACCCTGCGGAAGAGCTCCTCCACGGTGGCCACCGCCCGGTCGACGCCGAGCGGGGTGCGCAGCGTCACCAGCCCGTCGGAGGCGGCCGCCCGATCACGCGCGGGAGGAGGAGCGCTCGCCGGATCGATGGCGACGCCGTCGGGGTGGCGCCGCTCCCGCTCGCCGTCGACGGGGCCGAGGCCACCCGCGGTGGCGCAGCCGGCGAGCCAGAGAGCGCAGGCCGCGCGGGAGAGGCTAGAGGTTCTCGACGGTGGGATCATCCGAGCGGGTGAAGGTGACGATCGCACGCTCGGGCACGGGGGTCCACCCGGGCGGCATGCCGTCGTCGAAGTCGGAGGCGACGAGCGTGAGGCGGCTGGTCGCGTAGTCGGGCAAGCGCATGCGGCCGAGGCCGCCGTCGCCGAAGAGCCGCTCCAGATCGCGCTGGCCCTGGAAGACGTGGTAGCCCATCGCCGCCCCCGCGTCGGGCGCGGCGTGGACCGCGAGCAGGTACTCGGGGTTGGTGACGAGGATGTTGAGGGCCGTGGGCGCGGCGCCCTCCTCCGCGCAGAGGCCGTCGACGAGCGCGATGGCGCCGCGCAGCGCCTGGCGCGCGGCCTGGGGAGCGACCGCGGCGCGATCGAGCTCGCCGGCGTCGTGGAGGAAGGAGAGGAAGAGGTGGAAGATGAGCTCGCTGTCGGTCTCCCCGCGGACGTCGCGGTGAAGGAACGTGGGGAGCTGCTCGGTGAGGCGACCGCGCAGCCGGGAGAACGACTCCACCGTGCCCGTGTTGGCGAACAGCCACTGCCGGTACCGGAAGGGATGGGTGTTCTCGGTGCGGGGCGCGCCCACGGTGGCCAGGCGGACATGGGCGAGGAGGGCGTCGGCGCGGACGTCGCGCGTCAGATCGGGGATCTGGATCTCGGCGCGGTCGTCGATGGGGCGGCGCTTCAGGAGGATCTCGCCCGCCTGGTAGAAGCCGACGCCCCACCCGGGGGTGACGTCCGGCTTGCGCCGGACCGAGAGGGCGCGCCCCTCGAGCTCGATGACGCGAGCGCCGAGGTCCGGACGGTTACCGATGAAGCCGACGAGTCGAGCCATGCGCCTCTCCTCCTGCGCCCGGCCAGGCCGGTGCGAAGCTAGCCTACTCTCTTTCTTGCTTCCCGGCCCCCCGCCGGCAAGCGCGAAACCGTGCCGGGGGATGCCTTTCCACGGGCTCCGACGGCAAAGTTTGCGTGGCTTCCGGTGCCGGGCGCTGAGCGAGGGGGGCCAATCTCTGATATCCCGTGGCGAAAGCGATGATCAGGCTACGGCACGCCCTCGTTCTGTTCGCGCTCGCGGCGCCCCTCGCGGGGTGCCCGGCGGTGTACCCCGAGCTGGGGACGCGCACCCACACGATCCCGAGCGGGCAGCCGCTCGATCCTCCCCCGCCGGAGGGGATGCACTGGCTCCGCTTCGTCAGCGGGCGCGTCCCCGAGCGCACCCGCGACGGGCGGGCCTGGCAGGCGAACGGGAAGGCTTCGCCCTACGCCGTGCTCCTTGTGAACGGCGTGGAGCTGTTCCGGACGACCCCGCAGGGAGACACCCTGGAGCCCACCTGGCCCGGCAGCACCCGCGGCAACTTCCGCATCGCGCCCACCGACCGCCTCCGCGTCGAGCTCTGGGACTCGAACCCCATCAACGACAAGCCGATCGGCCTGCGCGAGCTGGGCCGGGCGGGCGACCTGCAGACGTTCGAGGGCCAGATGCGCGTCGATCTCGAGGAGGGATCGGCCGAGCTGCGGCTCGCCTTCGAGCCGGCCCACGCGGTGAGCGGCCTCGGGCTCTGGTACGAGCTGCGCACGACGGGCTGCGCCATCACCCGCCTGCTCGAGGGGAGCCCCGCGGAGCGCAGCGGCATCCTCCCCGGGGACGAGGTGCTCCGCATCGGGCCCCGGGACGCGACCACCATGAGCCCCGACGAGCTGCGCAGCGCCTTCAACGCCGTGCCGATGGACGGGCTCAAGATCGTGGTCAAGCACCCGGCCGGAGCGGTCGCCGAGATCACCCTCAAAGAGGGCCCGATCTACCCCACGTTCGCCCAGTTCGGCGTGGTCGAATAGGGACCGGAGCCCGTGAAGGTCCCCCCGTTCGGGCTCACCACGGAGGAGATCCGCGCCGAGCTCGCCCCTCTGCGCAGCGACTTCTCCGTCGCCGTCTGCCGCGCCAAGAACCCGTTCAACGTGGGCGCCATCATCCGGGTGGCCCACTCGTTCCTGGTGCGCGAGATCTTCCTGATCGGAGCCGAGCCCTACTACGAGCGCGCGGCCATGGGCATGACGAAGTACGAGACCATCGTCGAGTGCCCCGACGAGGAGGCGTTCCTCGACGCCACCCGGGGCCGCCCGCTCGTCGGCGTGGAGCGCGACCACGCGACCACCTCTCTCTGGGAGGCGGCCATGCCCGAGGGGCTGGTCTTCGTCTTCGGCAGCGAGAACGACGGCGTGCCTCCGGTCCTCCTCGCCGCCTGCGGCGGCGTGCTGGCCATCCCCATGTACGGGATCAACCACTCGTACCCGGTGGCGATCGCGGCGGGCATGGTGATGTGCGAGTGGGCACGGCGCCGCGATCCGCGGGGCGCGCTCGCGTCCGCCGGGCACCTGCGCGTAGAGTGATGGATCGGCGCCCCGTCGGCGCCGGAGAGCGAGCCATGGACCTGAAGCGGAGCATCATCCTGGTCGGCGGGCTGGGCCTGGGAGCGGGCGCTGCCTGTGGCCAGCCCTTCAGCGCCGCCGTCGGCAGCGGCGGCGCCACGAGCTCGAGCGCGAGCTCGACCAGCGCCTCGAGCTCGAGCGGCTCCTCGAGCTCGACCACCTCGTCGTCCTCGACCACCACCAGCAGCTCGTCGTCGTCCTCGTCCTCGTCGGGGGCAACATCCTGTACCGAGGCGCATCCCTGCGGCGCCAACGCGTACTGTTACCTGGCCCAAGGCTGCGGGACGGAGGGTACCTGCATCACGGTGACCAGCCCGGCGTCCGCCGCCTACGGCCCGCTCTGCGGCTGCAGCGGCGAGACCTACTGGAACGCCGCCCTGGCGATCAAGGCCGGTGCAGCGATCCAGATCCAGGGCGAGTGCGGTGTGGAGGCGGGCCACGAGTGTGGGATGCCGGGCATGGCCACGTGCGTGGCGAGCTTCGGCAGCGGCGCCTATTGCAGCGCCGCCCTGTCGGCCGCCACCGCGTGCCCCATCGGGGGGACGGCGATGCCGGTGGCCACCTGCTGGGTGATGCCGCCGTTGACCTGCGAGATGACGGAGGGGGGCCACGCGTGCGGCTCGCTCACCACCTGCCAGTCGGCCTGCGCGCTCATCGAGGGCGGCCAGCCCTGGGTGCACAGCTCCTGCGCACCCTAGCGGCACCCTAGCGGGCTCAGGCTGTCGCCGCCGCACGCTGCCGGGCCCGCTGCCGGGCCGACGCCCCCTGCCTCGGGTGGCGCGCCTCGTCGACGACGCGATCGATGACCGCGCACCACAGCTCCGCCGCGGCCGCGCTCGGGCAGACCATGGCGTCGATGCGGCCGTGATCGGTGTCCAGC
>Ga0302267_10002483_pt1 | contig 22283 bp, 22 predicted proteins | sample III_Bog_E1_3_FD_194555 | JGI IMG/M metagenome (GOLD analysis project Ga0302267, IMG submission 194555) | Peat permafrost microbial communities from Stordalen Mire near Abisko, Sweden - III_Bog_E1_3 | ecosystem: Environmental > Terrestrial > Soil > Wetlands > Peat | place: Sweden: Abisko...
CCTGCTTCTCTTCCCGATTCCCTACTACATCACCCACGCAGAGTTTCGTTACCGCCTCAACATCGACCCCCTCCTCACCCTCCTCGCCGCCTACGCCGTCACCCAACTCGCCACCCGCTGGCCGCGCACGAGCCCCACACCCTCTACTCCGCCACCACCGGATTCCTCAACTCCCCAATCCCCTCAATCGTAATCACCATCTCGTCCCCAACCTTCAGCCAGCGCTGCGGAGTCCGTCCCATCCCCACCCCGGCCGGCGTTCCCGTGCTGATCACATCGCCAACCTGCAACGCCACAATCCCCGACAGGTACTCGATCAGCGCCGGAATCCTGTAGATCATCTGGCTCGTATTCGAGTCCTGCAACCTCTCCCCGCCAATCGTCAGCGAAATCCCCAGCCGATGCGGATCGGCAATCTCGTCCTTGCTCACCACCCACGGCCCCATCGGCGCAAACGTCGGGAAGCTCTTGCCCAGCGACCACTGCGTCGTCGCCCGCTGCACGTCGCGCGCGCTCACATCGTTCATCATCGTGTAGCCGAAGACGTGTTCCTCCCACTCGCTCGCCGCGATCCTGTGCCCCGCCTTCCCGATCACCACCGCAAGCTCCGCCTCGTAGTCCACCATCGAACTGTTCGGCGGCAGCACCACATCCGCCCCCGGCCCCACCACCGCCGACGACAGCACGATAAACACCGTCGGCACATCCCGCGTTTTACTCCCCGATTCAGCCGCATGTTCGGCGTAGTTCACCCCAATGCCAAAGATGCGCGGCGGATTCGGCACCGGAGCCAGCAGCCGCACCTCCTCCAGAGCAATCCTTGTCCTCGATCGCGCCGCGGCCCCTGCCACATCCGCCTGCACGCTCACCGGCGCACTCATAAACGCAATCGCGTCCTTGAACCCCACCGCACCCAGATCGACAACGCCCCCATCCACCACCAGCCCCGGCCTCGCCGCCTTTTCCCCCTCCACGAACGTCACCAGCCTCATCCCAAACTCCTCCCTGCCCTGGTCTATTCAACCAATAACCAGCAACTAACAACCGTCTCTAAGCCGCCGTCCATCCACCATCAATCGCCAGCACCGCGCCATTGATGAACTCCGCCTCCCTGCTGCACAGATACCGCACCAGTCCCGCAATGTCTTCCGGAGTTCCCATTCTGCCCCCGGGCTGTCGCGCCACCAGTTCCGCGCGCGCCTTCTCCTTCTCGTGCTTGTGGTACTTCTCCAGATAGCCCTCCACAAACGGCGTCTGGACCGTCCCCGGCGCTATGCAGTTGCATCGGATCTGCTTGGGATAGTCCACCGCGATCTGACGCGTCATCGCCAGCACCGCCCCCTTGCTCGCGCAGTAGGCGAAGCGTTTCTTCACCCCAACCATTCCCGCCACCGATCCAATATTCACGATGCACCCACGGCTCATCATCAGCATCGGAAGCATCGCCCGTGTCACCAGGTAGACCCCGTGTACATTGACCCGCATCAGCCGCTCGAAGTCGTCTTCGCCAGTGCTGGCCAGGTCGCCCACCATGCCGATCCCCGCGTTATTCACCAGAATGTCCAACGTCGATATCTGGTCCAGCGCCGCCCCAATCGAGCTAGCCTCGGTCACATCCATCCGCACCGCGCGCGCCCGTGGCATCTCTCCGGCCAGCCCCTCGGCAGCCTCCAGATTCACGTCGGCGATCACCACTTCCGCCCCTGCGCGCGACAGTTCCCGGGCACTCGCCGCGCCGATCCCGCTCGCCCCGCCCGTCACCAGCGCAACCTTACCATCCAACCGGTACGGCTGTTCCGCTTCACTGCTCATCGCGTCCCAATCCAATCTCCCCACCGCTTCTCTTCGGGAGAGATACTCTAGCTCGCCAGCTTCTCGTAGAGCGCGTGGCTCGTCTTCTCCCGCCTCATCTCCTCGCGAAGCCGCTCCATCCCGCCATCCTTCGCCAGCCGCTCGCGCAGCGTCTCGTAAGGCTCGCGCGTCTGCATAGACAGCATCAGCACCTCGCCGTTCAGCTCATCGTCGCTCACCGAAACATTCTCTGCCTCGGCGATCCGGTCCACGATCAGCGAAGCCTTCACCTCGCGCTCCGCCTCGTCCCGCTGCACCGCACGCAGCTTCACGAAGTCCAGCTTGCGCATCTCCTCCGCCTTCATCCCCTGCTGCGCCAGTGCGCGCAGTCCGCGCTCCAGCCGTGCGTCCACCCTTTGCTGCACAAGCGATTCAGGCACCGGGAAGCTGTACCGCGAAATCACCTCATCGATCATCTTGTTCCTCGCGCCCGCCTCCAGCGACTCGCGCTTCCGCGTGCCCACGCGCTCCCGCAACTGCTTCTCGAAATCCTCCCAGCTCTCGCTGTTGCCAAGCTGCTTGGCCAGCTCCGCGTCCCGCTCCGGATACGTCTTCTTCTTGATCGCCTTCACCGTCACGTCGTAGCCCACGGTCTGCCCCGCCAGCTTCTTCTCCCCGAAATCCGTCGGATACGCCACCTCGAACTTCAGCTCCTGCCCAACCTTCGACCCGCGCAGAGCATCGTTGAACGCAGCCAGCGTGTTCTTCCCGCCAATCTCGATCAGCACGTCCTCGCCTGTGATCGGCGCCTCCGCCGGAGTGGCCGCCGTCACGCCCTCCTCGGTCACCGTCTCGGCCAGCGGCTTGATCTCCCCGCGGAACTGGATCTCCGCCCAATCGCCCTCGGCCAGCGCGCGTTCCTCCTCCACCGTCTCCACCGTCGCATGGCGGTCCAGGATGTAGTCCAGCTCGCCCTCGTACTCCTCCTCCGTCAGCTCGGTCTTGGGCCGCTCCACGCGCACCGTCTCATAGCCCGCCACATCGAACTCCGGCAGCACCTCGAACGCAGCCTTGAAGCGCAGCGGTTCGCCGTCGTTGAGTTGCAGATCCAGCAGTTGAGGCTCAGAGATCGGCCGCAGCTTCTGCTCCGTAATCGCCTTCCGGAAGCGCGCAGACACCAGCGCCTGCAGCACCTCCTCGCGCAGCTCCCGGGCAAACTTCGACCGCACCAGCGACTCCGGAACCTTGCCCGCGCGGAAGCCCGGGATCCTCGCCTGCTTCTGGTAGCGCTTGATCACCGTCCGATAGGCCTTCGATACCTCATCCGCCGGCACCTCCACCGCAATCTCGCGTGTCAACAGCGGATTCAGCGAAGGCCCGTGATCGTGACCGTGCTCGTGGCCGTGCTCGTGCTCATGATCTCCGCCGGCTCCAGCCTCCAACTGCTCATCCCCGGTATTCTCCGTCTCCGTCTCGCCCGTCGCCGTCTCGTTTATTGCAGTCTCGTTTATCGCCGTCTCGTTCGTTCCCGTATTCTCAGTCGAATTCAATTCAATCCCTTCCACTCGATCAGTTTCACCGCACCCGCTATTGCTCTTTCGCAGACGCCCCTCTTCCACTCTACGGGTCTTGTTTGTGAAGGGTCAAACCACCGGACCCGCTCCATCGCTCCCGCACGCCGCTGCTCTACTTCGGGTTGCCCGCCAGCGAGTACAGCTCCAGCCGAACCTCCCACTGCGTCGACTGCCCAGGCTGCAGCACCACCATCCCTGTATCGGTGTCATTGCTCCACTCCCGCCCGAAAGGATCGTCGTAGTTGAACTGCGGCCCAATCGACACATAGTCCGCATCCGCCGGCGCAACCACACGCATCGCCTTGATCGTCGGGCTCAGCGCCGTCAGCCGCACTCCGTAGTCGTTCGCCGGGTCGCTCAGCTCTGCCACCGTTGTGTTGGTTATCAGGTCCCGGTGCAGTGCCACGAAGTTGTCGTCCAGGTTCATCTTCCCCAGCGCCGCCCCGCCGCGCATCGTAAAGTCGTAAGGCGTTCCATTCACTGGAAGCAGAACGCCTGTGGGCAACCCGCTCTCCCGGTCGCGCACCTCCTCCCGCATCTCGCCCGCAAGCCGAAGCCGCAACTGTTCCCGGTTTCCGTCGAAGATTGCAAACCGGGGGTGCCATCCGATGCCTACCGGCTCGGGCGCATCCCCCGTGTTGCGCGCCACCACTGTCAACTCGATCCACTGGCTGCCAAGCAGCACAGTCACCGTCACGTCTGTCTTCGACGGCCAGTGCGCCCCAAAATCACGGGCATGGAAGACAGCCTGCGCCTGTCCCCCATCGGGCAGCGCCGTCGTATCCGTGGAGTCCGCCGCATTGGCCAGCAGCAGCCCATCATGCGCCACCCCTCCAGAACCGCCGGGCAGCGTCATCGTATGCCCGCGCCACACTGAGCTCACGCGCCCCGCCGCCACCTGCGACGCCACTCCCCCGATCCGACCGCCCCACGGCGCCTCGAAAGCTCCGCCCATCGCCAGGCTCGCTGCACCATCCGCATCCTCGCCCGTGCCCGTCATCGCGCTCTCCGCGCCCTCAATCGACGGAGATGCCAGCAGGTTCACCTCTCCCTTGCCTGGGATATAGGCCGTAATCTGTAGCACGTTCATCCCCCGGCCCGGAAGCATCGTCACCGAAAGAAACTCCGGCATTGTGCCGCCCATCAAGCGCATCCGCGTCAGCTCAATCGCCTCCTGCCCGCCCGGCAGTGGCACCGCAACATCCGTCCGGTCGGTCGCAATCTTCGCTTCCAGCTTGTGCAGGTTTCCACGTCCCCGTTCGCGGTAGGCAAAGCTCAACACCCCCACCAGCACAGCAAGTATCAGACCCGTCACCATCCCCGACCGCATCAAACCCCTGCGCCACACCCGGTGAAACAACGATGCACACCACTCCTGCAACATCGCCAGATACATTTTGCTCATCCGTGGCTCGTCCAAGTCGCCCGTCCCGTCTTTCTCTCTTCTTGGATGTATTCTATCCACCCGATAGCCACTTCCGTCTATCCCCTAATTTCTAAAATCCTGACCCCGTTGGCATTTGTTTTACAGACGCAACCAATCCGCACCCCACTGAATCTCACCCTCAGGCGGTTGGTATCTTCCCGCCGAGGAGACATTATGAGTGCAAAAGGAATCTGGATCGCTTTTGGCCTGGGCGTTGCCGCCGGTGCGGCCGTCGCGCTTCTCTACGCCCCGCAACCCGGCGTAAAAACCCGCCGCCAGTTGCGCCGAAACTTCGACGACGGCGTCGACTATCTCGAGGATGCCGCCTCCTACCTCAAGGAGCAGGCCGAATCCCTCAGCAAGGAAGCACAGAAGACCTTCAAGCGCACCCGCGGCCAGGTCGCCGATGCCGTCGAAAAGGCCTCCGATGCCGTCTCCGGTGCCGTCAAAGGCGTCCAATCCATGCTGTAGCCCCCTCTACTCCGGCGGTCCCACAGTCACCACAAAGTACGCCAACTCCGTCTCCCCGGCGTTTGCAATCCAGTGCTCGTCGCCCGCGCAGCAAAGCCCCACATCGCCTGCCTCCATCCGGTGCTCCACCCCGTTCAGGTAGAGCGTCGCCACGCCCCGTTGCAGCAGCCATATCTCGCTGTGCTTGTGCGTCCCAATCGCCTCATGCGGGGCCCCTGCCTGCTGCACGGACTCATGCATCTCCAGGCGGATGTTGCCCGCCTTCAGCATCCCGGTCAGGTACGAGTGCGACTCGTGCCCTCCCTGCATCCCGCGCCCCGCAATCGGCTTGAACACGCCCGAAGCCAGCTCCCGCATCGCCCCGCCCGCCGGCCTCGCCCCTGCCACACCCTGCGCCGCCCCCGCCGTCGCGGTTGTGCTCCCCTGCCCAGCCGTCCCGGCAGCCTGCCCCTCGGCCTGTGCCGAAAACCCGCCAGCAACCGCCAGCAGCCCCGCCACCATCCCCGCAAAATCCCGCCGGTTCATTCCATCCCGATTCATCCCATCCATGGCGTCTCTCCTCCGTCAGATTCAGTAACAATCGCAACCCGAAACCGCTCCATCCTACACGCATCCATCGCCTCCCGTCAGCCGCCTCGGCGAAGTCGTATGGATGCTGAATCGCGGAATCGGAAGGGCACGGCTTCAGCCGTGCCGAATAGCGTGCTTTTATAGATGCGCGTCTCTTGATCGCTTCGCGATCAAGAGACGCGAGAGCAGCACCTGCGTAATTTGAACTTCCACTGCCCCGGAATCGGAGTTAGACTGTCGCCATGGGAAACAAAGACAAAGGCCGTAAAGAGAAGAAGAAGCAGCCCAAACCCAAGGCCCCTCCCGCGCCGCGCCACGAGGAGTTCAGCCAGATCGCCACCCGCATCGTCAAGGACGCAACCGAGAAGAGCAGCTAGCCCGTCGGCTTCTCCATCGGCAACATCGGCCGGCTGCCGCTGCTCTCCATCTCGACGCCGCTCGCCACTTCGCCGGCGGGTTGCTCTCCCGCCTGCAATCCTCTATCCTTGAAGAGTTGCAGCCGAAGTCTCTCTTCGCCGCAATGTGCGCCCGTAGCTCAGTTGGATAGAGTATTTGGCTACGAACCAAAGGGTCGGGAGTTCGAATCTCTCCGGGCGCACCATCCCTTCCTTCCCTCACCTCAAATATTTTTCACCGCTCGATCAAACGCCTGCTGGCTAGTTCTGCGCCTCCACCCGGCAAACTGCATCCAGCCCCGCGAACCTCGAACCATGAACCTCGAACCTGTCCTACAATATCCCTAGCCCTATGAACCTCTATATCCTGCGCCACGCCAGCGCCGGCGTGAAGCGCGCCAACCCGGTCCTCGACCACAAGCGTCCCCTCGACAAGGACGGCAAGCGCCACTGCCTCCAGCTCGCCCATGTCCTCAACGCCATGAAGCTCCAGTTCGACCTCATCGTCTCCAGCCCCCTGAAGCGCTCCATGCAGACCGCCTCGCTCGTCGGCACAGAGATGGGCTACGAGGCCAAAATCCTCTCCTCCGCCGCGCTCGCTCCCGACGCCACCTTCGCCCAGTTCCAGAAGCTTCTGCGCGAGTACTCCGGCCACGAGAACCTGCTCGTCGTCGGCCACAATCCCAACCTCAACGCATTCCTCGGCTCGCTCCTCGTTCCCGCCGCCGCCTGCCCCGCCAGCGGCCTCGACGCCTGCGCCGGAGCGGCCTGCGTGCGTCTGCGCAAGGGATCGCTGGCCCGCGTCAACCTGGCTCGTGGCCCCGCCGCCCTCCACTGGCTGCTCGATCCCCGCACCGTCCGCGCGCTCTACGCCACATCCACCGCCAGGTCTCGCCGAAAGACCTCCCGGAAGTAGTCCGCCGCTTTCCGCAGCGACCACGCCTCCAGCTCCGCTCCCCCCGCGTCCCGGTACCAGTTCCAGCAGCACCCGCTTCGGGTAAACGTGCGTACGCATCCGCACGATCGCGCTGGCCCGGTCCTGGTTCAACTGTCTATAGCAAAATAAAAATTCCCTCTCCCCCCTGCCGCAATACCCCACCCGCAACATTCCACCACGTATGCTGTTAGAGCAAGTAATTCTCATGTCAACCACCGTCTCCGCCGAACCCGCGACCACCCCCCACGCCGCCGCGCAATCGCGACACGCCCGTGTCCTCTCTCTTCTCACCGCGCTCTGGTTCATCCTCTTCTTCGCCTCGCTCTTCGCCCCGTCCGTCCTCGACGACGCCGACGGAACCCACGCCAACGCCGCCCGCCAGATGGCGCTCTCCGGCGACTGGGTCACTCTGCGCGTCAACAACGTCCGCTATCTGGAGAAGGCCCCCCTCCCCTACTGGATCGTCGCCGCCAGCCTTCGCATCTTCGGCGTCAACGCCTTCGCCGCGCACCTCCCGCAGGCCCTATGCGTCCTCTTCCTGATGCTCCTCGGCGTCCGATGGGCACGCCAGGCCTTTGGCGAACGCGCCGCCCTCTACACCGGCCTCGGCGTGCTCACCAGCGCTGGCGTCTTCCTCTTCACCCGCGTCTTCATCCCAGACGTCCTCCTCTCCCTCCTCCTCGCCTGCGCCCTCTACTGCCTCCTCCAATCCCTCACCCCAGCCACACCTAATGAGATTGTCATTCTGAGCGCAGCGAAGAATCCCCGCATTTCGCCCGTAGCTGCAACACATTCGGGTGCCCCACATCTCGATTCTGAGATGTGGGATGGAGCGCCACAAAAGTCCGCTCAGTCGAACCTCTACCCCTACCTCCTGTGGACAGCCCTGGCCCTCGCTGTCCTCACCAAGGGCCTGGTCGCCATCGTCTTCCTCGTCGCCACCGCCTTCCTCTACCTCGCCCTCACCGGCGAACTCCGCAACTGGCGTCGCCTCAAACCCTTCACCGGCGCCCTCCTCTTCCTCGCCATCGCCGCCCCCTGGCACATCCTCGCCGGCCTGCGCAACACCGGAGCCGCCGACGGCCACGGCTTCTTCTGGTTCTACTTCATCAACGAGCACGTCCTCCGCTTCCTCGGCCGCCGCATCCCACGCGACTACAACAAGCTCCCCGCCTCCCTCTACTGGTCCCTCCACCTCGTCTGGCTCTTCCCCATGAGCCTCTTTCTACCGCTCGGCGTCACCGCTGTCCATCGCCGTTACCTGTACCAGACCAAGACGCTCACAGGCCACATCGGACGGCTCAGATTTACGTGGAAGAGTTACTTTGCCAATATTCTGCTCTTCTTCCTTGTCCTTTTCGTCCTTCAGGATCACCTTCATTGCGGATTCATCGAAAGCATCGGCTCGTTAATGATTGGCCTGTTCGGTATGGAGATCGTTCGTCGCCGCCGACACGCGGGACTCTCCTCATCGCCCTTTCACAACCTCGACGCTGCGCAACACACAACACTGCTGCTGAGTCTCTTCTCCGCTCTAGTTCTCGTCTTCTTTTCGCTCTCGACGAATCAGGAGTACTACACCTTCCCCGCCTACCTCCCGCTCCTGATGCTCCTCGCCGCAGCCCTCGCCCGCGCCGAACAACACGCAAGTCAACCAGCAACCAACAACAAACAACCAGCAACCTTGCTCTTCGCCCACGCCGCCTTCACCGCCATCGGCCTCGCCGTCGCCGCGGCCCTCGCCTACGGCCTCTACACCTCGCGCCATCTCGCCTTCGTCCCAGACATCGGCGAACTCCTCGCCCATCGCGGAGTCGGCGACTACACCCTCTCCATGTCTTCGCTCTTCGACCTCACCGGCCCCAGCTTCGCCGCCCTCCGCCTTCCCGCCAGTCTCGCTCTGGCCGCCTTTGCCGTCGGCCCAGCCATCTCGTGGATTCTCCGCGTCCGCCGACGCCACCTCGCCGCCACCACCGCCCTCGCCCTCACCGCCGCCGTCTTCCTCATCGCAGCGCACATCGCCCTCGTCCGCTTCGCCCCCATGCTCTCCTCGCAGGACTTCGCCGCCCGCATCCAGCAGCTCGAAGCCTCCGGCGCGATCTCCCGCGACAACACGCTCCTCCTCTACGGCGACCAGGCCTACGGCTCCTCCATCCCGTTCTACTTAAATCGCCCCCTCGACCGTCCCGCCCTCCTCGTCGATGGCCGCTCCTCCTCCATGCTCTTCGGCTCCACCTTCCCCGACGCGCAGTCCCTCTTCCTCACTCCCGCCCAGCTCTCCGCCCAGTGGGGTTCAGGCCCGCGCAAGCTCCTCTTCGTCCCGCTGGAACGCCGCGACGATGTAGACCGCCTCCTCGGCCCTCGCCAGTTCCTCCTCCAGGAGACCTCCGGCAAGGCCCTCCTCACCGACCGCCCTTTGAATTCCGATCCGGCCCGCCACCTCGACCCAACTCCGCAGAAAGATGAGACGCGCCGCAGTGAGTAATTCCCCACTCCAATCCGCTTCCCGATGGAACCCCCGCTCCATCGCCCTGATTGTCCTCGCATGGCTCATCCTGCACATCGGCTGCCTCTTCACTCCCGGCCTGCTCGACGACGTGGACTCCATCTACATCGAGATCGCCCGTTCCATGCTCCTCCGCCACGATTACGTCACCCCGTACATCGACGGCATCCGTTTCTTCGACAAGCCCCCACTCATGTACTGGCTCGCTTCCGGCTCGATGGCCGTCTTTGGACAAACCGACTGGGCCGCCCGTCTGCCCCTCGCTCTCCTCACCCTCGCCCTTCTCGTCGCCACCTACGCCCTCGGCCTCCGACTCTTCGCGGCCATCTCTCCCGCCAACCACCCCGACCGCGCCGCCCTCTACTCCGCCCTAGCCCTCGCCACCTGCATCGGCCCCTTCCTCTACACCCGATTCTTCATCCCAGACATCCTCATCTGCCTCTGGATGACCCTCGCCGTCCACGCCTTCCTCATCGCCCTCGACCGCCTCCACACAACCAGCAACCAACAACCAACAACCAACAACTCGTCTTTAATTCCTTGCCTCGCCTTCGCCGCCGTCACCGCCCTCAACCTCCTCACCAAGGGAATCATCGGCCTCGTCTTCCCCATCGGCTTCGTCGTCCTCTACCTGGCTCTCACCCGCCAGCTCCGCCTGCTCTTCAAGCTGCACCTCATCCCATCCACCCTGCTCTTCCTCCTCATCGCCGCCCCCTGGCACATCCTCGCCGCGCTGCGCAATCCCGCCATCGCCCTCCCCGCGGGCCTCGGCCTTCCCGCCCGCGCAGGCTGGGCCTGGTTCTATCTCTACAACGAGCACATCGCCCGCTTCCTGCAGCGCCGCATCCCGCACGACTACGGACAGGTCCCTGTCCTCCTCTTCTGGCTCCTCGCCGCTCTCTGGCTCTTTCCCTGGACGGCCTTCCTCCCCGCCGCAATCCTTCGCCACGTCCGCGACCTCCGCAACGGGGGACTTTTTTCCAAACAAAAGATTGTCATTCTGAGCGCAGCGAAGAATCCCCGTATTTCGCCCGAAGCACCACAAAAGCCGGGTGCCCCATCCATGTCGCAGTCTCATCGCGACATGGGTGGGATCGACCGCGAAGCAGCCCTCACCCTCCTCCTCTGGGCTGGCCTCGTCCTCATCTTCTTTACCTTCTCCGCCCGACAGGAGTACTACTCCCTACCCGCAATCCCCGCCCTCGCCCTCATGGCCGGTGGCCTCCTCGCCCGCGCCGACCGCGACCCCGCCGGTCCCGCCGCGCGCAGCGCCCTCCTCGCCCACCGCTGGCTGCTCGTCCCGCTCTGCTCGCTCCTCGCCGCCATCGCTCTCTTCTTCGCCATCACCGCGCCCCACACCGACCCCGGCACCGACATCGCATCCCTTCTCTCCCAGGGCGGAGACTACAACCTCTCCCTCAGCCATCTCTTCGACCTCACCGGCCGCGCCATGGGCCTCTTCCGCGCCCCGCTCACCTTCGTCGCTCTTGGCATGATCGTCATCGGCCCGCTCAGCTACATCCTTCGTCGGAAGGCCCATCTCTACGCGGCAAATCTGACCATGGCCGCCGCCGCCGTCTGCCTCCTCCTCTGCATGCACGAAGGCCTCGTCCGCTTCTATCCCACCATGGGATCAAAGGGTCTCGCGGAAGCTATCCTGCAAGCCCAGCGGGAATCCACCAACAACCAACAACCAGCAACCAGCAACCGTCCTCCAGACCTCATTCTCATCGACGGCGAGCTCACCTCCGGCTCCACCCTGCTCTTCTACACCCGCCAGCCCGCGCACTTCGTCAACGGCCGCGTCAACGGCACCTGGTACGGCAGCTTCTGGCCAGACGCCCCCGCCGTCTTCGATGACGACGCATCCCTCGACCGCCTCTGGTCTGGCCCCCGCCGCATCTTTCTGTTGACCTACACCCCCGCCGCCCGCACCATCAGCCTCAGCCCCTTCGGCCCGGTCCACACCCTCGCCGCCGCCGGCGGCAAATCCATCCTCACCAACCAGTAATGATTTCTATTGTCGAGTGGTTGGAGAAGTATGTACTTTGTATTGCATGGCACTCGATAAAGAAGAGGAAGTACTCTTGGCCGAAGCGAAAGACCTCGCTAAACGCTATCGCAAACGATATAACAGGCCGCTCGGAATAACTGGTGAAGTCGCGGAACTCGAAGCAGCACACCTTTTGCATCTTAAATCTGATGCCTGCTAGACAACCCGGATACGACGCTATTGAAACTGTGAAGGGCATTGAGCGACACCTACAGATCAAAGGTCGCTGTCTACTCAAAGATTGCAACCCTGGTCAGAGAGTCGGCTCAATCAATATCAACAAGGAATTCGATGCAGTCCTTCTAGTGTTACTCGATGAAGATTTCAACGCACTATCCATCTACGAGGCCACACGTGTTGCTGTGAAGAAAGAGTTACAGACCATCCGGCCTAAAGCGAAAAAAATGCGTACCGATATGAGCGTAATACGATTTAAGTCAATCAGCACGGTTCGATGGACAGCCCGACCTCATAGACCTTCGTAATTCGCAGATCACAACCAACAACAAGCAACCAACAACCAACAACCAGCAACCATCACTTCCGCTCCACCGGCTCGAACCGCCCGTCCACGCCCAGCGAGTACGATCCCCCGTGGTACACCATCGTGCTCCCCATATAGCTCGCCACCCACACCGCAAACCCCAACAAATCGCGCAGAGGATAGATCGTCGTCGGCCAACCCGCCTCCTCGTCCTCAATCGCAGCGAGCACCACCGCCGCCATCGCCCAGCGATTCACGCACGTCCCCAGCAGCCACATCACTCCCACCGCCGGATGCCCCGCCAGAATCCCCCACACCATCCCAATCAGCCCGAACGGCACCGCATACGTCAGCCCCGTCCCCAGGTGTCCCGCCGGCCGCGACCGCCGTGTGCTCTTCATCCATCGCAACTGGTCGCGGAACGACGCCCGCAACCCCTGTGGCAGAACCATCAGCCGCACCACATAGTTCGCCATCCTCACGCCGAACCCCGCCTCCGCCAGCCTCTGTCCCAGCACGAAGTCCTCGGCGTAGTACTGCCCCAGGTCCTCGTATCCTCCAGCCTTCTCGAACGCGTCCCGCCGCAGCACCATGCTTACTCCCAGCGCGAACCGCGTCCCACCCTCGATCATGTCGGCCACCAGAATCCCGCCCGTCATCTCCACGCTCTTGCCCACCGCGTCCAGTTGCGCCGCCAGCCCGCCGGTCGTCCGTCCCACATACAGGCACGACGCCAGCTCGCGCTTCGGATCGGCCAACTCCTGCACCATCCGCCGCAGATAGTCCGGCGACACCCGCGCGTCCGCATCGCTCGTCACCAGCGTCTCGTACTCTGCCGCCTGCGCCAGCATCGCCATAGACCACATCTTCGCATTGGGAAATTGCGGCTCGCCGCAGGTCAGGAACCGCGCCCGCACCCCAGGATGTTCCGCCGCAATCCGCTGCGCCATCTGCAGCCCCGCGTCGTCCGCATGGCGCGCGCAGAACAGCAGCTCATACTCCGGATAATCCAGAGCAAAAAACCTCCGCAGATTTTCTTCCAAGTCCGGCTCCGTGCCATGCAGCGGCTTCAGCACGCTCACCGGAGGCATGTACTCCACCGGCGTCCGCTCCTCCCGCCGCTTCCGCCGCGCAAAGCGAACCGCCCCCACCATCACCATCGCGCAGTAGATCGCCGACGTCACCGTCCCCGCCAGCGCACAATAAAAAAGTATCCTCAGCAGCAAACTCATCGCACCCTTCAGCCGGATTCACCCGCGCTTCCAGTGTAGTGCGGTTCTTGTCTTTCGGAGGGAGCAGGGGGCTTCAGCCCTGAAAAAAGCCCGCGAATTCAAAGGGCTTTAGCCCTGGGCCTTCTAGTCGCAACGTCTAGCCACAGAATTCCTACTTCCCCTTTGCCGCTTTCCCCGCGCTCTTCGCCCCCACAACCGCGCCCTTCAGCGCCGCGGCCTTTTCAGATAGAGCCGCGGCCTTCCCCGGCAAAGCCACAACCTTCCCCGCCGCCGCTCTCTGTGGCACAAACGCCGGCCGCGGCATCGGCACCAGCCCCGCGCTGGGCTGCTGCTGTTGGATGCGGCTCAGCATCTCCGTCCGCACATAGTCCACAAACCCCTGCATCTGCCGGTTCATCTCCTCCATCCGCTCCCGCATCTGCAGCACAATCGCGATCCCCGCGATGTTCACCCCCAGATCGCGCGCCAGGTTCAGGATGAACTCCAGCCGCTCCAGGTCCTCGTCGGTATACAGCCGCGTGTTGCCGTCGCTCCGGCTGGGCAGCAGCAACCCCTCGCGCTCATACAGCCGCAACGTCTGCGGATGGATCTCATACATCTCCGCCACCGCCGAGATCATGTACGCGCCCTTGCTCTTCCTCTTCGTCGCCATCGCCGCCCTTAACTCGCCTTCTGAAAATCCAGCGCCCTCTTCGCTACCTTAATCAGTAACCGCAGAGCCTCATTGACTGACTGAGAATTCAAAAAGACACCAGCCACATCGGGATCGAGGGCCACCATAACAACCCGAGGCGTACCGTCTTCTTCTTCAATTCCCTTATCCGTATTGATCGGTTCCATCGGTGTCATCGGTGTTAAGCCTTTGCCTTTGTTCTACACCTCGCCCAGCAGCTCCGCCCGTGGGTCCTCCGGGTTCAGCTTCGCCAGCTCCCGCAATATCTCCTTCGACCGTTCGTCCTGCACATGCGGCACCACGATCTTCACCTCCACAATCTCGTCGCCGCGCATCCCTTCGCGCGCAGCGCTCGGCACGCCCTTCTCCCGCAACCGCAGCCTCTGCCCGGTCTGCGTCCCCGGCGGAATCTTCAACTGTGTCCGTCCGCCGCCCTCGTGTGTCCCGTCTATATGCGTATCGATCGTTGGCACGTCGATCTTCGCCCCCAGCGCCGCCTCCGTCATCGTCACCGGGACCGTCACATAAATGTCGTCCGCAACCCGCGTAAACACCGGGTGCGTCCCCACCTTCACAATCAGAAACAGATCGCCTGCCGCGCCGCCGTCCGTGCCCGCGTTTCCCTTGCCCGCCAGCCGGATCCTCTGCCCATCGCGCGTTCCTGCCTTGATGCGGAACTCCAGCGGCTCGTGTCGCGTCACCACGCCCTCGCCATTGCATGTCGGGCAGCCCTGCTGCAACTTGCCCGTCCCGCCGCATCGCGGGCATTGGATGTTGAACTTCATCCGTCCGCCCATCTGTGTCACCTGGCCCGTGCCGTGGCACTCCGCGCACTCGCTGCCGCCGCTCGTCGCCGACCTGCCCTTGCACGCAGGGCACATCTCCTGCCTCTGAATCTCCAGCCGCGCCACTCCGCCGCGCACCGCCGACCAGAAGTCCACGCTCACCTGATACTCCAGGTCGCTCCCCGGCCGCGGCCCTCGGGCCGCCTTGTGACCGCTGCTGAACATTCCGCCGAAGATGTCCTTGAAGCTCCCGCCAAACCCGCCGCCCGCCTGCTCCTGAGCTCCAGGGCCGCGCGCGTGTCCGCCGCCGCCCTGGAAGTCCGAAAAATCGAACCCTCCAAAGTCGAACGGAACCTCCTGTCCGCCCCGTCCGCCGGCCCGCGCCCCGCCCGGAAATCCGCCCCCCGCAAATCCACCGCCATACCCGCCGCGCGCCGCAGCCTCCGCCGTCGCCGGATCGATGTTGTCCGAATAAAATCCCACCTGGTCGTAGATCTTCCGCTTTTTCTCATCGCTCAACACGTCGTTGGCCTGCGATATCTCCTTGAACTTCTCCTCCGCCCGCTTGTCGTTCGGATTCACGTCCGGGTGGTACTTGCGCGCCAGCTTGCGGAACGCCTTGCGGATCTCCTCCGCCGTCGCCCCGCGCTTCACTCCCAGCGTGCTGTAGTAATCCTTCGTCTGTGTCGCCATCTCAAAACCCTTCTGACCTTCGCGCAATCTTCAATGCTCCCGTCGGACCTCATCCGCTCGACGGTCTCTCTTCATGCAAGACATCCGCCGCTACGCCACCTGGCGTTGCACCTCTCTCCGTATGGAGGGAAGCGTCGTGCGTTGCAGCGTCGACAGCTCATAAGTCGTCTGCAAATTCATCCACAGCTCCGCCGACGTTCCAAAGTAGGTCGCAAGCCGGTACGCTGTGTCCGCCGTGATCCCGCGCCGTTCATTCACAATCTGTGAAATGCGCGTCGCCGGAACGCGAAGCGCCATCGCCAGCGCATTCGCGCTCAGGCCCTTCGGCGCCATGAACTCCTCGCGCAGAATCTCTCCGGGATGCATCGGCGGCGCCATGCGGTTCGGGTCTCTTGCTATAGCCATCATCCTCTCCTTGCTCATTCAAAAAAAAAGCGCAGCCGAAGCCGCGCCTTTTTTGATCCATTGCTCAAGCTCAGCTTCCGGCCCTGCCAGCCCTTCAGTTCCACACCTTACGCGCCTCGATCTCTTCCACCGAGATCGCCTGGTCCGGCTCCATCTGCCGCATCCGGTTCATAAACTCCTCGGCCTCTTCGCGCGTGTTGAACATCACCCGGTTGTACAACTGTCCGGCTCGAACCTGGTCACACCGCCACATGGTCTCCGTCATAGCCTTGCCCTCCAAGCTCCGATTGAGTTCCAGGTCCTGTTATTCAGCTTTGCGTCCAACAACTCCGCTTCAGTTCGCGTACCCGCTCCTTGAGAAGATCAGACCTTTCAGCAGCTTCAGTCGTACAAAAATTCCATCTCCACCGTTTCGATGCGTCCTTTTGTCTCCACCAATGTCTCACGTTCTCGCCCTGTGCAACACTCCCATCCTGCAATTATCTGTGGGGAACCATCCCGAATCCCCCCCGCACTTTCTTTCTTGTCATTCCGCAGCCCTATCGCTTGTCATTCCGCACCCTGAGCTTGTCGAAGGGGGAGGAATCTGCTTTTCTCGCCTCAGTTCCACACCATCTGCAACGGCATCGGCTCAATCTTCAGCATCAGGTCCGGAGAGACCCCGGCCAGCTTGCGCGCAAACTCCCGCGCAGCCTCCTCGCTGCGGAACAGGTTCTGCTCCTTGATGAGTCCCCCTACCCACTGCTCGCACTTCCAAACCGTCGAATCCGTCATACGCACCCACCTCCGCAACCCAGCCTGTGTCTTTCCTGTTCCCTGCTCCTTGTTCCCTGCCTCTACTAGAAGAGCGCCCCAACCGATCCGGCCAGTTTGCCGGACTCAACCAGAGCGCCCTTCCCTGATTCATTGGATGCAGTCTCGATCCAAATCGATCTACATCCCATCATCGCGTCCGTGGCTGTCTTACTTATCCACGTCCACGTACTCCGCGTCGATAACACCTTCGTCCTTCTTTGCCTCTTCCGTTGTACTCGCCGCGCCCTCCGTGCCCGCGCCTGCTGCCGCGCCCTCTGCCGGACCGGCAGCCGCCGCGGCCTTGTACAACACCTCGGCCAGCTTGTGGCTTGCCGCCGTCAGCTTCTCCTTCGCGCCGTTCATATCCGCCGCGCTCGCTTCGCCTTCCAGAGTCTTTTTTGCCTCTGCCAGCGCCGCTTCCACGTCGACCTTGTCCGCAGCAGCCACCTTCTCGCCGCCGTCCTTGATCATCTTCTCCACGTTGTACACCAGCGAGTCGAGCCCGTTCCGCGCCTCCACCTTCTCACGCTGTTCCTTGTCCTCCGACGCGTGCGCCTCGGCGTCCTTCGCCATCCGCTCGATCTCGTCCTTGCTCAGCCCCGAAGAACTGGTAATCGCGATCTTCGCGTCCTTGCCCGTGGCCTTGTCCTTCGCCGTCACGTTCAGGATCCCGTTCGCATCGATGTCGAACGTCACCTCGATCTGCGGCACGCCACGCGGGGCCAGTGGAATCCCGCCCAGCTTGAACTTGCCCAGCGTACGGTTCTGCGCCGCCATCGGCCGTTCGCCCTGCATCACGTGCACCTCAACCTCGGTCTGCGAGTCCGCCGCCGTGCTGAACGTCTCCGTCTTCTTGGTCGGAATCGTCGTATTGCGCGCAATCATGCTCGTGGCAACTCCACCCATTGTTTCAATGGATAAAGTCAGCGGAGTCACGTCCAGCAGCAGCAGGTCCTTCACATCGCCCGCCAGCACGCCAGCCTGCACCGCCGCTCCGATCGCAACCACCTCGTCCGGATTCACGCCCTTGTGCGGTTCCTTGCCGAACAGCTTCTTCACCAGCTCCTGGATCGCCGGCATTCTCGTCTGTCCGCCGACCAGAACCACCTCGTCGATCTTCGACGCATCCACGCCCGCATCCTTCAGCGCCTGCTTGCACGGCCCAACCGACTTCTGCAGCAGATCGTCCACCATCTGCTCCAACTGTGGCCGCTTCAGCGTCCGCACCAGATGCTTCGGCCCGCTCGCGTCCGCCGTAATGAACGGCAGGTTGATCTCGCTCTCCTGCGCCGTCGACAGCTCGATCTTCGCCTTCTCCGCCGCGTCCCGCAGCCGTTGCAGCGCCATCTCGTTGCCCTTGTCGTGCAGGTCCAGGCCCGTGTCCGTCTTGAACTCCCCAATCAGCCAGTCCACAATCCGCTGGTCCAGATTGTCGCCGCCCAGGTGCGTATCGCCGTTGGTCGACTTCACCTCGATCACGCCTTCGCCGACCTCCAGAATCGAGATGTCGAAAGTTCCGCCGCCGAAGTCGTACACCGCAATCGTCTCGTCCTTCTTGCGGTCCAGCCCATAGGCCAGCGCCGCCGCGGTCGGCTCATTCACAATCCGCTTCACATCCAGTCCGGCAATCTTTCCCGCGTCCTTCGTCGCCTGCCGCTGCGCGTCGTTGAAGTAAGCGGGAACCGTAATCACCGCGTCCGTCACCGCGCCGCCCAGATAGTCCTCCGCCGCCTTCTTCAGCTTCTGCAGGATCATCGCCGAGATCTCCGGCGCCGTATACTCCTTGCCCTGCGCCACCACCGCAATGTTGTCGCCCTTCGCCACAACCTTGTACGGCACCATCTTCAGCTCGTCGCCAACCTCGTTCAGCCGCCGTCCCATGAACCGCTTGATCGAATAGACCGTGTTCTCCGGGTTGGTAATCGCCTGCCGCTTGGCCACAGCGCCCACCAGCCGCTCCCCGCTCTTCGTGAACGCAACGATCGACGGCGTAGTCCGCCCGCCCTCTTCGTTGGGGATCACCTTCGGCTCGCCGCCCTCCATCACCGCAACGCAGCTGTTCGTCGTTCCCAGATCGATTCCTATCGTCTTTCCCATAGCCTTCCGCTCCTGTACTTCAAATTAACTTCTAAATCTAAAAATCAACCCAAACTCGTCATTCTGGCGCAATGCCCTGAGCCCGTCATTTCCCAACGAATAAGTCCGTCATCCCGACAAATAAGTTCGTCATCCCGACGAAAGAGTCCGTCATCCCGACCGAAGCGCGAAGCGCGCAGTGGAGGGATCCCCGCATTTCGTCGTTGCCTGTTCTCACTCGTCATTCTGGCGCAACGCATCGCCCTGAAGTCGTCATTCTGGCGCAGCCAGAATCTCCGTATTCCGTTAGATGCGCAAACCCCTCAAAACCAGCCGGTTCGCGCCTGCAATCCATCTATCGACTCATCCAGTCTCACATATGAGTTACTTATTGTCAAGTTATATGATGCATTCCATATCGCCCAGGTCGCATCCCTTCCTCGCCCATCCCGCTCAACCCTCCTGACCAAATCCCCACTCAATCGTATGATGGGACATGCCTCATCCGCTGAGATCCCTCCTTCTCGCAGCCACACTCCTCGCACCCGCCCTCCTGCTCCCTGCCCAATCCATACCAGACCAGTCCGCGCCAGCCCCAACCCCGCGTACCCTGATCGAGCGGGCCAGCGCACTCAACAAGGATCAGACCGCCAAAACGCGCTACACCTACTTCATGTTGGAGCGCCTTGAGGATCGCTACGACAAAGAAAGGACGATCCGTTACACCGGACTGCACAACCTCATGCAGAACATTGGTTTTACCAAGACCACCACCCTCTACGAGATCACATGGATCGGCGATCTCCCCTACATGCGCGTCGTCGAACTTCAGGGCAAGCCTCTTAAGGGCCAGGCCCTGGCCGATGAGCAGGCCCGGTACGATCGGGCCGTAGCCGATCACAGCGGCCTCGACATGCCAGCCCGGGCCAGGATCATCCACCAGACGCTGGGGCACTCCAAAATTCACATCGACGATCTCCTCACGCCCGCCTACGCCCTCACCGAACTCCGTCAGGAGACCCTCGCCGGCCACCTCACCCACCTCATCGACTGCGTCCCCGTCCCATCCACCGACCCCGCCCATCCCACTGCGACAGAGCACATCCAGCTCTGGATCACCGACTCAGGCGCAATTCTACGTAATATCACAGACCTCATTGCCGACGAGCCCGAGGAGCTGCAAGGCAGCCACATGCAGGTTGACAACCAACTCATCGACGGGACCCTCCTGCCACAACACGCACTCGGTCACACATACATGCTCATGGCCGGCGAGAACGCAATCATTCTCGCCGACGTCGAACGCACCTGCAACCGCTTCCGCCGCTTCACCGTCACCTCACGCATCCTTCCTGCGGACGGCCAGCCCGCAGCCCACCAGCCAGACCCCGCTCCGTAACCCGCCAACCCGCCGCAGCCGCAACAATTCCGCTTGAACCCGCTACCCCACAGGAGTACCATCCATCCATGCGCACCAGGGCTTTCATTGCGCTCCTCATTCCCCTCGCCTGTCTCCTCGGCTGCACCATGCCCTACACCCCCTCAAGCCAATCCCTCTCCGGCAACTGGAGCAACTGGCAGATTCAATCCGGCACCGCCATCACCTCGCCACCAACCGGCCTCTACTTCACCGGCGCCGTCCAGGTTCAGGGCACCCAATCCAGCGCAGTCTTTACCTCTGCCGGCCTCACAGGCGCGGGCCCAACAACAGTTCTCAACTTCCTGGGAACCTACAACTCCTCCACCGGAAACGTCGGCCTCCTTCCCGCAACCACCAATGCCCCCGCCTACGGCATAAGTTTCACCCAGCCCTCCACTAACACCGTTATCCCTGTGAGCGTCATTGGCGGATGCGTCTACCCACTCAACTATCAGGGCGTGGAATGCCTCGCCCAGGCCTCGCTTTCGCCCGCGGTCGGCGTCCAGATCGCCCCCCTCAACGGCACCTATACCGGAACCCTCACCGACAGCGCCTCGCCCGGCATGAGCGGCACAGGCAGCCTGACCCTCACCCAGTCCACCACCCCCAACGCCGACGGCTCATTCTCCCTCACCGGCACCCTCACCTTCCCCAGCAACAGCGGCTTCGGCACCTTCCCGCTCAGCGGCACGGTCAGCGGAGAAGGCATCACCCTCTACGATCCCACCCCCGGAATCGTCCCCGTCGTCTCGCTCACGGCCTCAACCAATCCAGCCGCCACAGAGATCACCGTCAGCAATCTGGCCTTTGCCGTGACGGCATCTGACATCGTTACATTCACCGGAACCCTCACCCTCCAGTAGCGCCCACGCCTCCGCGCCGCCGCGACGATTCCCATTGCCCACGCAACTCCCCGCGGCGTACCATTCCACTCATGAACACCGCGCTTCGCTCCCTGCTTCTGCTTCCTCTCGCCGCTCTCATCGCCTGCGGCTCATCTGCACCGGCCGTGGGTGGCATCGCCCCCACCAGCGGGGATTACTTCCTCAGTGTCGCTCCGGTTTCAGGCAGTGCCGCAAGCAGCTTCTCCGGCAATCTTTACATCTCCGGAACCAGCGTCAGCGGGTCATTCCTCTACAACAACGGCAATTCGTCCTGTAGCGGGCAGAGCTTCCCGGTCACCGGGACCATCAACTCCACCAGCACTCTCATGAGCCTCAGCTCCAGCGCCTTTGCCGGCAGCCTCTCCGGCAACACCGCGACGATCACCCTTCAGCTCCCGCTCATCGCGTACACAAGCAACAACTACAGCACCACAGGAACGGCCCAGATCGCCGCCGGCGCCAGCGGAACCAACTGTGCGCTTGCCTCCTCAACGCTCACCGCCCAGTACCTCCAGCCCTTCACCGGCTCATGGATTGGTTCGGTCACCGGCCCGGTCTCAGGGACATCAACGGTCACGGGCTCAGTGACACTCATCGTATCGGAGGCCATCCCGCAGACTCTCGCAACCTCCACCAGCGCGGCCGGCCTCATCCCCGCCACCGGCTCCCTCGCTTTCAACGGTTCCAGTTGCAGTTTTTTGACGGCGATTGCCCTCTCCGGCCAGGTCAGCGGCTACACCCTTCAACTGAATCAGGTTGTCTCCGCGCCGCAGTCACCGGTCATCGTCTCCGCCAGCGAGACCACGTCGCCCGTCACCTTCAACTTCCTCATTCCAAGTTCGGCATCGGTGACCTGCCCGGCTGGCAGCTACTCCGGCACCATCGCCCCGCAGTAGCCCGCGCATCCTCATCCACGGAATAATCTTCATGCCCCTCACCCTCCACTAATCGGGTGCCCCATCCATCGCGGCTGAACCGGGGCCCCCGGCGAGCGGTCTTTGCTCGCCGGGGTGGTTGAGCGATGGGTGGGAGATCAGTAGCCCGCTTCCGCCCCACCTCAGCCAAGCACCATCCCTCCTCCGCATCTTCCTCCCGGCAAAATGCATCTCCACA
>Ga0302267_10002489_pt1 | contig 22259 bp, 18 predicted proteins | sample III_Bog_E1_3_FD_194555 | JGI IMG/M metagenome (GOLD analysis project Ga0302267, IMG submission 194555) | Peat permafrost microbial communities from Stordalen Mire near Abisko, Sweden - III_Bog_E1_3 | ecosystem: Environmental > Terrestrial > Soil > Wetlands > Peat | place: Sweden: Abisko...
GCCGACGTGCGGCCGACGCTCCACTCGGTGGGAACGGTGGGAGGGGGGGGCGACATGGGCGACATCTTACCCGGGATCCCCGCCGCCGTCGCCCTGCCGCCGCACGCCGGACACCGCCCCGCGTCGCGGCGGGGCCAATTGTCGGAACGTCGGGGCGAGCGAGGGGCGGCGGGGCCCAGGTGACGGGCGCGGCCTCAGGGATCCTGCGCCGGCCCCATCCCCGCCGCGGCGAGCGCCTGGGTGTAGCGGAGCACCTGCGCGGCTCCCCCGCCCGAGGGGATCAGCAGCGCGGCCTGCGACTGCCCCTCGAGCGTGATCTCCTGCGCCGGGACCTGATCGAAGGTCAGCCCGAGCCGCGCGGTCGCCGCCGTCTTGTTGAGCACCATCACCGCCGTGCCCGCCTGCGGGTCCTGGCTCCCGTACACCGAGAAGCCCGCGGGCACGCCGCTCACCCGCAGGCTCGCGCCGGTGAAGTGCTGCGCGAACAGCGACACCGCGTGGTAGGCCGGCGCGGGCTGCCCGCCCAGGATGAAGGCCAGCTTCCAGCCGGTGCTCCCGTCCGCCACGTGCCAGAACGCCTGGGTGAACAGCCCCTGCTCCAGGGCGACGCCGGTCACGTCGGCCGCCCACAGCCCGGCGAAGAAGGTGCTCGGCGAGGCCGGGAGGGTGCTCTTGGACGGGGTCCCGTCCCAGGTGACGTTGGCCTCCGTGAAGCCGAGCGGCGTCGCCGTCATCCCGTGCGCGTCCAGGTTGGCCCGCAGCGCCACCGCCACCTGCCGGAAGGCGTCCGCGTCGGCGAACGCCGCGGCGACGGTGGTGGCCGAGGGGTCGAGCGGATAGCGGTGCACGGTGACGATGTCGACCTGATCCTTGCAGCCGTCGAGGAAGGGAGTCAGCCAGTCGCCTTCCGGGGTGTACCGGTACGACAGCTCGGGGCCGAGGATCTTGATGGTGGGATCGACGGCCTTCATCGCCTGGGCGAAGGCGGTGAACGTGGCGCAGTAGTCGGCCGCGGTGTAGTTGCCGTACATGGGCAGGCCCACGGTGGTCGAGTAGAGATCCGGCTCGTTGCCGATCGACCAGTACTTGATGCCATATCCCATGGTCTTGTTGGCATACGTGACCATGTCCGCGGCCCCCTGCGCCGTGCCGGGAGCGCTGGTGACGTCCGCGAGGATGGGGACCTGGAGATCCGGCTCGGCCCCCACCGCGCGGCTGTACGCGACGAAGGCGTCGATCTCGGCATTGGTGAACGGCGAGGGCGACTGCGTATCGTTGTTGTTGCCCCCGGCGCGAAGGAAGCCCAGGTGCATGGCGGCCGCCATGGTCTCGGTCCCCGCGAGGGGATCGCCGAAGCTCGGCTCCCAGCTCCAGTAGTTCTGGCCGAAGGCGGTGGGCGCGATGGCGAGGGCCCCGGCGGCGGTCAGCGCCACGGTCCCCGCGAGCGGCGCGGAGCCGCCGGTGCCGGTGGACGCGGCGGTCGAGGCGGCGGCACCCCCGCCGGAGCCGCTTGCGTGGCTGGTCTCGCCGACGTCGCAGGCGCCGACGAGGAGGAGGGGCACGAGGGCGAACGGTGCGGAGGGAGTACGCGCCATCGTGTCAGGGTACCGGAAGCGGCCGGCGGGTCGGGGACCTCTCGCCGGGGAGCCGGTAGATCGAGCCCGATCGCCGCGTCCTCAGAGCGCGATGACCGGGTCCGCCTCGATCCCCAGCAGGGCCGCCCGCACCTCGCCCACCAGGTAGATCGATCCGGTCACCACCACGGTGTCCCCCGGCGCGCTCTCGGCCAGCGCCCGCGCCAGCGCCTCGCGCGGCTCGGGCACGGCCTGCCCCGGCGCGATCGCGGCGAGCGCCTCCAGGGGAGCCGGCTCGCGCCCCTTGGGCCGGGTGTAGTAGCGGCGCCCCGCGAGCGCCGCGAGCGGCCCCAGCATGTCCGGCCAGCGCTTGTCGGCCAGCGCTCCGAACACCAGCGCCGTGCGGGTGGGATCGCTGCCCGCCAGCGTCGCCCGGAGCGCCGCCGCCCCCTCGGGGTTGTGCGCGGCATCGAGCAGCACGGTGACCTCGCCGCTCGGGATGCGCTCGCACCGCCCCGGCCACTCCGCCGACGCCAGCCCCACGCGCAGCGCCGTCGCGAAATCGCGCCCCGGGAACCGGGCCGCGAGCGCGTGCACCACGCCCACCGCCACCCCCGCGTTCTCGGCCTGGTGCGCGCCGGCGAGGCGGAGCGCCACCGTGACCTCGTCTCCGGGCCCGGGCCCGCGAACCTCGGTCACGGCGCCGTCCTGGTGCACCCGGATGGCAGGCGTGCAGCTCGCGGCCCTGCGCCTCGCGCTCTCCACCCGGACCACCGGGCCCGCGCCCACGCGCGCCGCCACCTCGGCGATGGCCTGGTCCGCCTCCTCGGGCAGCGGCCCCAGCACCACGGGCGCGCCCGGCTTGAGGATCCCCGCCTTCTCCCGCGCGATGGCCGCCAGCGTGTCGCCGAGGATGGCGGTGTGCTCCAGCGAGATCGAGGTGATGGCGGTGGCGAGGGGATCCTGGATCACGTTGGTCGCGTCGAGCCGGCCGCCGAGGCCGACCTCGAGCACGGCGAGATCGACGCCCGCCTCACGGAAGGCCACGAAGGCGGCGACGGTGAGGCTCTCGAAGAAGGTCAGGTCGGGCTGGCAGCGCGCGAGGACGGCGCCGAGGCAGCGCTCGAAGGCCTCGTCGTCGAGGGGGACGCCGTCGATGCGGATGCGCTCGGCGAAGCGGCAGAGGTGCGGCGAGGTGTAGAGCCCGGTGCGCAGGCCGGCGGCGCGGGCGACCGACTCGACCATGGCCGCGGTGCTGCCCTTGCCGTTGGATCCGGCGATGTGCACGGCGCGGAGGCCGAGGTGGGGATCCCCCAGCGCCGCGAGCGCGGCCTCGACCCGGTCGAGCCCGAGCAGCATGCCGCGCGGCGCGCGGGCGACGAGGGCGTTGAGCTGGGCGTGCGCCGAGCTCGTCCGGCTCATCGCGAGGTGCGCCTCCCGGCCGGGCTGGACATGAGGTGACCGAGGGTGGCGGCGATCCACGCCTTCATCTCCAGGCGGGGGACGATGGCGTCGAGCATCCCGTGCTCGAGGAGGAACTCGGAGCGCTGGAAGCCGCGGGGCAGGGTCTGGCGGATGGTGCTCTCGATGACGCGGGGGCCGGCGAAGCCGATCTGCGCCTTGGGCTCGGCGATGTTGACGTCGCCGAGGAAGGCGAAGCTCGCCGCCACGCCGCCGGTGGTGGGGTGGAGGAGCACCGAGACGAAGGGCAGGCCGACCTTGCGGAAGCGCTCCAGCGCGGAGACGCTCTTGGCCATCTGCATCAGCGAGAGGATGCCCTCCTGCATGCGGGCGCCGCCCGAGGCCTGGAGGAGCACCACGGGCAAGAGCCCGTCCACCGCGCGCTCGAAGAGGCGGGTCACCTTCTCGCCGGCGACCGATCCCATGCTCCCGCCCATGAAGGCGAAGATGAAGGCGCCGTAGGCGATGGGCCGCTCGCCGAGGCGGGCCTGGCCGATCTCCACCGACTCGCGCACCTTGGACTTCTTCTGGGTGGCGAGGATGCGGTCCTTGTAGCTGCGCCCGTCGACGAAGCGGAGCGGATCGCCGGGCTCGAGGTGATCGTCCCAGACCTCGAGCGCGCCGTCGTCGAGGAGGAGGCGGCGCCAGCCCTCGGAGTCGAGCTTGTGGTGCTGCCCGCACTGGGGGCACACCTCGAAGGCGGCGGCGAGCTCACCGGCCGTGAGGGTCTCGCCGCAGCCGTCGCAGCGGCGGAACACGCCGACGCCGAGCGATCGCTTCTCGCTCGCGTCGATGGTCGGAAGGTTCTTCTCGGGCCAGACCATGTTCGTTCGCCCTTCAGGAGGGGAGCTTGATCTCGGTGAGGTCGGACGGGACCCTGAGGGTGGGCTCGGTCCGCTCCTGCACCTCGCGCGCGGTGACGCCGGGGGCCAGCTCGCGCAGGACCAGGCCGTCGGGGGTGATGTCGAGGACCGCGAGGTCGGTGATGATCCGGTGGACCACCCCGCGCCCGGTGATCGGCAGCGCGCACTCCTTGAGGATCTTGGGGGCGCCGCCCTTGGCCGCGTGATCCATGATCACCACCACCCGCTTGGCCCGCGCCACCAGATCCATGGCGCCGCCCATGCCCTTGACCATCTTGCCGGGGATCATCCAGTTGGCGAGATCGCCCTTCTCGGAGACCTCCATGGCGCCGAGGATGGCGATGTCGATGTGGCCGCCGCGGATCTGGCCGAACGAGTCGGCGCTGGAGAACACCGCCGAGCCGGGGAGCATGGTGATGGTCTCCTTGCCGGCGTTGATGAGATCGGCGTCCTCGCTCCCGGCCTCGGGGTAGGGGCCGATGCCGAGCAGGCCGTTCTCGCTCTGGAGGACCACCTCGACGCCGGGGGGGATGTAGCTGGCCACCAGCGTGGGCATGCCGATGCCGAGGTTGACGTAGAAGCCGTCGCGGAGCTCCTGCGCGGCGCGGCGGGCGATCTGTTCCCTGCTGAGTGCCATGACTAGATCCCCGCCTTCTTCTGAACGGTGCGGCGCTCGATCCGCTTCTCGTAGTGATCGCCCTGGAAGATCCGGTGCACGAAGATGCCCGGGGTGTGGACCTGGTCGGGGGGGATCTGGCCGACCTCGACCAGCTCCTCGACCTCGGCGATGGTGACGTCGGCGGCGGTGGCCATCATCGGGTTGAAGTTCATCGCGGTGTGCCGGTAGACGAGGTTGCCGTAGCGGTCGCCGCGCCAGGCCTTCACCAGGGCGAAGGCGCCGCGGATGGCCGGCTCCAGCACGTAGTCCTTGCCGTCGAAGGAGCGCACTTCCTTCTTGTCGGAGTACTTCTTCACCGTGCCGTCGGGGTTGTAGAGCACGGGCATTCCGCCGTCGCTGATGGCGGTGTGCACGCCGGTCGGCGTGTAGAACGCGGGGATGCCGGCGCCGCCCGCGCGGATGCGCTCGGCGAGGGTGCCCTGGGGGGTGAGCTCGACCTCCAGCTCGCCGGTGAGGTACTGGCGCTCGAACTCCTTGTTCTCGCCCACGTACGAGGACACCATCTTGCGGATCTGCTTGTTGCGCAGCAGGATCCCCAGGCCGAAGTCGTCGACGCCGCAGTTGTTGGAGACGACCACCAGGCCCTTGGGCCCGAGCTCGCGCAGGGCGGCGATAGCGCGCTCCGGGATGCCGCAGAGGCCGAAGCCTCCGGCGAGGATCGTGGCGCCGTCCGGGATATCGCGGACGGCCTCGATCGCGCTCTGGTACACCTTGTTCATACAGCCCCGAGAGCTACTCCAAACGGCCGCCGCCGGGAATGGTTCTTGGCCCACGGCCGGCCCCGGCGCTATTCGGCGGGGGTGCCCAGGCCCGCCCGACTGCTCCTCGCCGCCGCCCTCGCCTTCGTCGCGCTGAGCCCCTCCGCCCGCGCCGACGAGCCCGTCGCCCGCCCGGCCGCCCACCGGGGCCAGGCGCACCGGCGCCGCCCCCGCCGCGCCAAGCTGGAGGAGGCTTCCGGCCGCGCCCCCCGCGACGGCTCCCTCGGCGCCGACGCCGCGCCCGAGAAGGTGGTCACCGCCTTCCACCCCGCCAAGCACCCGCCCGCCGAGCACGCCGAGTCGGTCGGCAGCCCCAACGACGGCCACCTCAAGGGGGGCGTCCACCTCGACGTCACCCGCCCCTACTTCCGCGTGGTGCCCTCCTACGACTCGGGCGACGTGCGCTGGGGCCTGCCCGTCTTCGTCAACATGATCGACCGCGCCGCGCGCGCCGTGAACAAGCGCTTCCCCGGCTCGGTCCTCGACGTCGGCGACATCTCGCGGCACGGCGGCGGCGACGTGCTCCGCCACCACTCCCACGAGAGCGGGCGCGACGCCGACCTCGGCTTCTACGCGGTCGACGCCCACGGCAAGCAGCTCCACGCGCACGGCTTCATCAAGTTCGACACCTCGATGGCCTCGCCCACCGTCCCCGGCGCGCACTACGACCTCGCCCGCAACTGGGCCTTCGTCCAGGAGCTGCTCACCGACCCCGCCGCCCGCGTCAGCCACATCTTCATCGCCGAGTGGATCCGCCACGAGGTGCTGGCCTACGCCCGCCCCCGCGTCTCGCACGCCCTCTGGGACCGCGCCGCCACCGTGATGATGCAGCCCCACAACTCGCTGCCCCACGACGACCACTTCCACGTGCGCATCTCCTGCCCGCACGAGCTGCACTCCACCTGCATCGAGCTCGCCAGGGCCCTGCCCCGCGGCAAGTCCCGCCTCGCCCACCGCGGCCACCCCGGCAGCCACCACGTGCTGCGCACGCCCGTCCACCTGCCGCCCCACCCCGGCAAGGCCCCCGCGGCCTCCGCGGCAGTCGCGCAGGACCCGCTGGTGCTCCCGATCCCCGCGCCGGGCGCCGAGGAGGTGGAGTCGGACCACGACGCGCGGGATCTGGTCGACGACAGCGGCGCGGTGCGGATCACCGATTAGCACCGTTCGCGCCCGCGCTACGATCCCAGCCAGGAGAGGCGGGGTCGCATGAACGACGAGATCTGGGCGCAGTGGGCCGCCGACTGGCGCAAGATGGAGGCCCTCGCCCGGAGGCGCGGCTGGGACGTGACGCCGGTCGCCATCGCCTCGCCGGCCCCGGCCGCAGAGCTCGCGCGCATCGAGCGCGCCCACGGGCTCCGGTTCCCGCGGCAGCTGCGCGAGATCCTGACGCGCCATTCGGCCCAGGTTCGCTTCGGGTGGCGGGTCCCGGCACACCTGGTGCCCGCGGACCGCGGTGCGTTCGCCAGCGTGGGTGGCCTGCGTGATTGCGTCTGGGACCTGGGTCACATCGATGGCCATGCCATCGCCAACTTCGAGGGCTGGAAGCGCAAGAACCGGAAGAAGCGCGTCTCGGAGGCCCTGAACCGCCCGGAGATGTGGGAGCACCAGTTCCCCATCGCCGAGCTGCGCAACGGCGACATGCTGACGATCGATGTGTCGAACGACCTTGAGCGGCAGCCGGTGCGCTACTTCAGCCACGACTGCGAGGGCCTGCACGGGCACGCCCTGGCGCCGGATCTCGTCGGTTTCCTCACCGCGTACTCGAAGCTTGGCTGTGCAGGCGGAGATCAGGACGACTGGTTCCCGCTCGTCTCGCGCGGGCCCGGTGATTCGATGGATTCGCACCTCGACGCGGAGGGCCCGGGCGCCAGGGCCTGGTACGCGTGGCTCGCGCACGACCCGCGGGACACCGGGCCAAACGAGCCGCCGCCGGTCACCCTCGAAGCGACGCCGGCGGACCGCGCCCTGCTCATGGCCGCCCGCGCCGACGACCTCGCCGGCGTCCGCGCCGCCCTGGAGCTCGGCGCTCATCCCGACGCCGTGCCGGGCGACGACTTCCCGGGGCACCAGGCCCGGTATGGCGAATTCCCGACCGCGCTGAGCTACGCGGCGCGGAACGACGACACCGAGATGATGGGCGTGCTCCTGGAGAAGGGCGCGACGATGAACACGCGACAGCTGCTCTTGAACGAGGCCGTCACGTTCTCCACCCTGGCGACCGTCCAGTGGCTCCTCGCCCGCGGGGCCCGCGTCGACGGCTGGAGAGGGCAGGACCGCTGGCCGCTCCACCTCCTCGTCGAGCACGGGGATGATCCCACCCGCGCGCCCACGATCCGCGCGCGCATGAGCGAGAACGGCCTGTCGGAGGAGCAGATCGATCGCGTCATCGCTCGTCCGATGAGCTCCGACGACTACCTCGGACGGCTGTCCGCGCTGCTCGCCGCCGGCGCGGCTCCGGACGCGCCCTGGTACGAAGGGACGCTGTTGATGACGACCGGAGTCGACGCCAGCGAGCTGCTCCTCACCCATGGGGCGGACATCCATCGACGCGACGGCCAGGGCCAGACCGTCCTGCACCGGGCGGAAACGATCGCGAAGGTTCGATGGCTGGTGGCGCACGGCGCCGACATCGACGCGCGCGCCATCCCCGCGAGCCCCGGCGGCCGAAGCTCGACCCCCCTCCAGGCGGCGCTGGCCTCGCGCGCGGACGTGGAGCTGGCGCGATGTTACCTGGAGCTCGGAGCGGACCCCGCGGTCCTCGATGGCCTGGGGCGGACCTCGCTCGCGTACTGTGCGTCCATCGAAGCCTTCGAGCTGATTCGAGCTCGGGGGCTCGACCCGGAGCAGCTCCAGCCGGGGGGCCGCACCCTCCTGCACACGTTCGTGGCGAGGTTCGGCGCCCCGCGGCTGACGGCTCCCCGGGCGATGCTCTTCTTCGAGCTCCTTCTCGGCCTCGGCCTGGAGATCAACGCGCAGGATGACGCCGGGCAAACCATCCTCCACCTCGCCGCCGCCGCCGAGGACGACGACTCCGCCGGCGCGGCGACCTTCGCGTTGCTGCTCGCCCACGGCGCCGACGCCTCGATCGAGGACAGGGCCGGCAAGCGCGCGCGCGACCTCGCGGCGCGGAGGCTCGAGAAGGTTCGGGCGGTCCTGAGCTGAGACCGATCAGGGCGGCCCGGCGAGGATCGCCGCGAGCGCCGCCGAGAGGTCGTCGAAGCGATCGCCCTTGCGCAGGGTGGCGTCGACCCCCGGCGCGGGCGTGTCCTGGCCGCTCAGCACCACGATCTTGGCGGCCGGCATCGCCGCCCGCACCGTGGGCACGAGCGCGAGCCCGTCCTCGCGGCCGAGCCCGCGATCGAGGAGGACGGCCGCGAAGGGGGCCGCGCGGCGGAGGAGATCCTCGGCTTCGGCGAGCGAGCTGGCGGCCTCGACCTCGAAGCCCTCGTCCTCGAGCAGCGCGCACAAGGTCAGCCGGTTGGACGCGTCGTCCTCCACCACGAGCAGCCTCCGCAGCTCACCCATGGACCACTCCCGGGATCGCGCGGGGGAAGGTGACGGTGGCGATCGTGCCCGTGCCCTTCGAGCGGAGCTCGAGCTCGGCGCGCGCGCGCCCGGCCGTCCGCTTGACCACGGCGAGCCCGAGCCCGGCGTGGCCGGGCTTGGTGGAGGCGAAGGGGGCGAGCGCCTCCTCGGGGGTGAGCGCGCCGAAGCCGACGCCGGTGTCGTGGATCTCGAGGGTGACGCGGCCCGACGCGTCGAACGAGCGCACCGTGAGGACGCCGCCCTCCGGCATGGCCTCGACCGCGTTGTCGATCAGGCACCTGGCGAGGAGCGCCGCCTCGGTGGGCTCGAGCTCGACGGGCGCGGTGTCGGCGAAGTGGGTCTCGACGACGACGGCCGCGGGGATGTGCGCGGCGGCGAGCGCCCGCGTCAGGCACGGCGCGAGGGGGCCGACGGCGACGCGCCGCTCCCAGCGCCCGGCGACGGTCGCCTCCTCGCCGAGGAGCACCTGCGCGCGGCGCAGCTCGTCGGCGATGATCTCGAAGAAGTCGGCGACGTGCGGCTCCTCCCAGAGCGCGGTGCTGCGGCTCTTGCGCTTCAGGTAGAACGCCGCGTTCTGGATGCTGGAGAGGCGGTTGCGGAGATCGTGGCGCGTCTGGGCCAGCACCTCCTCGGCGATGGCCAGCCCCGCGCAGGTGGTGAGATCGGCGTCGCTCATCACGCGCCCTGCCCCCGGGCGCGCGCGATCGTCGCCACGAGATCGCGGTGTCCGACCGGCTTTTCCATGCAGGCGTAGGCGCCGCGCGCCGCGACCTTGCCCATCAGGAGGGGCACCGAGTGGCCGGAGACGGCGATGACGGCGACCGTCGGGTCGAGGGAGAGCAGGTCGTCGATGAGCTCGACGCCGCCGCGGCCGGGCATGACCAGATCCACCACGGCGACGTCCACCGCGTCCTCGCCGACGGCGGCGATGGCGGCGGCCGCGTCGTAGACCGCCCGGGCCCGCAGGCCGACGATGCGCAGCGCCGCCGCCATCGTCTCGGCGTTGCCGTGCTCGTCGTCGACGACGAGGACGATGGGCTGCGCCGCCGCGCGCTTGACCAGCGCGAGCACCCGCTCCATGTCGAAGGGCTTGCGGAGCACGGTGAAGACGCCCTCCTGCACCGCCTCCTCGACGAGATGCTCCATGGCGAAGGCGCTCATCAGCACCACCGGCAGGCTCGGCCAGCGGGTGCGGATCTGGCGGAAGAGGTCGACGCCGTGCATGCCGGGCATGCGGATGTCGGAGAGGACGAGGTCGAAGGGGCCCTCCTCCAGACGGGCGAGGGCCTGCTCGGCGCCGTCCGCCTCGACCACGGTGAAGCCCTCCAGCTCCAGGTTGGCCGCGAGCGTGACCCGCAGGGAGCTCTCGTCGTCCACCACCAGCACACGCGGCTCGGCCATCGGTCTCCTCAGGCGGTGACGGGCGCCGCCGTCGCGGGCAGCTCGATGATGAAGGTGGTGCCGCGCCCGACCTCGCTGTCGACGCGGATGGCACCCTGATGCTTCTGGATCATGTTGGCGACGATCGCCAGCCCCAGGCCGGTGCCCTTGGACTTGGTCGTGAAGAGCGGCTGGAACACCCGGCTCGCGACGTCGTCGGGGATGCCCGCGCCGTCGTCGGCGATGCGCACCGCCCAGGGGCGCGCGCCGCCGCCCTCGGCCGTTACCACGACCGACCCCACGCGGCCCATCGGGATCGCCTCGACGGCGTTCTGCACCAGGTTGATGAGGACCTGGCGGAACATGTCCTTGTCGAGCGTCGGGACGGGGAGATCCTCGGGGACGTCGTTCTTCACGGTGACGTTGGAGGGGCGGGGGACGAGCGCCACGGCCTCCGCGACCAGCGGGCCCAGGGGGCAGGCGCCGCGCGAGAGGGGGCGCTCGCGGGCGAAGTCGAGGAGATCGGAGATGATCTTCCCGCAGGCGCTGACCTCCTTGTCGATGACGCCGAGGAACTGGACGACCCGCGCGTCGTCGATGGAGGCGCGGGCGAGCTTCTTGGTGATGTACGCGCTGGCGTTGGCGATGGCGCCGAGCGGGTTGCGGAGCTCGTGCCCGACGCTCGCCGCGAGCTGGCCGATGGCGGCGAGCTTCTCCTGGCGAACCAGCGTCTCCTGCGAGCTCGAGAGCTGGCGGAGCGCCTCGTCGAGCGCCGCCGACTTGCGCCGCTCCTCGGCGGAGACCGCCTCGATCTCGGCCCGCTTCCTGGCCACCTCGCGCATCTCCTCGACCCCGCGCAGGCAGGAGATGACGAGCACGATGTCCTCGAACACGACCCAGCCCGCGTGCTCCAGGAAGCGCCACCACTCCGGGTTGACCACGCCGTACACCGACTCCGGGAAGAGGAGCCCGCGGACGAAGTGATCGAGCGCCACCACGACGGTCGCCGTGAGCAGCACCCGGTAGTCGCGGTAGAACGCCACGAACGCGAGGGAGCCGAAGATGTGGAAGTGGGTCTCGATGCGCCCGCCGCTGAGGTGGATGAGGAGCGCGGACCAGAGCATCTGCGCGGCGGCGATCACGTGCCGGGTGACGGGCGCGCCCGGGTGCGTGCGCGCGAGGAGGATGGGCAGGGCAGAGAGCGCGCCGCCCAGGAAGATCGCCGCCTGCACGTGGAGGTGCACGGTGCGCACGTGGCCGGCCCAGGCGTAGGGCGAGAGGGTCAGCGCGCAGACGATGGCCAGCCCCCACTGCCCGAGCATCAGCCAGGTGAAGATGCGGTCGGTCTGCTGGTAGTTGGCGAGCCGGTGCTCCTCGAAGAGCCGGTTTGCGGCGCGGGTTACCTCGTCTCGGCTGTCATCCATGAACGCGCGCCCTCCCCGTTCACTGCGGATCGGTGAGCGGGCAGCCGAAGACCAGGCTGGTCTCGCTGTCGGCCTGCCCCTCCGTCAGCCGCGCCACGATCCGGGTGCGCCCAGCGTTGTCGCCGGGGTGGCCGCGAAACGCGGTGATGCCGCCCGAGAAGACCAGCTTCCCGGCGGGGTCGTAGACGACCGTCTGCCCCGAGGTCCTGGCGGCGAAGCGCGCCGCCTCCTGCCCGTCGCGATCGATGTGGACGTGGGCGCCGGCCACCGCCTGGGCCTGGGTGTAGAGGTCGGTCTTGACCCAGTCCTCGCCTTCGCCCTCTGGCTCCATGAAGAGCACGTGCGCCTCGGCGCGCCCCGCGAGCGAGGCCATCAGCGTCGACAGCTCGGTGAGGCTGGCGCGGCTGCAGGAGCAGCGCGGGTGCACCAGCATCACCAGGGTCGCCACGCCCGGCGCCCGCGGGATGGTGCTGGCTGCGGGCCACGAGGTCGGGGGCGTGGCGGCCTCGCCGGGGGCGGCCTCGTAGGTCCACAGCGCTCGGCCGCCGCAGGCGAGCATCGCCACCCACAGCCCCACCGCCGGCGCGATCCACCGGGCCCTCATCGCGCCGTTACGCCGCGCCGCTCCAGCTCCCGCGAGACGCGGGTGCGCTCCAGGGCGCGAGAGATGGTCCGCTCCAGCGTGTCCCCGTCGAAGGGCTTGAGCAGGATGTCGTAGACGCGACCCCGGCCGTAGCTCGGCGGCGTCGCGAGGTACTCGCGGTGCCCGGTGACGAGGACGCCGGAGGCGCACGGGTAGTGCGCGAAGAGGTGCTGCAGCACCTCCATCCCGTTCATGCCGGGCATGTCGTAGTCCGTGCAGACCACGTCGAACAGGTAGCGCGGGAGCAGCTCCAGAGCCCCCCGCCCGCTGGAGGCCGTGACGGTCTCGAAGGTGTCCTCGAGGAGCGCGGAGAGCGTCTCCCGCGCGGCGCGGTCGTCATCGACGATCAGCACGCGCGGGCGGCGCACCGGGCCCACCGGCTCGTACCCGCTCTGCCCGATCGATTTCGACGATACCCCGCCGTCGCTTGCCCGCCGCATCCGACCACCTGGCTTCCAGCAACCCACCGGAGCGCGGTCGCCCCGCACCTCATGATGGGATCCAGCCAACCAAGGTACGACATCCCGGACGGAATGTCCCCCTTGTGGAACCGGCGGATACCAGGCACGATGAGGGGTTTGCGCGCGAGCCAGCCGGCCTGGGTGCGCCCGGCCGAGATGTCATGGGGCAGACAAAGCCATCGGTGCGCGATCAGGTAGGTATCAGCGATCGCGACGTCGTCCCGACAGCCACGCTCGGCCGTTCAGCTGCCCCTCGATCGGCACATCGCGCTTCTCGATGATTGCCACGCTCTTCGCGGACTTCGGGAGAGACGCCGGGACGGGCGATCGTGACGCCTCGGCCCCGCGACCCTCGTCGCGGAGCCTGGGAAGGTCGCCGCTTTACGCCCGCCGGTTGCGGCGCCGCGCGAAGGCGAGCGCCGCCAGCAGCGCCGCGGCGCCGAAGAACGGGCCGCTGCTGTCGCGCGACGTCATCGCGCAGCCACCGTTGCTGGTGCCCGTGGTCGTGCCGGGCGTGCTGCCGCCGCCGCCGTTCCAGAAGTTCCACCCGCCGCTCACGGTGCTCCCACCGCAGGTGTACACGGGACAGGCGGGCGTGGTGCCGGTGGTCTGCGTCGCCGTGAGGTAGCGCGAGACCTGGCTCTGATCGGAGGCGGCGGCGATCTGGAGGTCGGCGTTGAGCGAGGCGTGCGAGATCAGGCCCTCGAAGCGGGTGATCCACGTCGACGAGGGGTCGAGGCCGGCGAAGAGGGTGGTCATGTCGTCGGCGAGGGCCGCCGCGGCGCCGTTGCCCATGGCGTCGGCGTAGCCGCTCGTGGTCGGATCGGTGGCGACGAGCTCGCTGAGCTGGCCCTGGAGCTGGTACATCGAGAACGGCTCGGCGTCCTCGACCACCCAGCCGGCGTTGTTGCTGCTGGTGAAGGCGTCCTGCTTCAAGGTCGAGTAGTTGCTCGACTGGCTGTCCCAGTCCCACACGAGCTTGGTCGGATCGATGAGGATCGAGGGGAAGTTCACCGTGTCGTAGCGGCCCTCGGCGAGCACCCAGAGGTTGATGGGGGTGAGCGCGCCGGTGCCGACGGCGACCATGCGCAGCGGCAGCGACGGGGAGGCGCCGGCGGTGGTCACGCGCACCGGCTGCATCGAGCTGACGCCCTCGCCAGGGACCAGCTTGAGCGCGAGGAAGTTGAAGCCCTCGGACACGTACGCGGCGACCACCGGGGCGTCGGAGGCCGAGATGTTGTACCCGTGCGAGGTGAGCCAGTCGGTGAGGGCGGTGGGATCGGTGGACTGGAGCTGGACCGTCTCGTAGGGGCCGACGACCTGCTGGGCGATCACGGTGACCGAGCCGACCGGGGCGCTGCCACCGCCGGCGCCCGTGGAGTTGCTGCCGGCGAAGGCGAGCCCGCCGCAGGAGGGGCCAGCACAGTTGAGCTGCGGGGCGCTGATGGTGACCGCGGTGTCCTGATTGAGGTTCTGGAACAGCGCGTCGGACGAGAGGCCGACCGTGGCCACGCCCTTGATGGGCAGGACCCAGGCGAACGACGAGGGGCTGCCGCTGTAGGTGATCTGGTCGTAGAGCGTCGTCTGCTGCTGGGAGAGCGCCAGCAGCATCTTCTCGCCGGTGATCTGGGTGACCTCGGTCTCGCCCACGAAGCAGCCGCCACAGGCGGTTGCGTCGCGCGCCTGGAGCGCCGCCGCTCCCAGCCCCATCGTCAGAATCAAAGCTCGTGCAGTGCGCATTGTCGCCTCCTCGCCGAAGTTCTGTTCGCCGCCACCAAGCATACGGCGTGCCACGTGGCGATGGGACCCTTCCTGCAGTTTGCTCGCTTCGCCACGGCTGGTCCCCCTGGCACAGGGGGGCACAGGTCTGACAGCGTCGGGCTCCCGGGGCGCGGAACGTTCCGCAGGGTGACCCCCACAGGTAGGCGCCGGAGCGTCGGTGTTGGTCAGGGAGGTGAGGATGTGGTCGCGCCACTCGCCGCCGATGAAGAGGTAGTCGCGCGCGTAGCCCTCGACGACGAAGCCGAGCTGGCGGAGGACGCGGCCGCTTCGCTCGTTGGTGGGGATGTAGTTGGCCTGGATGCGGTGGAGGCCGAGCTGCCCGAAGACGACCGGGATGGCCCCCGCCAGCGCCTCGGTCATCATCCCGCGGCCCACGCAGCGCCGATCGAGGCTGTAGCCGAGGGAGCACGACTGCGCCGCGCCCCGGACGATCTGGCTGAAGTTGACGTGCCCGAGCACCGGCCCCTCGGGATCGCTGCGGCGGAAGACGCTGAGCCGGAACGAGAAATCACGCGCGAGCTCGTCCCGGTTGCGCTCGAGGCGACGGTACCAGTACGCCTCCGAGAAGTAGCCCTCGGGCCGCAGCGGCTCCCAGCGCGCCAGGTGCTCCTCGTTCTCGATGGCGAACGATGCGTAGCGCGCCGCCGTCTCCGGCGCCCCCAGCGTGAGCAGCAGCCGCTCCGTCTCGATGACCGGGACGTCCATCGGCAACCGCGGCGCCGCTCAGGCCGAGCCCTCGTCGAGGCGGCGCATGCCTTCGAGGAGGAGGGCCTCGGGCGAGGCCTGGATGGTGCGGGTGGTGGGCTTGAAGGTGGGATCGAGGCGGAAGTCGCCCTCGTGGAGGGTGAGCATCTTGTAGAAGGCGTCCTCGCCCCTGAGCGCCTGCGGCGGGGTTTGGGGCGAAGCCCCATCGCGGAAAGAGTCCCAGCGGGCGTCGACGACCTGGCCCTCGGAGAAGTCGATCCCGCCCGAGCTCGAGCCGGCGCTGATGCGCAGGGCGCACGTCTTGCGGCCGTGCCAGAGGATCTGGATCATGTCGGGCAGCGACATCTCGGTGAGCGAGCCGGAGACGCCGCGCGCCGCGCCGCCGCCCGAGCTGGCCAGGCGCCGCTCGATGAGCTGCCGCAGCTTGGCGGCGAAGATGTCGGTCGAGGCGGGCTTGAGGACGAAGTCGTCGCAGCCCAGATCGAAGGCGCGCTGCGCCGACTGGCGGTCGGTCTTGCCGGTGAGCACCACCCAGGTGATGTCGCGGCCCTTGCCGTCGGCGATCATCTGCTCGCGGAGCGCGATGCCGGCGTCGGGGATGTCGAGGTCGATCTCGCTGACCACCGCCGAGATCTCGTTCTCGGCGAGGATCTTGCGGGCCTGGGCCACGGTGCGGGCGATCTTCACCTCGAAGCCTTGCTCGATGAGGCGCAGCTCGAGGACGGTGGTCTCCTCGGGATCGGGGTCGACGATGAGCGCCTCGTGCCGGTCGCTGAGGAGCTTGGCGCGCATGTCCTCGCCGGTGGTGGACTGGCGGAAGATGTCGACGATGTTGGGATCGAAGACCGTGCCCCGGTACTGGACCAGCACCTCGCACGCCTCGAAGGGGCGGAGGATCTTGCGGTAGGGGTTGCGCGGGTTCTGGGTGAGATCGGCGTAGGTGTCCGCCACCGAGAGGATGCGCGCGCCGAGCGGGATGTCCTTGCCCGCCTGCCCGTTGGGGATGCCCTCGCCGTCGTAGCGCTCGTACATCGAGGCGATGGCGCCCCGGGTCTCCGGCAAGAGGCCCACCGACTCCATCAGGTGCACGGGCAGGTCGGCGGCCTTGCTGGCGGCGACGCGGTGCCCCTCGTACTCGGAGACGTTGAGCGCGGTGAGGTGGTAGGCGCCCATCTTGCCCAGATCGTGGAGGTAGGCGGCCGCCGTGAACGCCGCGATCTGCAGGGGCGAGAGGCCGATCCGCTCGCAGGTCTTGCGGGTGAGGCGGGCCACCATGGACGAGTGCCCGCGCAGATCGGGCCGCGAGTTCTCCAGCAGGCTGACGAGGACGTTGAGCGTCTCGATCAGGGGCGGCGACACCGCCGCCGGGAGCAACGGCGCCGAGGGCGGCTGGGAGGCCGGGCGGGGAACGGTGGGCGTCACCGTCGGCGCGGGCGGGGCGGGCGTCACGTGGACGGTGCTGCCGGCTCCGCCCTGGACCAATCCCATCGCCGGCCCGGTCGCCGCGGCGGGCTGCGTCGGTCCGCCAGGCGGCGCGGCCAGGAACTGATCGATCTTCGTCGGCGTGAGCGAGCGGCTACGGGGCGCGGGCGCCGGCGGTAGCGCCGGTGCCGGCGGGGAAGGCGGCGGCGCGGGCGGGGACGCGGGCACCGGGTACGGGACCCCGGCCGGCGGTCCACCATGGGGCGGCGGCCCGCCTGGAGCCCCCGGATAGCCCCCGGGCCCCTGCGGCTGCTGCCCCCACGGTTGTTGCTGCGGCTGCTGCGTCCACTGGGGCTGCGGCTGCTGCCAGCCCGGCGGCGGCCCCTGCGGCTGCTGCGTCCACTGGGGCTGCGGCTGCTGCGTCCACTGGGGCTGCGGCTGCGGCTGTTGCCCCCACGGTTGCTGCGCCTGCGGCTGCCAGCCCGGCGGCGGCCCCTGGGGCTGCGGGTTGAACTGCTGGGGCTGCGGGTTGAACTGCTGGGGCTGCGGGTTGAACTGCTGGGGCTGCGGGTTGAACTGCTGGGGCTGCGGGTTGAACTGCTGGGGCTGCGGCGCCGCAGCGGCCTGGCCCCACGCCTGGGGCTGGGGGGCTGGCTGTTGCAGCGGCGGCGGCACGGGCGTCTGGTGCGGCGCCGGGGCCTGCTGCGCGAGGGGGGCCTGCTGCGCGAGGGGGGCCTGCTGCGGGGGCTGCGGCGCGGAGGTGCGGCGATCGAAGGGATCGTTGTTGAGGAAATCGAGGGTCGGCCGGAGCAGACCCTGGAACGCGGCCCGGTCGCCGCGGTAGTGGTAGGCGATGGCCGCGCGCACGGCCGCGGGGCGGGCGGCGAGCGCGCGCACCTCCCTGACCCCGGCGGTGAGCTTGACCTCTTGCAGCGCCGCGTCGTTGTCGGGATCGGCGGTGACCAGGGACAGGGCCCCAGCCTTGTCGTCGTAGAGAACCGGGAACACGCCGTGGAGATCGGCGGTCCGGATCGGCACGCGCGCCAGCACCCGCGGCTCGATCACGGCCTTGGAGAGCTTGTCGGTGGAGACGAAGCGGGTGTTGTGGACGGTGGCGATGAACTTGAGGAGGTCGGCCTCGGAGAGGATCTCGAGGTCGATCAGCGCCTCCTCGATCCGGCCCTTCTGGCGGCCCGCGTAGTCGACGGCGCGCTGGTGGTCCTCGCGCTGGATCCGGCCGTCGGCGAGGAGCCGGTCGGCGATGCGCTGGTTGAGACCGTTGAAGCGTCCGTTGGACATCAGGGGGATGGGGCCGGTGGGCGGGAAGGACAGTGGGCGCGGGCGCTCCTCGCGGAATATACCTCGCGAGCCGGCCAGCCGAGAGGGAATCGCCACCCGCCGGGTCTCTCGGCGGGACCCGGCCGCAAACCCCGCGGGAGCCGGTCATCCTGCGGAACGCCCGAGAGCGTTCCGCGACCGGTCATCCTGCGGAACGCCCGAGAGCGTTCCGCGACCGGTCATCCTGCGGAACGCCCGAGAGCGTTCCGCGACCGGTCATCCTGCGGAACGCCCGACGGACGCGTGGGCTCCCCAACCCTCCGGGCGCTCGGCCCGTGGCCCCGCTCGCCGCGACCTCCCTACCCCGTGGCGAGGCGCACCGGCGGCGTCAACGCTGCCTCGCCCGCCCCTGGCGCGGCGGCCGTCACTTCCCGGCGGGCATGCCCATCATGGTGCTGCCGCCGCACATCATCATGACCGGCGTGCCCATCGCCATCAGCTTCATCATGAGCTCGCAGCGCTCGCGCAGCATGTCCATGTTGGCGCCTTCCATCGGCATCACCTTGCAGATCAGGCCGTCCTTGCTCATCTCCATGGTCATCCGACACATCATCGGCATCGCGCCGGACATCATCGGCATGCTCGTGGCGGGCATCATCCCCATGCCGGGCATCATCCCCATCCCCATGCCGGGCATCATCCCCATGCCGGGCATCATCCCCATGCCGGGCATCATCCCCATCCCCATGCCGGGCATCATCCCCATCATGGGCATCCCCATGCTGGACATCATCGGCACCATCACGGGCATCCCCATGCCGGGCATCATCGGGCTCTGGGACATGGGCGTTGCGGGCATGTTCATGGCAGGCATCATGGCGGCTCCCTCCCTCTGCGATACGGCGTGGGACGTAGCCCATGACACCGTGCCTGCAAGGTCGCGCGCCCAGGCCACCGCGCTTTCGTCCGGCGGAGCGGATGCGTGCTCGCCGCTGGCGGACAGGGGGTGACTCGGGCGGATCGGTGTCGAGCTGGGCCGTGCGCCCCCGGCGGGAGAGACGTGGCGCTCAGGTCCCCTTCTCGGTGTACGTCATCACCAGGTACATCACGCACTCCGTGTCTCCCGGATTGCGATACTGGTGGGGGACGTCCGCCTCGAACAGTATCGAATCGCCCGTGGCCAGGAGATGGCGCTCGGAGCCCACGATGATCTCCAGCCCGCCGGTGTTGACCACCAGGTTCTCGACGGTCCCGGGCGGGTGCGCGTCAGCCTGCTCGACCGAGCGCGGCGCCAGCCGGAGCTCGTAGAACTCGACCGTGCGCGGCTCGTCGAAGGGGAACAGCGCGCGCGACGAGAACGTCCCGTCGTGCGAGGTGAGCACCTTGGCGCGCACGGCCGGCATCACCGTGGTGCGCCCGGCGGCGCGGTTGGTGATGAGCGCGGAGAAGGGGACGGCCAGGGCGCGGGCGATCTTCCACAGCACGTTGATGGTCGGGGTGCTCTGGCCGAGCTCGATCTGACCGAGCATGGCCCGGCTCACCGTCGAGGCGCGGGCGAGCTTCTCCAGCGACAGGCCGCGCTTGACGCGCAGCCGCCGGAGGTTGGAGCCCACCACGGGCGTCAGGTCGGACGACGCCTCCGCCGACGCGATCTCGTACGACCAGGCGTCCTTGCGCTGCTCCTCCGGGAGGTCGGCCGGCAGGTCCGGGGGGAGGTCCGGCGGAGCGAGCGCGCGCGGCGCCTCGACGACCGCGGGCGAGGGGGCCGGCGCGCTGCTGGGCGGGACGAGCGGAGCGTCGATCGCCGCGCGCTTCCGCTTGGCTCGTGGGGTGTTCTCGCGGACCGACTTCATTGCATCGGCCAGAGCGGCACCCATGCCCACACCGGGATCCAGACCACCGGCACGACAGGGGCAACGGCGGTCGTGGGCGAATGCCCCCGCACGGCCGGGCCCGGGAAATGGGTCGGGTTCCCCCTGCGGGACTGCCGGTATTTTTCGAGATCGATCACGCGGGCACCCTGAACGCTCATGGACACCGCCTCCACCAGTCTGCTCCATCCATCCGTCATAGCGGAGGGGCTGTCAAGCTTCGGCCATCGCGGACGGACGGCCCGGTCTTCTGGCCGAGGAGGCGGAGCACGAGCTCCGCGGCAAACAGGGCGAGCAAGGAGAGGGCGACGTACGGGGACACGTCCAGCGAGGGCTCGACCCCGCCCAGCGAGGCGGCGCGGGCGTCCTCGTGGACTCGGCGCAGGTGCAGATCGATCTCCCGCTCGGGCACGGCGGCCACCCGGGTGGTGCGCTCGCCGTCGAGCTCGAGCTGGTAGAGGCCGGCGAGCGGCGGGGCGGCGCGGAGGCGCTCGGTCGAGCGCGTGGCCGGCGAGGGCGAGGGCACGACGGAACCGCCGGGGTCGCCAGGTCCGCCGGGGGCGCTGTCGAGGATGGCCACCGGCCGAGCCTTGCCGGAGGTCGCCGGGGAGAGGCGCTGCACCTTGACCCGGGTGTAGCCGTCGAAGGTCCACGCTTCGCCCACGTCGATGCGCCGCGCACCGCCGCGGGCCCGGGCGGTGCCGACGAAGCGATCGAGGAGGGCGAGGAAGGCGGGGCGCAGCGCCAGGTCGCTCTCGTCGGTGCTCAGCGGGAGGGTGAGCGCCATCACCGCCCCGCGACCGAGGGCGCGGCGCACCAGCAGGGGGGCGCCGTCCTTCCAGCGGGCGAGGATCTCGGCATCCTGGAACGCCTCCGCGTCGATCGAGGCTCGCCCGTGCGGCGCCAGATCGGCCATCCCGTCGGCCGAGGCGCCGAAGAGCGCCGCCGTCGCCGGGTCGACGCCCGGCGAGGGCGATGGGCCCCAGCGCACCACGCCCGGCACCATTGGCTCGAAGCTCGCGCCGAGCGGCGCCGCGCCCGCCCGAGGCCCGAGCGTGAGCAGCAGCACGCCGCCGCGCTCCACCCAGGCCGCGAGGGCGCGGCGCACCGCGGGCGTGAAGCCGGGGACATCGTCGAGCACCAGGGCGGCCACCGCGTTGAGCTCGTCGGCGTGCTCGGGCACGGCCGGCAGCGGGTGGACCTGGGCGTCGAGATCGAGCGCGGCCAGGGCCTGCTCGATGGGCGGCGCTCCGCCGGTGGCCACGTGCGTGGTCGTCGCATCCACCACCACCCCCACGGCCAGCGCGCCGCCGGCCGCCACCACCGGGGCCTCGTCGTCCTCGGCGATGGCGTCGGTGCCGGTGAGCACCGCTCGCAAGCTCTCCGCCTCGGGAGCAGAGCTCGGCGCAGCGCCGAGCGGAGCCCCCGCCCCCAGGGGCGCGGCCGGTGGAAGCTCGACCGCGATCTCTTCGCTCTGCACCGCGGGGCCCAGCGCCACCGAGGCGATGACCTTGTCGCCGGCGCGGATCTCCAGCGAGCGCCCCGCCGAGGTCCCGGGGGTCGGCGCGACCGGCGGAACCGGAGCCGACGCGACCGCCGCGGCCGTGTCCGAGCCGGCCGCAGGCGCCCGCGGCACGGCGCTGCTGGTGCACACCACCCGGGCCCACACCTTGTTGCCGGCGCGATCGGCGCGGGTCACCGCGCAGTCCTCTCCGCTGGCGGCCAGCTCGGGCACGGGCAGCCAGAGCGCGATCTCCCCGTCGCCGCGCAGGGGAGCGGCGTCGAGCGCGGAGCCGTCGGCGAGATCGCTGAGCACCACCACCCGCTTGTCGCGCTGGGCCAGCCCGCGCAGGAGGCCCTTGGCCAGCTCCACCGCGCCGTCGAGATCGGTGGCCCGGTCGGAGGGCGAGAGGCCCTCGAGCGCCTCGGTCACGGCCGCCATGTTGGTGGTGGATCCCAGCGCGACGCGGCTCGGGGCGCCGGCCAGGACGATGGCCACCTCGTCGCCGGCGGAGAGGCCGGAGGTGAGCTCGCGCGCCGAGGCGAGGGCGCGGGCCCAGCGCGTGGCCCCGTCGCGCCCGGGGAGCCTGGCGCGCATGCTCAGCGAGTCGTCGAGGACGATCGCCAGCGCCACCGACGCTCCCGATCGCCGGGTCAGGGCGAGGCGCGAGCAATGGATGAAGGGGGTGGCGCCGAGGACCGCCAGCCCGAGCACCGCCAGGGCGCGCACGGCGAGGAGGGCGCGGTCCTCGAGCAGGCTGCGGCGGCGGGCGGCGGGCGGGGTGGGAGGGACGAGCCGGGCCGCGGCGAAGAGGCGCTCCTCGGCCTGCCGGCGACGCAGCATGTGCGCCAGGACCGGCGCCAGGACCAGCAGCGCGATGGCCAGGGCAGAGCCGGTGAGGAAGCTCATCA
>Ga0302267_10002490_pt1 | contig 22251 bp, 19 predicted proteins | sample III_Bog_E1_3_FD_194555 | JGI IMG/M metagenome (GOLD analysis project Ga0302267, IMG submission 194555) | Peat permafrost microbial communities from Stordalen Mire near Abisko, Sweden - III_Bog_E1_3 | ecosystem: Environmental > Terrestrial > Soil > Wetlands > Peat | place: Sweden: Abisko...
CCCAGCGTCTTCTCATGCCAGCGAATTCCGTACCGCTCCACCAGCTCAAGAAAATCCCGCGGCCCATACCCCGCCAGCGCCGACTTCGCAAAATGCTTGTTCTCAGAAATGAAGTTCCCCGGCCCGCAGTGCAAATTCGTAAAGTTGCACCGCCCCCCGCCTGAGATCAGAATCTTCCGCCCCACCTGCCCGTTGTGCTCCAGCAGCACCACGCGCCGCCCGCGCTGCCCAGCCACCGCCGCACACATCAACCCCGCCGCCCCACCACCCAACACAATCACATCGAATTGGCGCAAGTCGGCAGCCATCGGGTCCTGATAAGAATAGCTGCCGGGGAGGAGCGCCCTTATGGCGCGGCCGCCTCGAACACAACTGCCCGCAATCTTCTGCGAGCCGTCTCTACTGGTTCGCAGCAGCAGCCGGCAAATCCTGCACCGGCGCCGACCGCACCACGAGCATCACCCGCTTGATCTTGTTCCGGTCCACGTGCTGCAAAACCCCGCCCACGCGAATTTCTACGTCCATCCCCTCAATCGACACAAGATCCCCGTTCAGCACGGTGCCATCTCGCATCTCAATCGAGTCGAACGCCGAGGCCCCAAGCTCAAAGCTCACCGTCCCGCCAGAGACATCGTTCCTGCTGATCTCCAGCGGAAAGGTCCCCGCCGCGAAACCTTCTTTCGTAAAGATCAAAGTATGCCGGCCCGCACCCACCGTGATCATCCGCGGAGTCGTCCCCACTTCCGTCCCATCCAGCTTCAACATCGCGCCCTGCGGTGTTGAATTCACCGTCATCGTGATCATCTTCGTTGCCTGAGGAATCTCCTCGAGCGTCACAGATGTCGGCGCGCCCGACGTCGTCACTGTCGTCTCGAATTTCACGGTCTCGCCCGGACCAACATTGCTCAGCCCGATCGTATCTTCCCCAATGCGCACCTTGTTCTTGTCGAACAGGTACACCTTGAACTCCTCGTTTCCAATGCGCCTTGGCGAAAGGTTCTGCGCTGTCGTGTCCATCACGTAGGCGTGCATATTCCCCATGCCAGGCAGTTCCTTGAACTTTCCGAACGTGAAGCGCACCACGGCCGTCCCATCCGCGGGCCAATCGATCGTTTGCAGAGGCACATCCTTTGCCAGCGCAGGAACCGCCAACAAGAGCACAAGGGACCATCCAAAGCTTCGGGCAAATATCAAAGATGTTTTCATGACGGAACCATCTTAGCTTGAGTCTCCGGTTTTGTGAGCCTGCCTCTAGCTCGATTGTCCTCGATCAACCGACCGCCCCTGTTCTCAAAATGAGTCCACGTGTTCTCATTTTGAGAGCGACGCTCGACGGCCAAAGATTGTTCCCTTCTCCCTCCTCCCTTCTCCCTGCCTCCTTCACCCCTCATCCCGAAACATCGGATGCGGAATCATCCGCCGATAATCCTCCTGGTGCGCCCCATCCAGGCATGCCTCAATGATCCTCAGCCCCAGCGGGTCCATATCCGGCACCTGGAACTGCCTCAACTCCTGCGCAAAAAACTCCCTCCATTGCCGCGCTCCTTCCTCGTACACTTCCATCCCGCCCTGGATCTGCTCCTCCACTGCCAGGAACACCCGCGGAATCATCGACCCTTCAATCCTCAACTGGTTCGGAATGTACCCGAGCAGCGGTAACGGCGCCTCCCGCACCTGGTCCCTCCCAAACTTCGCGCTGCCCCGCCGCGCCAGGTACTCGCGCGCAATCCACTCCGCCATGAACCCCACCTTCCACGCCCCAATATGCTGGTTCGGAATCAGCACATACCGCGTCTCCGGCGTCTCCACAATCTGCTTGAGCAATAGATTCGCCTGGTCCACCCGCCGTCCCGTAGCAAACGCCCAGTACGACCCAACACCCTCGCTCTCCATCCCCACTACCGTCTTCTGCGTCTGAATCGATGGGTTCGCATGTCCCCGTGGCGCAACCAGCCTCCACAGCCACGCCAGCGCCGGGCTCAACACATGAATCATCGCCAGTATCCCGTACAACTGGCTCTCCCGGTGCGTCGCCGGACACCGCACTCCAAAGCTCCGCACGTCCACCCGCTGCGGCCCGTCCAAAATGTCTTCAAGCATCCGCCTCGGCAAAATCACTCGCGGGTTCGGACACATCTTTCCCGGCGAATCCTCAATGTGCTCCCAGGTCAGGCACGTCCCCCCCGGCACAATATAGTGATTCAAAAACACAAGCGGCTCCGGCGGATCGATGCACAGCCGCTCCAGGTTCGGCGCGGTTCCATAACTGTGAATATGGTCCACGCGCACAAACCAGGCATTCTCCGCATCCGCAATCGTCAGCCGCCCATGGTGCGGCCGCGCGCTCTCGCCATCCTCCCGCAGGCCGCCGCCCTGATAACCCACGTTTTTGCCCTGATAGCTCGGATGCGCGCAAGCCATATCATCCGCAATCGGCCGCAGGTGGCAAGCCTCAGGCAGATTCAGCGTCCGCTCTTCCTTGCTCACCACGTTCTTGCCGATCAGCAGCCGCCCATCCTCCATCCGGTGGATGTGCTCCGTCATCTCGCTCTTGCCGCCGCCGCTCGCACCTTCGTGCATCAGGATCAGTTGGTTCTCATACGGAGTCACAACCGCCACCGCCGCGCAATGGTTCGTCGTCCACCCCTCCCGCTCGCCCTTGTCCAGCAACATCGAATACACGCCCTTCTTGGCGCTCGGCCCCGGATAAAGGTTGTAGGCAAATATCTCCTGATGCGTCTCCAGCCGCTCGTGCACCACCACCTGTCGGCCGCCAAAATGCGTGTGCCGGAACGGCGGCGCAACAAACAGCACCCCGCCCGTCACGCCGAAATGCGCCGGTACCTTGCTCCGCGGAATCATCCCCTGTAGATCGCCCAAAGCCGCCGCAAAAAACGCCGCCTGCAGCGGAACAATCAAAAGCGACCCGTACCCCAGCGCGTCCGTCCCCGCGTAGAACGGCATCGCCACCAGTTCCTGCGTCTTCAACCAATCCAGCGTTGCCTGCCGCGTCTTCTCGAACTCCTCCCCGAACCGCTCCTCATATGTAGGCTTGTCCGTCGGCAGCCTGTCTCCAATCACCATCGCATCCGGGTCCCGCCGCCGCATCGCCGGATCGGGATAGTTGACCGCCAACCCATTCCTCGCCTTGGTGATGACCGCCTCCACAATCCGCCCATACCGCGGCGCATGAAACACCACCTCGTACTGCCCGTGGTCGTCGCGATTCCCCAGGGTCCAGTCCGTATCTCCTGAACCTCGACCCAAAGCCCAGTCCAGCAGGTCGGCCCGTGTCTCCGGAGTTCGCACCAGCCGTGCGGCACCCAACACCTCGCGCACCGCCGCCGGCAATTCCAGATCCATCCACGCAGCCTCAAAGTCGACAACTCCACTCCCGCTTCCAGCCGTAGCCATAGCTTTCTCGCTTTCTCAAAAAAGAGGGGAGTCTTTACTCTAAGCCACCACCAAGCCAGAGGGGGCTTACCTTTTTATCGCATCGCTCGATACACCTGGCAGTGAGTCAAATCACAGTCTCTAGCGCAAGTCTGAACCTGCTCTCCATTGCCTCCTCCCCAGGCAACAATATTGCCGCCATTTATCTGGCGCAGTCGCCTGTTCAACTGCTACACTCTGCGTGCCTTACCCCTGGGCCAATCAACCCAAATAATCTCCCCGCACTTTACTGGAGGTCACCTATGTCCGAGCATCCCTCTGCAGCACCCGCCCCCAACCCCGGCCTTGTCTTTGACATGATCCAGGCCCACCAGAGAACCGCTGCCATCAAGGCTGCCATCGAGCTCGATATCTTCAGCGCCATCGGCAAGGGACACAACGATGTCGCCTCCATCGCCAACCACTCCAAAGCCTCCGAGCGCGGCATGCGCATTCTCTGCGACTTCCTTTGCATTAACGAGATCCTCTCCAAGAAAGACGGCAACTATTACCACACCCCCACCAGCGCCGCCTTCCTCGATCCCGCATCGCCCGCCTGTCTGGCTTCCATCGCCAAATTCCTCGCCAGCCCCGACATTGAAGGCGTTTACAACCAGCTCTCCACAATTGTCCGCACCGGCCGCACAATCCTGCCCGGCACCGGAAGCGTCGAGCCCGAAAATCCACTATGGGTCGAGTTTGCCAACAACATGGCTCCCATGATGGGCCCCATGGCCGCCCCACTCGGCGAAGTCGTCCTCGATGGCCGCACTGGCCCTATCCATGTCCTCGACATCGCCGCTGGCCACGGCCTCTTCGGCATCGAGATCGCAAAGCAAAACTCCCACGCCCACGTCACCGGCCTCGACTGGGCTCCCGTCCTTCGCGTCGCCCTCGAAAATGCCAAAAAGGCCGGCGTTCAGGACCGCTACGACATGCTCCCCGGCTCCGCCTTCGACGTCTACTTCGCCGGACCTTACGACATAGTTCTGCTCACCAACTTCCTCCACCACTTCGACAAGCCAACCAACGTCACCCTCCTCAAGAAGGTCCACGACGCCCTCAAACCGGGCGGCTGCGCCGCCACCCTCGAGTTCGTCCCCAACGACGACCGCATCTCCCCGCCCATGTCCGCCGCGTTCGCCCTCACCATGCTCGCCACTACAGCCTCCGGCGACGCATATACCTACCCAGAGCTTCACTCCATGTACGCCGACGCAGGATTCGCCAGAATCTCCAAACACCCCATCCCCCGCAGCCCGCACACTATCGTCATGGGCATCGCCTGACCCACGCGTTGGGTGTTTTTTCCTCTGTCCTATTAAGGTCTGGGTGCCCCATCCTAACCGCGAATTTGTCTCTCGCGGTTAGGGTGGGAGACCATGAACCCCAACTTGCCACCCCTCACCCCTCCACCAGCGGAAACCTCTCCCTCACCCACCGCATCGCCTCTTCCTCGCTCCCGATCGCCCCCTCCAACTGCGCATCTTCCACCGCCCGCAGCATCTCCTTGAAACCCGCCCCCGGCTTGTACCCCGCCGCAATCAACTCCCGCCCCGTGATCAACGGCTTCGGCCGCAGCGTCTCCTCCGGCATCGCCTGCCAACGTTCCCGCACAAACTCCCAATGATCCAGGTTCCCGCTCCCAGCCACACAATCCATCTTGTGCAGCGCCAGGTGCTCCTCAAACCCCTCCATCCTGAAAAACCTCTTCAGCGTCGACGCCCTCATCCGGTCCGCCATCGCAAACCGCATGTGATTCTCAATCAGCGCCAATATCTGCCGTGTCTCCTCGTTCGAAAACCGGAACCCCCTGCAAATCTCCGCGCCCATCGCCACGCCCACTTCCACATGCCCATCAAACCGAATCCGGTCCGGAGCCCGTCGAAACGTCGGCGGCTTCCCCACATCGTGCAGTAGTGCCCCCCATGCCAGCGTCGCTGAACATCCCTCCTCAAGCTGTCCCAGCAGCCCCAGCGTGTGTACCCAAACATCGCCTTCAGGATGGTACTGCGGCGGTTGCTCCACGCCCTTCATCCGCGCCACCTCCGGTAGCACCTCGGCCAGCAGCCCCGTCTCGTCAAGCAGCTCAAACGCCCTGCGCGCATGACCCTCGGTCAGCATCTTCGTCAGCTCGTCCCGCACCCGCTCCTTGCTCACCGAATCAATCCGCCCAGCCAGCGCCCGGATCGCCCGCTTCGTCTCCTCCTCAATCGCAAACCCAAACCGCGCCGCAAACCGCACCGCGCGCAGCATCCGTAGACGATCCTCCTCAAACCGCGCCTCCGCCCTCCCAATCGCCCGCACCACCCCCGCCTCAAGATCCCCCACCCCACCCACAAAATCAATGACAGCCGCTCGCAAAGGGCTGTCATCCTGAGCCGTAGAAAAATGCTTGTCATCCTGAGCGAACGGGGCCTCAGGCGTACTCTTCAGCCTGGGGGTGGTGAGTCGAAGGATCTGAGCCGTAGAAAAATGCTTGTCATCCTGAGCGAACGGGGCCCCAGGCGTACTCTTCAGCCTGGGGGTGGTGAGTCGAAGGATCTGCGGTTGCTTTTCGTCAAGCCCCGCCAATTCAGCCAGGCCATGTTGAAGCTGGTCTTGTAACAACGGCACGGCTTCAGCCGGGCCATGTTGAAGCTGGTCTTGTAACAACGGCACGGCTTCAGCCGGGCCATGTTGAAGCTGGTCTTGTAACAACGGCACGGCTTCAGCCGGGCCAATTGACCCAGCTAAATGCGCGGCGGGCTTTAGCCCCTGGGGGAAAAGAGCAACCGCGTCCAACAGCAGCCCGTTAATCGTAAAATCCCGCCGCCTCACGTCCTCTTCCGCGCTCTTCGTATACCGCACCCCATCCGGATGCCGCCCATCAGAATAAGCCCCATCCGACCGAAACGTCGCCACCTCCGTAACTACATATTCCGGCCTCTCGCTTTGCTCTTCGGCCCCGCAAGGGGCGTCCGCCCCACCGCAGGTGGCCACCAGGACCACCCCAAACTGCGCCCCCACCGCAAACGTCCTCTCAAACATCCCCAACACCACATCCGGCTCCGCGCTCGTCGCCACGTCAAAATCCTTCGGCTCCCGCCCCAGCAGCAGATCCCGCACACACCCCCCGGCAAAGTATGCCTCATACCCCGCCGCCCGCAGCTTCCCCACAATCTCCAAAGCCGCATCGAATTGGCGTGTAACCGGGAACATTGCTTGATCCATTGTCACCCGTACAAGGTAAGTGGACCAGCATTCTTCAACCTGGCCGACCGACTTACGCGCTGACTTGCTGACCTGCTGACTCGCTGACTCGCTACACTAGATCCATGCCCCGCGGCCTAATCCTCGCCATCGAATCCTCCTGCGACGAGACCGCCGCCGCCGTCGTCCAGCGCGGCTCCCACACCCTCTCCTCCGTCGTCGCCTCCCAGATCACAACCCACGCCCGCTACGGCGGAGTCGTCCCCGAGCTAGCCTCCCGCGAACACCTCCGCGCCATCGTCCCCGTCGTCCGCGCCGCCCTCGCCGAAGCCAACGTCACCCTCGCCGACCTCGACGCCATCGCCGTCACCTCCGGCCCAGGCCTCGCCGGAGCCCTGCTCGTCGGCATCACCTACGCCAAGGCCCTCGCCTTCGCCACCGGCCTGCCCCTCATCGCCGTCAACCACCTCGAAGGCCACATCCACGCCGTCCTCCTCAACGAACGCGAAAACCTGCGCGAGTCCGCAACTTCAAATCAGTTAATGAACTGTCATCCTGAGCGACCGCAGGGAGTCGAAGGACCTGCATCTGTTCTTACTCCCGGCGCCAAACAAATCGCGGGTGCCCCATCCTATCCGCAGGCTTTTCGAAGAAAAGATGCGGATAGGGTGGGAGACCATGAACCCCCACCACCCCCAGACCCCGAATCCGCTCTAGCCCTCGTCGTCTCCGGCGGCCACACCCACCTCTACCTCGTCCGCCCCATCGAAAACACCTGGCACTACGCCCTCGTCGGCCGCACCCTCGACGACGCCGCCGGAGAAGCCTACGACAAAGTCGCCAAACTCCTCGGCCTCGGCTACCCCGGCGGCCCCTGGATCGACGCCCTCGCCCTCCACGGCAACCCCCGCGCCGTCCCGTTCACCTTCTCCCAAATGAAGTCGAAAATTCACCTCCGCGGAGCCGCCCCACGTACCAAAGGCGCGCGCACCTCGCCCATCGCCGCCCTCGATCCCCACTTCCTCTTCTCTTTCTCCGGCATCAAGACCGCCGTCCTCCGCTACGTCGAGCTCCACAACCTCCGTCCCGAAGCCGAATCCCGCCGCTACGCCCTCTTCACCGGCCCCGACGTACCCGCCAAACCGAGCATCGACGACGCCCTCCTCCACATCGAACCCCAAACCCTCGACCTCATCGCCAGCTTCCAGCGTGCCGTCGTCGGCGACCTCATGAAGAAGACCTTCCTCGCCGCCGAATCCCTCGGCGCACGCCGCATCCTAGTCACCGGTGGCGTCGCCGCCAATCGCGAACTCCGTTCCCGCTTCACCGCCGAAGCCGCCCGCCTCGGCCTCACCGTCAGCTTCCCCACCCTCGCCCTCTCCACTGACAACGCCGCCATGATCGCCGCCGCCGCCTGGCCCAAATTCCTCGCCCGCTCCTTCGCACCCGCCGACCTCAGCGCCGACCCCGCCCTCGCTCTTTAGCCGGCATCTCTCACAGGCTCCCTGAGACTGTAGCGCCGGTCTCCAGACCGGCTGTCCTGAGGGCGTCCTCGCCCTCAGGCGCTCAGCCATTTCCCAAACCCCGAGTCCTCGCAACATTCGTGAGGAATTCAGGCCTAGGTCTTCCCAATCGCCGACAACAGAACCCCTTCCGGCGTAAGATAGTCTCCAAAATGCTGCCCTCCATAACCGTCCTCGCCCGCCTCGCCGCCCTCCCGCTCTCTTCCGCTCTCTTCATCGCCGCCTGCGGCTCCAGCAGCTCCTCTCCCACGCCAACCCCCACCCCCACTACCTACGCCCTCACCATCGACTCCGCCACCCCTGCCTCCGGCGTCGCCATCACCGTCTCCCCCGCCGACAACTCCGCCTCCGCCAACGGATCAACACCCTTCACCCGCACCTACAACTCCGGCGTCACCGTCACCCTCACCGCCCCCGCCACCAGCGGCACCAACACCTTCTCCTCCTGGTCCGGCTGCACCTCCGCCTCCACCGTCACCTGCACCGTCACCATGAGCGCCAACACCACCGTCACCGCCAACTACACCGCCCCGGTTGCGTCCGTCACGTATTACGTCAGCGGCTCAGGCAACGACTCCAACGATGGCCTCACTCCCGCCACCGCCTTCCTCACCCTCCAGCACGCCGCAGGCCTCACCCAGCCCGGCGCCATCGTCTACGTCATGAACGGCACCTACACCAACTCCTGCCCTTCGTGTACCGTCCTCGATATCTCTATCCCCGGCACCCCCTCCGCCTGGATCACCTACCAGGCCTATCCCGGCCAATCGCCCGTCATCTCCTTCAACGGCTGGGAAGGCATCTTCTTTGAGCCCACCGCTGCTTACATTCAGCTCAGCGGCCTCACCGTAGTCGGCAACAATTACAACGTCACACTGGCCCAGGCTCTCGCACAGTCCTACACCAGCCCCGATCCCGCCTTCAACGGCAACTGCATCGCCCTTGACGGCCGGCAAGGCACTTCAACTGTCAGGCCCAACCACATAAAGATCCTCAACAACACCGTCTACGCCTGCGGCGGCGGTGGCATCGGCACGGCTTGGTCCGATTACGTCACTATCTCCGGCAACACCATCTACGACACCTCTTGGTATTCCATCTACGGCTCTAGCGCCATTTCCACCTGGGAAAACTGGAACGCCGACTCCAACACCGGCTACAAGATGATCATCACCGGCAACCGTATCTTCGGAAACGCTAACCTCGTTCCCACTCTCGGCTCTCCCGTCGCCACCGATGGTGAAGGCATCATCGTCGACAGCACCCGCAACTCCGCCTATCAGCCCAGCATCGGCCTCGACCCCTACACCGGCCGCACCTTCATCGCGAACAACGTCATCTATAACAACGGCAGCGCCGCCATCGAAGTCTTCCAGAGCAACCATGTCGACGTAGTGAATAACTCGAGCTATCAGGATGTCTACGTTCCAGCCGTAACTGGCCGCGGCGATATGAACGTCAATGAAGCCACCGACGTCAACGTCTTCAACAACATCTTCTATAGCGCCGCCGGCCAGAATCCCGTTACGGTTTGCTGCAACGCCACCCAGATCGATCTCGACTACAACATCTACTTCGGCGGTTCAAACTACGCCGGCACCGTCTCCGGCCCCCACGACCTCACCGCCGACCCGCTCTACCTCGACCCCGCTGACGCAAACCGTCTTCTCGTTAATCTCGCCGTCTCACCCAACAGCCCCGCCGTCGGCTCCGGCACTTCCAACCTCGCCCCCACCACCGACTTCGCCGGCAACCCCCGCCCCGGCTCCAAAGGCTACGATCGCGGCGCCTACCAGCAGCCCTAATGCCGACATGATTGCCGCTTGGCCTAAATTCCTAGCCAGATCATTCGCCCAGGCAAACCTCAGCACCGAGTCCACCGTGGCCCTCTCGCGGCCTCCAGAATCACTTACAGAAAAACCCTGCATAAGTTAGGATGAACTCCAAAATGCTGACCTCGCTGACTTTGCTCCCTCGCCTCGCCGTCCTCCCGCTCTCTTCAGCTCTTTTCATCGCCGCCTGCGGCTCCAGCAGCAGCAATCCAACACCGACCCCCACCCCCACCACCTACTCGCTTACCGTCGACTCCGCCACTCCTGCCTCAGGCGTCGCCATCACAGTTGCCCCGGCCGGCAACTCCAACTCCGCCAACGGCACAACACCCTTCACCCGCACCTACAACTCCGGCGTCTCCGTCACACTCACCGCACCTGCCATGAGCGGCACCAACACCTTTTCTTCCTGGTCCGGCTGTACCACCACCTCCTCCGTCACCTGCACCGTCACCCTGACCGCTAATACCACAGTCACCGCCAACTACACCGCCCCCGTCGCCGCACTCACGTACTACGTCAGTGGCTCGGGCAGCGACTCAAACGACGGCCTCACCCAGGCCACCGCTTTCCTCACCCTCCAGCACGCCGCTGGCCTCACCCAGCCCGGCACCCTTGTTTACGTCATGAACGGCACATACACCAACGCCTGCCCCTCGTGCACCGTTCTCGACGTTTCCATACCCGGCACTGCCAACGGTTGGATCACCTACAAGGCTTACCCCGGTCAGACACCCATCATTTCCTTCAACGGCTGGGAAGGTGTGTTTTTTGAGCCTACCGCGGCCTATGTGGAAGTGAATGGGTTCACAATCATCGGGAACAATGCCAACGTGACCCTTGCGGAGGCACAGGCGCAGTCCACCACTAATCCCGATCCCGCGTACAACGGCAATTGCGTCGCCGCCGATGGCCGTCAGGGCACCTCCACAGTCCGGCCTAACCACCTCCGCATTCTCAACAACATCATTAGCGAATGTGGCGGAGGCGGCGTGGCCGCTATCATGTCGGACTACGTTACGATTTCAGGAAACACAATCTACAACGCCTCTTGGTATTCCATCTATGGAACCAGCCCCATCTCCACATTGGAAGACTGGAACTCTGACAGTTCCACGGATTATAAGATGATCGTCACCGGAAATCGCATCTTTGGCAGCCAGGAGTTCATTCCCTGGATAAGCGCCGGCAAGATCACTGACGGCGAAGGAATCATCATCGATTCCACGCGCAACTCCGCATATCAGTCCACTATTCCGATCGCGCCATATACCGGGCGCACTTTGGTTGCGAATAATGTGATCTACTCCAACGGCAGCTCAGCAATCGAAGTATTTGAAAGCGATCACGTGGATGTAGTGAATAACTCAAGCTATCAGGACATCCTAACCCCTGTACTGACTGGCCGCGGAGAGATGAATATGAGTAACACTTCAGACGTAAACGTCATCAATAACATCTTCTATAGCGCGGCGGGCCAGAATCCAGTAGCAGTCGCTCCCGGCACAACTTCTTCGGTCGTTCTGAATTACAACCTCTATTTCGGCGGCACAAACACAGGCGACGTACCCAATGGCGCAAACGATCTAGTCGCCGACCCACTCTACGTCGACCCCGCCGACGCAAACCGCCTCATCGTTAATCTCGCCGTCTCACCCAACAGCCCCGCCGTCGGCTCCGGTACTTCCAACCTCGCCCCCACCACCGACTTCGCCGGCAAACCACGCCCCGGCTCAAAAGGCTACGACCGCGGCGCCTACCAGCAGCAATAACAGCTGGGGTGCCCCAGGTTCGCCGGGTGCCCCAGGTTCGCCTGACCGCGCCAGCGGTCGAGTTAACCTGGGATATCTATAGTCTTTTCGTCCCTTCGGATATCTATAGTCCTTTCGTTTCCATTACTCCTCAGGGTTCAATACCGGCTCTCAAACTCCCGGAACCGCCGTTCCTGTTCCCACTGCGCCGCCGCCTTCTCGCTTCCATCCAGGAATCGCTTGCACCCATCCGACGGCTTCGCCCCGCCCAGTTCTTCTCCCCTGCACGCCGCATTCACCTCTTCAAACTTGTCCGGCTTCGCCCACAAGCTGTCCCCTGGCAAGAAGTTGTGCTCCATCCCCGTCCGTGCCAGTCGCTTCATGTCCTGGTACGTCAGGTGATAGTCCAGCGCCGCCCGCGTGTACTCATGTGTCAACTCAATCCGGCTCACGCCTTCATCGTCCGTCGAAAGTGCTACCGGAACATGCGCCGCCATGTACAGCGGGAACGGATGCTCGTCCCCCTCCACTCCCAGGATTCCCTCGTTCGAGCTGAGATTGATCTCCACCATCACATGCCGGTCCGCCAGCTCCTTCAGCAACTGCCCCGGATGGTCCTCATACATCACGTCCACCCCATGCCCGATCCGCTCCGCATGGCCCATCTCAACCGCCTCGCGAATGTGAAACCGTAGCCCCTCCGGAGGTACCAGCCCCAGCGCCAGCTCGCCCGCATGAAGGCTGATGTGCACCTGCGGGTACAGCGAGTGCAGATACTCCACCATCTTCATCTGCAGCTCGTAGTCCCGCATCGAGATGAAACCATCTTCCGGCATCACAAAGTTGATCCCCACCCACAGGCCGTCTTTCGCATCCATGCTCGCCTTCACCGTCTCAAACCCCAGCAGCGTCTGCGCAAACACCTGCTCCGGCGCAAAACCCCTTAAGACTTGATAAATGTACCGCGTCTGCACTCCGCAGGCCGCCGTCGCCTGCCCAGTCGTTGCCTGCCCAGCCCCGCAATGTTCCAGTTCCCTGCGCCCAGCCTCAGCCGCCTTCACATCGTCCCGATCCACCCCCACCTCATCCAGCACCCCCTTATCCAGCAGCGCCTGCCGCATCTTCGCCATGTCCGGTATCCACCCAATCGCGTGTGCCACTTGTGCGGCATGACCGAACGGCGGCGTCTCCATCAGCTCCAGGTACTGCTGGTTCTGCGCCGCCGCACGACTCGCCACCTCGTCCACCCACTCGCCCTCGTGGCTCTTATTGAGCAAGCCAAACCGTGCGAACGTCGAAAAGAACTCATCGTGTCCGCTGAAGCTCGGCGTCGCAACAAAGCTCCGCATGCTGAACCCATCTACCAGCCGGTCATAAAGATCCTGGTCCTCCGGTGTCATTTTCCCCAGAAGTTCCTTAACCGCCACCAGTTGCTTGCCCACGCACGGCGGCTTCGCCAGCTTCAGCGCCACCTTGTCCGCGCAAAGCCCGTCCTCCGCCGCGTCCTTCAAAAACGTCTCCGCGTACACCGCGCCTGACAGGTGCACGTGCAGGTCCGCCCCCTTGGGAAAATCCTCAAGAAACGCATGCAGAGCCGCCGGGCCCCTCGACGCCGTCGACAAAAACGCCAGCCCAGTCCGCCTCTCCTGCTCTGTAACCTTGCGCCCGTGATTGTGACTGCATCCCCCCACAACCAGCGCCACACCTGCGGCAACAAGAATGAAAAAACGGCTGTCTCGGCTCATGACTCGTTTCATCGAAGTGCCCCTCAATTAGTTCCCGTCGAAAGTATCCCGTCGATCTGTTTTGGGTTGCCTCCCAGTGTAGCCGAGCAGCTGGCGAGCGGGTGCTCCATCCTTTCGCAGCCTCTCCGCAAATGGTTGGGAAGCGATATCACGCCTTCACCCACCCGGTTTGGCCTCGCCCTTCCAAACTTGGTATACTGTCCAAGTTGTTGCAGCGAACGGTTCGTGGACCTACCCGCCTGACTCCGGTTCGGCGGATTACCCTCGGGACGATGCAACCGATTTTGCACTGAGGCCAGATAGCTCAGTGGTAGAGCGCGGCCCTGAAAAGGCCGGCGTCGGCGGTTCAATCCCGTCTCTGGCCACCACTCCCTTCCAAAACAAATTCTGCGGTTGCCCCATCCTTCACGCACTCTGCGAAGGATGGGCCTGCGCGCCCCACCTTGGCGCTCCCGCACCCGCTCCCCACGCGGTATGATTGCTACCGATTTCAGGAACCCCAAGACCGCGTAAGCAACCGCGCAAATCTCTGAGCAACCTTGCCGCACTCGTAATCGAACTCGAAGGAGACACTCGTGAATCGCATCATTAAAGCAACACCTCACCGCTCAGCAATTCTCGCCGCAGCTCTCCTCTCCTGCACCATGGCATTCGCCCAACCCGGCCCAACACCCTTTGTAAAACTCGCCTCGCCCGATATCCATCCCGACAACTCTGTCACCTTCCGCTTCTCTGCGCCCCAGGCAACCGAGGTCACTCTCAACGGCAGTTGGCCTGCCGCCCGCAATATCAAAATGACCAAAGACGACGCCGGTGTCTGGTCTGCCACCGTTGGCCCCCTCCCCGCGCAGCTCTTCGGCTTTTGGTACATGGTCGACGGCGTCAAAGCCCTCGATCCCAACGATTCCGAGACCCAGCGCGACGGTGCGCGTATCGACAACCTGCTCCTGATCCCTGGCCCCGCCGACGATCTCTGGACATTCAAAGATGTTCCCCACGGCACCGTCGAGCAGGTCTGGTATCCATCGCCCTCGCTCAATCAGGACCAGCGCAGAATGTATGTCTATCTCCCGCCCGACTACTTCAAGAACAAGTCTGCCCGCTACCCGGTCCTCTACTTACTCCACGGCGGCGGGGGCGACGAAGACGCATGGACCACCATGGGTCGCGCCCCAACCATCATGGACAACCTCATCGATTCCGGCAAAGCTGTCCCCATGATCGTGGTCATGCCCAATGGCAATGCGAAGCAGACCGTCTCTCAGGGCTTCGGTCTCGGACCCACTCCGGCCCCGCAGCAGGTCAATGCTCCGGCACCGCCTCCCATGCAGGCAGCGGGCGCAGCGCCGGGCGGACCACCGGCTGGTTTCAGGCCTCCGCCGCCGGTTGCCTATGAGGGCTCTTATCCGCAAAGCCTCGTCAAAGACGTGATTCCCTTCATTGAAGCCAACTACCGCGTAATCCCCGATCAGGACCATCGCGCCATCGCCGGCCTCTCCATGGGAGCTGGCCACACCGTCATCGCCACCAACAACAACCCCGGAGTCTTCGCCTATATCGGCGCCTTCAGCGGGGGCATTCGCAACATGGACGACGCAACCCAGAAGCAGCTTGAAGCACTGAGCAAGAGTGGTGTGAAGTTCTACTGGACCGGTGCAGGCGACGCCGACATGGCTCGTCCCGGAACGGTCGCGCTCCATGACGAACTCGTCAAACTCGGCTTCAAGACCTCGTATACCGAGATCCCCGGCGTCCACTACTGGTTCCTGTGGCGTCCATTCCTCGGCGACTTCGCACCGCTGCTCTTCCGGTAGTGCCAAAAACCGTTCTTTTAGAAAGGGAGCCAACTGGAAGGAAAGCGACAAGTCTCTGCCGAAAAAATCAGCAAGGTCTTCGACTTCCTGCAATCGGAGAGCACGCTCGTGCTCTCCACCAGGGGTGCCGACGGTGCGGTCCACGCCACTCCGCTGTTTTATCTAGTTACAGGAGACCTCCACCTGGTATGGCTCTCTTCTCCAAAGAGCAAGCACAGCGAGTCCGTGCTCGTTGATCCACAGGTCTCACTCGCCGTCTTCCACTCGACATTCGACTGGCAGAAGATAGCCGGTGTTCAAATGCACGGCAATTGCTCAACTATCGGAGGCCCGGAACGATCTACAATCCTCGATGCCTACTGCGCGAGGTTTCAACTCGGTACCGCCCTTTCATTCGCCGTTTCCAGCAGTCGTCTCTACCGTTTCCGCCCCCATTGGATCCGTTACATCGACAATCAAAAGCGATTCGGATACAACTTCGAAATCGCCTTGTGAACTCTCGCTCGACGAGTGCGCAAGACGCCTATCCGCGCCCTGTCGTCGCCTTGCCAGGCAAACCGCAGCAAGCAACCCGGCCACTCTGCCCCCTTCCCGAATCCCGTCTCCTTCCCGTTGAATCAAATCAATAGGTAAAAGGAGAACCATGACCGAACAGCATCCCGACTTGCTGCTCACCGCCCGCTTCACCCTTGCCGTCGACTACGCCCGCCGCGTCCATACCGAATTCCGCAAGGGAACCCGCATCCCCTATATGTCCCACCTCCTCGGTGTCGCTTCCCTCGTCCTCTCTGAGACCGGCGGCAAAGTCCCCGTCACCGAAGACATGGTCATCGCCGCTCTCCTCCACGACGCCGCTGAGGACCACGGCGGCCAGCCGCGCCTCGACGACGTTGAGAAGGAATTTGGCCCGAACGTCGCCCGCATGGTCGAGGGCCTCTCCGACACCCTCGCAGCTGACCACGACCAGAAAGAAGGATGGGAGGAAAGAAAGGAAGCCTACCTCGCCCGCCTCAAAACCGAACCCCTCGATGTCCTCGTCATCTCCGTAGCCGACAAGCTCTACAACTCCAGGGCCATCCTCGACGACCTCCGCGACCCGCTCGTCGGCTCAAAGGTCTGGGAACGCTTCAAGCGCGGCCCCGAAAAGCAGCTCTGGTACTTCCATTCGCTCCTCGATATCTTCCAGGCTCGCCTCAATTCCCGGCTTGTCGGCGAATTCGGTCGCGTCGTCGCCGATCTCGACGCCGCAACCCGGTGAACGCACCTTCAGGCTCATCTTGCGTTGGACAAGAGTTGCCCTTGGCTCTCAGCCCGGTTCCGGGTATACTAAAGGTTCGGCAAGCCGTCGGCGGCGTGTGTCTTCATATGCCCCGCTGGCTCACCCGGTTGAGCGGCCCTACTCAGGAACCCCAGGTTCCCGTCGGCGGACCCTCCGGGTTGCCTCCTGAGGGCGGCACGAAACACCATAGTTTGGAGAGTAGTCATGGCACAGGTATGCGACATTTGCGGCAAAGGTCCGCGCTTCGGAAACAACATCTCTCACGCGCACAACGTCACCCGGCGTCGCTGGAACGTCAACCTGCAGGCGGTTAAAGCCCTCGTAAACGGCGCCTCCAAGCGCGTTCGCGTCTGCGCCAGCTGCATCAAGAGCGGCAAAATCGCCAAGGCATAGCAGTCGCCTTACGGCCATCGCCCGGAAACGCTCCAGCTTTCAGCTTCCAACCAATTGCCCCGTCCCTCAAAGGCGGGGCTTTTGTACGCCCCAAGCTTGTTCCCCTCCTGCGAACGAATCCCGCCCTCTACCCCATCGAGCCGCAGCCCACACACACGATCAGACTCAGCCTTGAGCCCCAGATGTCACGGCTCCTGCCGCGTAAACGTCAAACTCGCTGAATTGATGCAATAGCGCAGCCCCGTCGGTCGTGGACCATCCGGAAACACATGCCCAAGGTGCCCGCCGCACCGTGCGCACGTCACTTCCACCCGCCGCATCCCAAAACTCCGGTCCTCATGCTCTACCACCGCCTTTGAATCCGCCGGAAGCATAAAACTCGGCCACCCGCACCCCGAGTCGAACTTCGCCCCGCTCATGAAGAGCAGTTCGCCGCAGCCCGCGCAGTGGTAGTTCCCCGTCGCGTGGTTTTCCGTCAGCGCTCCCGTGAATGGCCGCTCCGTCCCCTTCTGCCGCAATACGTGATACTGCTCCTGCGTCAGCAACTCCCGCCACTCGGCATCCGTCCGTTCAATCTTTTCCGGCATATCGCTCATTCGCATCAGGCTCCCACTTCCGCCACCAAGTCAATCTCAACCAGCACGTCCTTCGGCAACCGTGACACTTCCACCGTCGTCCGCGCAGGCGGTGTCTTCCCTTCGCCCGCCAGGTAGCTTCCGTAGACTTTGTTCATTGCGGCAAAGTCGTTGAAGTCCTTCAGAAAGACCGTGGCCTTGACTACGCGGTCCAGGTTCGACCCCGCCGATTCAAGAATCGCTTTCAGGTTTTCAAACACCCGCGCTGTCTGTTCCGCAATCCCGCCCGTCACAACGTCCTGCGTCGCCGGGTCCAGCGCAATCTGCCCCGCTGTGAAGATGAGGCACCCGGTCCGCACTCCTTGCGAGTACGGACCGATCGCCGCCGGAGCCTTCGCTGTCGCAATCGCTTCTTTGCTCATGCCCCGATTGTAGTCGCGCTTACGCTTCCCTTGCGCTCCTGCTCTATCGCCAGTACGAAAGGATTCCGCCAATCAGCATCAGCCCCAGCAGGTTGTACGACTGGTTGATCGCGAATAGCTTGAAAGGCCTTCCCTCAAAGATCGACTGCGGAATCGCCGTCGCACCAAAGAATCCCATCCACATCACAAACCCAATGAAAAGCCCGTGACCAAACTCATGCGAGCCCGACCAGATCACCACGTGCGCCAGCACAAATGCCAGCAGGATGTCACCGATTAGCGACATGATCATGCCCGCCATCATGGCCTTCTTCTTGTCGCCCTGAGGCCCGGGCACCAGCGCCGACCACTTCTTCCCAAATCCAACTGGCGAGTACCAGAGCCAGCCCAGCAGCCACATGATCGCCCCGCTCGCCAACACGGCCAGAATATTGAAGTGAAGATGCATTGTTTGTCCTCTCTTTCCTTTCGTTTTTGTTTGTACCCGCCAGGGGCTTCTCACTCCCCGGACTGGTTTTGATAAAGGCGGCTCATCTCCGCCCATTGGGGGAACTTGTTGATAGAGCCTGCCATGGACAAGCTCTACAGAATCCTGCGCGCCATAAAAGCCGAACTGATCGTCAATGCCAAAATCCAGTAACCCGCATTCACCACAAATAGCCTCAGCGGTCGCTTCTCCCAAATGTAGGTCGCCAGCATCGGCGCAGCCACCAACCCCAGCCCCACCACAAATCCAAACTTCGCGCCACCCTTGATTCCATACGTCCCGTTCAACAGGATCACGTGCAGAAGAATCACCGAGACTGAAATGTTGGCCGCGAACGTCAACAACATGCTCAGAGCCCACCGCTTGTCCGCTGCCTTCGCGTTCTCCGGCACCCCGCTCCTCGCCATCCTTCCAAAAAGCACCGGCGAGTACCACAGCGCGCCCAATATCCACTGCCCCACAGCCGCGGCCATCACCGGAACAAAGTTTATGAAATAAAACTTGAGCAAAACTTACCCTCCACTTAGCAAAGGATTTGAAAGGGCTCGGCTTCAGCCGTGCCGATGCGCGCCAAAACATGGAACTGGGCTTAAGCCCCTGAGGGATGTCTTTCTCTCCCTCCGAAAACAATCCCGGCCCCGCAGCGTCCCGAGCCAACGGACACAACACAAATTCCTGATGTTCTTTGCGCCCTTTGACTTTGCGGCAGGGGAAGGGCACTGTCAAGTGAAAACAGCCCCCCAGACCCCCTCAAGTCACCGCCCATTCACCGCCGCTTCAGCGCCTCCAGCTCATCCAGTGTCCGAGGCCAGTCCGCCCCCAGCAGCCGCGATAAACTCCTGTCCGCCAGCACCTTGCCGCCCGTCTGGCACGTCGCGCAGTAGTTCGTCTCGTTGTCCGCATACCGTATCCGCTGCACCGCGCCGCCGCACCGCGGACACGGCTTCCCAAACCGCCCGTGCACCGCCATCTCCGGCCGGAACGCCGTCACCCCCTCCGGAAACCCCGCCTCCGCTTCCCGCCCCAGCCGCTCCATCCACGCCGCCAGCGTCTCCCGCGTCGCCGCGAACAGCCGCTCCCAATCCCCATCCGTCAGCCGGCTCGTCAGCGTCACCGGCGACAGCCCCGCCGCCCACAAAATCTCGTCCGAATAAGCATTCCCCACCCCGCTGATCAGCCGCGGATCGGTCAGCGCCCGCTTCAGCGTCCGATTCTCCGCCCCCAGCGCCGCCCGAAACCCCGCCAGGTCCGTCTCAAAAACCTCCACCCCGCCCGGATCAATCCCCCGTAGCCCCTCTTCGCCTCGAATCACATGCAGCGACGCCCGCCGCTTGCTCCCCGCCTCCGTCAGCGTCAGCGTCCCCGTCTCAAAATCAAACGCCGCCAGATTCTGCCTCCCACCCACCTTCGCCCCCTTCGGTTTCCAATGCAGCCGCCCCGCAATCATCAAATGAATCACCAGCCAGATCGATGAATCCGTAGCGCCCGACAAATCTGTAGCGCCGGTCTCCAGACCGGCTGTACTGGCGGCGTCCTCGCCGCCAGATTGAAAAACGGCCGACCCCAGGTCGACCAATTTACCGAGATCGCCGCCATCGGCACCTTGCTCGCCCTCAATCCCAATCGCAATCCGCTTCCCAATCCGCCGAATCGCCGTCACCGTCAGCCCTTCCGCGCTCTCCAGCGGCGGATCAACCGTCCGCAGCAGAAACGGGCTCGCCACCCGCACCTTCTCAAGTTTCGCCCCAACAATCCGCGCCTCCAGCGCTTTGATGTAAGCCGAAATGTCAGGCAACTCTGGCATGGCTTCAATTGTGCAACAGCCTGTTGCACAATTGCTCGGTGGGGTCAGCACAACCGGAAATGAATTGGTCCTCCTGGAATCAATGCTGCACTTGCTGATACCGTTGCGGAATCTCATTCACTGGGAGCATCGGATGCGCATATCCCCGGCCGCCGCAGCCTTGGTAACCATATCGGGACTGTTGTCGCATGCTGCACAGTCCCAGACCACGCCGGAGTTTCACTTCCAATTCACCGAAAAGCCCGGCGAATACTCAATCGGGTTTCAAGTCGTCGAGCAATACGATCCCTCGCGGACGTTTCTCGCCGCTCCTGATGCGGGGCACAATGGAGACAAGCAGGAAACTCCTCGCCCCCTCCAGACATTAGTCTGGTTCCCGGCAAAGCCATCCACCCACCCGACCATGACTTTCGGCGACTATGCCCGGCTAATCAAAACAGAGACGAGCTTCAACAAGCCGATCGATCAAGGAAAGCCACAATCCTTCGTTGATGCGTTCTTTCACGGCACAACGGACACGCACTCATGGGCGATTCGCGATGCGGAAAACCAACCCGGCCGGTTTCCCGTCGTTATCTACGCCCCAAGCGTGAACGCGCCCGCAACCGAGAACATCGAACTTTGCGAATACCTGGCCAGCTGGGGATTTGTAGTCATTGCGAGCCCAAGCATGGGCGCCTCGTCACGCCAGATGACCGTCGATCTCGACGGGGCAAACGCTGAGGCGCGGGATATCTTTTTCCTTTTGGATCTCGCAAAGACCTTGCCGAACGCAGATATCTCAGCAACTGCGGTTGTCGGATACAGTTGGGGCGCAATGGGTGCTCTCTTCGCGACGGCAAGAGACAGGCGCATCGAAGCACTCGTCTCGCTCGACGGTTCATTCCGCTATTCGCCCGAAACAGTTCAACAGGCTTCGGATGTTCACCCGGATCAAATCACGACTCCGTTGCTTGTATTCAGTCGCGCCGAAGAGCCACTCGAAACATGGGACAAATCAAAAGATGGAAAGTCTTGCGTCTGCGCGCCCAGCGTCCTGAACGAATGGACGCACGGCGATCTTATCCATGTGAGGATGCTCGCCATGTCGCACATCCAATTCAGTTCCACTTATCAGCGCAGCGAGCGTTTTCGTAAAGAGGCCTTGCATTTCTCGCCCGAAGATTATTCCCTTGACGAGGGGGCGCAAAGCTACGGCTGGATTGCGGTATTCACGCGGCAATTCCTCAGCGCCTATCTGAAGCACGATCCAGACGCGCAAGCGTTTCTTGCTCGAACCGCGCTTGAGAACGGCGCCCCACGACACCTCTTCTTTGTGAGCGTCCGAAAAGCCTCCGCGAAGCCAAAATAGCGCATTGCGTGCTCACAGCACCGCATTATCAATCAGCCTGGTCGCCCCCACCCACGCCGCCACTGCAAACAGCGTCCCCGGCCCCGCAACCTCCACGGGCAGCAGCGTCGCCCAATCCACCACCTCAATGTAATCGACCCGCACCCCAGGCTCTTCCGCAAACACAGCCCTTCCCGCCGCCAGCAGCGCCGCGGCCCTTCGCTCGCCGCACGCCACTAGCCGCTCCACCTCGCGCACCGCCCGGCTCAGCACCAGCGCTTGCCGCCGCTCTTCCGCACTCAAATACACATTCCGCGAGCTCAGCGCCAGCCCGTCCGCCTCGCGCACAATCGGGCAAACCACAATCTCCGTCCCAATTCGCAGGCCCGCCACCATCCGCCGCAGCACCGCCACCTGCGCCGCATCCTTCTGCCCAAAGAACGCCCTATCCGCCTCGCATGCGATCAGCAGCTTCGACACCACCGTCGCCACCCCGCGAAAATGCCCCGGCCTCGACTTCCCGTCCAGGCGATCGCTCAACCCTGGGACCTCCACAAATGTTGCCGCCCCATCCAGTCGCCCCCCCAGCCCCTCCACATCCACAAACGTCCCCGGCCCAGCCCCACTCGACCCCGGATACATCTCCTCCACAGTCGGAGCAAACACCACCTG
>Ga0302267_10002504_pt1 | contig 22168 bp, 22 predicted proteins | sample III_Bog_E1_3_FD_194555 | JGI IMG/M metagenome (GOLD analysis project Ga0302267, IMG submission 194555) | Peat permafrost microbial communities from Stordalen Mire near Abisko, Sweden - III_Bog_E1_3 | ecosystem: Environmental > Terrestrial > Soil > Wetlands > Peat | place: Sweden: Abisko...
CCTCCTCGAGCAGGAGCACGAGGTCGAGCTCGCCCATCGAGAGCCCGCCGAACGCCTCGGGCACGGTGAGGCCGACGACGCCGAGCTCGGCGAGCTTCGCCCACAGGCCGGGGACCCGGCCCGAGGACTCGCCCCACGCCGCGCGCACGGCGCCCGAGGGACAGTGCTTGTGGAGGAGGTCCCGCGCGCTGTCGCGGAACATGAGCTGCTCCTGGCTGAACGAGAATCGCATGGTCTTCCCTGGGGGGTTTGGGGGGTCTCGGCCCCCCCATCGTCACCGGCGCGGCAGGCCGAGGACGCGCTCGGCCACCACGTTCCGCTGGATCTCGTTGGTGCCGGCATAGATCGGGCCGGCGAGCGCGAACTGGTACCCCTTCATCCACGCCCCTCCGTCGACGGCGCCGGGAGCCTCTGCCACCAGCTCGGCTTCGGGGCCGAGAAGCTCGAGCGCGGTCTCGTGCATGCGCACGTCGAGCTCGGACCAGAAGATCTTGTTGAGGCTCGACTCGGCACCGGGACGCTCACCCTCGGCGAGGCGGGTGACCGTCTGGAGGGTGTAGAGTCGATAGGCCTCCGCGTCGATCACGGCATCGATGACGCGGTCACGAATCGCCGCTCCGGCGGCAGCCCCGCGCCGGCGGTAGAGATCGACGAGGCGCGCCGCCGTCGCCGTGAAGCGGCCCGGGCTGCGCAGCGTGAGGCCGCGCTCGGAGCCGGTGGTCGCCATGGCGATGTTCCACCCCTGGTGGACCGCGCCGAGGACGTCGCGATCCGGGACGAAGACGCCGTCGAGGAAGACCTCGGCGAAGCCGTCGTCGCCGTCGAGCCGACCCACCGGGCGTACCGTGACGCCGGGGGCGCGCAGCGAGACGAGGAAGTAGGTCATCCCCTGGTGGCGCTCGGCGGCGGCATCGCTGCGAAAGAGACCGAAGAGGTGGGTGCAGAAGGCGCCGCGCGTGCACCACGTCTTCTGCCCGCTGAGGCGCCACCCGCCGGCGGCGTCGTCGCGGACGGCGACGCTCTTGAGGCCCGCGAGGTCGCTGCCGGCGTTGGGCTCGGACCAGCCCTGAGCCCACAGATCCTCGGCCGCGGCCAGGCGCGGCAGGATGCGATCGCGCTGCTCGGGCGTGCCGAAGTCGAAGAGGGTCGGCGCCAGGAGGAAGATGCCGTTCTGGCTCACGCGCTGGGGGGCGCCGGCGCGGTAGTACTCCTCCTCGAAGATCAGCCACTCGACCAGGCTGGCCTCGCGGCCGCCGTACGCGCGGGGCCAGGAGACGACGGCCCAGCGCGCCTCGAAGAGCTTCTTCTCCCACTGGACGTGGAGGGCGAAGCCCTCGGCGGTGTCGCCGGAGGGGAGCGGGCGCTCGGGCACGTTGGCCGCGAGCCAGCCGCGCGCCTCCTGGCGGAAGGCCTCCTCGGCGGGGCTCAGGCCGAGATCCATCGCGGTCACTTCAGGCTCCGGGCCATGCTCCTGGCATCCTGCCCGGCGAGGTGATCGGAGGAGGTCAGCGCGTTGTGCGCGTGCGCCAGGTGATGCAGGGCGAAGGTCGCGTCCATGGTGTCGCGCAGGCCCATCCGGTCCTCGGCCTGGTTGATGGCCTTCTTGGTGAGCGCCAGCGCGAAGCGGGGCATCTGCCCGATGCGGCCGGCCAGCTCGAGGGTCTCGCGCTCCAGCGCCTCCGCGGGGAAGACGCGGTTCACCATGCCGATCGCGAGCGCGCGCTCGGCGCCGATGCGCTCGCCGAGGAAGAGGAACTCCTTGGCGAGGCGCGGGCTCATCACGTGGGCGTGGGCGAAGTACTCGACGCCGGGGATGCCCATCTTCACCACCGGGTCGGCGAAGAAGGCGTCGTCCGCGGCGAGGATGAGATCGCAGCACCAGGCGAGCATCAGCCCGCCGGCGATGCAGGCGCCCTGCACCATGGCCACCGTGGGCTTGGGGAGCTCGCGCCAGCGGCGGCACATGCCGAGGTAGAGCTCCTGCTCGCGGACGAAGAGGTTCTCGGCGCCGGGCTTGTCGGCGTGATCCCAGTAGCTCGTGGCCACGCGGGGGAAGGGCTTGTGGATGTCGCGGCCGGGCGTGCCGATGTCGTGGCCGGCCGAGAAGTGCTGGCCGGCGCCGGCGAGGACGATGACCTTGACCTCGTCGTCCTGGACCGCGCGCAGGAAGGCGGCGTCGAGCGCGTGGGTCATCCGCGCGTTCTGCGCGTTGCGGTAGCGCGGCCGGTTCATGGTGATGAGGGCGGTGGTGCCGCGCCGGTCGTAGAGGACGAGGTCTTGCTCTTCTTCGCTGTCGGTCACGTCGCTGCTCCCAGCCGCGCGAGCGTCGCTTCCGCGTCGCGCATGATGCGGTCGACCACCTCGGCCACGGTGGGCAGGTCGTCCATCACACCGGCGGCCTGCCCGGTGGGGAGGACGCCGACCTCCGTCCGGCCGTCGACGAGGGCGGCGCGGGTCAGCATCGGCGCGTTGGCCGCCATGGCGAGCTGGCTGTAGGTGAGCCCTTCCTTGTTCTTCATCGCCAGGCCCTCGCGGATCAGATCGAGGAAGCTCGCCCCGGTGAGCGCCCGGAAGGCGAAGGCGTGGCGGAGCGCGCGGAAGAGGGAGAGGATCCGGCCCGATCCCTCCAGGCGCGAGACCAGATCCGTGCGGATGACCCGCTGCGGGTACCCGTCGATGCTGCGGGTCACCACCGTGCCGGTGACCTCCGTGGCGACGTAGAGCTTCTTCACCGCGTCGGGGACGGTGCTCTCGCGCGTCATCAGGAAGCGGGTGCCCATGGCGATGCCGGACGCGCCGTAGGCGAGCGCCGCCACCAGGCCGCGGCCGTCGAAGAAGCCGCCGGCGCCGAGCACCGGGATGGAGACGGCGTCGCACACCTGGGGCAGGAGCAGCGAGGTGGGCACCGGCCCGGTGTGGCCGCCGCCCTCGTGCCCCTGGGCGATGATCGCGTCGACCCCCCACGACGCAACCTTCTCCGCGTGCCGCCGCGCACCGACGGTGGGCATGGTCACCACGCCCGCGCCCCTGAGGCGCTTGATCACCTCTCGATCGGGAGCCTGGGCGAAGCTCGCGACCTTGACCTGCTCCTTCACGAGCAGATCGATGCGCTGCCGGATGTCGGCCTGGTCGGCGCGCAAGTTGACGCCGAAGGGCTTGCTGGTCCGCCCCTTCACCTCGGCGATGGCGCCCTCGAGCTGCTCCAGCGTCATGGTCGCCGAGGCGAGGATGCCGAGCCCGCCCGCCTGGCTGGTGGCCGCCGTCAGCCTCGCCCCCGAGACCCAGCCCATGCCGGTCTGCACGATGGGATAGCGGACACCGAACAGATCGCAGATGCGCGTGTGCAGCGGGTTGGGGGGCGGCGCCGGGTCCGTCATCCCTTGAGCTCTTTCCCGCCGAGCGACTGAGGGTCGATCACCTCGCGCAGGAGCCGGAGCTCGTCGCTGGTCGGCGAGCGGGTCTCCTCGACGTGCTCGGGGATGACCAGCGCGAAGCCCGTGCTCTGGATCACCTCGTCGAGGGAGATGCCGGGGTGGAGGCTGCGGAGCCGCATGGCGCGCTCCGGGGTCTCGAAGTCGAACACCCCCTTGTTGCTGACGACGCGGTGAATGTCGTGGAACCGCGACGCCCTCGGCCCGAGCGCGCGGGCGCGGTCGTAGCCGACGCCGGAGACGAAATCGACGCGGGCGACGAAGGTGCGGGGGGAGTGGCCAGGGATCCAGTAGCTGGTGCGGTGGTTGATGGTGTTGCCGGGCGCGCCGCGCACGCCGAGGAGCTGGGCCTTGGGCCGTTCGAAGGGGCCAATCACCGCGATGTTCTGGTTGCCGTGGCGGTCGATCTGCGAGGCCCCCATCATCACGTGGCGCCGGCCGGACCACACCAGATCGAAGATGGCGCGGTAGGGCAACCAGCCCTCGACGACCCGGGACGCGTCGATAGCGCCGACCGCGGAGACGTTGGCCACCACGCTGGCGACGCCATCGGTGAGCAGCAGGTCCGGCGCGAAGGTGGCCTTGGCGAGGCGCGCTCCGATGCTGGGAATCGTGCCGATGGGGCTGGCGAGGATCTCGCTCTCACCACGGGAGGCGCCGCGGAAGGCGTCGGCGCAGGCGACCGCGCAGATCTCGGCGAGCGAGGCGCTCATCGTACCCCTCCTGCCACGGCCTTGCGGTAGTCGTCGTGACTCGCGAGGTCGAGGTACCTGGCCTTGAAGGCGCGATACGCCGCCGGATCGGCCGCCGCGGCCGCATACTCGCGCTGGAACGCCTCGTCGCGGCCGTAGTCGGGCTCACACGCGGTGAAGTGGGCGCCGAGGGGCGCCTCGACGACACCGGAGGTCATCGTGCGGTTGATGCACAGGCTCTGCTTGGGGCCGTGGGAGGCGAAGTCGGCGGTGGGGATGATCCGCTCGGCCGACATGAAGCAGCGCCGGGCCGCGACGGCGAAGAGCGCGTCGAAGTAGGGGTCGTCGCCGAGGTACTGGCCGTTGCCGGCGGCGTCGGCGCGGTTCATGTGGATGATCGAGGCGTCGAGCTCGAGGGCGGGCATGGCGACCAGCTCCTCGCCGTCGTCGTAGGGGGAGCGCACCAGGCGGAGCGCGGGGTTGACGCGGAGAAGATCGGAGCCGAGCCCGGCGCGGGTGGGCAGGAAGGGGAGCCGCAGGGAGGCCGCGTAGAGTCCCCACTGGAGCATGCCCTCGTCGAGCTCGACCGCCTCGACGGCGCCGCTCTGGCGGGCGGCGCGGAAGTAGGGCTCGAGGGGGATGGAGTCGAGCGAGACGAAGCCGTAGACGAGCTTCTTCACCTTGCCGGCGGCGCAGAGGAGGCCGACGTCGGGACCGCCGTAGGAGACGACGGTGAGGTCCTTGAGGGGCGAGCGGAGGATGGCGCGCACCAGCGACATCGGCTTGCGGCGGGAGCCCCAGCCGCCGATACCGAGGGTCATCCCATCGCGGAGCTCGCCCACGACCTCCGCCTCGGTCATGCGCTTGTCGCTCATGTCGATCGCTTCTCCACGAACGCCGCGCGCGCCTCGTCCGCGACGCCCTCGAGGTTGAGCTCGAAGGTGAAGCCCTGCTCGTATCGATAGCTGCGCTTGACGTCCACCGGGTCGATGCCGTTGAGCGACTCCTTGGCGGCGCGGATCACGGTGGGGCGCTTGGCGGCGATGGCGGCCGCCACCGCGCGGGCGGCGGGGCGGAGCTCGGCGCGCTCGACGACCCGGTACACCGAGCCGTACTGGTGCAGCTCAGCCGCGGTGGCGCGCTCGCCGGTGTAGACCATGGCGCGCATGCGGTGCTGGGGCACCAGGCGCGCGAGGTGGGTGGCCGCGCCGAGGGCGCCGCGGTCGACCTCGGGCAGACCGAACGTGGCGTCGGTCGAGGCGACGATGATGTCCGCGTTGCCCACCAGGCCGATGCCGCCGCCCAGGCAGTAGCCGTGGACCGCGGCGATGACGGGGACCGCGCACTCGTAGACGGCGGCGAAGGCGGCATAGCAGCCGCGGTTGGCGCCGATGAGCGCCTCGTACCCCTCGGATCGCTGGATCTCCTTGATGTCGACGCCGGCGTTGAAGCCGCGCCCCTCGGCCGCGAGGATGACGACCTTCACCCCGGGATCGTCGCCGAGGCGGCGCAGCAGCGCCGCGAGGTCGAACCAGGCACGCACGTCGAGGGCGTTGACCGGTGGGTAGCTCATGACGACCTCGGCGATGCCGGAGTCGATCTGATGCGACAGGCCCATGGATTCACCTTCCGCGCGGAAAATGCGCTGGATTTTTCGGAGTGAAACATGTTCTATTCGGCCTGTCAATCAGCGGGAGCGAGGGTGACGGATGGGGGACGCGTTGCAGATGTCGGGCAAGGCGGTGATCGTCACGGGCGGGTGCAAGGGCATCGGGCGCGCCATCGCCTGCCGCTTCCTCGACGCCGGCGCGGGCGTGGTGATCTGCTGCCGTCACCCGCCGGCTTCGCTGCCGCGGGGCGGCCCTCCCGGCGCCGAGAGAGAGGCGGACTTCCTGGTTGCCGACGTCCGCGAGGTCGACGCCATCGACCGGGTCATCGCCTTCACCCTGGCGCGGTTCGGCCGCCTCGACGTGCTGGTGAACAACGCCGGCGGCTCCCCGGAGGCGGCCGCCGCCACCGCCTCGCCGCGCTTCTCGGCCGCGATCATCGCCCTCAACCTCACCGCCCCGCTCACCTTCTCGCAGCGGGCGAACGCGGTGATGCAGGGCCAGGCGGAGGGCGGGGTGATCCTCAACATCGCCAGCGTCAGCGGCACCCGGCCTTCTCCGGGCACCGCCGCCTACGGCGCGGCCAAGGCGGGGTTGCTCAACCTGACCCAGTCGCTCGCCGTGGAGTGGGCGCCCCGCGTGCGGGTCAACGCCGTGACCGTCGGGCTGGTGCGCACCGCGGATGCGCTCCAGCACTACGGCGACGAGCAAGGGATCGCGGCGGTGGGCGCGACGGTGCCGCTGGGGAGGGTGGGTGAGCCAGACGACGTCGCGGATGCGTGCCTGTTCCTCGCGTCACCGCTGGCGCGCTACGTGAGCGGCGCCAGCCTGCTGGTCCACGGCGGCGGAGAGCGGCCGGCGTTTCTGGCGGCCAGGGGAGAGCGGTCCGGTCCTTGAACGGTTGCAGCGGATCATGCCGCGACGAACCGTTCGGGACTTCCTCAACAGCTCCCTCGTCTGGGACGACTTCCTGGCTCAGGGCGGCTTCGCGCCCGGCGACATCGTCGTCGCCGATCCCTTCAAGGCGGGCACCACCTGGACGCAGCGGATCCTCCAGCAGATCCTCGACAACGGCGAGGAGCGGGAGAAATCGCTCTCCGACACCTCTCCCTGGCTGGACGCGAGCTTCGGCGACCACCCCCGGATGCTGGCCATGCTGCGCGAGCAGCGCGAGGCCGGGCAGCGGCGCGTGATCAAGTCGCACCTGCCCGCCGACGCCGTGCCGATCGCCCCCGAGGCTCGTTACCTGTTCGTCGGCCGCAACGGCAAGGACCTGGGCATCAGCTTCCACAACTACCTGAAGCAGTTCTCTCCCGAGACCATGGCGACCATCGACCGCATCCATGCGGGCTGGTCCGGAGACCCGGCCCCGCTGGTGGTCCCGGACCGCATGGGGGAGTTCTTCGATCGCTGGCTCGCCACGGACGGGTATGGCTGCTGCGATCTGTTCGACGTCGTCCGATCGTGGTGGCAGCTCCGGGACCAGTCCAATGTGCTCCTCGTGCACTACCGCCGGCTCAAGGAGGACCTGCGCGGGCAGATCGTGCGCATCGCCGGGTTCATCGGCGTCGACGCGGCGGGGCTCGCGCTGGACCGGATCGAGGCGCAGTGCGGCTTCGGCTACATGCGCGACCGGGCCGAGCAGATGGCGCCGTTCGGCGGCGCCCACATGAAGGATCCCAAGGCGTTCTTCCACAAGGGGCCGGCCCGCGACCACCGCAGTGAGCTCACCCTCGAGCAGATCGAGCGCTTCGATCGCGCGGCGCTCGCCAAGCTGGGGAGCGCCTGCGCCGCCTGGCTGGAGACCGGGATCGACGTCGGCGCCCCCCGCCGTCAGGCAGCCTGAGCGGCTCCGAGCGTCCCCCGCTACGGGGGCACCACGAACGTCGCCCACCCCACGATGGCCACGCCGCCGTCCTGGCGGGTACACACCAGATCGAGATCCACCCGGCGCTCCAGGCCCTCCAGGTAGCGGCGTGCCACCGTGCCGGAGCAGGTGAGCACGTCGCCGGGCCAGACCTGCTCTCGCCAGCGCACCTTCGTGCGGCGCACGTTCTCGGCGCCGAGCCAGCCCGTCGCCCAGGTGTTGAGCAGGCCGGCGGCGAACATCCCGACGCCGAGCGGCGCAGGGTAGCCGGCGGCGTGGGCGAACGTCTCGTCGTGGTGAACGGGGTTCATGTCCCCGGACGCGCCCTGGTAGCGGACGAAGTCGGTGCGGGTCAGCGGCCCCACCACGAGCGGCGCGGGGCCGGTCGTCCCCTCGTCGAGATCCTCCCAGCGAGCGGACATCAACCCTCCTCCGTTGTCCGGGGGGCTGGCGGTGTCCCCCGGCTCGAATGCGCGGTCTCCACCCCGGTCAAGCGCGCTTCGGCGACGAGGCGGCCGGAGGCGTCGCGAAATTCGGTGACCATCACCGCGAAGACCAGGGTGCCGCCGCGACGGCCTTCCTTCTCGTAGATCTCCGCGATCCGCGACTGGCACGTCAGCCGGGTCCCGGCACGGGGCGGGGGGCCGTGGAACACGTACTCCTGCTCGGCGTGCATCCCCCGCTTCTGGTCCATCTGCACCAGCGCCCAGGGGTTGCTGCCGGCGACCAGCTCTTCCCAGAAGAACATGGTGGTGAGGAACGTCGGCGGCGTCACCGGATGATCGCCGGTGAAGTGCGCCGGGTCGGTCGAGTGGACGGCGCGGGCGAGCTCGTGGATCTTGCCGCGCTCGACATCCAGGGTGAAGGGCACGCCCACGGCGCCCAGGGCAGCCTTATCGACCATCGCGGATCCTCTTCTCCCCCGGCCTCAAGGGTGCTGGCTGCTCACCGCGACGATCTCGCCCGTCATGTACGAGGCCTGGTCACCGGCCAGGAAGACCATGACGTTGGCGACCTCCCAGGGCTCGGCCGCGCGGCCGAACGCCTCGCGCGCCTCGAGCTCGGCGAGGACCTCGGGGGTGGTCACCTTGGCGAGGAACGGGTGCATCGCCAGGCTGGGAGCGACGGCGTTGACCCGCACGCCCGCGGGGGCGGCCTCGATGGCGGCGCAGCGGGTGAGGGCCATCACGCCGGCCTTGGCGGCGGCGTAGTGGGCCTGGCCGGCCTGCGCGCGCCAGCCGAGCACGGAGGCGTTGTTGACGATGGCCCCGGAGCGCCGCGGCACCATGTGACGGAGCGCCGCGCGGGTGCAGCGGAAGGTGCCGTTGAGGGTCACGTCGAGGACGCGCATCCACTGCTCGTCGGTCATGTCGACGAGGTTGGCGGTGCCGCCGAGGCCGGCGTTGTTCATCATCACGTCGATGTGACCCAGCTCCGCCACGGCGGTGTCGACGAGGCGCTGCACGTCGGCCTCCACGGCGACGTCGCAGCGCACCGCGGGGGGGCGCCGCCCGGTGATCGCCGCGAGGCGCTCCGCCGCCTCGCCCAGGCGGCGCTCGTGGATGTCGCTGATGACGACGAGCGCGCCTTCCTCTGCGCAGCGCCGGGCGACGGCGAAGCCGATGCCGGTGCCGGCCGCGGCGGTGACGACCACGGTCTTGCCCTCGAGCAGGGCTCTCGGGGGCGGGTACGGGGGCGCGGGTGCGGCCATCGGTCAAGCCTCCGCGGGAACGCGGGCCACCGGCACCGCGCGCGGCTCGGCGGGCAGTCCGAGCGCGCGCTCACCGATGATGTTGCGCTGGATCTCGTTGGTGCCGGCGTAGATGGTGTCGGCCCGGCTGAAGAGGAAGAGGCGCTGGAGGGCGGTGAGCCGGTAGGGGGCGGCCTCGAGGATCTCGGCGGCGGGGCCGAGCAGGTCCATGGCGAGCTTGCCCAGCTCGCGGTGCCAGGTGGCCCAGTAGAGCTTGTTGAACAGCGCGGCTCTGGGAAGCTCGCCCCGCTCGGCGGCGGTGAGCGTGCGGAGGGCGTTGAGCCGCATGATCCGGAGCTCGATCCAGGCGTTCGCGAGGCGCTGCCGCATTACCGGATCGCTCCCTGCGCCGCTCTCTTTGGCGAGGGTGATGAGCTGGCGCAGCTCGTTCTCGAAGCCGATCTGCTGGCCGAGCGTGGACACCCCGCGCTCGAAGCCGAGGGTGGCCATGGCCACCTTCCACCCGCCGTCGACGGGGCCGACCACGTGGTCGGCGGCGGTGCGGGCGCCGTCGAAGAAGACCTCGCAGAACTCGGACGTGCCCATCAGCTGGGTGATGGGGCGGATGGAGATGCCGGGCTGGCGCATCGGGACGAGGAGATACGAGAGCCCCTTGTGCTTGGGCGCTGCGGGGTATGACGCCGGACTGGTACGGCAGAGGGCGAAGCACCACTCGGCGGTCTGGGCGAGGCTGGTCCAGATCTTCTGCCCGGTGACGACCCAGGTGTCGCCTTCGCGCACGGCGCGGGTCTGCACGTTGGCGAGGTCGGAGCCGGCGTTGGGCTCGGAGTAGCCCTGGCACCAGAGCTCGTCGCCGGCGAGGATGGCGGGGAGGAAGCGGCGCTTCTGCGCCTCGGTGCCGAAGGCGAGGATCGTCGGCCCGACCAGCTGCTCGCCGATGTGCCCGAGCCGGCCCGGTCCGCCGGCGCGCGCGTACTCCTCGTGGAAGATGACCTCCTGGATCAGCGAGGCCCCGCGCCCGCCCTGCTTCCGGGGCCAGCCGAGGCCGGTCCAGCCGTCCCTTCCCAGGAGGCGCTCCCAGGCCCGGCGGCCCTCGACCGCGGTGTGCTCGTCACCGGGCCCGCCGCGTCCGCGGAGGGCGGCGTGCTCGCCGCGGAGGTTGCCTTCGAGCCAGGCTCGCACCTCGGCGCGGAAGGCCTCGTCGGCGGCGCTGAAGCGGAGGTCCATCAGATGGCCCGGTCGCGACCCTGCCAGTAGGGATCGCGCAGCTTGCGCTTGTAGAGCTTGCCGTTGGGATCGCGCGGGAGGGCCGCCGTGAAGTCGACGGTCCGGGGGCACTTGAAGGCGGCGAGGTGCTCGCGGCAGTACGCGAGGACCTCCGCGGCGAGGACCGCCCCCGGCTCGGCTCCGGGCGCGGGCTCGACCACGGCCTTGATGGACTCGCCCCAGTCGTCGTCGGGAACGCCGAAGACGGCGACGTCGGCGATGGCGGGGTGACCGTGGAGCACCGCCTCGATCTCCGCGGGATAGATGTTGACCCCGCCGGAGATGATCAGGTCGCTCTTGCGATCGCACAGGAAGAGGAACCCCTCGGCGTCGAGGTAGCCCGCGTCACCCACCGTGAAGAAGTCGTCGCGCCACGAGCTCTCGGTCTTCTTCTTGTCCCGGTGATACTCGAAGCGGTGCTGGCCCATGCTCATGTAGACCGTGCCGACCTCGCCCGGGGCGCACGCGACGCCGTCGTCGCGCACCACCTTGAGCCGGGAGATCGGCCAGGCCTTGCCGACCGTGCCCGGGTGCGCGAGCCAGTCTCCCGGCGTCGCGGTGGTGCCGCCCCCCTCCGAGGCGGCGTAATACTCGTAGATGACCTCACCCCACCACCCGAGCATCTGCCGCTTGACGTCGACGGGGCAGGGCGCGGCGCTGTGGATGACGTGGCGCAGGGAGGAGACGTCGGCCGCGCGCTTCACCTCCGCGGGGAGCGAGAGGAGGCGGCGGAACTGCGTCGGCACCATGTGCGTGCTGGTGACGCGGTGGCGGGCGATCTGCTCCAGCATGCCCTCGGGAGACCACTTGTCCATGAGCACCACGGTGTGGCCGAAGTGGAGGTGGTTGGAGCAGAAGTTGAGCACCGCCGTGTGGTAGAGCGGGGAGACGACGAGGTGGACACCCACCTTCGGCTGGATGCCGAAGAGCATGAGGAACATCGCGTTGGACTCGCCCACGACCTCGGGCGAGGCCGGCACCAGGGGGCGCCGCACCCCCTTGGGCTTGCCCGTCGTGCCCGAGGTGTACGTCATGGTCGCGCCGGCCGCGCGGTCGTCCGGGAGAGCGTCCCGCTGTCCTGCCTTGAGCGACGCATAGGAAGCAAAGCCGGACTGAGAGCCGGTGGTGAAGCGCGCCTCCTCCGGGAAGCTCAGCGAGGCGAGCGCGCGCCGGGTCACCTCCGCGGTGCGGTCGCTGCAGACGACGACCTTCGCCCCCGAGTCCTCCACGATGTAGGCGATCTCGGGCGCGGCGAGGTGCCCGTTGATCGGTGTGAGGTACCAGCCTGCTTGCCACGCTGCCAGGAACAGCTCGAGCATCGCCACCTCGTTCCCGAGGACCGCGGCGATGGTGTCTCCGCGCCCGAGCCCGCGGGCTCGCAGCGCGTGGACCACCTGATTGGCGGCGCGGAGCAGCGCGCCCGCGGACGTCTCGCGTCCGTCGGGCTCGATGACGGCGACGCGCGAGGGATCTTCCTGGGCGAGCTTCCAGAAGCCGACATTGGACACGGGTGTTCTCCTCGCCGGGGAGGCTACGCCAGGGTAGAACGTGTTTCAATGTTCGCTTTACAGGCGACGTGAAACTTGTTCTATTGGGAGCGTTCGGGGTCGGGCAATGGACTCTCGGTGCTTCGCCCGGGGCGCACGGATCGATTGTTCACAGGAGGGGTTCGCATGGCACACGTGGCTACCGTCAAAGAGTATTTCGACACGCTCCCGGCTCGCTTCGTGGCGAGCGCCGCCAAGGGCGTGAACGCCGTCTTCCAGTTCGAGCTCGCGGGCGAGGGGGGCGGCACCTTCCACGTCACCGTCACCGACGGCGCGATGGCCGTGGCCGAGGGCGCCTCCACGGCGCCCAGCACCACCCTCAAGATGACCGCCGAGAACTACGTCAAGATGGCCAACGGGGAGCTCAACGGCGCCATGGCCTTCATGAAGGGGCAGCTCAAGGTCACCGGGAACGTGATGCTCGCCCAGAAGATGCAGGCGATCTTCCCGCAGGGGCGGTGATCGGCTCAGCCCTTGCCAGTCGACGAGGGGGGCTCTGCCCCCAGACCCTCGGCGAGTGAGCGCAGCCGGGCTTTCTCCGCGGCCTCGGCGCTCGCCACCTCGAATTCTGCCGCGCTCTTGCCCGCGCGCTCGGCGGTCTCGGCGCTCGCCGCCTCGAATTCCGCCGCGCTCTTGCCAGCACGCTCGGCGGCCACCGCGCTCGCCGCCTCGAATTCTGCCGCGCTCTGGGCCGTTCGCGTGGTGAGATCGAGATCGGCCGTGACCTCGGCGGGAGCGGGCGCGCTGGGCATGGGGGAAGCGTAGCCCCTTTCCCCCGCTGCCGCGCCACGGTACGCGCACCCCTCGTGAACCGTCCCCGCGGACCCGGCGTGCCTGTCGACTCGAAGGCCACTTCGGAGGCCGCACCGCAGCTCGATCTGGAGACGGCCGCGCGCCTGCGCCAGCTCCTCGATCCCCGGGGCGCGGCGCCCGGCCCGATGCGCCGGCCCGCGGGCCCGCCGGCGGCCCGGCTCGAGGTCGACTACGTGCTCGAGCTCGCCTCCGGCGATACGCGGCCGATCGTGCGGGTGCTGCAGCGACGCGTGCAGCCGGGGCAGCCGCCCGAGCGCTGGGAGCCGGCGCGGCTGACCGAGAAGAGCGCCGTTCGCTACTCCGAGGCCGCGGACCAGGAAATCCTCGGCGCCCTGCTCTCGGTGTCCGCGAGCACCGCGTCCAGGCGCGTCGCCTTCGAGGAGCAGGCGCCCTCGAGCTTCGTCCTGTCGCGGGCCGCCTGCGCGCGCCTCTTGCCGCTCCTCGGGCGCAGCGGGCGCTTCCGTCTGAGCCGACCTTCCGGGGATGTACCTCTCGTCTGGCACGAGCCGCCGTGGGCGCTCCGCCTCCGGGTCACCGCGGTCACGGTCGACGGGGGGGACGGCGCGAGCTGGGACGTTCACGGCGTCCTGCGATCGGGCGGGATCGAGGCGCCTCTCGCGGAGATCGATGCCCTCCTCGAGGGGGGCTTCGCGATCGTCGGCGGGCGGCTCGCGCCCATCGACGACGGGGGAGCGTCGTCGTGGCTGGGCATGCTGGTCACCCACCGGAAGGTGCGCATCACGCCGCCTCGGCGGGCTGCCTTCCTCGAGGAGCTGTACTCGCTGCCCGCCGCGCCGCCGCTCGACCTGCCCGACGGGCTGGCCCTCGCAGAGGTCGTCGCCGTCGCCACGCCGCAGCTGCGGGTCCTCGCGCCGGACGCGTCCGTCCCCCAGCAGCCGCTCTTCGCCGAGCTCTCGTTCGCGTACGACGGCGTCGTCGTCCGGGCGCGGCACCCGGGACGGGTGGCCTTCGATGCCACCCAGAGCTGCCTGGTGCGCCGCGACGTCGAGGTCGAGGCCGCCGCCGCGGCCCGCCTCGTGGCGCTCGGCGTGCAGCCGCTCCCGCGCACGACGGCGCTGCCGCCTCCCGAGGGGGCGCACCTGATGATCGCGCCCACGCGCTTGCCCGGGGTCGTCGGCGCCCTCGCCGCCGAGGGCTGGCGCGTCGAGGCCGCCGGGCGCACCTACCGTCCGCCGCGCGCGTGGCAGATGGGGATCCGATCGGGCGTCGACTGGCTCGATCTGGAGGGGTTCGTGCAGTTCGACGGTTTCGCCGCGCCGCTGCCCGCCGTGCTCGAGGCGCTCCGTCGCGGGGCCTCCGCGGTGGTCCTCGACGACGGCTCGCTCGGCCTGTTGCCCGAGGAGTGGCTGGCGCGCCACGGGATCGTGCTCCGCCTCGGCGTCGCTCACGAGGGGCGGGTGCGCTTCTCTCGCGGCCAGGCGCCGCTGCTCCACGCCCTCGCCGCCGCCGAGCCGGCGGTGCAGAGGGACGCGGCGTTCGAGCGAGCCGCCGGGGCGATCCCCTCCGGGATCGCGGTCGCCGCCGCCGACCCGCCCGAGGCCTTCCGCGGCGAGCTCCGCACCTACCAGCGGGAGGGGCTGGGCTGGCTGCGGGCGCTCGAGCGCTCCGGGCTGGGTGGGCTGCTCGCCGACGACATGGGGCTCGGCAAGACGGTGCAGGTGCTCGCCCACCTCGCCGGGCACGTCGGCTCACCGGACGGCGCCTCCCGCCCCTCGCTGGTGATCGCGCCGCGCTCGCTGGTCTTCAACTGGAAGCGGGAGGCCGCGCGCTTCGCGCCCCACCTGCGCGTGCTCGACCACACCGGCGCCGAGCGGCGGCCGGCGGGGGCGCACTTCGCCGAGCACGATCTGGTGCTCACCACCTACGGCACGCTCCGGCGCGACGCCGACGCGCTGGCGGCGGTCGGCTTCGACTACGTGATCCTCGACGAGGCGCAGGCCATCAAGAACGACACCTCGGAGACGGCCCGCGCGGCGCGGCGGCTCCGGTCCCGGCGGCGCCTCGCCCTCTCCGGCACCCCGGTGGAGAACCACCTCGGCGAGCTCTGGTCCATCGTCGAGTTCCTCAACCCCGGGCTCCTCGGCCGCGCCTCGGCGTGGAGGGCGGCCACCGACGCGGGGCCGAGCCCAGGGGCGGTGGCGCTCCTCGGCCGCGCGCTCCAGCCGTTCCTGCTGCGCCGCACCAAGGCCGAGGTGGCGCCCGATCTGCCCGCCCGCATGGATGAGACCTGGGTGTGCGAGCTCGACCCGCCGGCCCGCGCCCTCTACGAGGAGCTGCGCGCCCGCTTCCGCGCCGAGATCCTGGGGAAGGCGCGCGCCGACGGCCTCGGCCGCTCCCAGGCGCGGGTGCTCGAGGCCCTCCTCCGTCTCCGCCAGGCCGCCTGCCACCCCGGCCTCATCGATCCGGCGCGCCGCGGCGATCGCAGCGCCAAGCTCGACGCGCTCCTCCCCGAGCTGGTGGCGCTGCGCCGCAACGGCCAGAAGGCGCTGGTTTTCTCCCAGTTCCGCACCCTGCTCGATCTGACGCGCCCCGTGCTCGAGGCCGAGGGCATCGTCTGCGCGCAGCTCGACGGCACCACCCGCGATCGCGAGGCCACGGTCGCCCGCTTCCAGGGCGATCCCGCGTGCAACGTGCTCCTGGTCAGCCTCAAGGCCGGCGGCGTGGGGCTCAACCTCACCGCCGCCGAGTACGTCTTCCTGCTCGATCCCTGGTGGAACCCCGCGGCCGAGGCGCAGGCCATCGATCGGGCCCACCGCATCGGGCAGACCAGAGCCGTCTTCGCCTACCGCCTCATCGCCAAAGACACCGTCGAGGAGCGCATCGCCGAGCTCCAGCACCGCAAGCGCCTCCTCGCCGAGAGCGTCATCCGCGGCGACGGCGCGCCCCTCAAGGAGCTCTCGGTCGAGGATCTGGACCAGCTGCTCTCCTGAGCGCCCAGCGTCACCGCGCGGGGGCTCCCGGCCGAGCGCTCGGCACCAGGAACCCCTCGCCGTCGATGGTCACCGCGCGGTCCTTGAGGAGGCGGCCGACGGCGCGCTTGAACGCCTTCTTGCTCAGGGCGAAGAGCGCGCCGATCTGCTCGGGGCTCGATCGGTCCCCCACCCGGGGCGCGCCTACGCGGGCGAGCACCGCGAGGATGCGCTGGGCGTCGCGCTCCACCTCCTCGTGGGCTTGGCCGCGCAGCGAGAGCTCGATCTTGCCGTCGGGCAGCACGCTCGCCACCCGGAAGCGCGCGGCCTCGCCGCGGGAGAGCGCGTTCGGCTCGCCCTCGGGCAGCCGGCCGACGAAGCGCCGCTCCAGGATGACGAAGACGCCCATCCCCGGCTCTTTGCGCCACGCCTCCCCCTCGACCCAGTCGTCCGCGGCGAAGTCGCCGCCGGCGGTGAGCATCTCGCTCACCTTGAGGGTCCCCGCGAGGCGCCCGGTGTCGTCGAGGTAGAGCCCCACCGGGTGCCGCTCGCCCACCCGCAGATCGCGGGTCTGCTCGGCGTGCGGCACGAGCAGCTCCTTGGGCAGCCCCCAGTCGAAGAAGGCGCCGAAGCGGCCCAGGTCGGTGACCGCCAGGAAGGTGACCTCCCCGAGCTCGAGCCGCGGCGGGCGCGTGGTCGCGACCGGCCGGTCCTTCGAGTCGAGGTAGACGAACACCGAGAGCACGTCGCCCTCTCGCGCGCCCTCCGGCACCTCGCTGTGGGGGAGCAGGATGGTGGGCGCGTCCGGGCGAGGGTCGGCGGCGTCGAGGGCGAGGAAGGCGCCGGGCGTGCTGAAGCGGCGCACCGGCAGGGTGGTGACGTGGCCGAGGAGATCGGTGTGCGGCATCGCCGGGCACTCTTGCACGGACGGGGGCGGTGGGCTCCAGGAACGGGGGTCCGAGAGGCGGGAAATGACGTGCTCCATCCGGATTCGCGCTCGACGACGGGCGTGACGCGCACGCTGGGCGTGAAGGGCCCTTGGTGCAGGATCGTGCTCGGTGATTCAGGTGAAGACCGTGCTGTCAAATGCGCCCATTGCGCGCGGGCTCGTGACAATCTGTCGGGTCCTCGTGGTCGAGCGCGCCGTCTGCCGGACATTCTCGGGCGGCGAGCTCGTGGCCTGGCTCGTGCTTGGCGGCGCGGCATGATGCCAGGCAAACCCATTGTGATCCTGCTGGCCGCGCTCGGTGTCCCACTGCTGCCGGGGTGCGGGGCGCGTGACGGGCTCGAGGTCGAACCCGCCGAGCCACCGCGCTGCGCGAAGCAGGCCCTCGTCCGGGCCACTCGCGCGCCCAAGAATTTCGTCCTCAAAGAGTTTCCGGGCACGCTGGGCTCTGGCAGCGCCGTGGCGGCATGTCCCAATGGCGACATTCTCCTGGCAGGCAACCTCGGCGCAGGGACCAGCGACCTCGGCGGCGGACCACGCACCGTCTCGGCGACGACCGCCTTCGTCGCGAGCTTCGACGCGTCGGGCCATCATCAATGGGATCGGCTCTACCCCGAGGCGACGAGCATTGCGCAGATTGCCGTGGATCCGGAGGGGAACATCCTCGCCGCAGCCAACGTGGAGAGCGGCGACGTGGCGAATGAATCGGCCTTGTTCCTCGAGCTCGATCCCGTCGGCGATCCCCTGTGGACCAAGGCCTGGCCGGGCCTGGTCTTCGACGGCGGTCGCGTCTTCGACGTCGACGGTTGCGGCGACGTGTTCTTGACGGGGACCAGCGACGAGAAGAGCCGCGCGGCGCTCGGGGTACCGGGAGATGGAGTCTTCGTCGCAGAGTACGACCCCTCCGGCCACGTTCTCTGGGGCAAGAGCTTCGGGGGCATACCCCCCGCCGCGCTCAAGGGTTTCCCGAGCATCGCCCTCGATGACCAAGGGGGGATCCTCCTCGCCGGCGAATCCTTTGTTCCCATGGGCACCGATACGCCCCCGGTCTTCGGCGACGGCGATGCCCCCCCTTGGTACCTGGTGAAGCTCACCTCGACGGGAGATTTTTTATGGCAACAGAGCTTCGCCTCGCTCTTGCCATCGCCCCCCTTCAGCAGCCCCTGGACCTTCGGCGGCGTCGACGCCGCCGGCGAGCCGGTCGTCGTCGTCGACGTCCTGCCCGACAGTGGGCCGCCCCAGTTCACCCCGACCGGGCCGGCCGTCGTCACCGCGCAGCGGTTCGACCCCTCGGGGCAGGTGATCTCCACGATACCTCTGGCGCTCAGCGGGGATACCAACAAGGGATTCCTGACCCTCTCCGCGGCGGCCGTCGCCCCCTCGGGCAGCATGCTGGTCGCCCGCACGATGAACGGTCCGACGGACACCTGGATGGTGGAGCTCGACGCCGAGGGAGCGCCTCTCTGGAGCTGGTCGCACCCGAGCGACAAGCAGGGGCAGGTGTTCGGCGTCGGGTTCGACACGGGCGGGCGCCCCCTGGCCGCCGGCCGGCTCGACGCCCCCGTTACCAACGAAGGGGGCTTGTTCCTGGCGTTCGACGCCAGCCCTCCCTGAACAGGGAGCCGGAATCTGCCCGGGAAATCCGCCCAGATCGTCGCCGGCCGCGGGGGCTCGGACGGAGCGAGCCGGCAACCGCTTGATCGACATTCCGGCGCGGTGATCTAGCGGCCCCGCTTCGCCGGCCGCAGCCGCGGGACGTGCTCGAAGAACGCCGTCACCGCGCGCAGCCGCCGGCGCTCCTGGAGGCAGGCGACGTACTCGACGTGCTCGATGCTGGCGTCCGCGAGGGGGAGGGCGACGAGCCGGGCGTCGTGCCCGCGCTCGGCCTCGATGACCACGCCGGCGCCGATCCCCGCGGCGACCGCCTCCTGGATGGCCTCGCGGCTGCCCAGCTCCATCACGATCTCGGGCTCGACGCCGGCGGCACGGGTGGCCGCCTCGAAGGCGCGGCGCGTCACCGACCCCTCCTCGCGCATCACCATGGGCGCCCCGTGCAGATCGCGCAGCCGCACGCTGCGGCGGGACGCCCAGGGGTGATCGGCGGCCACCACCACCACCTGGCGGCTCCGGGCGGCGGGGACCGCGAAGAGGCGGGGGTCCTCGACGCGGTCGGAGAGCGCGGCGACGTCGGTGCGGCTGTCGAGGAGATCGCGCAGCACCTCGCTGGAGTTGCCCAGCGAGAGCGACAGGGACACCTGGGGGTGCGCCGTCCGGAACGCCGCCAGCATCGGCACGACGACGAAGGGGGCGTCGGCGCCGACGCGGAGGTGCCCGCCGAGCAGACCGCCGGCGCGACCGAGCAGCTCGGCGGCCTCGGACTCGATGGCGTAGAGGGGGCGGATGGCGTCGAGCAGAGCGCGGCCGAGCTCGGTCGGCTCCACCGCGGCGCGGCCGCGGGTGAGCAACTCGACGCCGTAGGCCTCCTCCAGGGAGCGCACCGCCATGCTCACCGCCGGCTGGCTCACCCCGAGCGCGCGCGCCGCGGCGGTGAAGCTCCGCGCCAGGGCCACGGCGTGGAACGCGCGGAGCTGCGCGTGGCTGGGCGCTTCGGGCGGGGACGGCGCGCGCGGCGGCATAACCTCAGCTTATCGCGGCGGTCAGGGGAAGTGCTTGGACGCCTGCGCCGGCGGGGCGCAGCCTTCGCGCATGGAGAGCGCCGGGGGCATCGAGGCGGTCATCTTCGACTGGGCAGGGACCACGGTGGACCACGGGTGCATGGCACCCCTCGCCGCCTTCCGCGAGGTGTTTCGCCGCCGCGGTGTGGAGGTCTCCACCGCCGCGGCGCGCGGGCCGATGGGCACCCACAAGCGCACCCACCTCGAGCGCATGTGCGCCCTGCCGGAGGTGGCGGCGGCATGGCGGGCCCGCTTCGGCACAGCCCCCGGCCCCGCGGACGTCGACGCGATGTTCGCCGAGTTCGTCCCGCTCCAGCTCTCGGTGCTGCGCGCACACGCCGAGCCGGTGCCGGGCTGCGTCGCCGCCGTCGCCGCGCTGCGCGCCCGCGGCCTCCGCATCGGCTCCACCACGGGCTTCACGCGGGCGATGATGGACGTGCTCGCCCCCGAGGCCTCGCGCCGCGGCTTCGCGCCCGACGTCATCGTCACCGCCGACGAGGTGCGCCGCGCCCGGCCCTGGCCGGACATGTGCCTGCGCAACGTGATGGAGCTCGGCGCCTCCTCGGTCGCCGCCTGCGTGAAGGTGGACGACACCCTCGCCGGGATCGAAGAGGGGCTCCGCGCCGGGATGTGGACGGTCGGCGTGGTGATGACCGGGAACGAGGTCGGCCTCACCGAGGCGGAGCTGGCCGCCCGAAGCCCCGAGGAGCGCGCGCGGCTCCGGGCCGAGGGGTACGCCCGCCTGCGCGGCGCGGGGGCGCACGTCGTCATCGACGGGATCGCCGAGCTCCCCGCCGTGATCGATGCCCTCGGGTCGCGGTCCTCCAGCGGAACGCCCGAGAGCGTTCCGCAACGGGCGCGCGCCGCCTGAGGACCGGGTATCCTCGGCGGCCGTGACGACCCCGAGGCTCCGCGCGTCCTGCCGCTCGCTCGCTCGCCCGCTCACCGCCTTCGCCCTCGCGGCCTCGGCGCTCACCGGGTGCATCCCCAACCCCGAGCCCATCACCGCCGGTCCGGTGCTCCGCCCGGTGCCCCGGCCGCAGGGAGCGAACCCGCTCGCCGAGGCGCGCCTCTACGTCGATCCGGTCGGCCCGGCGCGGAGCCAGGTGGACGCGTGGAAGGCCTCGCGGCCCGCCGACGCCGCCGCGATCGAGCGCATCGCCTCGCAGTCCCACGCCGACTGGATCGGCGAGTGGAGCTCGCCTCCGGCCGCGACCGTCGACCAGCGCGTCTCTCACATCGCCGACGCGGACGCGGTCCCGGTGCTGGTGGTCTACAACATCCCCCTCCGCGACTGCGGGCAGTACTCGGCCGGCGGCGCCCACGATCCGACCGCCTACCGGCTGTGGATCCGCGAGGTCGCCCGCGGCATCAAGAACCGCAAGGTCGTGGTCATCCTCGAGCCGGACGCGCTCCCCCTGATGACCAAGTGCCTCTCGCCCGCCGATCAGCAGGGGCGGATGGACCTCATCGCCGACGCGGTCCGCGTGCTCGCCGCCAACGCCGGCACCAAGGTGTACCTCGACGCCGGCCACGCCAAGTGGATCCCCGCTCCCGAGATGGCGACCCGGCTCAAGGCGGCGGGCATCGAAGGCGCCGACGGCTTCGCGCTCAACGTCTCCAACTACATGGGTACGCCGGAGTCGGTGGCCTACGGCAAGGAGCTGTCGGCGCAGCTCGGCGGCAAGCACTTCGTCATCGACACCAGCCGCAACGGCAACGGCGCCACGCCCGACGCCCAGTGGTGCAACCCCGACGGGCGGGCCCTCGGCCATGTGCCGACCGTGCAGACCGGCGAGCCGCTCGTCGACGCGTTCCTCTGGATCAAGCCGCCCGGCGAGTCGGACGGCACCTGCAACGGCGGCCCCCGCGCCGGCGAGTGGTGGCCGGACTACGCGCTCGGGCTGGCCAAGCGCGCCGCCCCCTGAGAGCTCCCAGCGCCGGTCACCGCGTCCGGCGCGCGACGACGTAGGCGCGCACCAGGGCCGGTGTGTCCATCGATTTACCGCGGATCGCCTCGGTGAAGAGGAGCTTCACCAGCCCGGGCTCGAGCCGCACCACCGCGGCGTAGGTCAGCAGCGACGCCTCCGGGCCCCAGGGGCTCACCCGGAAGTAGCCCCAGAAGTCCTCGATCTGGTGCGGCTGGGAGACGTCGAGCCAGAAGCGGAAGAGCCCCTGCGACTCGCGGCGCACCAGGATCACGTACGCGGCGCTGCTCAGCTTCACGCCCTGGCGGAGATAGACCTGGGAGTCGACCCCGCGCCGCGAGAGCAGCCGCGCCTCCAGCGTCATCGGGAGGATGGACGGGTAGGTGCCCGGATCGTCGAGCGCGGCGGCCACCGCGCCGAGGGGCGCAGGGACCACCGCATAAGAGATGCCGCCGAAGTAGTCGCCCTGCGGCAGGTCGAAGTCGACCGGCACCTTCACGATCTCGCCGCGGGTGAGGCGCGCGAGATCGTCCGCCGACAGCGGCGACGCGCCCGCCGACCGCTCCGGGAGGAGCGCACCGAGCGTGGCGGCGCCGGCGAAGCGGATCAGGGATCGACGACGCGGACGTCCAGGAACCATGGGCCCGAGGCGAGATCGTAGCCGTCGACCTGCACGTAGTAGGTGCCGGCGCCGAGCTCGAGATCCAGGTAGCTGCGGGTGGGGCCGAGGCCGATGGTGCACCCCAGGGGGATCT
>Ga0302267_10002506_pt1 | contig 22161 bp, 15 predicted proteins | sample III_Bog_E1_3_FD_194555 | JGI IMG/M metagenome (GOLD analysis project Ga0302267, IMG submission 194555) | Peat permafrost microbial communities from Stordalen Mire near Abisko, Sweden - III_Bog_E1_3 | ecosystem: Environmental > Terrestrial > Soil > Wetlands > Peat | place: Sweden: Abisko...
GTGGTGCTCGACCAGGGCGCGGGCGATGGCCTCGGCGGCGAGCCGGTGCGCCCGCGCGTTGGGGTGGATGGCGTCGCGCGATGGCTTGAGCAGCGCGGCGAGCGGCTCGTCCCGGTACGCGGCCTGCGAGAGATCGACGGCGATGAAGCCGTGGCGCTCGGCCTCGCGTACCACCTGGGCGTAGAGCGCCGAGAACTCGGGGGGCCCGGCGAAGAGCGGGAACACCGCGACGACGACCGGCAGGTGCCGCGCCTCGGCGACCGCGCGGATGCGATCGAACCCCGCGACGACGACCGCGTCCCACGCCTCCGGGCTCTCGTAGAACGGGCGGAAGACGGCGCCGAAGGGATCGAACGGGGGGCCCACGATCCGCCAGGCCGCGAGGTCGGCGCCGCTCCAGAGGAGGTGCTCGAACTTGAAGTGGCCAGGGAGGAAATGGCTGATGGCGAGGTCGGGGGCGGGGTCGTTGACCACGTAGAGCACGACGACCACGTCGGGCGAGAAGGGGAGCGCCTTGATCTCCAGGGAGCGCGCCTCCTGCATGGTGTTGTAGCCGGGGACGGAGAAGTTGAGCGCCTCGACCGGGCGCCCCCCGCGCGCCGCGCCGAGGATTTCTTCGAGCGTGGCGCAGACGTTGGTGTGGAAGAGGTCGCAGTCGCCGCCGACCGAGTCCCCGAGACAGGCGACCCGGAGCGTGCCGGGAGGCTTCTCGAGCCGCCGGGGCACGTCCATCATCCCGGACGGGTTGGTGACTTCCTGGCCGCAGTTGACGCCGGGCTGCATCTCGTAGCGGAGCAGGGGGTCGTCGACGAAGTGCATCAGCCGATCGGAGTAGGCGCGCGCGGCGATGCCGTTCTCACGACGCACTGCGCACTCGCCCCCGGCGAAGACGAGGATCAATACCGCGAGCGCCTCGACCACCGGGCGGAGGCGGGGCCCCTCCACCGCGATGCCGGCGACGCCGGCGAGGACGAAGGCGATGCCGAGGACCCGCGACTCGTCGGGGAAGGCTCGGTTGGCCAGGATCACGAGGGCACCGACCGCGACGAGGGCGCAGGCGAGGACTCGGGCGGGGCTCGGCAGGCGCATGGCTCAGAGCGGATAGAGAAACAGCGAGTACGGCGCGAGGGCCCCCGTCGCCGCCATGACGGTGACGACGAGGAGCACGAGGAGGATGGGGAGCAGCCAGAGCCTCCGGCCCGAGAAGACGAAGCGGACCAGGTCCTTGAAGAAGCGGAGGCGACCGGGGCGGCTCATCGAAGCACCTCGCCGGCCCCGCGGGCCGACCAGGTCGCCGTCGCCAGGGGCTGCGGATCGATGACGTCGTGCAGCTCGGCGACGATCCGGTCGATCGTGGCGCCCGCGGGGACCGTCAGGCGGCCCACCAGCTCCCGCGAGGCGCCCGCGGCGATGAGGCGCTGGTTGTCGGGCTTCGGGTCGGTGACGGAGGCCATGATGAGCGGGGACGCGCAGCCGTAGTCCTCGCTGTCCCTGGGGCGCGGAGTGTGCGCGAGCTCGTTGCCGGCGGCGTCCAGGGCCTGGAGCTGGACCCAACCGTAGCGGAGGTTGGTCTCCAGCGCCGGGAAGTAGTGCCCGATGTGCTCGGAGCGCACGGTGACGGTGACGGTGACCGCGGAGCCCTCCCGCGCGACCCGCGCGACGGCGACGGACGCCGCGCCCGCGTTCAGCTCGTGCTCTTGCGTCGCGAGCTCGGCGTCGCCGAGCGTGCGGGCCGCGGCGACGTTGCCCCCGAGGAAGAGGTGGGAGCGGGCGTGCGGGCGGGACGGGCCCCAGGGGACCATCCGCGCCCACTCGTTCACCTGCTGGCCGGTGGCGTGCCGCGCCATGTGGCAGTCCTGGCACTCGACGGTGGTCTTCGGGTCGCCCGTGTTGAAGGAGCTGTGCTCCCAGCCGTAGTAGGTCATGTGGGGGACGTCGGGCGAGTCCATCCCCAGCGAGTGGCACGGCAGGCACGCGCGCGAGTCGTCGAGCACCGGCGAGTGATAGTCGCGGGCATGGACCTGGGGACGCCAGCGGATCAGCCAGTTCGCGATCTGGCGGGCGAGGGGACTGCTGCTGCCCTGCCCGAGGTAACGGCGGACGGTCTCGGGCGCGGAGACGAACAATGGCGCGCGCGCCATGGTGGCGAAGATGTCGGCGCGGGACAGCTCTCCCGGCTGGGGCCGCGCCGAGCCGGAGGGGCTCGAGCCGCTCGCCCCCGCGACCGACGGCCCGCTGCGACCGGCTGGAGCCGGGCGAGCATCGAACGGGCTCGGCGCTGCCGTCGACTGCCGGACCTCGCGCAGCGTGTGGCAGAAGGAGCAACCGGTGCCCTCGGCCACCACGCCTTCGGGGCGGAGCAGCGACGGGTTGCCGTCCCCGTAGAAGCTCGACGGTGCGTGGCACGATCCGCAGGCGCCGAAGATCAGCGCCGCGGAGACGGGGCGGTCGCTGTCCCGCGTGGCCAGGATCTGCCCGATGTGGGTAAGGTTCTCGCCGAGCAGATCGCTGGCGCGGGACAGAGACTCCTGGACGTTCTTCATCTGAAGGGTCCGGGCATGGACCGATCGGCTCCAGTCCTGGTAGTCCTCGACGTGGCACTCGGCGCAGTTCGACGCGGGCTCGTAGAGGCTCGCGGCGCGCGTCTCGTAGGCGAACGCGGGCACCTCCGCGGCGACCGACGCCGGCGGCAACCAGCGCCGCGCCGCCGCCGCGCCCACCGTCGAGGCGAGGAGCAGCCCCGCAGCCGCGATCGCCGGCCACCGCCGCGCGGAGAGCCAGAGGTGGAGCGCGAGGGGGACACCGACGGCCACGCCGCAGGCCGCGTGCACCACGGCGGTCGACGCGAGATCGCCGGCCCGGAGGGCCAGAAGCCCGGTGACGGCCGCGACGATCGCGGCGGCCGTGAGCAGCCACCGCACCAGGCGTCCTCCCGCGCTCCCCTGGAGACGCGACCCGCGCATGCCGCGGATGTGCCAGAGGATCCACACGCCCGCGAGCGGGAACGTGAGCACCGCCAGCCCCACGTGGGCCAGCGTCACGACCTGGGCCGCGGTGAAGGCGAGGTGATCGGGCACGACGAGCAGCCAGGTACCGAGGAGCAGGTGCGGTCCGAGGAGGATCGCCGCCCCCCACCCGGCGCGCGCGAGGCCTCGCGGCGTGGGGCGGATCATCCTCGACCAGAGCCCGCGGGCCTTGGCGCGCGCCGCCGACCCGATCTCACGCACGCGCCGCCCCATCGCCGCGGCCAGCGCTCGGGCACGCGCCCCGCCGCCCCGCGACCACCCCCTCCAGAGCGCGAGGAGCAGCACCGCCGCGAGGGCCCCCGCGAGCGCCTCGAGCGCCGCGGGACCGAAGCGCACATACAGCGGCGGCGGCGGCGCGATGAGGTCGTCGACCACGGTCGCCGCGGGGACGACCGTCCTCAGCCCACCGAAGGTGTCGCCGCGGACCACCGCCGACAGCGCCTCGGAGGCGGCCGGGCAGGCCGTGGCGGTGGAGGGCGGGACGATCGTCGAGAGCACCACGCCCCGCGTGGTAGGCACCTGCACGCACGAGGTCGGCGCGACCAGGATGCCGTCCTGGAGGGTGCCGCCCTTCGTCCAGACGACGGTCATCCGGGAGACCTCGGTGCGCACCGCCTCCAGCGTGCACCCGTCGTCCGGCCGGGCGTTCTTCAGCGCGTCGAAGAGCTTCTGCGCGTTGTCCCCGCTGATCACCTCGACGCAATCGCCCGCGAGCGCCGGACCCGTGGCGCCGCAGACGGCGGCGATCAGCAGGAGCGCGGCGAGGGGGAGCGCGAGGCGCGGCGGGCGGGACATCCGCCGGCAGCATAGGTCGGCTCGGCCGCACGCGACAACCGGGACCCCGTGTCCGCTCATGCTCTCGACACGCGCGCGGCGAGCGGCGCAGGCAGCCGGCCTTCGGCGTGGCACCACGAGGAGGGCGCGCTCACGAACCTGGCCAGCATCTCGGGGTGCGCGAGCAGCGCCTCGAGCGCCTCGCGGTGCGGCAGCGCGCGGGCAGCCACGGCGCGGTGCCGGGCAGCCATCACGTCCCACGCGGCGCGATCCATTGCCGGCCGCGCACGCTCGGATCCCGGAGCGCGCTGGCCGAGCAGGAGCATCATCAGGCCGCTGTAGCCGAAGGTGGGATCTGCGGTCGCGAAGCGGCTCCCTTCGCCGGGGGAGCGAACGCGCGTCGCATCGTGATCGGCGACCCACGGGCCCTCCAGGCGGAAGCGCTCCAGCATCTCGGCCGCCCCCGAGACGTCGACCTTGGCCCGCGCGGCGCGCCAGAACGGCGTGTCGAGCCGTCTGTTGAACCGGTAGTGCACCGCGAGGAACCACCGGAGATAGTCCCAGTGGGCGCCGACCGAGCGGCTCGCGAACGCAGGGAAACCCGGATCGCCCCGCCCCTCGCGCAGGGTCGCGAGCCCCTCCAGCACGTAGGCGAGCGAGAGGATGACCATGTGGAGCGCGGTGGACTCGAGCGGCTCGACGAAGCCGTAGGCGTTGCCGAGGCTGACCGTGTTGCCGATCCAGAAATCACGGTGCCTCCCCGAGCGGAAGCGCACCACCCGGGGCTCGCCCATGCCCGGGTTCTTCGCGCGCATCTCGGCCGCGGCCGCGTCCTCGTCGAGGAAGGCCGACGCATGGACGTAGCCGCGGTGATCCTCGCCGACGACGGGGATGCGCCAGCACCAGCCCGCGTCCATGGTCTCGGCCGTGGTGCAGGGCTCGACCGGGCCGGGCTGGGGGACTGTGGCGACGATGGCGCGGTCGCAGAGCAGGCTCGACGCATAGCTCTCGAACGGCGACCCGAGCGCCCCTTCGAGCAGCAGCGACCGGAAGCCGGTGGCGTCCACGTAGAAGTCGAACGCGAGCTCCCCCCCGTCGGCGGCCCGGAGCGAGGCGATGCCGGCCCCGTCGGGGAGCGGCGTGGCGCGGTCGAGGGTGGCGTCCACGTGCTCGATCCCGGCGCGCCGCGCCGCCTCGGCGAGGAAGGCGACGAAGCGCTGGTTGTCGAGGTGGTAGGCGAACTTCAGGCTCGGCAGGAGCGACAGCAACGACCCGTCGGGGGCGCGCACCACGGGGCCGCTTCCGTCGCCGAGGAGCATCGACACCAGGGACTGGGGGCGCAGATCGCGCTCGTACGCGAACGACTCGATGGGCCAGGCGTCGCCGAACGGGTACGTGAACGAAGAGACCTCGGGCGGGCCCCACTCGAACTTGATCCCCAGCTTGAAGGTCGGCCCCACCGCGCGGAACATCTCGACGATGTCGAGCCCGAGCTGCGCGTGCAGGAACGGCGGCATGCGCGAGGTGGTCGCCTCGCCCACGCCGATGATCGGCACCGCGCTCGACTCGACCAGCGTCACCTGCAGCTCGGGAAAGCGCCGCTTGATCGCCAGCGCCGCGAAGTGGCCCGCCGTTCCCCCGCCGATCACCCCCACGGTGCGGGGAAAGGCAGGCACGTTCGGCTCGGAGGTTTCCATCGGTGTCGGCTCAAAGAGGGACGGCGATGGCGAGGTCGCGCGCCTCCCTGGGGAGATCGATGGGCGCGCGGCCCGCGGCGACGACGTGGAGGGAGTCGAACGTCGTCACGGGGACGCGCCGTCCCCTGAGCAGGCTACCCACAGGCCGCCCAGCGTCAGGGCAGCGAGGCGGCGTCCGAGCGGCGGCGGCATTGGTCGATGTTACCAGAGTCGTCGTCCGCGGGGCACGCGGGTGCGGCGGCCCGCGGACGCGCCGAGCCCGCGCAGGGGCGAGGGCTCGCAGCCTTCGGAGAGCGCCGGGAGCCGGTGGAGGCGCGCGCCCCCGTCGTGCTAGCCTCGCGCCGAGCACCTTGACCGAAACGTCGTACTATGGGCGCGCCAGCGTCGATCTCCGCCGGTCCCTGGCACACGCTCTGCCTCCCGAGGTGCTGGGCGAGCTGACGCGGCGGCGGCCAGCGCGGCATCTCCTCGTCACCGCGCGGATGTTCGCGGTGCTCGCGGCCAGCGTGGCGGGCTCGGCGTGGTTCGACCGGTGGTACCTCTGGCTCCCCTGCGCGATCGTCTCCGGGTTCACCATCTTCGGCTTCACGATCCTGCTCCACGAGGTGGTGCACAACGCGGTCGTCGCCGGCAAACCCGCGGTGAACCGAGTGCTCGGCTGGCTATACGCGTTCCCGAGCGGCATCTCCCGGGGCCAGTTCACGCGGTGGCACCTCGACCACCACGCCCAGCTGGGCGACTCCCTCGCGGATCCGAAGCGCCACCACCTGTCGCCCAAGCGGAACGCGCGCTGGTTGAAGGCGCTCTACCCGACACCGGCGCTCTTCTTCATCTACTTCCGGGCGGCCGCACGCGAAACGGCCACCTACCCGGCCGAGCTGCGAGCCCGGATCCGGCGCGAGCGGCTGGTGACCATCGGAGGCCAGCTCGCGATCCTGGGGGCGCTGATCGCGCTCGCCGGGCCGTGGCTCGCCTTCAAGGTGTACATGGTCCCCTACTTCCTGGTGTTCCCGGTGGCCTTCGTGCTCAACCGCCTCGGGCAGCATTACGACATCGATCCCACCGATCCTGCCCGCTGGAGCACGCTGATGGCCCCGTCGCGGTTCTGGGATTTCTTCTACCTGTGGTCGACCTACCACCTCGAGCACCATTATTTCCCCGGCGTCCCGTTCTACAACCTGCGGGCGCTCCACCTCCGGCTGCGCCCCTTCTTCGCCGAGCGCGGAATGGTGACGACCACCTATCGGCGCCTGCTCTGGCAATGGTTCGTGGAGAACCGGCCCCCCCACGCCGACTGGAGAGCCAGTCTCGATGGCGGAGATGCCCAGACCCCCGACCCAGCCGGTCCCCAGGCGGCGGAGCGAGCTTCGTGAACGAAGCGGGTCACGCTGGGGTCGAGCTCTCCGCTTACCGGGCCGCGCTCGAGGTACGGTATGCCCCCCTGCTCGTCGATCACCTCGGCTTCGACGCGCCGCTCCGCGACGTGGCGCAGTATGCGCTGGCCGGCGGCAAGCGGCTGCGCCCGCTGCTCGCCGAGCTCGTCGGGCGCGTGGCGGGCGCCCCGCCCGCCGCGGTGACCGAGGTGGCGATCGCGGTCGAGTACCTGCACGTCGCCTCGATCCTGCTCGACGATCTCCCGTCCATGGACGACGCCTCCGTGCGCCGCGGCGCTCCCCCGGCCCACGTGCGTTTCTCCGAGGCGGCGGCGATCTTGACCGCGGTGGCGCTGACGTCGCGTAGCTACGCGCTCCTGCTCGCCGCGCCGGTGGCCCGGCCGGAGGTGAACCAGGCGATGGCGCGTCTCGCGTGCGACACGGTCGCGGGCGCGATGGCGGTCGGCCAGGCCCTCGAGCTCGGGCCCGGCGACGGCCTCTCGCCCGAGCGCGTCCGGACCATCCACGAGCGCAAGACGGCGTCACTCTTCGGGCTGGTGGGGAGCCTGGTGGTTGCGGCCGGCGCGGCGCGGCCGAGCGTGGCCGAGCCCCTGATGCGCTTTGTCACGCTGCTCGGGCGCGCTTACCAGATCATCGACGACCTCGAGGACGAGCACGAGCACGGCGAAGCAGGGGTCAACCTGGCGCGCCTGGTCGGGAGCGCGGGCGCCGCGACCGAGGCGCACGAGCTGCTGCGCGCCGCGCGACGGACGATCGCCGACCTCCAGGGCGCCGAGAGCCTGCACGCCTGCCTCGACTGGCTCGAACGGAGGTGCGATGGCGCGATCGCCGTGGAGTGAAGAGCGCGACCGAGGTCGCCAGGCGGCCTTGGCTTCGCCTGGGCCCTGTGGTCTAATCCGCCGATGATCCCCGCCGTCCCGTGGGCCCGCGTCGCAGCCTCCGCGGGGCTCATCCTCACCCTTCTTCCGAGCTCGGGGTGCTCGAAGACGGTCGGACAGGACTCGCTCGTGTTCCTTTTCTCGACGGGCGACCGCGCGCACCTGTCGGCGGTGCGATTTCTGCCCGATGGCCTTCACGTCGCGACGGCGTCGGGAGACGGCATCATCCGTGTGTGGCACCTGCCCACGGGGCGGCAGACGGCGACCCTGGCGAGCTCGACGCCGATTGACAGCCTGGCGGTGGGGCCAGGCGGTCACGTCGTGCTGGCGGGCAACGAGGACGGGACTCTGGCTCTCTGGGATCTCGACTCGCAGTCTCTACTGAACCACTGGGCGGGCCACGGAGGCGCCGTGCACGGAGCTGACATCAGCCCGGACGGGCGCCTCGCGGCCACCGGGAGCGACGACGGCACGGCCAAGCTCTGGGAGCTGCCCTCCGGCCGCCAGCTCCGCACGCTCGTCGGGCACGACTCCTGGGTCGGTCGCGTGACCTTCAGCCCGGACGGCACCCGGCTGCTCACCACCGGGGTCGATTCGACCCTGAGGGTGTGGGACGTGAGTACCGGGGCCACCGAACGCGTGCTCGAGGGGCACACCGCGCCCGTGCGCTCGGGCGTGTTCATCGGTGACGGGACACGCGTGCTGAGCGGCGGGTACGACCAGCAGCTGCGCCTCTGGGACGTGGCCACGGGCGAGACGCGAAGCACGATGAAGGGGCGTCGCGGCATGGTCTACGAGGTGAGCGCCACGCCCGACGGCCAGTGGGGGGTGAGCGTGAACAGCAACGCGTCGCTGAGCCTCTGGGACCTGACCATGGGGGAGGAGGTGCACGCCTACTCGACGCCATGGCGACCGCGCAGCACGACCTCGTGCGAGGATGTCAGCCCCGATGGCAACTGGGCCGCCGCCGGAGACTGGGACGACTCGGTCTACGTGTGGGATCTGCGCCCGGCGCGGGACGCGTGGGAACGGTCCGGGCGGCGAAAGACGGATCCCGTTCGCCGGGCGGAGGCGGGGCGATGACGTTCGTCTTCCTCACCGCCCTCGTCGCCGTGGTGCTCGTGTACGCGTACCTCGAGTACCGGGAAGCGTACGGGATCCGCACGCTCGCGAAGCTGTTCTCCCTCACCCTCGTCTTCTTCTTCGTCAAGGAATACCTGCAGTCGCGCAACTGGCTCCTGCATCACTACTACCACGCGAATCACAAGGTCTGGATCGAGCTCGCCGGCGTCCCTCCGTTCATCGTGCTCGGGCATCTCTTCATCGTGCTGATGACCTGGCAGCTGGCGGTCCTGCACATCCAGAAGCTCGGCCTGGGTCGCCATCCGGCGGTGCTCGTGACGCTGGTGGCGTACTTCACCTCGGCATTCTCGATGTTGATGGAGAACACCGGCGTGATCGGACACTGGTGGACCTGGGCGATGCCGTCGTGGTGGTATTACCCGAACATGCTGGGGGCGCCGCTGGTGGATCTGCCGTGGGAGCGGCCGATCACGACGGCGTGGGGCTACTTCATCAGCACGTTCTGGTTCATGCTGCTTGCCACCGACCTGCCGCGCCGGTGGACCCCTGCTCGCCTGCTGGTGCTCCTCGGCGGCCTGGCCGCGCTGCTGGAGCTGTCACGCGTCACCCTGTTCATGTCCTTCTGGGCGCTCGTGCTCGTGCCCGGCCTCCCGTTTCTCTCGATCCTGTATGCCTCTCGCGGCCGGAGGCTGCCATTCCCCGCCAGCTCCGAGCTGTTCCGCGAGCGTCGTCCGCGCTGGAACGGAGCCGTCGCGGCGGGCCTCCTGGCGATGGTCTGCGTCTGCGTGATCCAGATCTCCGTCGCTTCGAAGTGGCTCGCCCTCGTCTCCTTGTTTCCCATCGTGGCGTTCACCGCCGGGGTCTACCGCTCGTGGCCGCTGTGGGTGGACTGCCTCGTCTCGCTGGCCTTCGTGCTCGTCGGAGTTGCGCTCAACAACGGGAACCTGATCCTCGCGGGCTGGCTGGTGCTCCGGTGCAGCCTCGTCCTGTGGGGCGTGGTCGTCGTCCTGCGACGGACGACCCGCGTGGACGAGCCGCGTCGGGGCGAGGTCGCCGTGGCTTGACGGCCCGTTCCCGCGTCGTCACACCCGTCACACCAGATACGCGACCATGAAGCCAACCTGGAGCGTGAACATCAGGTAGTACATGTGCCGCCAGCTCGGGTGATTCTCGGTCACCTGGGCCTCGGGATCGCGCTGCAGCATCCGCACCACGGCGTGCCCCCAGGCCGCGCACCCGAGGCCGAGGGCGATGAGCACCGCCCGGTTGCCGCTGAAGACGCCCGCCGCCGCGCCGGCCGCCAGCAGGAGGAAGGGGACCGTGAAGAACGGGTAGATCAGGCGCGTCGCCTTCTCGCGCCCGTACACGATGGGGAGCGTGCGGCAGCCGTGAGCGCGGTCACCCTCGACGTCGGCGAAGTCCTTGCTGGTGGTCGCTCCGAGGAGGAACAGACCGAAGACCGCGCCGATGAGCCACGCCTCCGGGGCGAGGATCGACTTGGTCACCGACCACCCCGCCACCTTGAGGAGCACGCCGCGCGGCACGGCGATGGTCACGTTGGCCCACCACCCGAAGCGCTTGGTGCGCAGCGGCGGCGCGCTGTACATCACCGTCGCCAGCGCCCCCAGCGCGAACATCGCCAGGACCGCGGTGTTGATCAGCGCGGCCGCCGCGAGCGAGAGCGCATAGAGGACGATGGAGAGCACGAGCGCGGCGCGGGTCGAGAGGAGGCCGCGGGGGAGCACCCGCGACGGCTTGTTGATCCGGTCGATGGGGAGGTCGTAGACCTGGTTGAGGACGTTGGACGCCCCGTTGAGGACGGCGGCGGCCAGCGCGCCCAGCGCCACGTCGGCCCCCCAGGCCGCGAGCGAGCCCTGCGTGTGCACCAGCCGCGGGCGCGCTCCGTAGGCCGTGACCGCTCCGCTGACCACCCCGAGGGCAGGCGCGACGAGCGTGAACGGGCGCACCAGCTCCCAGCCGATGGAGATCACGCTCCTGGAGCGCAACAGACCCTCGCGAGACAGGACAGGCCATCGGGCCGGCGGGCATTCTCCATCGTCGTGCGGGGACCATCCTCCGCCGGCCACCGCGACGCAAGATTGGGCGGGGGGGCATTGCAGGATCGGTCGACGGCAATGGCCGAGGCGCGGTGTCTCCGCTGACGAGACGGGGGCGCCGATCGCGCCGAGGCCAGCGCTATCGCCTCCTCCAGCGCTCGTCCAGCGGCATGTCGGGCCACTCCCAGACGACCTTCGGCGAGCCCGTGCTCCGGACGGTGGCGAGGAGGACGCCCTCGTCGGGAGCGAGCCGCGGATGCGCCGCCGCGAAGTGCTCCAGCGCGGCCTTCACGCACACCGACATGGTGGCGCCGCGGACCACGAACTCGCAACGCCAGACGCTCCACAGGCAGAGATCCTGGCAGGCGAACTGCACCGGGCCCGAGCCGACCGGGTAGTACACCACGTCGTCCTGGATCTCGTCCTGGAGCCGCGCTTCCAGGTCCGGAGTCGACTTCGCGAAGCGTGGATGCGCCTCACGCACGTGCTCGAGCGCGTGTCCCAGGATTGCCCACTCGACCGCCTGGAATTCGATGAGGCACGGCTTCTTGTGGGTGCCGTGATAGCAGCGAAACCGCTTGAGCTTCGGCTCGGTCATGATTTCCTGCGAGCCTGGCCGTCGTTCATGAATGGCCCGGGCCCCGCCGCCGCCCCGCTCCCGAGCGCGCCGCTGCTGGAAAGGTGGAAGGACTACACGTCGAAGCGCTGACCCGTCGCGGGACGCTCTCGGGCGTCCCGCAGGATGACCCGTCGCGGGACGCTCTCGGGCGTCCCGCAGGATGAGCCGTCGCGGGACGCTCTCGGGCGTCCCGCCTCACCCCGGACCCTTCGAGCCCCCGTCGCGCGTCGGGGTGCGCTCGATCATCGCCCGCACCAGCGGGGGCAGCCGCCGCGGGTCGCAGGTGACCGTCACCTCGTCGCCGCCGACGGCGGAGCTGAGCTGGCAGGCGCCGGCGCGGGGCAGGTGATCCATCCAGAACAGGTCGTAGCGGTCGGCGTGGGGCAGGCGCTTGACCATGGGCTCGAGCGGGAGGACGAGGCCCTCGCGCCAGCGGGCCAGGTAGACGACGTTGGCGAGGCGGACCGGGCTGTTGAGGCCGATGCGCCGGCGCGTGCCGGTGTTGAAGGGGCCGGTGTGGTCGATGAACTCGACGGTCTGCAGGTCGCCGTAGAGGTCGGGCTCGGTCTTCTCGACGGTGACCAGCGTCCAGGCGCAGAGCGGGCGCAGCGCGCGGAGGAGGGTGCGGGTCATCTGCTCGAACTCGGGCAGATCGGTGGCGGCGCGGGCCTCGTTGTAGTGGCCGTGGGCGAAGGTGTTGCGCTCGACCTGCATCAGGTTCGACAGGGTCTCGAAGGTCTGGTTGTGGCCGAGCCGGACGCCGACCACGTCGCGCGCCATGGCGCCGATGGGGTCGTCGCGGTCGGCGAAGCCCTTGGCCGCGGCCCGCGCCAGCTCCCGCCAGGTGCCGAGGGCGTAGCCGTCGCGGCCGGCGAGGCGCTGGTGGATCTCGAGGATGGGCTCGAACCCGGGGGGGATCTCGTTCGACCCGGGCCCCGACGGGGGGCCCGACGCGGCGCCGGAGGGGCGGCGCGCGAAGGCGGCGGAGGCGAGGACGGTGGCGATGAAGCGCCAGGTGCCCTCGAGCACGTCGAAGAGCATCTTGACGCGCTCCACCGCGCTCGACGAGGCGATGGCCGCGTGGACGCGCCCGGCGATGGGGTAGGGCAGGCCACCGGCGAGCGCGGAGAGCACGCCGTGCGGGTCGGCGCACTCGCGCGCCAGCTCGGCCGCGCGGGTGGCGGCGTCGACGCCGTGGAGGACCTCCCACGAGAGGGTGCGCGGCAGCTCCGCCTTGCCGTCGAGGACCGGGGGGCGCGCGTGCCAGTCGCACTGGACGCGGTTGCCGGTGGCCGCGGGGTCGAGCTTGCGCGAGACACACGCGACCACCACGCCCGGGGCGAGCGGACCGACCATGGTGCCGGCGCCCGCGTGGGTGGCGATGACGGCGGAGAGCTCCTTCTCCAGGGCCGCGACGACGTGGGGCCCGACGCCGCCGAGAGCGCTCTGCTCCTCGATGGCGAAGAGCAGCGTGGTGCGGCGGGCGTCCGCGGAGGCCGAGAGGATCTCGGCCGAGGTGGCGAGGTGGGCGCGCTCGGCGACCTGGCGGAGCGGCATGGGCGCGGCGCCGGCACCTCCTCCGGGCTGGCCGCTGACCCCACCCTCGGCGAGGCGCTCGACGGCGTGGAGGGCGAGCTCGATCTCGCGGCCGGCGTCGAGGCCGTCGCCCGCGAGGAGCCAGTAGCCGCAGGCGAAGGGGGGGAGCCCGGCCGCGCGGGGCATCTCGCTGGCCTGAGCCGCGACCTCGCCGATGTGATCGCTCTCGCCGGGGACGAGCAGCACCGCGACGCCGTCGATGGCGCCGACCGGCAGGCTCGGCCAGGCGCGGTGGAGCGCGACCGGGACGGCGACGGCCGGAGGGTGCGCCGCGGCGCCCGCGCCGAGGGAGGCGCGAGGGAGGTCGGTCTCGGTGGCCGAGAGCGCCAGGGGCGGAGCGGCGGTGGCGAGGCGCAGGAGGATGAGCGCGCCGGGGCGGCGGCGCTGGAGGAAGGAGGCGATCTCCTGTTCCATCCCGGCCCGGCCGAGCAGACCGGTCGCCGTGTCCACGGTGCCCGCGGGCACGACAGGGGTGACGAAGCGCCGGTCGACGAGGGTCGCCCGCATCCCCCCGACCGAGACGAACGTGCCGTGAACCAGGGGCGCCTCCTCGCCGCGGGCGAGGCTGCGGGCGCCGACCTGCACCGGGACGCTGCACTCGTCGCGGCGGCGCAGCCACCAGCGCACGCCGTCGTGGCGGAGCGTGGCGGCGAGGCGCGAGGCCACGTCGGCGTACACCAGCTCGTTGCGCTCCTCGCCGACGCGCTCGGTGCGCCCCAGCCGGAGCACGCCCACCGGCTCGAGGCGCAGCTCGTGGACGCCGCCGTCGCGGGCCTCGACGCGGAGCCGATCGGGGGCGGCCACCTCGCCGCGCCAGATGGAGAAGGTGGGCGACTGGCTCAGCCAAAGGGTGGCGGCGCTCTGGGTGAAGGTGCGCAGCTCGGCGCCGGGGGCGGGCGAGGGGGGCCGATCGCCGGAGGAGGGCGCGGGCCTGGATCGCGCCTCGTTCCCGGAGGCGAGGGCGACGCCGTCGAGCGAGACCTCGACGGGATCGGGCAGCGAGGGGCGGGAGGCCCGATCCATCGATCGGTCCAGGTCGGGGATCGAGGAGCGGGCGCGGTCGGGATCGGGGAGCGCCGCGAGCACGGCGCCGAGAAACTCCTCGGCCGACTGGAAGCGCTGGGCGCGGTCTCGCGCCATGGCGCGGGCGACGATGGCGCTCACCGCCGCCGAGACGCCCGGGGCGCGCGCCGCGAGCGGCTGCGGGTCGCGCTGGCAGATGTGGATGACCAGCCGGGCGTAGGACGGCTCGACGAAGGGGGGGGCGCCGGCGATCGCCTCGTAGAGGATGGCGCCCAGAGACCAGAGGTCGGCGCGGTGATCGACGTCGGGCGCGCCCTCGATCTGCTCGGGGGGCATGTAGAGGGGGGTCCCCAGCACGGCGCCGTCGCGGGTCAGCGGGTCGACCTCGGGGGCGCCGTCGAGGCCGGTGGCGAGCTTGGAGAGGCCGAAGTCGACGATCTTGACGTGGAGGCGCTCGTCGTCGCCGGCGACGAGGAACAGGTTCTCGGGCTTGAGATCGCGGTGGACGATACCGGCGGCGTGGGCCCGGCGGAGGCCGCGCAGGGCGTGGGCGGCGACGGCGAGCGCGTCCGCAGCGGAGAGGCGTCCGCGCCCCAGGCGGGCGGCGAGGTCTTCTCCCTGGAGCAGCTCCATGACCAGGAACGGCTCGCCGGCCTCGGTCTCGCCGGTGTCGAAGATCTGGACGATGTGGGCGCTGTCGACGGCCGCCACGGCCCGCGCCTCGCGGTGGAAGCGGGTCCGCGCCGCCGCGTCGTCGCGGCCGACGACCACGAACTTGAGCGCCACGCGCTTGCCGATGGCGACGTTCTGCGCCTCGTAGATGCGGCCCATCCCACCGCCGCCGATGATCCGGAGGATCCGGTACTTGCCGGCCGCGACCGTCCCGACGCGGGGATCTTGGCCCCCGCTGCCCGCCATCATGGTCACGCCGCCCTGCTCATCGCCATCGTGGAGGGGCATCCTAGCATCCCCGCACCGCCGCTCGCGCTTCTCCGAGAATACCCGGAGCGGGCCCTCGTCTCCAGAGGGCGCGACGTCAAACGAGCGGCACCCCCGCCGCCGGCTCCGCTATAGTCGGGCGGTCATCCTGGCGACCGCCCGAGGGCGGGCGCCGGCCGGCACCCACGGATCCCCTACAATGACAACCGAGTCGAGCGAAGAGCTCTTCACGATTCCCCTCCCCGGCGCTCGCGTCGCGCGGGTCCCCCTCTCCATCCTGGAGCAGTACGCCGACCCGTCGGCGCGCTCCCGGCACGGGCGGGACACGGACGACGACGACGTGACCGCTCACTCCATGACCATCGACCGGACCACCGGCGCCAGCGTGTGGCACACGGAATGGGAGCTCGGTCAGTGCAACTACACGGACGAGAATGGCTACCCCCAGGCGTCCTACGCCTGGCACCGCCACCCCCTCGGCACCGAGTACACCGAGATCTTCCAGAAATGAGGCGACGCCAGAGACGCCGGTCCCGGGGCGCGCCTGCCACGTCGACCCGGGTGCTCGCGGGTGTCCTCGCCGCCTGTGCGGGCGGCGGGCTGCTGACCTCCTGCATCACCAACACGCACCCGCTGGGGACCTCGGGCAGCGTGAACATCGACGTCGACGTCGCCGTGCCGCTGTTCGCGGCCAATGCGCTCGATGCCAACGGGGCCCCGGTCCTGCCGCGACAGTCCCCCTTTTCCACCGCGATCTCGCTGTCCTTGACCGAGGACGGGCAGCCCGGCTGGGGGGCGTACGTGGACGTCAGCGTCCAGCCGCCCGAGGCCCTCACCCTCGCCAGCTCGCCGTCCGAGAGCACGCCGAGCTGCGCCGCGATCGCCGGCGGCTTCCGCTGCACGGCCAACGCGCAGGGCTACGCGAACCTGGTCGCCTCGTCGGAGGGCCAGTGGTCGGGCACCGCCAAGCTCGAGGTCACCTGGGGAGGCAACGCGCCCACGACGCAGGCCATCACCGTCCTGCCGGCGGGACTGCCGCCCGACGCGGCCGCGTTCTCCCTCCTCGTGGGAGGCCTCACCGGGACCGCGCACGTCGTCGCCACCTACGACAACGTCCAGTGCACCACCGGCGCCGTCCCCGCCGACCTGGGCACCGCGTGGCGCCCCGGGATGATCCGCGCCAGCCAGGCCTTCGTGACCGCGTCGCCCTCCCCGACCGAGCCGGCGGCGCTCGCCAACGCCCCGGTGCTGGTCCAGTCGCTGAGCGCGGAGGCCGAGCTCTCGCTCCTCTCGGACTGCTCGGTGCGCAGCCCGGTGCTCGACCTGATCCTCGGGGCCGACGGGCAGTCGCCGAACTTCTTTCTCTGCTTCAGCGACAACGGCGGCACCATCAACTTCGCCGTCACGTCGGGCGCCAGGGCGGTCAACCCGCAGCAGCAGGTCCTCGTCGACCCCGAGCCGCGCCTGCTCCGGGTGACCAACCTCGTCGACACCGTCGCCGTCAACGCCTCGCCGGTGAACCTCTTCGAGGTGGACGCCTACAACTCCGACCGCGTCCGCATCGCCATCCCCGTCGACATCACGGTCGCCGACACCACGGTGCTCTCGCTCGGGATGGTGTCGAGCATGACCACCGACGCCTCGACGTCGGCCCTGGTGATCCCGGCCACGCCGCTGATGGCAGGGACGACCGAGCTCCACGTCACGCCGAGCCTGTTCTCCATGCCCAACTGCGCCTCGCCGGCGATGGCGGTGACGCCCGGGTCCACCGCGACGCTGTTCAACGGCTGCAACGGCTCCACCACTCTGGTGTCCTCCGCCGGCGTGACCATCGAGTTCCCCATGACCGCCACCCCCCTGCAGTACTCGCCGGCGTGCGTCTCCGTGCACGCGGGCCAGATGGTGACGTTCACGGGTAACTTCGTCACGTACCCGCTCTCGCCCGGTCCGGCGGTGGATCCCAACAGTCCCGCCAACCCGATCATGTTCACCAACACGGGAACCACGATGACGTTCACCTTCCCCACCGCCGGGATGTTCGGCTTCTACACGACGGCCGATCCGACCACGATGCTGGGCGCCGTTTTCGTCGTGCCATGAGCCAGCGCAACCGTTCATGGATGGCCGCGGCCCTGGCCGCGCTGGTGGCGCTCGTCTTCGGCGGTGCCGCCTTCGCGCAGGAAGAAGGCGACTCCGACGAGCCCCCCGCGCACCTGCCGCCGGTGACGACGCAGCACCACCCGAGCGGGCAGAACGGCGCCGCCGTGTTCCCCGGCGTGCTCCAGACGCTGCGCGGGCCCGGGGGAGCGACGGGACCGAGCGCGCCGCCGCGGGGGCCGGAGATCTTCCCCGACGCCAGCCGGGTGTGGATGAGCGTGCGCGACACCGATCCGATCCCCATCGAGTCGGCGCGCCGCGGCGGCCCGTGGCTCTGCTCCTCGGGGCAGTGCAACGTGTCCAACGGCGATCCCGGCCAGAGCAAGGTCGGCGACGAGATGCTCCGCTCGATCAAGCTCCAGACCCCGACGCTGCCGCTCCCGCTCACCATCTGGGGGCGGGTCACCCCCCAGGGCGAGCGGGTGCTCGACTTCGATCCGGTCCTGCTCGGTCGCCGCTCCTACGCCCACGTCTGCGCGTACAAGCCGGTGCTCTCGACCTCCCCGGCCGCAGGTGCGCCACCCGCACCGCCGGGCTCGCCGCCGGCGGGGAGCCCGGCTCCTGCCGCCGCCCCCGAGAAGGTGCTGATCTGTCACGACGGTCCGCCGGAGCCGCCCCCCCCCGACTCGGGCGAGCTCACCCTCGGGTTGCAGTGGCCCCGCCAGTCGGAGCTGGCCGACTTCCGCTACCTGGCCATCGTCGACAGCTGCGGCAACGCGCGCGTGCAGCCGTTCCAGCGCGTCTTCACCGTCCCCGTGTTCGAGGTGGCCTCGGGCGGGTGCGGACAGCCCGACGGCAAGGTGCTCCGCGTGTTCCCTCAGGGGGGCTGGCTGCGCATCACCGCGTTCAACCTCGACGCCGCGGCCGCCTCCAACGTGGTCAACGCCACCTACCGCGTCACGCTCCCCCCGCTGGAGAACCTCGTCGAGTCGAGCCCGGCGAGGCTGCTCTTCCCGGATCCGCTCCAGGCCGATCTCCAGGTCGACTGCGGACCCGCGATCCGCAGGGCGCCGCCGGACGCGCAGGGGATCCCCGCGGCGCGCCCGGGGCCGTCGATGGTGCCCGCCCCGGGTGGCGGCGTGGAGATCCCGCCCCTGCCGGGCGATGCCCCGCCGGGGGTCATCGCTCCGGCGCCCCCCCCGCCTCCCGGCCCCAGACCCCCGGGCAACGTTCCGCCGCAACCCGTGCCCATGCCGATGCCGCCGCCCCGGCGCGCGTTCGACATCGCGGCCTCCAGCCCGGGTCCGCAGCCGCTCGCGAACGAGGCGCTGGTCATCGCACCGGAGCCGCTCCGGCAGGGGAACTGCAAGCTGCGCTTGATGGGTCAGACCAAGCGCCGCCTGGTCGCTCCGCTGGCGCTCTTCGTCTCGCTCCAGCGCACCGACGTCACCCACGTCAACGGCACCCCCATCGACCTGCTCTCCGAGGGGCGGTGGATCGTCACCCCGTCCAACCCGGAGTTCAACATCCCGGCGCTGCGCGAGGGCTTCGACGGCGACTCGCGCCTCCGGCTCACCGTCTCCTCCGATCCGCTCAGCAACAACGGCAAGGTGGTGCTCCTCTCCGACGCGGCCCGCGTGGCCACCTCGCTCCACAGCACCGAGCGCGAGCCGGAGCGGGCCCGGCGCCTCATCGGCTCGGTGATCATCCACTCGGTGCCCCTCTGCGGGCAGAGCAACTTCGAGACGCTGGAGGCCTCGGGGAGCTGCCTGCGCGCCTACATCACCATCCCGGGCATCCTGGCGATGCTCCAGATCACCCGCGCGCCCTGGCTGGAGCAGCCGGTGATCACCCGGACGGTGTTCAGCGCGGTGGGCGCCGCCCTGGCCTTCGACAGCTACAACCCCGTCGAGCGCCGGGCCTTCCCCATCGCCGGCCAGGTCGGCGGCATGTTCGAGAACCTCGGCGACGGCCGGCTGGGGATCCTCGGCTACGTCGGCATCGCGCCGACCATCCCCATCCTCGGGGCGGGCGGCAACACCACCTCGGTCGGCGCGCTCGCGGGCATGGGGCTGGCCTACGTCATCAACGACAAGGGACCGGACGAGGGGGTCAAGCCGGCCGCCTTCGTCAGCATCCTGGTGAGCGTCGGACAGGCCAACCCCTGGCTCAAGAGCGGCGGACAGTGACGAAGAAGCTCCCCCCGTGAAGGAAGGAGATCTCGTCGCCGGCCGGTACCGCCTGCTCCGCCCCATCGGCGCGGGCGGGATGGGAACCGTCTGGGCCGCGCGACACGAGCTCCTCGGGCGCGAGCTGGCCCTCAAGCTCGCCTCGGGGGGAGCCTCGGGGGGAGACCGCGCCAGCCGAGCCTCGCGCGATCTCTTCCTGCGCGAGGTGCGCATCGTCGGCAAGCTACGGCACCCCAACGTGGTCGAGATCGTCGACGCCGGGGAGGCCGGTGGCGACGGGCTCTACCTGGCGATGGAGCTGCTGGTGGGCGAGTCGCTGGCGCACCGCATCGCCCGGACCGTGCTCCCGCCCCATGAGGCCCTGGCCATCGCAGCCGAGGTCTGCCGCGGCCTCGCGGCAGCGCACGCCGCCGGCGTCGTCCACCGCGATCTCAAGCCCGAGAATGTCTTCCTCTCCCGCGGCCCGGGAGGCGGCGTGGTGCCCAAGCTGCTCGACTTCGGGATCAGCTCGGCCCGAGGCATCGCCACCCTCCAGGGCAAGATGTTCGGCACGCCCGCCTACATGAGCCCCGAGCAGGCCCTCGGCGAGGGTGGCATCGACCATCGCACCGACGTGTGGGCGCTCGGCGTGGTGCTCTACGAGATGCTCACCGGCCAGCTCCCCTTCCGGGCGCCGAGCTACCCGGCGCTGCTCCCGCTCATCATCGAGACCCCCTACCCCGCCCTCCCCGGCGCCATCCCCGGCGAGGTGCGCACGGTGGTCGCCGGCTGTCTCGCCAAGGATCGGGCCGATCGCTACCCGACCGCCGACGCGTTGCTCGAGGCGATCGAGCGCGCGGGCGCCTCCCACCCCACCGGCGAGCCCACCTCGGCCCACTCGGGCTTCTTCATCGAGACCGGCCGAGGCGCGCCCCCCCCGCCCCCCTTCGACGAAGCGTCGTCCGCCACCGGGCGCACCGCACGCTTCGGACTGGCGATCGGCATCCTCGCCCTCCCCCTCGCGATCGGCATCGCCGCGATGGCCACCGGCATGCGACCACGCAGCGCGCCGGGCACCTCGCTCGCCGCCTCGCGCCCCCCGGAGCCCGCCGCGGTGCTTGCCACCGTCGCCGCCGCCGAGAGCGCGGAGCCTACCCGCGACCTCCGTCCACCCACGTGCGGGCCCCAGCCCACGTCCATCGCCACCACCTTGGCACTCCCCCTCGCGGCGCCCAGCGGCAGCGCGCGAGGTGGCCAGGGGCCGACCCGAGCTCCCCGGCCCAGGGTCACCAACGTCAACAACGCGGGCTTCTGAACGGCGCCGGGCGGCCGCGGCGGCGGTCCTCCGGCGGAACGCCCGAGAGCGTTCCGCGACGGGCCCGTGTTACCCTCCGCGGGGAGGAGATCGCTTGCCCCGCCGCAGGTCCCGATGGGGGGTACCGCCCTACCCCCGGCCGTTCACGGAGCCGGTCCTCGCGCTGGCGCTGATCGCGCTCGTGTCCGCGAGCGCGGAGCCCAGCGCGTACGGCGCGCCCGCCGAGGCCGAGATCACCCAGGCGCGGGAGCGCTTCGTGGCGGCGCGCAAGCTCGAGGACGCGGGCCGCTGGGCGGAGGCGCTCGCCCTCCTCCAGCGCGTGGCCGAGGTGAAGATGACCCCGCAGGTGCGCTTCCACGTCGCGCTCTGCCTCGAGAACGTGGGCCTCTGGACCCAGGCCCTCGACGGCTACGCGCAGGCTGCCGGCGAGGCGGGCGCCGGCGCGGCCGACGTGCTCAAGGAGGCGAACGAGCACCTCCACAAGCTGGAGCTGGCGATCCCGACGGTGAGCCTGAGCGTCGACGGCGCCTCTCCTGGAGACGAGCTGCTCCTCGACCGCCGCCGCCTCCCCCTCGACGATCGCCCGCTCCCGATCCGCGCCGATCCCGGGCCTCACACCGCCGAGGTGCGGCGGGGGGGCGCGATCGTGGCCCGCGAGTACTTCGCCCTCGATCCCCGGAGCGTGCGCCGCATCGAGCTGCACCTCGGCAACGTCGCGCCGGAGCCCGGCCAGGGCGCCGATCAGGCGCTGCCTCCGGTCCCCAGCCCCCCGGTCCCGCCCGCGGCTCTCACGGCGGGCTCGCTAAAGCCTGCCCCGATGCCCTCGCCGCCCGACCTCACCATCCCTCTCCCTCGCGGCGCCACGGAGCCCGCGCCCACCGGCGCGCAGCGGACGCTCGGCTGGACGGCCGTGGGCATCGGGGCGGCGTCGGCGGTCCTCACCGGCGTCTTCATCGGCCTCCGCGCGAGCGCGATGAGCCAGCTGGAGCAGGGTTGTCCGGCGCTCACCCAGTGTCCCACGACCGTCGCCCCCATCGTCAGCGACGGCAAGACCGATGCGGCGCTGGTCAACGTCTTCGGCGTGGTCGGCGGCGTCGCGGCGGTGGCCGGCGTGATCCTCCTCATCACCGCCCCGGGCGCGAGCGGGTCCACCGCACCCCAGCCTCCGCTGGCCGCGTGGCTCCAGATCCGAGGCGACGGCGTGGTCGCGCTGCGAGGGAGGTTCTGATGCGCCACGCGCTCGGTCGAGTGCTGGCCCTCGCCTGCGGCACAGCCCTGTCCGCCTGCACCTTCCCCGACGTCGACTATGGCGACGGCGGCGCCGGCGGGAGCTCGTCCTCCGGCACCGACCCCTGCATGGAGCTCCCCGGCTGCACGGACGCCGCGGCGAGCTGCGCGGCCCTGGCCTCGGGGACCGCGACCGCGTGCGTCCAGCACTGCAAGAACAACCCGACCTGCATGACGAAGTGCGCCCAGCAGCTCACCGGGGCGCGGG
>Ga0302267_10002507_pt1 | contig 22160 bp, 16 predicted proteins | sample III_Bog_E1_3_FD_194555 | JGI IMG/M metagenome (GOLD analysis project Ga0302267, IMG submission 194555) | Peat permafrost microbial communities from Stordalen Mire near Abisko, Sweden - III_Bog_E1_3 | ecosystem: Environmental > Terrestrial > Soil > Wetlands > Peat | place: Sweden: Abisko...
CGGCAGCTCCAGGTAGTGGTCGGTGAAGCTCTTGTTCTGCTCCGGATCGAGCACCTCCAGCAGCGCCGCCTCCGGCGAGCCCTGCCAGCCCACGGCGAGCTTGTCGATCTCGTCGAGCAGGACCACCGGGTTCTTCACCTTGGCCTTCTTCATCCCGTTGAGGATGCGCCCCGGGAGCGCGCCCACGTAGGTGCGCCGGTGGCCGCGGACCTCCGCCTCGTCGCGGACCCCGCCGAGCGCGATGCGCACGAAGGGCCGCCCGGTGGCGTCGGCGATGGACTGCCCGAGCGAGGTCTTGCCCACGCCCGGAGGGCCGGCCAGGCAGAGGATGCTGCCCCGCACGTTGCCCTTGAGCTTGAGCACCGCCATGTGCTCGAGGATCCGCTTCTTGACCTCGTCGAGGCCCGCGTGATCGTCGTCGAGCTTCTTCGCCGTGGCGTCGAGATCGTCGGCGGCCTCGGCCCGGGCGCTCCAGGGCAGGTCGGCGATGAGCTCCAGGTAGGTGCGCACCACGTGGTGCTCGGCCTGCTGGGGGGAGATGGTCTCCAGGCGGCCGAGCTCGCGGTCGGCCACCACGCGCGCCTCGGGGGAGAGGCCGGCCTTGTCGAGCCGCTCGCGCAGCGCCGAGAGGTCGTCGCCGGTGCGATCCTCGCCCAGCTCCTTCTTGATGGCGCGCATCTGCTCGCGGAGGATGGCCTCGCGCTGGTCCTTGCCGATCTCGCGACGCACGTCCTGATCGATCTTGCGCTTCACCTCGGAGAGCGCCTTGGCCTCGATCACCAGGCCGGCCACGAGGCGGAGCCTGGCAGCGACGTCGAGCGCGGCGAGCACCGCGATCTCCTTGTCGGCGGGCAGGCCGAGCGACGCGGCCACGCGGTCGGCGTAGAGCCCGGGATCGTCCTCGGCGCCCTCGAGCTGCCCGAGCGCGCCGCCGCGGGTCAGCTCGCGCACCTGCTCGGCGAGCGCCCGAGCCATCAGCCGGGCATCCTCGCCGTCCCCGCCGGTCTCGACTGCCGGCTCGCCCTCGGCCAGCCAGAAGGGATCGGTGCGGACGACGCTACCGAGCGAGAAGCGGCCGAGCGCCTCGAGCGCGACGCGATAGTCACCGTTGGGCAGGCGGCCCAGGTCGACGACGCGGACGTAGGTGCCGATGGCGTGGAGATCGGAGGTGGCGGGGACCTCGACGGCGCCGTCCTTCTGGGTGGCGACGCCGACGATATCCCCCTTGGAAAGGCTGCGGACCAGGGCGACCGAGCGCTCCCGCCCGACCGGCAGGGTGATGATGGTGCCGGGGAAGAGGACCCCGTTGCGGAGCGGGAGGAGGGGGAACGGAGAGGTGGTGGGCGCAGGGAGGCGGGACGAGGACATGGGGCTCCTTGACGCGGTGCGGGCCCCGGAAGTCCTGGGGGCCGCGTCCGACGAATGAACGAAAGCTAAATTCGTTCACGGCTTCGTCAACGGGCTGGGTGTCGTTCCGTTCGGTTTGTGGCGAAAGAGCGGGCCTACCCCCTCCCGGCTTTCCCTCTCGCCTTCGCCGCTCGCCTCAAGAGCCCGCACAGGACGAGCTGGTGCATCCCCTGCTGCCCGCGCCGGACCTCCTCGGGATCCTTCCCCCCCAGCCACGGCAGCGTGAAGATCGCGTACGCGCGCAGCACCGTGCGCGCCGCCGCACGGACGTCCTCCCCCACGTCCAGCTCGGCCGCTTCCCTCCCCCGCGCCAGCAGCTCCACCACCAGCGCCAGCTCTTCCTCGTGGAACGACGCCTGCGCGCTCTTCACCGCCGCGCTCACGCAGTGGACGAGATCGCACGCGTGCGCGCCCTCCTCCGCGAGCGCGAGGTACGCGGCGAGGCGCGCGTCCAGCGCCGCCGTCAGCCGCTCCGCCACCGGCCGGTCCGCGGCCGCCGCCCGGCGCATCGCATCGAGCACGGCGCCGTGCCGGGTGCGGGAGAGCGCCTCGACGAGGGCGTCCTTGCTGGGGAACTCCAGGTAGACCGTGCCCACGCCGACCCCGGCCTCCCGGGCGACGTCGGCCACGGTGGTCTTCTGCGGGCCGTAGTGCCGGAGCAGGCGGTCGGCCGCCTCGAGGATGAGCGCGCGGCGTTGCTGGACGTCGGACATGGGCCTCGAAGGATGAACGGCTTTGCCTTTCATTCATACCAAGGAACGGGTCACGGGACCGCCACAAAACATCCCCGGCGGCTCCCTCCTCCGCCCCCGGGCTCGCCACGAGCGGCGGGCACGCTGCTTTTCCATGCGATCCGCAATCCGCTTCTTCTCCATCGCCGCCATCTTCGCCGCCACCTGCGTCGCCTGGGTGGTGCTCGGGGGGGTGATGTCCAGCCGCTCGGGCACGCAGAGCTACGAGCTGCGCAGCCGGGTCTCCGATCTCTGGGGGCAGCCCCAGGAACAGACCGGCCCCGCGCTGGCGTTCGAGTGGACGCCCACCAAGGAGGTCGTCCGCACCGAGACCGTCAAGGGGATCGAGCGCCAGGTGCACGAGACGGTCAACCTCCCGCTCCAGAAGCAGGACGTCTCCGTGGCCGCCACCCGCATCGACGTCGATCTCCACCTCGATCAGCGGCTCAAGGGCCTGGTCTGGTACTCGCTCTACGACGTCGGCTTCCACGGCGCGTGGAGCTACCTTCACGCCGAGCCGGACGCCGGCAAGCTGCGGGTGCGCTTCCGCTTCCCCGATGCGCAGGGCATGTACGACGCCTTCGCGTTCACCGTCGACGGCAAGGAGCAGGATCTCCGCCCCAAGGACGGAGTCGTCGAGACCCTGGTCGCCGTGCAGCCGGGCCAGCACGTGGAGATCGGCGTCAACTACAAGAGCCGGGGGCTCGACAGCTGGCGGTACGTGCCGGATCCGGGGGTGTCGAGCCTCAAGAACTTCCGCCTGGCGATGACCACCGACTTCGGCGACATCGACTTCCCTGCCTCGACGCTCTCTCCTTCCCAGCGGACCCGAGCAGGCAACGGGTGGAACCTGCTCTGGGCCTTCGAGCACGTGGTCACCGGTCACGCCATCGGCATGGCGATGCCCGGCAAGGTGCAGCCCGGCCAGCTCGCGGCGCAGCTCTCGTTCTCGGCGCCGATCTCGCTGGGGTTCTTCTTCGTGCTGCTGCTGGTGCTGGGCCGGCTGCGCGGGCTCGACCTGCACCCGGTGAACTACGTGTTCATCAGCGCGGCGTTCTTCTCCTTCCACCTGCTCTTCGCCTACTCGGTGGACCACCTCAACCTGGTGCTGGCGTTCGTGCTCTCCAGCGCGACCAGCGTGCTGCTCGTGGTCAGCTATCTGCGGCTGGTGGTGTCGGCGCGCTTCGCCTTCGTCGAGGCGGCGGGGGCGCAGCTGGTCTACCTGATCGGGTTCTCGCTGGCGCACTTCTGGGAGGGCTACACCGGGCTCGCGGTCACGGTGCTCTCGATTCTCACGCTGTTCCTGCTGATGCAGCTCACCGGCAGGGTGCGGTGGGGAGCGCCGGCGCCGCGGCCGGCGGCCCTGCACCCCGAGATCGAGGTCGGCTAGAAGCGCGTGCGCCGCTCGGCCGCGCGCCGGGCGGCGCCGAGAACGAGGGTGGGGGCGAAGCTCGCCAGCACCTCGCCGTCGACGTCGAAGGTGGGGAGGACGGGGTCGGGCGTGAGCTGCTTCAGGGTCTCGAGGGCGGCGGGGTCGGCGTTCACGTCGACCTCGGTGTAGCTCATGCCCTTCTCCTTGAGGAAGGAGCGGGCCTCGTCGCAGATCCCGCAGGTCTTCCCCATGTACATGCGGATCGGGACCTTGAGCATCTCGGCCTCGATGGAGTGCTGGCGCTGCTGCTCCTGGGCGACGTGGGCGGCCGCCTGGGCCTCCCCGGGAGGGGGCGCGGCCGGCGCTTCATCCTCGGGCGCCGGCGCCACCCGCGGGGCCACGAACGCGGGCCGCTCGGTCGCGCCGACGACGGCCGGGGGGGTGCTGCGCGCCTTCCACACCACCACGCCGCCGACGACGACCACGGCCGCCGCGAGCCCGAAGACGAGCCGCCGGGCTCCGCTGTCGCCCTCGGTCTCGGCGGCGATGGCGCCGCGGTGGCAGATCATGCAGCGGCCGTCGGGGCCGGCCACGAGCCCGTGCTTGGGACAGACCCGGATCGGCAGCGGCGGGGCGGGAGGCATCCCGCTCACGATACCACGATGGGGCTTGCCTTCGAGCCGGCGCCGCGCTCTGCGAGGAGCGATTGCGATGACCGACTACGACGAGTACCCCTACGACGGGCACCCCTACGCCGAGACCCACCCCCATCACCTCGGCGCCCTCGCCGCGCTCTTCGGGCTGCGCGCTGCCGCGCCCGAGCGCTGCCGCGTGCTGGAGCTGGGCTGCGGCGTCGGCGCCAACCTGGTGCCCATGGCGGCCGCGCTGCCAGGCAGCTCGTTCGTGGGCATCGACCTCTCGCCGCGCCAGGTCGAAGAAGGCGCCGCCGAGGTGCGCGCCCTCGGGCTCCCGAACATCGCCCTCCACGCCAGGAGCATCCTCGACATCGGGGAGGACGCCGGGCTCGGCACCTTCGACTACGTCCTCTGCCACGGCGTCTACTCCTGGGTCCCGGCGGAGGTCCAGGCGGGCATCCTGGCCGCCTGCCGCGCCCTCCTCGCGCCGCAGGGGGTGGCCTACGTCAGCTTCAACACGCTGCCGGGCTGGCACATGCGGGGCATGGTGCGAGACCTCCTGTTGCGGGAGGTGGGTCCCGGCGGCACGGCCGCGCAGCGGCTCGAGCGCGCGCGCGCCTTCCTGGGCTTCCTCGGGCGCGTGCCCACCGACGGGAGCCGCGCCCAGGCGATGCTGCGCAGCGAGCTGGAGCTCCTCGAGCAGGTCTCGGACGCGTACTTGCTCCACGAGCACCTCGCCGTCCACAACCGGCCGCAGTACTTCGCCGAGTTCGCGCGGGACGCCGAGCGGGCGGGCCTCCAGTACGTGGCGGACGCCCAGCTCCGGATGATGGACGCCCAGCGCTTCGGCCCCGAGGCCGAGGCCATCATGAAGCGCATGGCGCGCGACGTCATCGATACCGAGCAGTTCCTCGACTATCTGGAGGTGCGGCTGTTCCGGCGCGCGCTGCTCTGTCAGCAGGAGGCGGTGGTCGATCGCGGCCTGACCTGGTCGCGGCTGACCGGCTTGCGGGTCTCGTCGCTCCTCCAACCAGCCTCGGCCTCGCCGGACCTCGGCCCCGACGCGACCGAGGCCTTCCACCGCCCCGGCGGCCTCGAGCTCTCCACCAACGAGCCCATGCTCAAGGCGGCGCTGCTGACCCTCGCCGGCGAGCAGCCGGGGGGCTTGCCCTTCACGGAGCTCTGCGCGCGCGTGGGCGCGCTCGACGATGCCCAGCGCGCCTCCTTCGGGGGCGACCTGCTCACGCTCTTCGCGCGCGGGGCGGTGAGCCTGGGCGCCGGCGCCCTCCCCGGCGTGGGGGTGCCCGGTCCACGGCCGGCGACCACGGCCCTCGTCGGCCTCCACGCGAGGCTCCGCCGCGCGACCGCGACGAGCGTGCTCCACCGCCGCGTCGCGCTGGACCGACTGGACTGGTCCCTGCTGCCACGCATGGACGGCACCCTCGGGGTCGAGGAGCTGGCGGCCGCCGTGGTGACCGACATCGCCGCGGGCAGCGTCTCCATCTCGGTCGACGGCGAGCCCCGTTCGGACCTGGAGACGGTGCTCGAGGTGGTCCAGCAGCGGCTCCTTCACCACGGCCGCGCGGGGCTGCTGGTGGCCTGAGCGGAACGCTGGATCGAAGCTTGCTGAGGCCTGCCTCCCAGAGAGGTCCAGGATGAAACTCTTCCCGCACGCTTCGCTCGCCGCGCTCGCCCTCGCGACATCTGCCTGCTCCGTCGCCGCCGGCCCCGGCATCCCGGTGGTGCCCTACGCGCCCCCCGGCGTCCGCGTTCAGCCCGAGGTCGCCCAGGGCTTCGCGGCCTACGAGACCACCCTCGCGGCCTGGGGTTTCTGGAGCGGCGACCGTCAGTACGGCGTCCACTGGTGCCCGCGCCACAGCCAGACCGGGGGCCGCGACGCCTCCTTCCAGCCCTACCTCAACCGCGGGCACTGGGACGTCTCCGACGCCCCCATCGGCCACGCTCCGGCGGGGTCCCCGGTGTGGACGAGTGAAGATCTGGATACATGGGGTGAAATCACCTCACACCGCGGCTGGTGGGTGCAGGCACCGGAGCCGGGGGCGTCCTCCCGCTGGTGCTGGGTACCGGGCCTCGAGGAGACCCCTGCGCGCGTCGCCTGGCGCGAAGGCGACGGCTTCGTCGGGTGGGCGCCGGAGCCGCCGCAGTGGGCGGCGGCCGACGACGACGGCGAGGACGACGGGCTCGACTGGGCGTACACGCTGCTGGGCACCCTGCTCGAGCCCGACACCGACCAGAACACCCTCAGCGGCGACGCCAGGAAGATGGCGCGGTCCGGGACGTCGCCGGCGAAGGGCGCGGCTGGCTCCCGGAAGAAACAGCAGGTGGGTCCATCCGGAACCAGCGTCGCCGCGGCACGCGAGGTGCTCACCGGGTACGTCGCCAAGCACCCTGACGCCATCGCGGCCGGCATCGAGCACACCACCGTCAACGCGAGCGCGCCTTCGGGCTCGAGCGGCTCCAAGACGAAGTCCACGAAGGCGGACAAGGCCAGGGATGGCGCGCCGCTGCCCTCCGCCATGGCGTACTGCGACGCGTTCCAGATGGAGCCCGCCTACGGCCCCGTGGGCGTGGCGCCGGGCATGCGCTCGGGCCTCGCGGGCTCGGCGAGCACCGGCAGCAAGGCGGGGTCGGGGGCCGTCGCCTCCGCGCGAACCGCCGGCCCAGCGGGCGAGAGCCACGCGCGCACGGCGGCGGCAGCGCTGGTGGCGCAGGCCCCGGCGGCGCAGACCAGCGGAGCGAGCGCGTCGAGCGGTCACGCGTCGTCGTCCTCCGGGCATGGCGCGTCGAGCAAGGGCAAGGGCAAGAGCAAGTCGAAGCGCTGATCCGTCAGCGGCGCTCGTCGCCCTGACGGGGGGACGCTAGCATGAGGCACCCCCGATGCCTTCGCGCCGCGACCTCCTCAAGCTCGCCCTCGCCGCAGCCGGCGCCGCCTCGGTGCCGCGCCGGGCGGTGGCCGCGAGCGTGCGCCCCGGCGGCCCGCGGTACTTCGTCAGTATCTTTCTCTCGGGGGGCATCGACCCGATCTACACCACCGACCCCAAGGTGCGGGCCGACGTCGAGCCCTGGGTCGACGTCCCCTACGGCCCCGACGCCATCCTCGACGCCGGCGCGATTCGGCTCGGCCCGCACTTCGCCCCGCTCGCGCCACTCGCTCCGCGCCTGGCCATCCTCAACGGCATCGCGCTGCGTACCGCCAACCACAACACCGGGTCCGAGCAGTTCCTGCGGATGAAGACGGGCACCCGGCCCGAGATGCCCTCGCTGCTCCAGCTCCTCGGGCAACACCGCGACGGCCAGGCGGTCGGCTGTGTCGACTGGCTCTTCGGTGCGGCGCAGTTCTCCCGCCTCTTCGACGCGACGCACGCCGGCGAGCTCCAGCTCCTGGCCACCCAGCTCCGCGCCCAGGCGCGGCGCCTCCGGGATGGCGTACGGGCCGAGAGCCGGGTCACGGCGGGGAGCCTGGAGGAGTCGGCGGAGCTCTTCGATCGCGTCGCCGCCCTGGGCCCACCCCGCTACCAGCGCTGGACGGAGGAGGGCGCGCAGACCGCTCCTCTCGCCGTCTCGCTGCAGCGGACCCTGTGGATGATCGAGAACGACCTCGCCCGCGGCGTCGAGCTCAACGTCGGCGGCCTGGATCAACCCTGGGACACGCACACCTTCAACGCCGAGCGCCAGGCGAGCGCCTCGGCGCCGGTGGCGCTGATCGCGCGGTTTCTCGGCGAGCTCGAGCGCCGCCGCAGCGCCCGCGGCTCGCTCGCCGCGCAGACGCTGGTGGTGATGGGCAGCGAGATCGGGCGCTTCCCCGGGCTCAACACCCAGCACGGCAAGGACCACTTCCCGGAGGCCCCGTGCGTGCTCTTCGGCGCCGGCGTCAACGCCGGCGATGGCAAGGGCGCGGTGTACGGGCGGACCGGGAAGAAGATGGAGGCCGCGCCCCTCTCCCTGCGCACCGGGCGCGACGCGGCGGTGAACGGCCACACCGTGCTCCTCGACGACCTCGGCGCGACGCTGCTGTACCTGGGCGGCGTCTCCGATCCTTCGGTGTACGGCTACGACGGGCGCGTGCTCGAGTTCCTGGTGGGCGCTTGAGACGCTGGCTCGTCCCGGGCCTGCTCTCTCTGGCCTGCTGCCACGGCCGCCCCGAGGGCAAGACGGTCACCCGTCCGGAGGCCGCGGCGGGCGCGAGCAAGCTCCTCGACGACCTCGCCCTGCTCGCCGTCGGCACGACGGTGGCGCAGTCCCCGCGCGGCACCACGCTGGAGGCCTACGTCGCCGTCCTCCTCGCCGATCCGCGCTTCGCGCGCGACGTCGCGCCCGAGATCCTCTTCAACAAGAAGGCCACCGACCTCGCCGAGGAGGATCCCTGGGAGTCGCTCCAGCTCACCGCCGGGTCTCCACCCGTCTATTTCCTCCGCCAGCCCTGCGAGGCAGGTGCCGCCGAGCGTGTCCACCCGTGGTGGGCGCTCGACACCGAGGTGCTGGTCTGTCCGGACGCGCACCAACCCGGCCACCTGCGCGATCCGGCCACCGGGTGGTACTGCGGCGGCGCCAACCTCGAGTCGGCGCGCTCGACGTTCTGCGGCTGCGGCCCCAACCTGATGAACTGCACCCGCGACGATGCCCAGCGCGAGGTCGTCCGCCGCGCCCTGCGCGAGGAGCTGGTGCAGACCGTGGCGTACCTGGTCGAGCGGGATCTGCCGCTGGAGCGGCTCTTCACCATGAACGAGACCGTTCGCACCGGGTACAGCGAGCTCTTCTATCAGCGCTGGCAGGTGATCCAGGGCAAGCGCTCTGCCGTCGGCGATTTTCGCGCCTTTGCCTCGGCGGGCGCGCTGACGCCTCGCGAGGAGACGGATCCCGGCCAGCACGCCGGCCTCCTCACGGCGCCGCACCTGCTGCTCTACGGTGACACCCCGCGGGCCAGGATGCGCAACTACTTCAACGACATGTGGTGCGTGACCCCGGCGAGCGTGGATGTCACCACGGAGCAGGTCCTCGGCCTCGGCGCGACCGACCTCCGCGACGGTGACGGCTGGAAGAAGCTCGCGGTCATGCCCGTCTGCACCGAGTGCCACGCGCGCCTGGATCACGGCATGCAGTTCTTCCGGGGGTATCCCAGCACGTACGTGGGAGTCGTCTACGACGCTCACGCGGCGGGGGACGGCCCGGCAGGGGCGCGGGGGTCGCTCTACGGGCAGGGGGCGAACGATCTGCGGGGCGAGGCGCCGCTCTCGCCGCGAGGCTTCGCCGGGCTGGCGGTCAAGCAGAGGGAGTTCTCGCGGTGCATGGTCCGCGACGTGACCGATCACGTCTTCAACGGGAAGATCTCGGCGGAGGACCGGACCGCGCTCCTCGCGGTCTTCGAGCAACAGGGCACGCTGCGAGCGGTGATGCGCGAGGCTCTCCTTCGCTTCGCTCGGCACGGCACCGAGGTGGGCGTACCGGCAGCGCCGGAGACCAGCTTGCCGGCGCAGGTGGAGGCGCACTGCCACGGTTGCCACGCAGCCGGGCGCACGAGGCTACCTGCGGACGGAGCCTTTTCGCGGGAGATCCTCCAGAAGATGCTGCGCCAGGTCGCCTTCGGCGACATGCCGAGGCCGCCGGTCGACATGGATCCCGAGGCGCGGCGGTCCATGGTGCAAGCGATGATCGCCGCGCTCTGGCACGACGACGCCTCGCGCGAGGCGGCCCACCGGTACTTCGACGGCGCGGCGAGAGGCTTGCCGGCACACCGCGGCTCGGCCGTCCTGGGGCTCGTGGAGAGCAGGGCGGGAGGCCACGACGAGGAGGCGTCGGAGTGGACGTTCAGCGACGCCGACCGCCATGACGCGGTGGAGATGCGCCCGTCCTTCGTCATCACCTTCGCGCTCGCCGCGCTGCGCACCTGCCAGGCGGCCGGGCACCGCGGGCAGGCGCTCGATCGGTGCGTGAGCCGAGCGCTCGATGTGGAGGCAGCGGCCAAGGTGCCGCGGTGAGCCGGTTGACCTGAAGGAGGCTTCGTCCGACCACCTTCAGCGCGCCAGGCAGGACGGCCCTTGCTTGCCCGGGATACCCACCCTGCCCACCACCACCGTGGTGACGTGCGGCGCCAGCACGTGCTCGAAGCCTTCGTCCACGCAGAGGACGAGCATGAACGCCGCCAGGACCGAGAAGACCACCTCGCGCAGCGGCGTGCACTCCCCGCGGCCCTCGTCGATGCGGTGCCAGCAGGGGCCCGCGATCATGAAATGGCTGCCGTACATCAGCGTGCCGAAGCCGAGCGCGAAGCCCAGATTGCCGTAGCAGAAGCTGGCCTTCATCGCCGGGTTGGCGTTGAGCGAGGTCTCCATCCCGGCGAGCAGCAGAGACGCCACCACCACGGCGACCGCCCGCCTGGGCCCCGCGACCCGCAGCGCCAGGTCGAAGAGCACCGAGTACGTGGTGAAGTACACGGCGGTGAGCGGATACAGGAAGAGGGGGACGTCGTTCAGGTTCCAGGTGGCGTGGAACCCGTAGTGCATGTCGAGGATCTCGTAGAAATACCGGGTCCCGAAGTAGTTCCCCAGGAACGCGAAGGCGGCCGTGAAGACGCTGAGCTTGAAATGGTAGAGCTGGTGGAACGGGCGGCCGCGATCCTCGGGCGCCCGCAGGACGAAGCCCGCCACGAGCAGCAGGATCCACAGCCCGAGGCCCAGCCCGAGGAGGGCCCCGTCCCCCCAGCGATCCGCGAGCCCGCCGAGCATGACCACGCCGCAGATAGCACCCCAGACCGGCATGTACGCCAGGTAGAGCCGCTGCGCGGCGCGCTTGCCGGGGTTCTCCGACCAGAGCTTCATGGGCGGCGCGGCTGGGCGAACGGCGAGGTGCGCTCGTGCGCCTCGATGTCGGCGTAGTAGCTCTGCACCGTGGCCGCGCCGGTGGCCTGTGTGTAGACGTCGATCTTCCCCGTGCGGATGGCGTCGATCACCGCGGCTGCCGCGTCGTCGGCGGACTGCGCGCCGGGGAAGGCGCGCGAGTCCATGCCGCCGTGGAGGGCGTTGGTGCCGAACTCGGTGGCGACGACGCCGGGCGAGACCAGCGTGACGACGAGGCCGGGGTGGGAGGCGCGGAGCTCCATGCGCAGGCAGGCGGTGAGGGCGTTGAGGGCGTGCTTGGCGGCGCTGTACGCGGAGCGGAAGGGCGCGAAGGGCACCCGGCCGAGCAGGGAGGAGACGTTGATGATCTGCCCGGCGCCGCGCTCCTTGAAGTGCGGGAGGATCGCTTGCATGCCGTAGAGCGAGCTCTTGACGTTGTCGGTGATCATGGCGTCGAGGTCCTCGTCGCGAAGCTCCGACACCTTGCGCGTGATGCCGCGGCCGGCGTTGTTGATCCAGACGTCGACGTGACCGAACCGGGCGATCGCCGCGCTCGCCAGCGCGTCCACCTGGGCGCGCACGGTGACGTCGGTGACGACCGCGAGGGCGGCGTCACCGCTCGCCCGGGCAGCCTCTTCGAGCTCCTTGGGCCGCCGCGCGGCGAGGACCACGTGGGCGCCGAGGGCCCCTGCCTGCCGGGCCACCGCGGCCCCGATGCCGGCGCTGGCGCCGGTGATGACGATGACCTTGTCCTTCATGCGGCGGAGCTTCGCATGGACCGTGGAGGTCGAGATGAAAACTCGGCGCAGCGAGACGCTGGGCCGGGAGGAGCTCGTTCCGACTGGGATGATTGGCCGCTCCGCGTCCGGCGCGGCGTCCGGCGTGGATCGACTGGCCCGGAGCAAAAGCGGGTCTATAGCGAGATCATGCACTGTGGACCTGGACGCGGCGCCCTCGCCGCGGTGTTCGTCCTCGTGAACAGCGCCCTCGGGGTCGCGAGCTGCGACCGGACAGGGCCGATTGTCTTCTCCGGCGGCGGGGGCGGAGGCACGGCGCTTCCCGACGCGGGTCCGGAGGTGCTCCCGGACGCCCTACCCGACTTCCCCGACGCCGCGTGGAGCCCGACGGTGGGTATCGACGGGCTCCCCAGCCCCCAGCCCGGCGTGTACACCGACCAGGGCCCCGCCCCGGTCACCGGCGGGGTCCGCGGCCTCATCGGCTTTCCCATCCAGAGCCGCGGCGCCCTGGAGGCTGCCGTGGAGAGCCTCTACGACCCGACCAGCTCCACCTTCCGCTCGTACCTCGACGCGGCCACGTTCCTGGCGACGTATGCCCCCTCGGCGTACGACGTCCAGCTCGTGGCACTGTGGGTGGAGTCGACGGGGATGACGGTGGCGCGCGTCGCGACGAACCGGCTGCTCCTCGAGGTCACTGGCACGGTGGAGCAGTGGAACCAGGCGTTCCAGACCACCCTCCACCTCTTCTCGCGCAAGAACCCGCAGATTGGCAATCCGCCCATCGAGGTGTATGGCACGCTCGGCGGGCTCACGGTGCCGGCCTTCGTCGCGCAGCGCATCTCGGGTGTGCTCACCGCCGATCTCCCTGCCGCCACGGGCGCGCTGCCGCGCGAGGCCCCGATCGCCGTCGACCCGCCGCCGGGGATCGGCGCCGCCTTCACTCCGGCGCAGATCGCCGGCGCGTACGGCGTGGAGCAGCTCCGCGCCCTCGGCTACCGCGGCCAGGGCGTGCGGCTCGGGCTGATGGTCGGGGCAGGCTTCGGCCTCAACGAGGTCCAGTCGTTCTGGCGCTCCCTCGGGGTGACGCGCGCCGATCCCGCCGTGGTGGAGACGATGGAGCCTCCCGCGACGCGCTACCTGGAGTCGACGATCGACGTGGAGTGGGCCGGGAGCATGGCCGACGGGGCGAGCGTCGTCGTCTACGAGGGGCCGGACTCCCGCGATACCTCCTCTCTCTACACCTTCAACGAGGCCGTCGGCCGGGCCGAGATCGACGTCCTCACCGACTCGTTCGCACACCGCGAGGACTCCGAGGCCGTGGCCATCCGCGAGCAGTACGACGCCGCGGCGCTCGAGGCGGCGGCGCTCGGTATCACCGTGACGGCGGCCTCGGGCGACGGGGCGAGCCCCGACATCCCCTCCACCAGCCCCTTCGTGACCGCCGTGGGAGGGACCGAGCTCGAGCTCGACCCCCAGGGCGGAGTCGTCAGCGAGATCGCCTGGAACGGCTCCGGCTCGGGCGTCTCCGGGAGCTTCCCCCTCCCCCTCTGGCAAAAGGGCGTGCGCGCCGCCACGGGTGGCAAGCGCGCCACCGTCGACGTGGCGCTCGCCGCCTCGCCGTTCTCGCCCTACTGGGTGCGGTACCTCGGCAGCTGGGGGAGATACGGGGGCACCTCGTTCGCGTCGCCCACGTTCGCGGGCCTGATCGCCGTGGTGAACAGCGCGCGGAAGGGGGCGGGCAAGCCGCGGGCGGGGTATCTCAACCCCCTCGTCTATCAGACCCCCGCCGTACAGGCGACCTTCCGCGACATCCTCGCGGGATCGACCTCGGGATATGCGGCGGGCCCAGGGTGGGACTTCCCCACCGGCTGGGGCGCGCCGGACGCGCACGGGCTGGCGCTCGCCCTGCCCTGAAAGGGAGCGCTCAGGCCTGGCCGTAGATGCGCCGTTCACCCTCGTCGATGCCGAGGAACGCCAGGGCGTGGCCCGCGGCGGTGTCCTTGGGGGCGGGGCGGCGATCGGCCCCGGCGTCGCTGCGGCGGAGGGCCTCGTACTCGGGGACGGAGAGCCGGCGGCAGGCGTCGATCGGTGCCGCCAGATCGAGGCGGCGCACCATCTCGGGCGCGCTCGCGGGCACGCGGCCGGCGAAGAACTCGGCGGTGCAGCCCGACCCGTAGCTGAAGAGGCCGATGCGCTTGCCCACGACGGCGTCCACCTCGGCGTGGAGCAGCGACGCCAGCGCCAGGTAGAGTGAGCCCGTGTAGATGTTGCCCACGCGCGAGGGCAGATCGAGCGAGCGCTCCACCTCGACCGCGAAGCTCGCGTCGGCGGCCTGCTCGTCGAGCCCGTCGAGGCTCTTGCGCTGGCGGTGGGCCTTGCGCGCCATCTTGCCGTAGGGCACGTGGTAACAGGTGCGGGCCAGGGGCTCGTCGCCGGGGAGCGCGCCCTTCCGCCACTCGCCGTAGGCCCCGGAGAGCGCGTCGAGGTAGCACTGCACCGAGAAGTGGCCGTCGACGAGCGCGTCCTTGCGATCGAGCGGGCGCCAGAAGTCGTACACGTCGCGCGCGTAGGATCCGCCGCGGCCGACCTCCAGCTCCAGCAGGCGCGGCCGCTCGCGCAGGATCATGGCCACCGCCCCCGCGCCCTGGGTGGGCTCGCCGGCGGACCCCACCGAGTAGCGGGCGATGTCGCTGCACACCACCAGGGCGGCGCGACCGCGCGCCGAGCCGGAGGCGATCCAGTCGAGCGCGCTGAGCACCCCCGCCGTGCCACCGAAGCAGGCGTGCTTGGTCTCGAAGACGCGGCACGCCGACCCCAGCCCGAGCAGGCCGTGAAGGAAAGCCGCCACCGGCTTGGAGTGGTCGACCGCCGTCTCCGTGCCCACGATCGCCAGCCCGATCTCCGCCGGATCGCACCCCGAGAGGCGGAGCGCGCGGCGCGCGGCGTCGGTGGCGAGGGTGACCGGATCCTCGTCCGCGCCGGCGACGCACATGCGGTGCGTGCCGAGGCCCGCGGTGTACTTCGACGCGGGCACGCCGCGGGCGGCGGCGAGATCGGCGAGATCGAGGTAGCTGCGGGGGACGGCGAGGGCGAGGGCATCGATGCCGGCGACGATGTTCATGGAGGGAGCATGCGCCGGAGGCCGTGCAGCAATCGAGGAGAAGCCGGGGAGGGTTGATGCGAATCGGCCGACGATCGTCAGCGGCGCGCGCCTGGAGTGCGGCTCCGCAACGGCTCGATCGCGTGCGACGAGCCCGAGATCTTGCGCCGTGGTAGCCGCAATTCCCGCGCTCCGGTACCATCCGGCGCTGGAGGTACCTGTGGATCGATCCTCGTTGGTGGCGCCCGCGAGCGCCCTTCTCTTCCTCTTCGGCTGCACCAGCAGCAGCAGCGGCCCCACGATCTCGTGCGACAGCACCGTCCAGACGGGCCCCTGCACGGGGAGCTTCACCTGTGGCGCCGCCGAGAACCAGGTCACCTGCCTCGCGGCGAGCCAGGTCTGCGTGGTCGAGGACGGGACCGTCGGCTGCATGGACGTCTCCGGTGCCTCCGCTCAGGCCTGTCCGAGCGCGGCGGCGGGGGCGGCGCTGGCGGCCTGTACGCCCGCGTCCAGCGCGACGTGTACCGGCTCGTCGAGCGAGGGGATCACGGTCAACTGCCCGAACTGACGCCTCGCCCACCCGGGGGCCAGCCTGACCGCACGTCCCGAGCCCACGGAAGTAGAGCACGGCGGCAACCCCTGGTAGCGTGCGCCGTTCACCGCGTCGCCGGGACGCGTTGGGAAAGGCGACGCCGTGGAGAGCCCCGAGGACGAAGCAGTCGGAGAGCAGGCAGTGCCGGAGGGCGACGCGGAGAGCCTCCAGAAACAGGCGAACGCGCTGATCCAGGAGGGGCGCTACGCGGAGGCGGAGCCGTACTACCGCGGCTGCCTGCGTGACGTGAAGGCGACGCTGGGCAAGGATCACCCGGGCTACGGCGCCGCTCTCTACGAGCTGGCGCGGGTCCTCTCGGCGCAGGGCAAGCACGCCGAGGCGGAGGGGTTGTTGCGCCGTGCGCTCACGCTCTTCGAGCGGGCGCCGGGCGTCGAGCAGCCCCCCTTCGAGCAGGCCCTCCACACCCTGGCCGGCGTCCTCGGCGCTCAGGACAAGTTCAAGGACGCCGAGGTCCTGCTGCGCGCGGCCCTCGTCACCCAGGAGAGGGCCCTCGGCGCCGAGCACCCGTCGCTCGGGCCGACGCTGACCAACCTCGCCATCGCGCTGGTGCAGGAGCAGCGCCTCGCCGACGCCGAGCCGGTGGTCGCGCGCTCGCTTCACATCGCCGAGACCCACCACGGCGAAGCCCACGCCGAGACTGCGCGGATCCTCACCATCTCCGCCCAGATCCAGGCGGCGCTGGGCAAGGACGAGGCGCGGGTGACCGCTCGCCGCGCCCTCACGGCGCTGGTCGCGGTCCACGGCGAGGAGCACCCGCTGGTGCAGGACGTGCAGCCCATCCTCCGTGAGATCGCCGAGCCCAGCACCGAGCTCGATGCGCTGCTGGAGCAAGGCGCCGAGGCGCTCGAGGCCCGGGACGCCGACGCCGCGATCGCCATCCTCGGACCGCTCGTCGAGCGCGCCGGCAAGGAGGGCCTCCTGCCGCTGGAGGCGTCCGCGTCGGGCATGCTGGCGCAGGCGCTCTTCGTCACGGGGCGCAAGGAGGAGGCGCTCGGCAAGGCGCGCCGCGCGCTGGAGATCGCCGAGGAGGCCGGCCAGGACGACGCCGCCCGCCACTTCCGCGATCTGGTGGAGGTCATGGAGGGCACCGAGGCAGGCGCGAACATCCCCGACGCCTTCCAGGCGCAGGTCCAGGCCGCCGTCGAGGTGGCTCGCAGCGGCGACGTCAAGGGGGCCTCGAACGCCCTCGGCAAGCTCGCCGACGACGCGCAAGAGGCCGGCGCGAGCGGAGCCGAGGCGACCGCGCGCATCGTCCTCGGGCAGATCCTCAAGGCCGCCGGCGACGCCGAGATGGCCGACACCCACCTGCGCCGCGCCCTCGCCATCGCCGAGCAGGTCGGCGACGACGCGGCCACCGATCACATCCGCGGCATGCTGGCCGCGGCCGCGCCCTCCCACGATGGAGCGGCCAACGGCGTCAAGCCGCCGGGACCGCCGGAGACCTGACGTCATGAAGCGGAGCACGCGGTCGATCCTCGCGCTGGTCGCGGTGCTCGGCTGCATCGGCTGCGTCGCAGGCTGCGGCTCCACTCCCCCGCCCGCGCCGCCGGCGCCGGCGCCACCCCCGCTCGTCGCGCCGCCCGAGCCTCCCCCCGTCCCGACGCCGCCGCCCGTGGTGGTCCCGGCACCCCCTTCGACCCACTGAGGCGCGGTACCATCCCGGCGTGGTCGGCCCCTACCCCATCCGCGCCCTCTGGCGCCGCGCGCGCAACGCCAAGTCCCCCAAGGAGCGACACGACACGGCCTACTTCGCGTGGGAGGCCTCCGTGCGTGTCACCGTCGCGTTCCGCCCGCCTGCCGACCCGAGGAGCCTCGCCCTCCCGTCCACGGGCCAGTGGGTGGGCGCGCTCGCGGCCGGCGACGACGCGCTGGATCACCCCGCGCTGCTCCGCGCGGCCTCGCTGTTCGCCGAGATCGTGCAGGGCAAGCCGAGCGTGCCGCGCACCATCACCCCGCGCAAGCTCCTCGACGGGCTCGCGGCCTACCGCAACCAGGTGCTGGGCCACGGCTCCACGCGCGCAGCCGAGTTCTACGACGACGCCGGGGAGCGGCTCCTCGACGCCCTTTCGGCGGCCTGGCGCGCGGGCTTCTTCCTCCCGGCCGAGGGCGCGCTCGTCTTCGTCGAGTCCATCGCCATCGACGCGGGGGGGAGGCGCCTCGGGCGGGTCGTCAATCTCGGCGGCGACACTCCCCTGCTCGAGGACGCGAAAGGGACGGCGCTGCCGGCGGCGGTGCTGCCGGAGCGCCTCTACCTGCGCACCGGGGGCACCTACCACCCTCTCCACCCCTGGCTGCTCTACGAGGCGCGCGAGCTGCGCGAGCAGGTGCTGTTCTTCAACGGCCGGGCCCGGTCCGCCCAGTTCCTCGACTACGTCGGCGGCGAGGGGCTGAAGGGCAAGGCTCTCTCGTCGCGCTTTCCCGGGGTCGACGAGGAGCTCGCGGCCCTCTTCTCCGGTGCCCCGGCCGAGGGGCGCCTGGCGACGGAGGCCGCCGGCGCCGAGCCCCGGGATCCGCACCTCTTCGGCGAGTACCGCCTGCTCGGCAAGCTGGGCCAGGGGGGGATGGGCGTCGTCTACCTGGCGCAGCAGACGAGCCTCGGGCGGCTCGTCGCCCTCAAGGTGCAGTCCACCGACTCCGGCGACGACGCGCTGGCGCGCGAGCGCTTCGCCCGCGAGGTGCGCGCCCTCTCCCGCTGCGACCACCCCAACGTGGTGAAGATCCTGGCGTCCGGCGAGACCGACGGGAAGCCCTACTACGTGATGGAGCTCATCGAGGGCGCCGACCTCGCGCAGCTCGCCGCCTCGCTGGGCTCCGCGCGCACCCTTTCGGCGGCCATCACGACGGCCGCCGACGGCGTCCGCAGCGCCAAGCGCGCGGTCTTCGCCGACGTGCCGCTCCTCGCCCGCAGCGTGCCGACCGCGGACGACTCCGAGACCCCGGCACGGCGCATCGAGGGGTTGACCGTGCTGTTCCGCGACGCCGCCCGCGCCGTCGGCGCCCTGCACCAGGTGGGCGTGCTCCACCGCGATCTCAAGCCGGCCAACCTGATGGTGACGGCGGTGGACCGGCGCGTGGTGGTGATGGATCTCGGCCTCGCCGCGCTCGCCGACGCCAGCCACGCGCTCACCCGCGACGCCGGAGCGCTGCTCGGGACCCTGCGCTACATGCCGCCCGAGCAGCTCCAGCGGCACCTGCTGGAGATCGATGGTCGCGCCGACGTCTACTCGCTGGGCGCGACCTTCTACGAGCTGTTCACGGCGCGCCCTTTCCTCGATGGCACCACGGAGGCGCAGCTCATCGCCCAGGTCCTCCACGAGGCGCCGCTCGCCCCGCGGCGGGCCAACCCGGCCATCCCGGCCGACCTCGCCACCATCCTCGAGAAGGCCGTGCAGAAGGACCGCGCCCAGCGCTACCCCGACGCGATCTCGCTGGAGGGCGACCTCACCGCGTTCCTCGAGGGCCGCCCCATCGCTGCGCGCCCGCCGACGCTGGGCTACCGGCTCGCGCTCGCCGGGCGGCGCCACCGGGGCACGATCGCCGCCATGGCCGCGGTGGCGATCGCCGCCTCCGCCGCCGCCTTCCCGGCGCTGCGCGCGCGGCTGCGCCCCCATGCCTGCGCCATGGGCGACCTCGCCGACTGCACGGCCCAGTGCGCCCGCGGGCACGCGGGGAGCTGCTACACGCTCGGCGCGATGCACGAGCAGGGCAGCGGCACCTCGCTGGATCTGGTCAAGGCCGCCGAGCGCTACCGCGAGGGCTGCGACGGCGGGAGCGCGCTGGCCTGCTACCGGCTCGGAGCCATGCTCGACACCGGCACGGCCGGGCCCAGGGATCCCGCCGCGGCTCGCGTCCGTTACGAGCGCGCCTGCGACGAGGGCGAGGCCCAGGGCTGCAACGGCCTGGCCATCCTGCTCGCGCAGGGGCGCGGGGGCCCCGTGGACGCGGCGCGCGCCGTCACGCTCTACGATCGTGCCTGCCAGGCCCACTACCCGAGCGCCTGCTCCAACCTCGGCCTCCAGTACGATCGCGGCGAGGGCGTGCCCCAGGACCTGCCGCGCGCGCGGGCACTCCACAGCCAGGCCTGCGACGAGGGCGCGACCTCGTCGTGCGGCACGCTGGCCATCGACTTCGTCTCGGGCCGGGGCGGCCCCAAGGACGAGGCGCGGGCGGCCGAGCTCTTCACGAGGGCGTGCAACGCCGGGCACGCGTTCGCCTGCGGGGGGCTCGCCGAGCTCAAGGAGCGGGGCGGCGGGACCGCCAAGGATCTCCCTGCCGCGGCCGATCTGTACCGGCGCGCGTGCGAGAGCGAGCCCAGCGCCTGCCACAACCTGGGGCGACTCTACGAGCAGGGCGACGGCGTCACCCGCGATCTGCTTCGCGCGGCTGGACTGTTCTCGCAGGCGTGCGAGGCCAGCGTCCCCGAGGCCTGCGCCGAGCTCGGCGCGCTGCTCGTGGAGGGGCGCGGCGTCCCCGTGGACGCGGAGCGCGGGGCCACGCTGTTGAAGAAGGCGTGCGCCGGCGGCGTGACCTCGGCATGCGCGCCGGGCGTCGACCTCGACGGAGGCACCGGCACAGCCTCGCACGCGAAGCCGGTCCCTGGCCCGATGCCCGCCGCCCGCGCGGCGCCGCCACCGGCGAGGTCCAAGGCCATGCCCAAGAGGGAGGCGATGGACTTCTAGACGATGGCGCGCACCACCCCGCCGTCCACGCGGAGCGCCGCCCCGTTCGTCGCCGAGGCCGCCGCGCTGGCGACGTACACGATCAGGTTCGCCACCTCCTCCGGGGTGGCGAAGCGCCGCAGCAGCGAGGTCGGCCGCGCGTGAGTGAAGAACTCCCGCTCCGCGGTGACCGCGTCGACGCCCTGGTGCCGCCCGAGCTCCGCCACGAACTGACCGACGCCCTCCGAGAGCGTCGGCCCCGGCAGCACCGCGTTGACCGTCACCCGGGTCCCGGCGGTCTGCTCGGCGAGGCCACGCGCCACCGCGAGCTGGGCCGTCTTGGTCATGCCGTAGTGGATCATCTCCGCCGGGATCTGCAGGGCCGACTCGCTCGACACGAAGACGATCCGCCCCGCGTTCGCGGCGAGCATCCTGGGGAAGTAGTGCCGGCACAGCCGCACGCCGCTCATCACGTTGGTCTCGAAGAAGCGCAGCCAGTCCTCGTCGGGGATCTGCTCGAACGGCTTCGGCTCGAAGATGCCCACGTTGTTGACGAGGACGTCCACCTCGGGGACTGCCCCCGTCACGGCGGCGGCGCCCGCCGCGGTCGAGAGATCGGCGGCGACGGTGTCCACCTGGGCGCCGGGCACCGCGACGAGGAGCCGGGCGCGAGCGGCGGCGACGCGCGCCTCGGTGCGGCCGTTGAGGATGACGCAAGCCCCCTCGCGGGCGAAGCCGAGCGCCGCCGCGAAGCCGATTCCTGCCGTCGATCCGGTGATGAGCGTGCGCTTTCCTGCGAGCCCGAGCTCCATGGCGAGGTCCTTTCAAGCGCACGAACGCGCGCCGGCGCGGAGGCTACCACGCGCCTCGCGCCGCGCCGCCGGCGGCCTCGGCGCGACGTCGAGCTGGTGGCTGAGGGGCTCCCGCGCCGCGCCTGACGGGCTATGCTGACCGGATGCGCCGCTGCCCCTGGCCCGGGGAGGATCCCCTCTACCTCGCCTACCACGATCAGGAATGGGGCGTCCCCGAGCACGACGACCACAAGCTCTTCGAGCTGCTCACCCTGGAGGGCGCGCAGGCGGGGTTGAGCTGGATCACCATCCTCCGCAAGCGGGAGTCGTATCGGCGCGCGTTCCACGGCTTCGACGCGGCCGCCATCGCCCGCTACGGCGACGCCGAGGTCGCCGCGCTGCTCGCCGACGCGGGCATCGTCCGCAACCGGCTCAAGGTCCTCTCCACCATCCAGAACGCGCGCGCCTTCCTCGCCCTCCAGGAGACCGGCGGGCTCGGCGCGCTGGTGTGGGGGATCGCGGGCGGGAAGCCGACGAAGAACAGCTTCCGCACCATGGATCAGGTCCCGGCCAAGACGCCCGTCTCCGACGCCATGAGCAAGGAGCTCGGCCGCCGCGGGTTCAAGTTCGTCGGATCCACGATCTGCTACGCGTTCATGCAGGCCACCGGGATGGTGAACGACCACCTGGTGGGGTGCTTCCGGCGGGGCGAGGTCGGCGCGCCGTGAGCCGCTCGGTCGCCGCGGCGCTCGCTACCGGCGCGCCTCGCGGAGCCGTGCCGCCTGCATCACCAGGTAGTCCCGCTCCGGGATGCTCGCCGTGCGGCCAGCGGCTCTTCCGTAGAGCGCGATCGCCGCTTCGCGATCGCCCGCGCGCTCCAGCAGGTGCGCGCGGACGGCGTCGAGGCGATGGGTAGCTGCCATGCGCGCATCGGCATCCAGCCCCTTCAGCAGCTCCAGACCTGCCGCCGGGCCGTGCACCATGGCCAGCGCGATCGCGCGGTTGAGCGTCACCATCGGGTTGTCGGACATCCGCTGCAACAGGTCGTAGAGCGCCAGGATCTGCGGCCAGTCCGTGTCCTCGGCGCGCGTCGCCTCGCCGTGGACGGCCGCGATCGCGGCCTGCAGTTGATACGCGCCGATCGAGCCCCTCGGCAGCGTCGCCGTGAGGAGCGCCACCCCCTCGGCGATCGCGCTCCGATCCCACCGGCTTCGGTCCTGCTCGGTGAGCGGGATCAGCTCGCCTGAAGGCCCGGTCCGCGC
>Ga0302267_10002509_pt1 | contig 22147 bp, 23 predicted proteins | sample III_Bog_E1_3_FD_194555 | JGI IMG/M metagenome (GOLD analysis project Ga0302267, IMG submission 194555) | Peat permafrost microbial communities from Stordalen Mire near Abisko, Sweden - III_Bog_E1_3 | ecosystem: Environmental > Terrestrial > Soil > Wetlands > Peat | place: Sweden: Abisko...
GTTGTCCAACTATGCGGGCCGCTACAAGGAATCGCTCGAGCGAGCGGGTCGGCAGGTCAGGAGCGAGCGCATTTATTTCTGGGGCGAGAAGACCAGCGCCTGGAAATGGATCAGGATTCTTTCCGTCGCCAAACGCACGGGTGCTTCCGCGGTACTCGTCCAGCACACACCCACGTGCTCAGGTCCCCTGCTTCCCTGGTTCCTTTCCGCCGCCGCGCGCGAGGGCCTTCGGACCGTCGTCGTGGCACACGAAACACCGTCCACCTACGCCCGCCACCTCGATAGACTCACCTTCGCCAAGCGAGCTTATCTCGCCTACGAGCGAGCCGTCGCCTCGAGAGCGGGAGCGTTCATCGTCCACACCCGGTTGCACCAGCTCGAGATGTTCGCGTTGGGAGCGCCGGTGGCCGAGGTCCTTCCCCATGCCATCCTGAGCATGCCCGCGCATGCGGTCCCACGCCGACCCGAAACCATCGCTTTGTACGGCCAGATCGGGCGCAAGAAGGGCCACGACCTGGTCTTGAAGGCCATCCAGGCAAGACCAGTGGGGACATTTCCCGTCTTGGAGATCTGGGGTTCTCCTGGAGTGGGGCAGGAGGCCTACGCCGATGAGCTCAAGGATTTGGTGCATCCGGAGTTTCGCGACCGCATTCTTTTCCGGGGATACATGCCCGACCGAAGCAAGGCCGAATCCTTTTCGCGCATGCGCCTGGCCCTGTTTCCCTATCGTTGGATCTCCCAGAGCGGAGCGCTCGCGGAAGCTGTCGCTCACCGCGTACCATACCTCGCCTCCGACATTCCGTTCTTCCGCGATTTCCAGGAGAGCCTGGGCTGCGGCGACCTGTTCCGGTCCGACGACGCCGAATCCCTCGCCCGTGAATTGGAACGGATCCTTTCCACACCGGACCGCTGGACTTCCGACGATTTCCGTCATCTCCACGCCGCGTTGGACATGGACGCCTGCACGGATCGCCTCCTGCGCCACCTGGAACCGGTTCGGACGGAACGCGGTTAGGTTTCCGGGCCATGTCCGAAGATCTGGTCTGGTCCACCGATCCCGCCTTCCAAGGCAAGCTTCCCCAAAAGGGGGCGATGGGATCGTCCCGCTCGCGATCCGGCGCGCTCGGTCCCGCGGGTCCCGTTCGCAAGCATCTGCCCAAGGGCCCGTGCGTCTCGTTGGAGACCTCGGGAAGAAACGGCAAGGGCGTGACGTTGGTCACCGGTCTGCCCCTCTCCGGGAAGGACCTGGAGGATCTGGGAAAGGTCCTGCGCCAAGCCTGCGGCAGCGGGGGAACCGTGAAGGAAGGCGTGGTGGAGATCCAGGGTGATCACCGGGACAAGGTCCAGGCTGCCCTTTCCCGGCAGGGGATGCAGGTGCGCAGGATTTGACCAACGGGATCGGGGTCGCCGGAGGTAGAATTCCAGGGTGATGCCCATCGTCTGGTCCGACCAGGTCCGCTTTCTGCTGGCGCTCGCGTTGTCCGCCCTTGTGGGACTGGAACGCGAGAGAACCAAGGCTTCGGGAAACCCCCACGCCGTGGGAGTGCGGACCCACGTCCTGACTTCCCTCTTCGGGTTCCTTTTGGCGGAGCTCCACAAATCCGGCTTGACGGCTCCGATCGCGGTCGGTCTGGGTTTGGTCGGAGCCGTCCAGATCGTCTCCTACTGGAAGCGCACCTCCGACGGGCCGAAGGGATGGACAAGCGAGCTTTCCGTCTTGATCTCCTTCGCCATCGGCGCCCTTTGCGTGGTCTCCGAGGTGTGGATTCCCGCCGCCGCCGCGGTCCTGGGAACCTTGGTCCTCACCGAAAAGGCCGAGATCGAGCGGAGCGTCGATCGGCTCGATCGGGCCGAATTCCTGGCCGTGATCAAGTTCCTGCTGGTGACGTGCATCGTGCTCCCCATGCTGCCGGACCGGGAGTTCACCGCTTGGCAGATCAATCCCGCCCGCACCTGGAAGATCGTGGTGATGGTGTCCTCCATCGGGTTCGTGGGCTATTTCCTGATCCGCAAGCTGGGTGGGCGGATGGGCCTCTGGGTCTCCGGACTCGTGGGGGGAATCGTCTCCAGCACCGCGGTTTCGGTGGCCATGGGCAGACTCGCCGCGCGCGAACCCGGAAAATCCGGTGCGGCCTTGCAAGCGGCGATTCTCGCCAGTTCCGTCATGTATCTCCGGATCCTGGTCCTGGTCTGGCTGGTGCATCCGGATTTCGGCATGGTGCTCGCGTGGAGGCTGGGAGCGTTGTGCGCGGTCGGGATCCTCCTCGCGGCGACGGTGCCCAGCGCGTCCTCCTCACAAGGGGAAGGGGGAACCAACATCCAGAACCCCTTCGAGATCCTGCCGGCCCTCGGCTTCGCGGCATTGTTCACCCTGTTTTCCGTCGCGACATCCATGGTGCGCACCTTCCTGGGTGGATCCGGGCTGGTGCTCCTTGCCTTGGCCGTGGGAGTGGTGGACATCGACCCCTTCATCCTTTCCGCGGTCCGGAATTCCAGCGTGGAGCGTATCCTGATCATCGCCATCCTGATGGCCATGCTGTCGAATACCGTGGCCAAGGGCTTCTACTTCGGGATGCAGGCCAGACCCGTCCGCCGACAAGCGTTCCTGCGTTACTTCGGCTGGGCCCTGCTGCATCTGCCCGTGGCGTTTCTGTGAAGCGATGAACCTTTCTCGACTGGAAATCGTGCTGGTGCGCCCCGAAACGCCGCGAAACGTGGGTTCCGTCGCGCGGGCCGGACGCAACTTCGGGGTCGAACGGATCTGCGTCGTGGGAAGCCCCGCAATTCTGGCGGATGGATCCGCCCGGGCGACCGCACATGGAGCGGAGGACATCCTGGACCGCATCCGGTTCTGCGCCGACCTGGAAGCAGCCCTTTCCCCGCACGTCTTCGCGGTGGGAACGGCCAACCGCGTGCGCAAAGGAAAGCTTCCACCGCTGGAGCTGCCCCACACGGTGGTGCCGGAATTGGCCGATGCCTCGAGGGGCGGTACCTGCGCCTTGGTGTTCGGTCCGGAATCGCGCGGCCTCACGGACCTGGAACTGGGCCGCTGCACCCGGCTTCTTCGGTTTCCCACGGAGGTCGACCAGCCATCCCTCAACCTTTCGCAGGCGGTGCTCTTGGCCTTGCAGGAATGCTGGCGTTCGGCCAAGGGCTGGAGCCAGGCGAGTCCTCCCGGGATCGCGGTGGCGGATGTCCTTTCCGCGGATTTTCGGGATTCCCCTCCCACCTTCGCGGAGTTCGACCTTCTCCTGGGCAAGCTGGAGAACCTGATGGACCGCACGGGATTCCGCCCCTACGCCGGGGATCCGGAAAGTTTCCGGCTGGCCGCTCGCCGCTCCCTTTCCCGCGGTCGCTTCGAGAGGCGAGACCTGCGCACCCTTCTCACCATCGCCAAGAGCTTGGAACGCTTGCCCCACCTGCCGCCCCAAGGTTGAGGTTCCGTCGATTTCGATCATTTACTCAGAATTGGGAATGACCAGGAGGTGCACGCTTGAACAAAGGCAGGATGGAAGCGTTCAGCGACGGCGTGATCGCGATCCTCATCACCATCATGGTGCTGGAGTTCCGGATACCGGACAGGCCCACGGCGGCGGCCCTGTGCCTGATGGCGCCTCAGTTCCTGGGCTACTTGCTGAGCTTCGTGTTCATCGGGATCTATTGGAACAACCACCACCACATGCTCCAAGCGGTGAGCCAGGTCACCGGCGGGATCCTGTGGGCCAACCAGCACCTCCTTTTCTGGCTCTCCCTGGTCCCGTTCGTCACCGCTTGGATGGGACACACCGGCTGGGCGCCCTTTCCGGTGGCCTGCTACGGGATCGTGCTGCTGGGAGCCGGGTCGGCCTATGCGATCCTCTCCTTCATGCTCATCCGCCACCACGGGAGGGATTCCGTCCTGGCCAAGGCGGTGGGTCGTTCCGGCAAGGAGATCTTCTCGGTGGTGGCCTACTCCGCCGCCATCGCCCTGGCCTTCGTGGACACCAGGCTGTCCGGCGCCCTGTACGTGGCGGTCGCCGTCCTGTGGCTGGTTCCGGACAGGCGCATCGAGCGGGCCCTCTCGGCACAGCCGGTCCAAGCGGGTCGAGATTAGACTTGTCCGATCGACCGGAGCTCGTTCGGGGAATTAACTTGGGGTGTTCCGGTAGCGGCGAGAATGGCGGAATTGGCAGACGCACCAGACTTAGGATCTGGCACCGCAAGGTGTGGGGGTTCGACTCCCCCTTCTCGCACCTAGACTTCGTCCAATTGACCCTCAAGGAGCAACAAGAGTGAACATCGTCGTGGCCGAAAGAAGCGTCACCGAGCGCGAATTGGACCTGGAGATCCCCGGATCCGATCTCTCCACCCTGGTGGAAGACAAGATCGAAACCTACCGCAAGAAGATCAACCTCCAAGGCTTCCGACCGGGCAAGCTGCCCAAGGACGTCGTGCGCAAGCGATTCGGCGCCAGCATCCGCGCCGAGGCCATCGAGGAACTCGTGGACGCGTCGGTGCGCAAGGCGCTCAGCGAGCGCAAGCTCCTGCCCGCCGGTCCGGGAAGCGTTTCCGATCTGCAGGCCCCCGAAGGCGGGGACGTCAAGATCAAATTCCTCTTCGAAGTGGATCCCGTATTGGAGCTCAAGGACTACAAGGGGTTGGGGGTCAAGGTTCCCGCGGTCTCCGTGACCCGGGCCGACGTCGACCAGCGGGTCGAGCAGATCAGGCTCCAGACCGCCCGCATCCAGAAGCCGGAGCGCCCTTCGCGGACGGGCGACCTGGTCACGGCGCGCTACCTCAAGGTCCTGGTGGACGGAGTGGAGAAGCCCGCATCCTCCCCGGTGTTCCAGGCCGAGCTGGGCAAGGGGATTCCCGCCGTCGACAAGGCCTTGACGGGGGTCGATGTCGGACAAAATCTGTCCATCGATTTCGAGTTTCCCCCGGACCACCCCGAGGCCGAACAGGCGGGAAAGAAGGCCCGTTACGAAGTCGTGGTGGAAGGCGTCTACGAACGCATCCTCCCCGAGCCCACGGACGAATGGGCGAGCCTTCTCGGCCCGTTCAAGACCTTCGCGGAGTTCCAGGAGCGCGTCCGCTCGGACCTCGTCGAGGGCGCGGATCGGGAAGCCCGGCAGAAGGCCCGCGACGAGGCCGTCGACATCGTGCTGACCCGCAATCCCTTCGCGGTGCCCCGCGCCAGGGTGGAGGCCTTCGTGGAATGGCAGCGCGACCGCCTTGTCCGCCAGGGAGCCCAGGTTCCCCCGTTGCCGGAGCTTCTGCGTTCGCTGGGCACCGAGGCGGAACGCCAGATCCGACGCCAGCGGGCGGTGGAGTGGATTGCCGAGAAGGAAGCCGTCAAGGCGACCACGGAAGAGGTGGATGCGCGCATCCGGGAGATGGCCGACCAGGCGGGGATTTCCCCGGAGGATGCCCGCGAGGAGTTGCGCAAGTCCGGCCGCCTGATGGAGATCCGCGAAGGGATCCGCTTCGAAAAGACACTGGACCTGCTGTTGGAGGCGTGAGGCCGGTCCTTCTCCAACGGGAGCCGGATCGGATGGTATGTTGGTCAGACAAGGGGCCGCGAAGGCCCGACACCGCATCGGGAGCGTTCCACATGTATCTGCCTACGATCATCGAGACCACGGGCCGCGGAGAGCGGGTCTACGACATCTATTCGCGCCTTCTGAAGGAGCGGATCGTTTTCATCGGGACCGAGATCAACGACGCGGTGGCCAATGCCGTGATCGCCCAGATGATCTTCCTGGAATACGAGGACCCCGAGAAGGACATCGTATTCTACTTGAATTCACCCGGTGGCCTTGTTTCCGCGGGACTCGCCATCTACGACACCATGCAGCACGTCAAGTGCGACGTCTCCACGATCTGCGTGGGGTCCGCGGCCAGCATGGCGGCGATCCTCCTGGCCGCCGGCGCGAAGGGCAAGCGCTTCATCCTGCCCCACAGCCGGGTCATGATCCACCAGCCCATGGGCGGTGCCACCGGTCAGGCCACGGACATCTCCATCACCGCCAAGGAAATCATCAAGATCAAGGGACAGCTGAACGAGATCCTGTCCCACCATACCGGTCGGGACAAGTCCGTGGTGGAGAAGGACACCGACCGCAACAACTACATGAACGCGACGGAAGCCATCGAGTACGGGCTTGTGGACAGCATCCTGCGCCGGGACGACGGGAAGGTCGCCGGGAAATGACCGTGAAGGACCGGCGGGGTCCCACCCTCGGCCGGGTGAAGTGCTCCTTCTGCGGGAAGCCTTCGGAGGAGGTGGGCCGGATGGTCACCGGGCCGGGGGTCAACATCTGCGACGAATGCATCGCGATGTGCAACGAGATCCTGCACGAGGACAAGTCCAAGCTTCCAGCCTCCGCGGCACAGGACAAGGCGAAGCTTCCCACCCCCTCGCAGATCAAGGCCCACCTCGACGAATACGTCATCGGGCAGGAGCACGCGAAGAAATCCCTCGCCGTTGCCGTCTACAACCACTACAAGCGCATCGGGAAGGTGGGAGCTCTCCCCCACGACGTGCAGGTGGACAAGAGCAACATCCTGCTTCTGGGTCCTACGGGATCGGGCAAGACGCTCCTCGCCCAGACGATCGCCAGACACCTCAATGTTCCGTTCACCATCGCCGACGCCACCATCCTCACCGAGGCGGGCTATGTGGGCGAAGACGTGGAGAACATCCTCGTGCGCCTGTTGCAAGCGGCCGACTACGACGTGGAGGCGGCCCAGCGAGGCATCGTCTATCTGGACGAGATCGACAAGATCTCGCGCAAGGGGGCCAACGCCTCCATCACCCGCGACGTGTCCGGCGAGGGCGTCCAGCAGGCCCTGCTCAAGATCCTTGAGGGGACCATCGCGGCCATTCCGCCCAAGGGGGGGCGCAAACACCCCGAGCAGAACCTCATCCACATGGACACGCGAAACATCCTGTTCGTGTGCGGCGGAGCCTTCGAAGGCCTGGAAAAGACCATCTCCTCGCGGGTCAACACCACCCAGCTCGGGTTGTCGGCGGACCCCCTCTCGAAGCGGTCGAGGGAAACTTCGGACCTTCTGCGCCAGTGCGAGCCGGAGGACCTCGTGACCTACGGGATCATTCCCGAGTTGGTGGGTCGGTTGCCGGTGCTCGTGGCCCTGCAGGAATTGGACGACGAGGCCATGCTGCGCATCCTCACCGAGCCGAAGAACGCCTTGGTGCGACAATACCAGCATCTGTTCGCCCTGGATGGATTGCAATTGGAGTTCGAGGACGCGGCCTTGCGCGAGACGGTGCGGATCGCACGCACCCGGAAGACCGGCGCGCGGGGGCTTCGCGCCGTCCTGGAAAACGCCTTGACCGACACCATGTTCGACGCTCCCAACTGGAAGGACGTGGAGAGGGTGGTCGTGACCCGCGAAACCATCCTGCGCCAAGCTCCTCCCCTGCTGATCCAATCCCAGCGCGTCCGCCGGTCCACGGCGGCGTGAACCCCGAGGCATGATTCCCCGGCTGGCCGATATCCTGGGGGACTTGCACCCCTTTCACGCGGTCGCCCGCTCGGAGATCGCTGACTTGGTGGCATCCCGGGCCTTGCTTCGCGGCACCCGCGTCAGCAGGGAACCTCCGGCTCCTTCCGGCCCGTTCCTTTCCGCTGTTGCGGATCCGGTGGAGGAATCGGACCTCGGACCGGTGTTGCACATCCTGTTGCAAGGTCCAGCGGGGTCCGGAAAGCGCAATCTGGCCGACGCCTTGCGCCAAGCCCTGATCGGCAGGAGCGAAGTCCGGATCTGCGAAGGTGACGAGGATATGTCCACCGGCAAGGGGATCGTCGTCTGGATCAGCCGCGACGGGAAGATTCCGCGGTCGATGCCCCAGCGCACGACCCGGATCCGGGTCCGCAGCCTGTCGTCTTCGGAGAAATCCCGTCTGCTCTCGCAGGAAACGGATCGGGTGGCCCGTTCCTACGGTCTCGACCCCGCGGAATTCCATTCCCCGGATATCCAGCAGTCGCTGTTGCGCGGAGGCTTTTCCGAAGCCGGCGTGCTCGGTGCCACGCAGCGACTCCAGAGACTTTGCCGACGTCGTTCCCGGGAGATCGCCGAAGGCGAGAAAGTGCGCGTCGGGCTCGAATGGGTGACGTCGGTACTGGGACCCGAGGCTCGACCCATGGATCCGCCCCCGCTCCGCTTGGCTCCCGGATGCGTCCATTCACCGGTGGTATCTCCCCTGGGAGGGGCCATCGCCAGGATCGAGGCCTTCGCGAGTCCGGGAAAAGGGCGGCTCACGCTCACCGGTGCGGGCCCCCAGGCCGAAATCGCCGCCCAAGTGTCGCGCAGCCGTTGTCTTGCCTTGGCCCAGCAACTGCGCTACCAGGTGGACCCTCTGCGCGAACTGGATTGGCACATCCACGTTTCCGGTCCCGAGGGTCCCAAGGACGGTGTGTCCATCGGTTGGCCCGTCCTGGTGGCGATGGCTTCCCACCTGTCGGGTGTGGCCGTGGACGCCCGTTTCGCCTTCACGGGGGAGATGGGCTTGTCCGGCGAGGTGCACCCGGTGGGCCACATCGAAGAAAAATTCCTGGCCTGCGAGCGGGAGGGGTTGCTGCGCCTTTGGATCCCGTCCGGAAACCTCTCGGATCTTTCGCTTCTCGAGCCCGAGGCTCTGGGATCCTGCGAACCCACCGCGGTTTCCCAGGATCTTCTGGCATTGCGGACTTTGGGCTTGGTTTCCTCGAGGACCTGAATGGAGACTCTCTCCCAACGCCTGCAACTCGTCGAGGAACGCATTTCCAAGGCATGCGCGCTCGCCGGAAGAAACCGTTCCGACGTGGTTCTGGTGGCGGTTTCCAAGCGGCACTCCGCTTCGGAAGTCGAGGAAGCCGTAGCCCTGGGTGTTTCCGAGTTCGGAGAGAACTACGTGCAGGAGGCCCTGGAGAAGTTTCCGATACCTTCGGCCAATCTCCATTTCATCGGAAACCTGCAGAAGAACAAGGTGCGCAAGATCCTGCCGATCTCCGTTCTCGTGCACGGCGTTTCGAGCCTTTCCGCCCTCCAAGCCGTGGAGCGGGTGGCCGCAGAGGAGAACCTGGTCCCCGAATTCCTGCTTCAGTTGCACCTGACGGAAGAACCGACCAAGCACGGATTCGCCCCCGAGGAGCTTCCGGAAGCCCTTTCGATCTCGGACGGGTTCGGCCGCGCCCGGTTGCGCGGGTTCATGGCCATGGCGCCGCTGGACGGTGGTCGCCAGGCGGCACGCCCGGTGTTCGCCCGCGCCAGGGCCCTTTTGGTCGCATACCGCGAGGGCAGGCCGGGGATGGAGATCTTGTCGATGGGCATGTCCCAGGACCTGGAGGAAGCCATCGGCGAGGGTGCGACGCATGTCCGCGTGGGAACGGCCATCTTCGGGGAGAGGTCTTCGCCGTGAGCGGGGGCTCGGGATTCCTGGCGGAGCTCGCGACCGCGATCGGGTCGGCCGGGGTCTTCGCCCTCCTGGCTAGACAAATATTGTCATTTCGGCGCTGGAGCTCGGAAACCACGCTCTTCCGCGCCTTGGAAACCCTGACCGAGCCGTGGCTGTCCCAGGTGCGCCGACACCTTCCGCGCGGTTGGGGAATAGATTTTTCCCCTTGGGTGGCCGTTGCAATGGGGGCCGCTCTCACTTTCGTCCTTCGTCTTCTCCTTTCGCGAGGTTCCTCTTGAACATCACTCCGCTGGACATTCGCAAGCAGGAATTCCGCACCAAGTTCCGGGGTTGCGATCCCGACGAGGTGCAGAGCTTCCTCGACCAGGTCGCCGGCGCGCTGGAGGAAGCCAACGCCGCCGTCGCGGCGCTCGAGGAACGCAACCAGGAGGCGGAGAGCCGCCTGGGACACTACCGACTGATCGAACAGAACCTGCAGGATGCCGCCGTCACGGTGCAGAAATCCCTGGACGAGACCAAGAGGCTCGCGGAGAAGGAAGCCGAGTTGATCGTCCGCGAGGCCCACACGCGTGCGGAGAAGGAAGGCGAAGTCCTCAAGGAGCGCGTCACGCGCCTCCAGCAGGACATCGCTACCCTGGAGATGCAGCGCGCCAATTTCCTTGTGCGCCTCAAGGCCGTGGTTCGATCGCAATCGGACCTGATCGAAGCCATGGAATTGGAAGCCCACTTGGGTCGGCAACTTCCGGAGAAGGAAATCTGATCGGTCCGCGGCTCGTTTCCTCGGCTGAATTCCTCGCCGAAACGGTCCAATCGCCTTGGGATTTCTCCGATTTGGAGCGACTCCACGTCGCCATCGGCGAAAAGTGCTCGCGCCAGGAGGCGCTGGGCGGAATCCAATGCCGCAAAGGGTGCCACCATTGCTGCCGTCGCATCGAATCCCTCTTTCCGGTGGAATTCGCCCTGCTCAGCGGCGACGGCGAATCCCCGCCCGGGCCGTTGGAGTCCCTCTTGCATCCCGGCGAAGCCCTCTGCGGGCATCTCGCGCCGGACGGATCGTGCCGGGTCTACGATCGGCGACCCCTGATCTGCCGGACCCATGGGTTTCTGCATCTTTCGGAAGCTGGCCTGGACCGCTGCCCTTGGAATTTCGAGGATCTGGACGAAGTCGACGAAGATCTTCCCTTCCATCTCGAAGACCTGCACGAAACCCTCTCGAGGGTGAATCTCCATTTCCTTCGGCGCTCGTACCCGGCCCGATGGATGGAACTCGCCAAGGTGCGCGTCCTGTTCCAGTGAAGCGATACCGGCCTTCCCGTGGCGTCGCTTTCTTCGATTCCTCCGCCATCGGGCTGACATCCAGGCGAGTCGGAAGCATCATTCCGTCATGAGTTTCGTGCTCGAGTACCTGACGGTTGGCGGAGTCCGCCCCGACGTGGAGGGTTTCGACGCCTGGGCGAGGGAAACTCCGCTGTTCCAGGAGCCGGTCGAACAGGAAGACCACAAGGTCTGGTGGTATCGGAACCCGTGGACCAACGTCTACTTCTCCGTTTCCTACCGCTACGCGGACCCCCTCCAGGACCAATTGTGGGCGCCCTCGGGGCTGGAAGCCATGGTCAACCATTTGCGGCCCGACTATTTCGCTCTCGAGGCCGCTCCGTACCTGGCTGCGATCGCCCGCGAATTCGGGATGCTCGCTCGAGACGCGGACACTGGACAGCTTCTTTCCATGGATCCCGAGCCGGATCAGATCGAGCGTCTTTGGGAGGTGGGCAACAGGATTGTCCACGAGGAGGCGATCGAGCAGGGTAAACGCATCCACCATCTGCCTTCGGAGGCCAACCACCGCTGGTGGGAATATTCGAGACGTCGATCCGCATTGCAGGAAACCCTGCGCAAGGAGGACCCTCGCATCGAGGTGCCGGAGATCCATTTCCTCCACAGTCGTCCGTTGGACAGGATCCTGACGGCCTTCGCCTGGAAAGACGGCAGCGGCACCGTGTTTCCAGCCTCGGATCTGGTGATCATCGACCGCACGGAGAAGCACTTGTTCGGCCTCAGGAAGGAGCGCAAGCTGACCTACGTCAGCTACGACGCCTTGGTCCGCCAGGTGGTCGCCGCGCTGCGGAGCGTGGAAGTCGAAGGCGCCACGTTCCGGTTGCTGTCCTCGGACAACGCCTGGCGAGCCGTGGAACGTCTGTCCTCGATCCCCCAGAACGAGGATCTCGACTCGTTCCAGAACATCCATTCCACCCGCGTGGTGGACGATGCTTGAATCCTTCGCCGACGATCTTCTCGGATTCCTTTCCGCCGCTCCCTCGCCCTGGCACGCATCGGAGGTCCTCGAGAACCGGCTGCGGAGCGCCGGGTTCCGGTCCTTGGAACCGGACAAGCCCTTTCCCGGCGTTCACGGTGGAAAGTTCCTTCTTCGCCGCGGAGGCGCCTTGGTGGGCTGGGTCGTGCCCATGCTTGCACCGACTCGGCTGGTGCTGGGGCTGGCCCACACCGACAGTCCTTGCCTGCGGCTTCGTCCCGAGCCGGAGTCCATTTCCCACGGATGCAGAAAACTGTCGGTGGAGGCCTACGGCGGCCTCTTGAACCACGCCTGGCTGGATCGCGAACTGGAAGTTGCCGGCCGGGTCTGCATCCAGGAATCCGACGGGTTTCGCGAGGTCCTGGTCCGCCCACGGGGTCTGCGCCCCATCGTTCCATCGTTGGCCATCCACCTGGATCGCACCGTGAACGAGCGGGGATTGGTCCTCGACCGCGAGCGCCATCTTCCCGCCCTGGCCGGGCTGCAGGACGGTCGATCGTTCCTGTCCCTGCTGGCGGAATCGGCTGGGACGGATCCGGATCGGATCCTGTCGTGGGACCTCTGCCTGGGCGATGCCGTATTGCCGGCCCTCGTCGGTTCGGGCGACCTGGTGGCTTCTCCCAGGCTCGACAATCTGGCTTCCTGCCACGCACTGCTCGCCGGCCTGGAGGTTCTCGAACCCCGTCCCGACACTCTCGTGGCCGTGGCGTTCCTGGATGCCGAGGAGGTGGGATCGACGTCTTCGGTGGGGGCGGACTCCGCTTTTCTCCCGCAGATCCTGGAGCGGATCGGCCTGTCGCTTGGTTTGGACCGAGCAGCCTTCCTCGCATGGGTCTCCGGTGGATTCGCCCTTTCCGCCGACATGGCCCATGCGATCCATCCCAACCATCCCGAACGCCATCCTCCGGGCCATTCTCCGCTCCTGGGTCAGGGGCCGGTCCTCAAGTGGAATGCCGGCCTTCGCTACGGGACCACCGCGGCAGGAGGTGCCCGCTTGCGGCGATTGGCCCTGGAGGAAGGGATCCCGTTGCAGGGGTTCGCGATGCGGGCCGATCTTGGCTGCGGTTCCACGGTCGGGCCGTTGGTGGCCAGTCAACTGGCGTTGGAGACCGTCGATTGCGGCGCACCGCTGCTCGCCATGCACAGCGCGCGGGAGACCATGGCGCTATCCGACCAATTTCTTTGCACCCGGTTGTACCAATCGTTCCTTCGGGGAGCGTAGCGGACGATTCCGAGGATAGATTGATGCGGATGCAAAAGACCTTCGCCTTCGCCCTCGTTTTGTCCGCCCTGGTAAATGCCGGGGCCTACAAGGCGGTTTTGGGATTCGCGCCGCCTTTGGATGTCGGGGGAGACCTTTCTTCGGATCTCCTGAGTCCATTCCAGACGGCCATGGCGGAAATCCTTTCCTGGGAGGCCTCGCTGGTCCCCGTTGTGCGTGTGGTGGATCCGGGTCCTCTCGCGTCCTCCTTGGAGGCCAAGGGTTGGAGCACGCGGACCGACCTCACCGGTACGGAAGTCGAGGATGCCCGCATGGCCGGCCAGCAGCAGGACGCCGACGCCGTCATCGCCATGCAGGTCCTGCATTCCGGGAACGAAGTGAATTGGAAGATCGCCATGGCCTACAAGCGCGGAACGGACGATCGGTCGCTGCGGTTCCAGGGCGTGTCCGGCGAAGACCAATTCATGGTCCAGATCCGTCAGGAGGCCATCTCCTTCCTCGACTCCCTCGGGGTCGATGTTCCGGCCGCCGCGCGCCAGATGGCCACTGACAGGGGCAGGGTTCCGTGGGAGGCGCTTCTGGAATACGCCCGGGGAATTCGCGACCAGCAAGCGGGCCAGATCGACGACGCCCTGCGCCACCTTCGCGAGGCGAACCGGCGCGCTCCCTTGCTGACCTCCTTGCAGTACCGGCTGAAGAAGCTCGAGAGGGACAATCCGGGGAGGTAGGGCCAGCTACTTGGCGATCCGGAGCCGGTAGAGGGAACGCATCAGTGCCAGTCGGGCGCGTTCGTAGTTGATTTCCCGATGTCCTTTGGTCAGTCGCTCCTCGGCCCTCTCCTTGGCCTTCCTCGCGCGCTCGCGATCGATCTGGTCCGGAAACTCGGCGGTATCCGCGATCACGGTCAATTCACCCTTGGTCACGCGGGCCACTCCACCGGAAATGAACAGGCTTTTTTCCGTGCCGTCCGCCAACGTGATGCGAGCGACATGGGGAACCATCGCGAAAATGGCATCCGCATGCCTGGAAAGGATTCCGACCAGGCCGTCGGTGATCCCCAGCACGACCTGCACGGCTTCCCCTTTCCAGGCGATCTTTTCCGGGTCGACGATGGTGGTGGGCAGGCTCACTTGGACTTCAGCTCCTTGTCCTTTTCCACGGCCTCTTCGATGGTGCCCACGAAGAGGAACGCCTGTTCGGTCAGGTCGTCGTGCTTGCCCTCGAGGATCTCCTTGAAGGAGCGCACCGTGTCGGCGAGCTTCACGTACTTGCCCTGCATTCCGGTGAACTGCTCGGCGACATGGAACGGCTGGGAAAGGAATCGCTGGACCTTCCTGGCCCGGTATACGGTCAGGCGGTCTTCTTCCGCGAGTTCGTCCATCCCGAGGATGGCGATGATGTCCTGGAGCTCCTTGTAGCGCTGCAGCAGGCGCTGGACCCCTCGGGCCACCGCGTAGTGCTCTTCGCCCACCACATCCGCGCTCAGCAGGCGGGAGCGGGAGTCCAGGGGGTCCACCGCGGGATAGATGCCCAATTCCGAAATCTGGCGCGACAGGTTCGTGGTCGCGTCCAGGTGCGAGAAGGCCGTGGCCGGAGCGGGATCGGTGTAGTCGTCGGCGGGCACGTAGATGGCCTGGATGGAGGTCACCGAGCCGTTCTTGGTGGAGGTGATCCGTTCCTGGAGCGCGCCCATCTCGGTTCCCAGGGTGGGCTGGTATCCCACCGCGGACGGAATGCGTCCAAGCAGCGCGGAGACTTCCGAACCCGCCTGGGTGAAACGGAAGATGTTGTCGATGAAGAGCAGCACGTCCTGGTTCTGCACGTCGCGGAAGTATTCGGCCACCGTCAGGGCCGTGAGGGCCACTCGCGCGCGCGCGCCCGGGGGCTCGTTCATCTGGCCGTAGACGAGCGCGGTCTTTCCCAGCACCCCGGCTTCTTCCATCTCCCCGTAGAGGGCGGTTCCCTCGCGGGTGCGCTCGCCGACACCTGCGAACACCGAGTAGCCGCCGTGGTACTTGGCGATGTTGTTGATGAGTTCCTGGATCAGCACGGTCTTGCCCACGCCCGCGCCCCCGAACAGACCGACCTTCCCGCCCTTGGCGTAGGGCGCCAGGAGGTCCACCACCTTGATGCCGGTCTCCAGGACCTCGGCCTGGGTGCTCAGGCGATCGAATTCGGGAGGTTCGCGATGGATGGGCATGGAGGTTTCGGCGCCGATGGGTCCCTTCTGGTCGATGGGCTCGCCGATCACGTTGATCACCCGGCCCAGGGTCTTCTCCCCGACCGGGGCCTGGATGAACCTTCCGGTGTCGCGAACTTCCAGTCCCCGCGAGAGTCCGTCGGAGGAATCCATGGCGATGGTGCGCACGACGTTGTCGCCCAGGTGCTGCGCCACTTCCAGGACCAGGTTGTCCGGCTTGTCGGAGATCGAGGTGTTCGTGGTCACGAGTGCCTGGAGGATGGGCGGCAGGTTCCCGTCCTCGAAGGACACGTCCACGACGGGACCCAGAACCTGGATGATCTTGCCCTTGGCGGTTGTGGTGCTCATGGGATGTCGATTCCTATCGGATGGATTCGGCGCCGGCGATGATCTCGACCAGCTCGGTGGTGATCTGGGCCTGGCGTGCCCGGTTCTTCTGGAGGGTGTACTTGTCGATCATTTCCTGACCGTTCCGCGTGGCGCTGTCCATGGCGGTCATGCGCGCGCCCTGCTCGCCCGCCGCGTTCTCGAGAAGCGCGTTGAGCACCAGGAAGCGGATGGACTGGGGGATCAGCTTGGAGAGGAGCTCGGCCGGAGGCGGCTCGAACAGCACGGGAGCGGCGGACGCGTGCTCGGCGGAGGTGACGGCCGAGGGGAACAACTGGAGGGCCTGCGGGGTCTGGGTGAGCGCCGACTGGAAACTGTTGTTGACCAGCCAAAGTTCGTCCGTTTTCCCGTCGAGGAAATCCTGGATGAGACGTTCGGCGATGGGTCGGGCCGTGGAAAGCGAAGGTCTCGCGACCGCCTCCTGGAACCATTGTCCGAGGGAAGATGCGGGGAGTTTTCCTTTGAGGGCGTCCCAGCCGCGTCGGCCCGCGAAGTGGATCGTGCAGGGCGTTCCCTTGGAAAGGCGCGCGTGCAGTTCGGCGAAGCCGGGCCGACCCTCGGTGGCGGCGTCCATGGGGCGCAGTCCCAGGATGCGCTCGAAGGCTCGGATCAAGCCGTTGTTGAAGGCGCCGCATAGACCCTTGTCGGAGGTGAACAACACGATGGAGACGTGCTTGACGGGTCGGGCACCCAACCACGGGGAGACGTCGTCCGGGAGATCTTCCATCGCCACCCGGGCCTGCAGGTAGGCCAAGAGCGTGGTGAGCTCGGAGCGGTAGGGACGCGTGCGCTCGATGGCCCCCTGGGCACGCCGAAGCTTGGAGGCCGCGACCATCTTCATGGCCGCGGTGATCTTCTTCGTGTTCTGGAGGTTCTTGAGCTTGTTCGTCAGCTCCTTGATGGTCGGCACCGGAGCGTTCTCCCTACGCCTGGAAGGCCGCGTTGAAGTCCTTCAGGGCGGCCTCGATGCGGGAACGGAGACCGTCGTCCAGGGCCTTCTTGGCTTCGATGTCGGAGACGAGGGATGCGTGCTTGGCCCCGACGAACTCGAGGAATTCCCTTTCCCATCGGCTGATCTGGGACACGGGCACCGCGTCGATGAAGCCGTTGGTTCCGGCGTAGATGACCACCACCTGGGTTCCCACGGACTGGGGCTGGAACTGCGGCTGCTTGAGAAGCTCCGTGATGCGCTGGCCGCGGGCCAGTTGCTTCTGGGTGGCCGGATCCAGGTCGGAGGCGAACTGGCTGAAGGCGGCCAACTCCCGGAACTGGGCCAAGGTGAGGCGCAGGGTTCCGGCCACCTGCTTCATGGCCTTGATCTGGGCGTCTCCACCCACCCGCGACACGGAAATTCCCGCGTTCATGGCCGGTCGCAGGCCCGCGTTGAACATTCCCGATTCCAGGAAGATCTGGCCGTCCGTGATGGAGATCACATTGGTCGGGATGTAGGCCGAAACGTCGCCCGCCTGGGTTTCGATGATGGGCAACGCGGTGAGCGAGCCCGCACCGTTCTTGTCGGAGAGCTTGCATGCGCGTTCCAGCAGGCGGGAGTGCACGTAGAAGATGTCGCCGGGGAAGGCTTCGCGCCCCGGGGGCCTGCGCAGGAGCAGGGACATCTGCCGGTACGCCTGGGCCTGCTTGGTGAGGTCGTCGAAGATGATCAGGGCGTGGCCGCCGTTGTCGCGGAAGAATTCCGCCATGGCGCAACCCACGTAGGGAGCCAGGTACTGGAGAGGAGCGGGAGCCGCGGCTCCGGCCACGATCACGGTGGTGTACTCCATCGCGCCGTGGGCGCGCAGCTTTTCCACCACCTGGGCGACGGTGCTCTGCTTCTGGCCCACGGCCACGTAGAAGCACTTGACGTCCTTGCCCTTCTGGTTGATGATCGTGTCCAGCGCGATGGCGGTCTTGCCCGTGCCCCGATCGCCGATGATCAGTTCGCGCTGTCCTCGACCGATGGGCGTCATGGAATCGATGACCTTGATGCCGGTCTGGAGCGGTTCGTGCACGTTCTTGCGCGCCATGATGCCCGGTGCCTTCACCTCGATGCGCTGGCGCGCCTCGGCCACGATGGCGGGACCCCCGTCGATGGGGTTGCCCAAGGCGTCGACCACGCGTCCGAGGAGCGAGTTCCCGGCCGGAACGGAGGCCTGGATCTTGGTCCGGCGAGCCACGTCCCCCTCGCCGACGGAGTTGATCTCGCCCAGAAGGACGACGCCGACGTTGTCCTCTTCCAGGTTCAGGACCAGGGCGAACACGTCGTCCTTGCCCTCGAACTGGACCAGCTCGCCGGCTTCGACGGTGGGAAGACCCTGCAGGCGGGCGATGCCGTCGCCCACCTTCAGGACGATTCCCGTCTCGTAGCTTTCCGCGGAGGGCGAGAAGCCCTCCAGCTGCTTGCGGAGGAGGGATGCGATCTCGTCGGGACGGACTGTGTCGATCATGGGTTCCTAGGTCGGCGTCTAGGCCGAAAGAAGGGCCCGTCGGGCCTGGTTCAGCTGGTTGTTTGCGGTGGCATCCAGGACGGTGGATCCCAGATGGACCTTGAATCCGCCGAGGACGGAGGAATCCGTCTCCTGCGAGAGACTGACCTTTGAGCTCGCGGTGGAGAGCGTCCGCTCCAGGCTCTGCACCTGGGCGGAAGACAAGGGCAGGCGCGAACGGACGACGCCGTGCGCCAATCCCGACCGGGATTCGCGAAGCTCCAGCAGGCAGCTCGCGATGGAACTGATCTCGCCCAGCCGTCTCCGGGAGGAGAGCAGGGATACGAGTCGCCCGAGGACGGAATCCACGGAAGGCGATCCCAGGGCCGTCCGGAGGGCTTGCGCCCGCTTCTCCGCGGGAACGGTGGGATCGCCGAGCAAACTTGTGACATTTTCCGGCAATTCGGCGAGTCCGCGCAGGACCGGGAGCGAACGCTCCAGCTCCCCGGACGCGGAGAGCACGTCCAGGAGGGCCTTCGCGTATCGTGGTGCCGCCTTCGACATCAGTTCTTCGCGACCTCCGACATCAGCCGTTCGGCGAATTCCGCGGACTCCGCACCTTCGAGCTTGTGGCGCAGGATGCGCTCGGCCACTTCCACGGAGAGCTCCGCGGCGTCGCGGCGCAATCGGGCGGCGGCCTGCTGGGCGGCGGCGTCGATTTCCGTCTTCGCGAGGCCCACGATCCTTTCCGCCGAGGCCTTCGCCTCCGATTCGGCCTGGGCCCTGAACTTGGAGGCGAAATCCCGCTGTTCGGAGAGGATCCGGGTGGCTTCGACCCTGGCCTCCGTGAGGATCCGCTGCTGCTCGGTCTCGGACGACGCGGCCATGGCCGCCACTTCCTCGGCCCGGGACAGCGATTCCTTGAGTTTCCGCTCCCGTTCCGCGACGGATGCCAGGATGGGCTTCCACGCGAACTTGTGCAGGAGCACGAGGAGTACGACGAAGATCACCCACACCCAGATCATGGTTCCCGGGTTGGGGGCCATGAGCTCGGAGGCGATTCCGCCTCCCCCCTCCGCCGCTGTGCTTGCCTGGACGTCCGGCATGGCTTACTTCAGCAGGACGATCAGGAGGCTGATGACGCCGCCGAGCAGGGCGACGCCTTCGATGAGGGCTGCACCCAGGATCAGGTTGGCGCGCAGTTCGTCCTTCATCTCGGGTTGGCGGGCGATGGCCTCCACGGTGGAAGCCGTGGCCCGGCCGATGCCGATGCCGGCTCCGATCGCCGCGAGTCCGGCTCCGATCGCCGCCAAACCTCCGCCGAGGTTCCCGATGTTCGTGATGTCCATTTGTTCTCCTGTTGGTTGGGAAGAGATTGGGAGTGGGGAGGACTCAATGTTCCTGGTGGAGCGCGCCGCCGATGTACAGCGAGCTCAGGAAGGTGAAGACGAAGGCCTGCAGCACGCAGACCAGGACCTTGATCACCAGGATGAAGAGGAGGAAGGCGAGGGGAAGGGGGGCGGTGAGGAGCAGGGAAATGCCTTCCGAGCCTCCTCCCAGGAGCCCGTGCAGACTTCCCGCGATCATGGGTGCCAGGATGGAGATGAGCCCCGCGATCACCAGGATCATGATGTGGCCCGCCGCCATGTTCGCGAAAAGGCGGATGGTCAGCGAAAAGGCGCGGATGAAGATGGACACGATCTCGATGGGGGCGAGGATGGGCAGGACCCACCAGGGGACACCGGAAGGGACCAGGTTCTTCACGTACCGGAACGGGCCGTTGTGGAAGATGCCCACGGCGTTGAAGACCACGAAGACCAGCAGCGACATGGCGGCGGTGACGGAGATGTCGGCGGTGGCGCCCGCGAACAGAGGCACCAGACCCATCAGGTTCAGCACCGTGATGAAGAAGAAGAACGTGGCGAGGAAGGGAACCCACTTGTCGCCGTCCTCCTTGCCGATGCTGGGCCGGGCCACTTCGTCGCGGATGTAGAGCAGCAGGACCTCCACGATGTGCCCCAGCGGCGAACTCGGCAGGAGACCGGCCCTGCGCGCACCGGTGAGGGCCAGCAGGAACGTGAGGACCGCCCCGATGAGGAGCATGAGGACGTGCAGGGAGAGGAAATGGGGCAGCGGTATGGCCACGCCGGGAAGAATGGGCCACTCGTGGCTGTCCACGATGTGGTGCATGATGAAATCCGAGAGGTTTCCCGATCCGCTCAAAGTTCCTGGACTCCCTGGACGAAGATGATCGATTCGGAGAGCGTAAGAATAAGAAACATCCCGCCCCACGCGGTCGCAAAAACCCGCTCCGCCCCCCCGTTTGCGACAATTCCTGTCACAAACATCCCGGCTCCGGCGGCGAAACGCAGGATCAGGACCGAGAGGCCGCCCGCCACGCCGGATCCCCGGCCCCCGGAAGGGGCTCTCCAAAGCGCCCAACCCAGGCCCGCATGGAGTCCCGCGGCGGCGGTGGCCCAGGCCAAGGCGCGTATTTCGGGAGACCGGAGCATCCGAAGGATGGAAAGGCCCCAGACACCGGCTCCGAAGAGTCCGGGGATCGCGAGGGCCAGGAAGACGGCATGCCGGGACCTCGCCCTCACCGGACCGCCATCAACAACCGCCAAACCACGAACGCGACCCCGAAGAGGGAGCAGATCACCAGCGGGAACGGGGAGCCGAAGCGACGGGTGAGGAACCAGCCCACCACGCAACACGCGGTCAACGACCCGGTGGCTTCGCTTCCGAGGCCGATCCAGCCGCGTTTGGGGTCAGGCGCGTCCAGGGGAGACTTGCCCCGGTTGCATGTCGCACTTGCCGTGGAACACGGCACCTTCCTGGATGATCAGCTCGCGGGTGCGCAGATCGCCCACCAGCATCGCCTTCGTTTCCAGAAGGACGCGGTCGGTGGCCGTCACGTTGCCGTTCACCTTGCCGCCGATCTTGACCGATGCCGCCTGGATCTCGCCCTCCACGACCCCTTGGGTGTGGATGGAGACGGTTCCTGTCGCACGGATGGTCCCTTTGACGGATCCCTCCACGGAGAGATCGTTCTCCACGAGGAGCTCGCCCGTGACCACGGTACCCGAATTGACGAAGGTGAAGCCCTTGCCGCTGGAGATTTTGTCGGACATCGTCTAACGCATCATAGCAAACCAGGGATCGATGGCAAGACCGTGGAACGAAAGCGCCACGACAAAATGCGACGAACTTTCGCCGCCCGCCCGCTGCGTCTTCCCGATCGGTTCCCCGCGGCGCACCACGTCCCCTGTCTGCACGTCGACCTCGCCGAGTTCCGAGAGCTGGCACTCCCAGCCGTCCAGAAGCAGGAGATCCACTTCCAGCCCCGTGGAGGCCGACCATCCCGCGTCCGAGACCACGCCGTCCAGCGGACTTCGGATCGTCGCGGCCGAGGCGGAAAGGAAATTGCGCTTTCCGGGACCCACTTCGGAATTCGGTCCGAGTGCCATCTCCCAGTCGCGCAAGGGTGGCAGGAGGAGCGGAAGCCGCAACGTGTCGTTGCCGGCGCGATGACGGACTTCCTTGGCCAGGAAATCGGAGCGGATGTCGGCGAGGAAGGTCTCGCGTTTCCGCTGGTCGAAGAGATCAGAGGAAGGTGCTTGGGTCGTCGGAGTCCCGTGCACGGTGGGGTCGTCCAGGAAGGATTGGGTGAGGGATGTGAGGGCCTTTTCACGCTCCTCGATGCGGTGCAATTCCTCCTGGAGAAGCCCCACGCGATCCAGCTGTTGGCGCAGCTTCTGGTTTTCCTCCGAGACCATTTCGGCGGCCTGGAGCTTGATGGCGATGCTGCCCAACCAGGTGATCGTGGCACCGGTCAAGATCACCAGGAGAACCAGGGCCACCACCAGGAAATGGAAGAGTCGCAAGGGGATCCCCACCTGCCAGGACTCGCCGGTCAGGTCCCTGAGCACCAGAATCCGGATCCTCTCGCCTTTCATGGCGCCGCGTTCAGCCCGAGGAGAATGTCCGCCAATCGGCTCAGATCGCTTTTGGAGTGGAAGTCCAACCGCAAATGCCCTTTGCCGGATGGTTGGGTTTCCAGGTGGACCCGCGTGCCCAGCCTCAATGCCAGATCCCGCAGGAACGCCTGATGGTTCGCATCCTCGCCCGTGGACTTGCCGGTCCGTTTGACGGATTTGGCCGAAGTGCCGACCTTGCCCGCTTTGGATTCCAAGGTGCGGAC
>Ga0302267_10002512_pt1 | contig 22139 bp, 13 predicted proteins | sample III_Bog_E1_3_FD_194555 | JGI IMG/M metagenome (GOLD analysis project Ga0302267, IMG submission 194555) | Peat permafrost microbial communities from Stordalen Mire near Abisko, Sweden - III_Bog_E1_3 | ecosystem: Environmental > Terrestrial > Soil > Wetlands > Peat | place: Sweden: Abisko...
AGGGGTCGCCGGGCGACTTAGAGCATTTTCCAAAATGGTGTAGACCTGGAATTCATTGGTATCCCACCCATTTCCGCAGAAGACGCGGAAATGGATGGGGCACGGAAGTCTATAGCAAAAGCGAAAATGCGCTAAGGGTAGTGATCCCTGGCGGCGGAGGCGTTGTTGCCTTCCCCGGCACCCATTTTGTTGGCGAGGAAGAAGTGGACCCGCCAACCGAACCAACAACTTACAGAAAGATTGTGGACTCGGCCATCAAACGGAAATAACCCGAACCACAACCTGTTGGGGCAACCTGAGTCAAATGGATACCCCGTACTGACGGATTGGTGACGTTCCACTCGGAACATGATTCTTGGTCCCTACGGCGTTTCGGGGACCTATCCTGAAGTTCGCGCATAACGGGCTATCAGTGAGCACTTTGGCCCCTATTCTCGTCAAGTGAGTCGGGTATCGTGAACATAGCTGACTTTGTCGGTAAGATTGATTGGATGAATCGCGAATTCTTCAAACGTTTTTTAAACGGATGCCGGGCTGATTCGTCTGTCATTGCATTGACGACTTTAGGTTCATCGGAGACCTGATGCAACGACTGAAACCTCTTTTTATGGTTTCCCTGCTTATTTTTGCTCACGAGCTGCTCGCCCAAGAGAGCCAGTGGGTTCATCCCGCCGCCAACGGGCGCCTCGCGTACTTTCGCGATAAAAATGGTGTCATTATTCCCGACTACTCATTCGCAGGCTACCGGTCCGGCGGCGTCGCTCTTCCCACGGTCCCTGCGCAAGTCAACATCGCGCCCACCGGAGCCGACGACACAGCCGCTATTCAGCAGGCCATCGATACGATCTCTGCCCGTCCGCTCGATGCCATCGGCTCCCGCGGCGCTGTACAACTCGCCCCAGGCGTATTTCACTGCTCCACTGCGCTCGTAATTGCAGCGTCCGGTGTGGTCCTGCGTGGAGCCGGCAGCGGAGTGGACCGTTCGGTGACTACCATCAACCTCACCGGAGGTCCGCACGTCGGCATCGTCATAAAAGGTAACTTTGTGTTGAATACCATCCGCCCTGCCACCAACATCACTGACGTTTACGTCCCATTCGGGGCGCATACCGTCCACGTCGCTGATGCAACGAACATCCATGTTGGCGATCTCGTGCAAATCTCCAAGCCGGTTACGGCTGCATGGATTAAATATGTGGGCATGGATAACCTGGAGCGTGCGGACCGCGACGAACACTGGATTGGCGCAAAAACCCTTAACGCGCGTCGGGTTGTTACGGCCGTCAACGGCAATGCCGTGACTTTCCAGATTGCTCTGATGGATTCCTACGATTCACAGTTTCTTGGCGCAGAACTCTTCACTGTGCAACCTGTCGCAGTATCCGGACAGGTGAAAGAAGCAGGTGTCGAAAACCTTCGCATCGTCGCTCCAGCAGTGGGGGTGGGCTTCCACGACGCACACACCATCGCGATGGAGATCAATGCCGCCGCTGACAGTTGGGTACGCAATGTTGCCATGATCGACACTACCGAAGGTGTTCGCATGGACTTCAACTCCGAGCGCATCACGCTCACCCGCGTCAATGTCGAACAGAGCGAGACCGTCACCAGCTCCGCTCGGCCCTTCCATTTCGCCATCAACGGCACACAGATCCTTGTCGACCGCGCCACCGGCACCGGTGATAAAGTAACCTACTTCGCCACCGAGCCACGCCAGCAGGGTCCCGTCGTCATCCTCAACTCGGTCTTTCACGGCGATGGCGACCTGGAACCTCACCAACGTTGGTCCACTGGATTACTGGTCGACAACTGTGCCGTCCCCACCGGCGGCATTCACATGGTCAACCGCGGCAATATGGGCTCTGGCCATGGCTGGGCGATTGGCTGGGCCGTCGTCTGGAACAGCATCGCCGACAACTTCATCATCCAGCAGGCGCCCGGAACCATCACCTGGGCAATGGGCAACTTTGGCTCGCTGCAAAGCCAGGGTATGCCTAACGGTAAGGGTGGCCGCGTGCATGGCGATCCTTTGCCCTCAGGCTCGATTGAATCACAAGGCAGACCTGTGACTCCGCAGAGCCTTTATCTTTCGCAGTTGGCCGAGCGCCTCGGCCCTCGCGCCCTCAAGAACATCGGCTACACAACCGCCAACCCTGTACTGGAGTGGCCCAGAGATGACAAGGCATGGGCGATTCCCGAGCCGCCGAAACCCATGCCGGCCGATGCCAATCCCGTATTTAAGGTGGCCACCATTAAGCCCAGCGTGTCTGGCCGCGAAGGCATGGATATTGGATTTCGCGATTCGAAATTCATCGCCATGAACCGCAACATGAATCGCCTCATCTTCTATGCCTACGGTCTGCACACCTCGCAGATCATCGGCGCACCAGCCTGGTTCGCGACCGACCTTTACGACATTGAGGCCATCCCCGACATCGAGGGTGTCCCCAGCGTGAGACAGCAGAACATGATGCTGCAAAAGCTCCTCGCTGATCGATTCCAACTCAAGTTCCACCACGAGCAAAGGGAGCTTCCCGTGTACGTCGTTACCGTAGCTAAAGACGGTCCCAAAATGACCAAAGACCCCGGCAGCCCAGACGATGATATAGATTTCTCTATCAATGACTTGGGAGATCTTACCGTGCGAAACCTGACCATGGCCCGCTTCGTCGCCTGGTTCCAAGGCTTCGTCACCGACAAACCGGTCGTCGACCGCACGAAACTCACTGACCGCTATGACTTCACCCTCAAGTGGGCTCCTGACGACAGCCAGTTCGCCCAGTTCCGGGACTCATCCGCGCAGCCACTGCCACAGGATGACACTATGCCTAACCTCACCACCGCATTTCAGCAACAGCTCGGCCTCAAATTCGAATCCGCCACCACCCTCGATGACGTCATTGTTATTGACCACATCGAGAAGCCTTCGCCACTTCCACGTTGAACTATGGGACGTAAAACGAGCATCTCGTTGTCGATTCATCTGGACTGATGCAAAATGGTCGAGGCTCTCATCCACGACGGATTAGTCCTGAAAAGTCGCCTTCGAGCCTGGAATCTCGGAATCTGACAATTCCGGGCGATTCACCGCCAAACAGGAATTAATCATCATTGCGGCGGTTTTTGGTCATTCGACTTTCAATGTTCCAACAGATTTCTTGGGCAGGAAGACCATTCTTGCCATTTCTTAGGCAAAGCCCCCTGAGGGAATGGCCATTCCTCCGCATCCTCCCTGAAACCGCTCTAGCGCAGGAACAGACACACCAGCACGGATGCACCCAGGATCAGTGCCGCCAGCAGCGCAGGCCGTGTCCCGTTGTGCGCCTCTTTCTTCTTTTTTGCCTTGGCCTTCGGCGCGAGTTTCGACGCGCGTCTGGACGAGATTTCCGGAGCGAATTCCGCATTCCGCGCACCGTTCCCCGGCGTCATCCAACTCACCACGGCCACGACGCCGAAGTTCACCAATACCGCCAGCAGCGCGGTTGCCGTGCATTGCGTAAGCCCGCTGCCGTAGGTGTGCAGAACAGCAATACCTCCACCCGCTACGCCGGGAGTGGCCCCGGCAAACAGCGTCAGGCCGTGGTGCAGCAGCGCGGCCAGTTCCCCGGTAACCAGCCCTGCCAGAGCCGCCTTTGTACGCACGCGCTCGACAACACCAGCCACCGCGACCGTGGCAAACAGCGATGCTCCGCCAACCGCGATCAGGCTCAGCAGCCAGTCCAGCAGATTGCCCGCAACCAGTGCACCGAACCGGCCCAGCACCCACGCAGCCGCGGCAATCACAATTGCGCAAGCCGCGCTCGACCAGCGCGCGAGCAAGAGCGTGCGGCGTCCGTATGCCTGCTCGTCCGGCTTGGTGTCCGGTTCGGTTTTGGCTGGCTTGGCCGCGAATGGCAGGTAGATGTCGTGCACGAGCAGCGTAGCCAGCGCGGAAAGGCTTGCGGCCAGACCGCTCATGAGCGCGGCCAGCAGCGCGGCTACGCCCAGGCCAAGCAGGTTGGCGGGCAGCATCCGGCAGAGCAGCATTGGAGCGGCCTGTGCGTAGTCGAGCAGATTGGTGCCGTCAGCGGCGTGCATCACTTTGTGCGTGGCCGTGTCCAGCCGCGCCGGCACCGCGCCCTCACCGGCTGCAACCTCGGGCGGCACCACCTTCATCTCGTGGTAGATGATGCCGTTCTCCTCCCGCACCACGGTGCTCGATTGCGGTGTGGGCAGGCACAGCGCGATAGCTCCCGTAACCACCAGCAGCACGACGACAAACAGCCGCAGGGGCGCGGCCAGAATGGGCAACCTGCGCGCCTCTGCATCGCTACGCGCGGCCAGGGCCACCTGCAGCGGACGCATGTCAACGCACCAGAAGGCTGCTCCCACGGCCAGGCCCGCCGCCAGCAGCAACCAGCGCTCATGCGGCTCGGCTGGCTCTGTGCCGGCAAGCGCCAAAGGCAGAGCCGCCTCAAACCCCTGCCAGCCGCCCAGACTGCGCACTCCTGCCACTACGGCGGGCGTTACGCCGCCCAGCAGGACGCAGAACTGCAACACCTGGTTGGTGATGGCGCCAGCCAACCCGGCCAATAGCAGATAGAACAGCACCAGCGAGGAAGGAGCAAGAATGGCGGCAGTAAAGACGCTCTGGCTTGACCAGCCAAAGGCGTAGAAGAGCGCATCGGCCAGGTGCAGCGCCTGGATCAATCGCGCCACGGTTGCCAAGGCCAGAGCAGCCCCCACAGCTGCCGGCAAGGCCAGCAGGACGGCGCTGAGCACACGCATTCCCCGGCCGTAGCGCTGACCCAGATACTCGGCAACGGAGTGCGCGCCCGCGCGGCGATAACGCGGCACAAGCACCAGCCCGCACGCGAGCATGGCAACCACGGAACCCAGCCCGAACAGCCACACCCCGGCCAACCCGTAGCGAGCGCCGGCCGCACCCATCGCCAGCAGTTCCAGCGCGCCCACACCCGATGCGGCAAAGGCAATCGCGCCCAGCCAACCCGGCACCGCGCGATTGGCAAACAAAAACTCCTCGCCGCTGGCTAGCTTTTGCCGGCGCACTACCACCACGCAGATCGAAAAGAAGAAGAACAGCAGCAGAATCAGCCAGCTGGATGAATCGAGAGTGAACACGATGGGCTCCGTAGAGGACTTGCGAGTTTTCGCAATGCGGCGGCTTGAGCCGCCACCCTCCTCTCAAGGCTAACGGAACCGGGCGGGCTGGCGCGATTGCGGCTGTTCTTGTGAGCGATTGATCCGACCCTTCAATAGTGTGTAGGTTTCCCACCCATTTCGCGATAGAGCCTGCGAAATGGATGGGGCACGGGGCTTCTATTCAAGGACCGGATGGATAACTATAGAAACTGAACTGTATGAGCCAGCGCAAAAAGCTGCGGGGCTCCCGGACGCATGTCCAGGAGCCCCGTACAGATTGCCTTTGCTCTCGCCTGCTATGCGCGCGAGGGCTTGTAGCCAGACGCACCGTAGTAAGAGATGAACAGGTAGCAGATGATGGGCAGGATGAACGCCATGCGATAGCCGCCCAGCGTCACGGCCATGTAGCCGAAGAGTGGAGGAATGACCGCGCCGCCAAAGTTGCCGATGGTGATGACGCCCGAGCCCTTGCTGGTTAACGGACCCAGCTCGGCAATGCCCAGCGCGAAGATGGTGGGATACATGATGGAGTTGGCCAAGCCGCAGAGGATCAGGCTCCAGACCGCAACCTGGCCCGTGCTGACCATGGCCAGCAGCATCAGCAGAATGCCGAAGACGCCCAGGCCGGCAAGCAGCTTGCTTGCCTTCACCCACTTCATCACCACCGTGCCGGCAAAGCGGCCGATCATGATGGCGAACATGTAGAACGAGGCCAGCACGGCGGCCGTCTGGCGGCTGTCAACGCCCTGCGTCTTGAAGAACTGGATGGCGTTGGCGGCCAGGGCGATTTCAACGCCGACGTAGAAGAAGATGCCCACCATGCCGAGCACGGTGTGCGAGTAGCTCCAGATGCTCTTGCCGGCAAGCGCGTTGGCGTCGGTAGGCCGGAAGTCGCGCGTGGCTGTGATGGCCGGCAGATGCAGGAACATGACCACAAAGCCCAGCACCAGCAGTGAGGCAGCGATGGCAATGTAGGGGCCCTGCACGGTGTGCGCAATGGCCCTCTCGTCGGTGATGCTGGAGTCGGTAAGGATGAAGGCGCCCACGATAAGCGGAGCCAGAGCCGAGCCGAGCGAATTGAACGCCTGCGCCAGCGTCAGCCGGGCCGGTGCGCTCTCTTCGGGGCCGAGGATCGACACATACGGATTGGCCGAGGTCTGCAGCGCGCAAACGCCCGTGGCCAGCACAAAACTGGCGGTAAGGAACAACGGGAAGCTCACCAACCCGGCCGCCGGGATGAACAACAATGCTCCGGCCACCATGATGTAGAGCGAGATGACCATGGTGCTTTTGTAGCCAACCTTCTCAATCAGCTTGGCCGAGGGCACCGAAAACAACAGATAGGCAAAAAACCAGGCCGAGGTGACCAGATTGGACCACGCATGGTTGAGCTTGAAGATCTCTTCCAGCTTGGGAGCCAGATTGCTGTTGAGGTTCGTCAGAAACCCAAAGATACCGAACAAGGCAGTGACGATGATGAAAGGAACAAGATAACTGGGGGCGTTGTTTCCCGCCCGTGTTGTGGATTGCGTTGCCATCCGAGGTCTTCCTCCACTAGTTGTTGCCATGTAGGCTTTCAAATTTAGGGCTTACTGCCGACTGGCCCCATAGGCTCCAATACGGCGATCCGCGCGGCTATTTCTTGAGGGTCCCGTTGGTTTCCAATACGGAAAACAGGCGGAAAAATCTCAGAAACCACTCTAAGCACCGGGGGGGAGGCGCGTCCAGTGCTTTCAAGAGGATGTTTTCGTTCCATGGGCTGCCCGAGCGCCCACACCCCTCCATTTACACTGGAATAGCATGATTCTTACCCTGACATGGACCGCTGAAGGCGTTCGTTTTATCGATCAGACCAAGCTCCCTCTCGAAGAGAGCTACGTACTGGCCACCACCGTCGACGAGGTTGCCGACGTGATTGTCACCATGGTGGTGCGCGGCGCACCAGCCATCGGCGTCTCGGCCGCCTACGGCGTTGCCCTGGGCGCACGCAACACCAAAGCCGCCACGGCTGCCGAGTTCGCGCCTGAGTTCGAACAGATTTGCAAGCGGTTGGCGGGCACCCGTCCCACGGCCGTCAATCTGTTCTGGGCCATCGACCGAATGAAGGTGCTGTTTGCCGAGTTGCTAGCCGCAGGCACTCCTCTGGGCCTGATCAAAGAAAAAATTCTCGCCACGGCGCACGCCATGTACGAGGAAGACATTGCCGCCTGCAAGACGATGGGGGCCTTTGGCGGCGAGCTGCTGCCGGATGAAGCGGGCGTGCTGACCCATTGCAACGCCGGCGCACTGGCTACCTGCGGCTACGGCACCGCGCTCGGCGTCATCCGCGGCGCTATCGAGCAGGGCAAGAAGATTCACGTCTACGCCGACGAAACGCGGCCCTTCCTGCAGGGTGCGCGGCTAACCGCCTGGGAGCTGATGGCGGATAACATTCCGACGACGGTCATCTGCGACAACATGGCCGCCAGCCTGATGCGCGCCGGCAAGATCCAGGCCGTCGTCGTCGGCAGCGACCGCATTGCCGCCAATGGCGATGTAGCCAACAAGATCGGCACCTACAACGTGGCCATCCTGGCCAAAGAGCACGGCATTCCGTTCTATGTGGCCGCGCCCTGGTCCACGGTAGACATGGCCACCGCCACCGGCGATGCCATTCCCATCGAGGAGCGCCCGCAGGTTGAGGTTACGCACCACGGCGGCAAGCAGCTTACGCCCAACGGCGTGGGCATCCGCAACCCCGCCTTCGACGTGACTCCGGCCAAGTATGTGACCGCCATCGTCACGGAGCGCGGCGTTTTAAAGGCTCCGTATCCTGAGTCGCTCAAAGCCATGGAGACGGCCGGATAACGGCCGATCTGCCGTGGCCGCGCGCCTCACTCTGTTCCGGCTCGGCAGGCCGTCGCTTTTACGCGGCGTCCTGCTGGCGCTTGGCTCGCTGGCTGCAAGCCTTCTGCTGGCCGGCTTTCTTGATGTCGCCAATCTGCACGCATCCCCGTGGCAGTTTGCCGTAGCTGCCTTTGCCGCCTTGGCCATGGCGGAAACCGCGCGTTGCCTGGGCCGCCGCTGAAGCTTCTATCACGCTGGCGTTTTGATCCTCCTTTACACCGAGCTCACCATTCTGGCCATGGTGCTTTTTCTCGCTCTCTGCCTCTAAATATTCGGCATTTAAATCGTGTGTAAGCTTCTCACCCATTCGCGATAAAGCCTGCGAAATGGATGGGGCACGGTGCTTCTATTGGTGGGCCGAATCAATAAAGCCCCTCTAACGTCTCCTTATCACCCGCGCCGCCCGTCGCAATCCCAGGGCAATCCCAGGGCAATCGCACTTGAAAAATGGACAAATACTGAAGGGTGCGGGCTTCAGCCCGTACATCGACAGAGTTTTGAAGGCGGGGCTAAAGCCCATTTCCGCTCCAGGTATCTATGTACGGGCTGAAGCCCGTACCCTTCGAAGGTTCAAATGCGATTGCCCTGAGGGCAATCCCTCTTCCTATTGCGCAATCCAGTTTTCTCTGTATCCTTGAGGCACAACACTGCTATTGATGCCGGGCCGCATTTCCGGCAAGGTCTACATGGAAACAAGAACTCTGGAGCTGTGGTGCGCTTATCCGGTAGACCTGCTGGACGACGGTGTGGCAGAGGCCTGCGCCGATCTGCTCAGCGAACAGGAACAGGCCCGCTGGCAGCGCTTCCGTTACGAGGCCAATCGCCGCGAATCTCTCACCAGCCGCGCCCTGGCGCGCATTTCGCTCTCGCACATGCACCCCACCAACCCGCCCACGCAATGGGATTTCACCGTAAATGCCTACGGCAAACCACAGGCCGTGCCCGAGTGCGGAGTCCACTTCAATCTTTCCAATACGCCGGGGCTGGTGGTCTGCCTGCTGGCAGAGGGCGCTCAGGTTGGCGTGGATGCGGAGCCACACAGCCGGGCCGCACAAATCGCCAAGTTGGCCGACGACCTGTTTTCTCCCGCAGAACAAGCGCAACTGATGACGCTCCACGGCGAGAAGAAGATCGACAGAGCCCTCTCGCTGTGGACGCTCAAAGAGGCTTACATCAAAGGCCGGGGGCTGGGACTCTCGCTGCCGCTCAAATACATCTCGTTCCTGTTCGGCGGCCAGGCGGGCGTCAGCCTCAGGCTCGATCCTCCCATCGGCGACGATCCCTCCCGCTGGCAGTTCGGCCTGCTGGACTATGCCGGCCATCGTGTGGCGCTGATGGTGGAGCAGACCTCCTCATGGAAGCTGCGGGTGCTCGAAGCTCGACCCGTCCTCAACCCGCCGATCATCATTCATCCCGGCGTTCTGGGTTGGTTCCCCTGGGCGTGAACATTTGTTGCGCAGGCCAGTCTACTTTGGTTCAGCCGCGCGGGCCAGCATCTGCTTGAATGTGACCGCAAAGCTGCTCACGTAAGGATCGAAGAGCATGAACATGTGTTTGGTGGGAACATCGACGATATCGAGCCCACCCTGTGCCAGCCTGCCCCAACCCAAAGTTGCATCCTCCCTCTTGCCCAACACTTCGGGCCCGCGATCGATCGCGCGTACCAGCGTGATCTTTCCGGGGAACGGTTCCATGGTGTAGCGGCTCATCAACTGCCAGTGGGCCTGCGCAGTGGTGTGGAAGCGCAACGAAGCCGGTAGAGTCCAACCCGCTTTCCGGTAGATGGCTGCCCCCAGAGGAAAGGCAAAACCCTCCGCAAATCTGTCTCGAAAGTAAATGCTCTTTTCGCTGATCTTGCGCCGCAGATATCTGAAGCCACCGTTGCGCACCTGAGTAAGAAATCTGCAGTATTTTTCTCTTGCCTGTAATATCTCTCTGCTGCCAGGAACAGTGACGTCGAACATTGCCACCAGCGCTGGCTTGATTCCCACAGCCTCAAGCTGCCGCGCCATCTCGTAGAGAATGTACCCCCCAAAGGATGCTCCACCCAGCAGATAGGGGCCTTGCGGAGAGAATTCACGCATCTCTTTCACATAGAGCGCGGCCATCTTCTCGATGCTCAGGTCGCGGTGGTCCGGCTGCTCCACCAACGGCGACTGGAATGCATAGAACGGCTGGTCCGGTCCCAGAGCCCGCGCCAGTTGCTCATAGAAGATCACGTCGCCGCCCACTGCATGGACACAGAATAGCGGCGGCCTGGAGCCATTCGGCTGCACGGCCACCAGCGCCGACCAGCTTGCCGGCTTACCCTCCACGGCTGGCGACTGCTTGCCACGGATCAGCTCGGCCAACTGGCGCACCGTACGCGCTTCAAACAGCGAAGCTAGCTCCAGCTCCACGCGGAAGCTCTTCTTGATCTTGGCAAACAGCCGCACACCGATCAGCGAGTGGCCGCCAAGTACAAAGAAGTCGTCATCGAGACCAACCGCATCCACGCCCAGCAGTTCCTGCCACCAGCTCACCAGCGTGGACTCAAGGTCTTCGCTGGTTGCGGCTGTCACTGGCATAACCGGCGTTGCAGATGTATGGATGAGTTCCGGAAGCGGGTCCCGCACGGCCACCACGGTGGGCGGCGTCTCAGCCATCAGAATCCGCTCCAGGGCGCGCGCGCCTTCCAGCGATGAGATTCCGCGCCGCGCTGGAATCTGAACCATATGGCTGGCTGCTTCAGCCAGGCTGCGCGCCGGCGCGCTTTCCTCCAGCACCTGCGTCAGATTGGCAATGCGGAGCAAGCTGAACCCTTCAATCTCCGCCACCACCTCGCCCTGCTCGTCCATAAGCGTGGCGTCAAAGGTCCCGATGTCACCGCTGAACGGATTCTCCTGTTGCGAGCGGATGTGGCTGAACAACCGCGCCGGCATGGGCCGGTAAGAACGAATCCGAGAATAGGTAAGCGGCAAGTAGAACTCGGTTAACTGGTCAGCACCCTCCTTCAGGTAGATGGACGCTCCGGTGGCCATATCAAGCAGCGCCGGATGCAGGCGAAGATAACTGGCGTCAGAGGCGAACTGCTCATCCAGCGCGATCTCTGCCAGGCACTCCCGTTTGCCAACCAGCAACCGGCGCAGAGAACGCCAGCGCGGTCCAAAGTCGAATTCGCTCTCCCACATGGAGCGGTGCTGCTGGTTGAATGTCAGTTCACGCTCGCCACAGCGGGCAGCAATGGCAGCCAGATCGGCCTTTGCAGGCTGAGGTACCGTGCACGGCCCCACAGAGCCGGTCGCGTGCTCCACCCAATCGCCGTCCTGGCCGAAGATCGAGAAGCGAAATACCCCATGGCCAGCACCCGCATCGGTGTCGCGCTTCAGTTGAACCCTGATCTCCTTCGATTCCGCACCGGCAAACATCATGGGCGTAAGAAAATACACGTTCTGCAACTCGATCGCGCTTTGCCTCTGCCCGCGATCGAAGACCCCAGCGGCAAGTTCCATGTGCCCGGCGCCGGGAATCACCGCCTTGCTGTCCTTGAATTTGTGCTCCGACAGAATCCAGCTATCCTGCAGCGAAAACTTGCCCGCCGCAACCAACGTGTCGCGCGTATCCAGCAGCCGCTCCGCGAGCCACGGATGCACTGCGGCTGTCCGCGCCCCCATTCCGGTCTCGCGCCAGAATCCCCAGTTGATGGCAGTCACCGCACCCTGACGGCTGAGCGCAAAAGCGTCAAGAAACGCATTCGCGGCCGCATAGTCCACCTGGCCCGCGGGCGGAAGTATGGAGCTGATCGACGAGAACAGGCAGAAGCAGCTAAGCTCGGTTCCGCGCAGCGCTTCTTCAATCGCCAATGTTCCCTGCACCTTGGGAGCCAGCACGCGCGCCGCTGCCTCCGGGCTCTTCAGCGCCAGCGGTCCATCGTCCAGCACGCCCGCCGTGTGAAACACTCCGTCGAGTTTGCCGAATGCCTGTTTGGCTTGCTCGATTGCGCCGCGCATCTGCGCCGTGTCTGTCACGTCGGCCTGCACATACAGCAAACCTCCAGCCAGGGCTCCGATCTCAAGCATCTTGCGAATGCGCTGCCGCTCGGCTTCGGGCTTCCGCGGGTCGGCGACGAAGCTCTGCCACTCCGCCTCAGGCGGCAGCTCACTGCGGCCCGCCAACACCAGCCGCGCCTTGAAGGTGCGCGCCAAATGCTCAGCAACCACCAGTCCCAGGCTACCCGCGCCGCCCGTCAGCAAATAAACGCCGCCTTGCACCAGCCGCGCGCGGCCGGGAGCTTCTTTCAGCGCATAGTTTTCCAGCGCCTCTACCCAGCGTTGGCCGCGCCGGTAAGCAACGGTGGCGCTTACGCCGGTAGCGCTCATCTCGCTCACCAGTTGCGCCGCAAGCTCTGCTTTTTTGCCTTTTTCCCAAGCCAGGTCGATGGATCTGCAGGCCACGCCAGGCTGCTCCCTGGGCAGCACGCGCGCCAGACCCAGCACCACGGCCCGCGCTGGATTGTGGACCGGCTCTTCGCCCGTCTGCTGCAAATCGTTGGTCACAAACGCAACGTCAATCCCCGTCAGATCGCATGTGGCAATGGCCTGCGCCAGGCAGAGAGGACCATAGAAGCAGCGCTCCAATGTCTCCGCCAGCGGGCGCTCAGAGGCCTCCACCGCCCACAGATGCAGAATCTTGCGCGGCGCGCCTCCATCCTTCAGCAGTTCGTCAAACAGCGCTTCATAGTCTGCGAGCACGGCAGGGCGTAGCGTATAGCGGCCTTTGCCGGTGCACTTGAACGCACTGCCCGCCACCACCACCACCACCTCGGCCCGCTCCGCTCTCAGCCGTTCGATGGCAACGTCGGCAATGCCCAGGCCATCGCGAAACACCAGCCAGCGGCACGGCTCACTGGCAGCAGGCAGCAGCGGCGCTGGCTTCCACGCGCGCCGATAGAACAGCAGCTCATCGCTGGCTGCTTCAACCGCAGCGGGCAATGCCGTCGGCTGCACGCGGTCCGGCTCGATCCAGAATTTGCGATGCTCGAAGGGATAGGTGGGCAGTGGAATGCGCCGCACTGAGCCTGGCGCAAAGCGCCCTGCAAGATCGACTTCAACGCCCAGCGCCCACAACTGCCCCAGTGCCGTCAGCGCGCTAGAGAGCGCCGGAGTCTTCTCGCGCGGATGCGGCAGCGTGGCGTAGGCGCGCGTCACCTCTTTGCCCTGCATATGCGCCAGCGAAGTCAGCACATTGCCCGGCCCCACTTCCACCAGCACGTGCCCCTCCCCTTCAAGCAGATGGCGCACATTGTCACTGAAACGCACCGTCGAACGGATGTGACGCGCCCAATAGCCGGGGTCTGTGGCCTCTTCGGGCTTGATCCAATCGCCGGTCACATTGGAGAGATACGGAATGCGCGGCGCATGGAGATCAATCGTGCTCAGACGATCTTCAAAGCGGCCCAGGATCGGCTCCATCATCGCCGAATGAAAGGCGTGTGAGGTCACCAAACGGCGCGAACCCACGGTCTGCGCTTCAAGGCTTGCTTCAAAGGCCGCAATCTCTGCCGCAGGGCCAGAGACTACCGACATCTGCGGCCCATTGATGGCAGCAAGCGAGAGTGTCTTCGGGAGTTCAATCCCCGCTGCGGACTTCGGCACGGCCAGCATCGACCCCGCAGGCAGCTCCCAGATCAGCCGGCCGCGAAAGGCGACCAGTTCCAACGCATCCTTGAGCGAGAACACGCCCGCCAGGCAAGCCGCAACGTACTCGCCAATGCTGTGGCCCACCATCGCCGCGGGCTTCACGCCGTGGGCCATCCACCACTCGGCCAGCGCATATTCAACAACAAACAAAGCCGGCTGCGTCAGCCAGGTCTGGTTCAGCTTTTCAGCTGCGGCGGCAGAGTCTTCGTCGCTCGGATAAAGCAACGGCACAAGATCACAGCCCAGCGGCTCGCGCAGGGTTTGCGCGCATTTGTCGATAGAGGCGCGAAAGACGGTTTCGTTTTCGTAGAGTTCGCGGCCCATGTTCACGTACTGCGAACCCTGGCCCGAAAACAGAAACGCTACGCGTGGCGCAGAGGCAGACGATGCCCCCACAACCGCTTTCTTGCTGTCGCTTGCTGCTCGGCCCGCAGGCGAGTCTTCCACCACCAGAGCGCGGCGATACGTGAAAGCCTGCCGACCAAAGTGGCTGGTATACGCCGCATCGGCCAGATGCGCCTCCGCATCTTCCTGTAGATGATGAACCAGATTATTCATCGCTTGGCTGGAAGCAGCTTCAGTCTTCGCGGAGACCGTCAACAGCCGATAAGGCCGCTGTTCGCGCACCAGCGCGGGTCTGGCAGCCTCTTCCACAATCACATGCGCGTTGGTGCCGCCAATGCCAAGTGAAGTCACGCCCGCACGGCGCGGCGCCCCATTCGCCGGCCACGGTTTCAAACTGTTATTGATGTAGAACGGGCTGCCGGCAAGTTCGATGTGCGGATTGAGCTTTTCAAAATTCAGCGTCGGCGGAATTTCCGCGTGTTCGAGCGAGAGAACAGTCTTGATGAGCGCGGCCACGCCCGCGGCCGCATCCAGGTGTCCCACGCTTGACTTGAGCGAGCCCACGCCGCAATAGCCGGTCCGCGTCGCGGTCTTGCTGAAGGCCTGCGTCAGCGCGCGAATCTCAATCGGATCGCCAACGCGCGTGCCGGTGCCGTGTGTCTCAACGTAAGAGATGTCGTCGGCGCTCAGCCCCGCGTACTCCAGCGCTTCGGCAATCACCTCTGCCTGGCCTTCCACGCTGGGGGCCAGATAGCCCACCTTGCGCGCGCCATCGTTATTGATGGCCGAACCAAGAATCACAGCGCGAATCGTATCGTGGTCGGCAAGCGCATCCTCAAGCCGCCGCAACACCACCAGGCCCAGCCCGCTCGCGAATACTGTTCCCGTCGATGAAGCGTCAAACGAGCGGCAATGCCCGTCGCGCGAAAGTATCTCGCCCTCGCGATAGATGTAGCCCTGCCCGTGCGGAATCTCGATGGTCACACCACCGGCCAGCGCCATATCGCACTCGAAGTTAAGCAGGCTCTGGCAAGCCAGATGTGTGGCTACAAGCGAGGTGGAGCAGGCCGTCTGGATGTTGATGCTGGGCCCGCGCAAGTCAAATTGATAAGAGACGCGCGTGGCCAGCACGTCCTTGTCGTTGCCCGTCTGTTTCAGTTGGAACAGGCCCGCAGATTCCAGCAGTTTCCGGTTGCCGAGCAGGTTGTGGATCAGGTAGCTGTTCATGCCCGATCCGGCGAAGACGCCGATGGAGCCACTGAAGCTGCGCGGCGCGTGGCCGGCAGTCTCCAGCGCCTCCCACGCACACTCCAGAAAGTGCCGGTGCTGCGGGTCCATGATGGACGCGTCGCGCGGGCTGAGTCCAAAAAAAGCGGCATCGAACAGCGGCACATCGTCCAAAATGGCGGCGCGCTTCACATAATCGCTGTCAGCCAACTGCTCTGCTGTTGCGCCGGCTTCCAGCAACTCTGCATCCGTGCGGTCGCGAATCGCCTCCACACCGCCATGCAGGTTGCGCCAAAACTCAGCCAGATTGCGAGCGCCGGGAAAGCGGCCCGCCATGCCAACAATCGCGATGCTCGAAGAGTTCATGCTGGCCCTTTCAACGTTGCCTCGCCTGTCTGCGCCGCGCCGCCCGATCCGCAAGCGAGTTCGTGCTCTCAGCTCCGGCCAGGTGACCGGCAAGCGTGCGCACCGTCGTGAACTGGAACAGATCTACCAGCGCAATATCGCGGCCAATCGCCTGCTTCAACTTGGCATGAGCCTCGGCTACGGTAAGCGAGTGCGCGCCCAGGTCAAAGAAGTTGTCGTTCAGGCCCACATGCGCCACACCCAACGCCTCCTGCCACATCCGCGCCACCAACTGCTCCATCGCATTGCCTTGCTCGGCTACGGACGGCGCAGCGGCAATGGCAGGCGGCGGCAACTTCAGAAGCGCCTTGCGATCAATCTTGCCATTATCGGTCAGCGGCAGCTCCGGTAGAAAGACAAAAGCGGAGGGAACCATGTAGTCCGGCAACTGCGCCGCCACTGAGGTACGCAGCGCCTCAACCCGCTCTGGCCTCGCATCATCGCTAACCAGATACGCCACCAGACGCTTGTCGCCTTCGCGGTCTTCGCGCAGCACCACCACAGCCTGCCGCACGCCGGGCTGTTTTTCGAGCAGTGATTCAATCTCGCCCGGTTCAATGCGATGTCCGCGCAGCTTGATCTGATAGTCGGCGCGACCCAGAAATTCAATGCGTCCATCGGGCAGGTAACGCGCCAAGTCGCCGGTGCGATAGATGCGGTTTTCAGACAGCGAAGGAATCAAGACGAAGCGCTCGGCCGTCAGCTCAGGCCTTTGCCAATAGCCCCGCGCCACGCCGTCGCCGCCAATGTAGAGCTCGCCATCTTCGCCCACTGCAACGGGCTTCAACTCCGCATCCAGCAGGTAGATCTGCGTGTTGGCGATCGGCCGTCCGATGGAGACCGAGGTTCCAACTTCTTCGATTCGTTCCACCGTGGACCAGATGGTTGTCTCCGTGGGCCCGTACATGTTGTAGAGTTCGCTGTGAAAGACTTGACGCAGGTGGCGCACCAGTGCGGCCGGAACCGCTTCGCCGCCCAGCAGAATCTGCTTCAAGCCCCCCAGAGCCTGGTACGCTTCTGCGTCCAGCGTCAACATGCGCGCCAACGACGGCGTCATCTGCAGGTGCGTCACGCCGCAGTTGCGAATCTCGTCTGCGATGCCCGCCATCGCCTCGTCGCCATGCAGCACCACGGTAAAGCCGCGCGTCAGCGTCCAGAAAATTTCGAGGATGGAGATGTCAAACGAGATGCTGGTGACCGCCAGCCACACGCCCGGTTCGCAACCGATGGCGCGGTCCATGCCCACAAAGAAATTGACGGCATTGCGGTGTTCCACCACCACGCCCTTCGGCTTGCCGGTCGAGCCCGAAGTGTAGAGCACATACGCACTATGATGGGCCTGCGCGCTTGATGCAACCGGCTCCGCGTTTTCACTCGCCGCATCGTCCACGTTGAGCACGGTAAGCTGCGCGCTGGTGGCGGGAATGCGTGCCTGCGAAGCTACATCGGCCACCAGCACCTTCATCTGCGAGTCTCCGATGACCAGCGCCAACCTTTCGCGTGGATAGCCCGGATCGAGCGGCACATACGCGCCGCCAGCCTTCAGAATGCCAAGCATGGCAACGACCAGCGATGCGCTGCGCCCCATCGAGACGCCCACCAGCATCTCCGGCCCCACCCCGAGCGACTGCAAACGCCGCGCCACCTGATTCGAGCGCTCGTCCAGTTCGCGATAGCTCAGCGCCTTCCCCTCGGCAATCAGCGCAACCTTGTCTGGCGTGCGCGCTGCCTGCTCGGCGAAGAGACTCGCAATCGTGCTCTGCTTTGGATAATCGGCTTCTGTCCGGTTCCACTCAGACACTTGCGCGGGTAACATGATAATTCTCCACGAAGAGAAACTCGATGCCGGTGCCGAGGAAGGTCTCAATCGCTTCTTCCGGTGTGTTCACAATCGGCTGGCCCTTCACGTTGAAGCTGGTATTGAGCACCATCTTGCGACCTGTGGTTTTGCCCACTTCAACCAACAGTGCATGAAACTCGGGGTTGTCGCGAACGCTCACCGTCTGCAGCCGCGCCGAGCCATTCACATGCGTGATGGCCGGCAGAAGATTCCGCATCTCCGGCCGCACATTCACAATCGAAATCATGTAGGGGAACTCCGCGCCGACTGGCACGTCGAACCAGCGCGCGGCTTCCTCTGCCGCGCAGGCCGGGGCAAAAGGACGGAATGCTTCGCGCTTCTTCACCATGGCATTGATGCGGTCCCGCATCTCGGGGTGCCCAGGATCGGCCAGAATGCTGCGGTTGCCCAGCGCGCGCGGACCATACTCCATGCGCCCGCGATCCCACGCGATCACCCGCCCGTCTGCAATGAGCTTGGCCGCCTCAATACATGTGGCTTCAAGCGATTCGCATTTCTTCCACGCAATGCGGCCCTCGAACTTTGCCAGTGCCGCTTCAATCTCGGCATCGCTGTAGCGCGGACCAAACAAGGGCGCTGGCAGGCGCGTGTTGGCCACCTCGCCAGCCACCGACGCACGATAGAGCGCCGCACCCAGTGCCACGCCGTCGTCACCCGCCACCGGCTGCACATAAATCTCGTCGAACAGCCCTGAGCGCATCAGCTTGCCATTGGCTGTGCAGTTCAGCGCCACGCCACCGGCAAGCGCCAGATTGCGCAACCCCGTCTCGCGGCCAAAGTATTCGCACACATGCAGAATCACCCGCTCCAGGCAGCCTTGCAGCGCCGCCGCCACATCCTCATGCACGGAGCTTACCGACTGCGACGGCAAACGCCGCGGCACCAGATGCTGGTCCAAATACGCACGCGACGCCGTGTAGTTCTCGCGCTCTTCGCGCGTCTTGTTGAGCTTCAACAACGGAATGCGGAAGGCGCCATCGTCGCGCAACTCTACCGCGTTCTCAAAAAAGTCGCGGAAGCGCGCCGGATCGCCGTAGGGCGCAAGGCCCATGATCTTGTACTCGTCGGAGTTGAAGTCGAAGCCCAGATGCAGCGTCACCAGCGAGTAGAGAATTCCGATGGAATCGTTGGCCCCGATGGTGGCAATCTTCTCAAACTCGCCGTCGTGAAAATCGTAGACACTCAGGCTCTCAATCTCGCCCATGGCATCGTTGACCACGATCAGGCACTCATCCCAACCGGAGGTATACGCCGCGCTGGCCGCGTGGGCCAGGTGATGGCCAACCTGGTGAACCTTCTCTGCCGGAAATCCGGGGAACTCGCGGCGCACCTGGTCGAGCAGCGCCTCGCGCGAGAACACCTTGCGGTAAAGTCCGGCTGAAACCTCGTCCTGCGTGTACAGAGGCTCATACGGCTCGTAGTTGAATCCATGCGCGATCTCGTCGATCCCATCGATGCTCAACCCTGCCTCTGCGAGGCAAAAGTGGATGGCGTCAATCGGAAACTTGCCCGTTGCCTTCTGGCGATTGAAGCGCTCCTGCTCTGCGGCAACCACCAACTTGCCGTCTACCACCAGCGCCGCCGCTGCATCCATGCCCTGCACGATGCGATATTCCCGTTCTTCCAGACCGGGAAAACTTGCCCGCTTGAACGGCATCGAGTTTTCAAGCCCGCTGATTCCGATGATTTTCATGGAAATCCCTTTCCAATGATCCCCAAGACGGTTCAACCTGGCCCGTCAGCGACCAAAGCGGCCTTTGTATGGGTTTACTCCCGCCAATTACGCCTGCTTCGCATCCCGATACGCTTGATTTGAATCTCTGCATGGCCGTGGCATTTTAGATTGCGTCAATCGGAAGACTAGCACAGCGCACGATCAACAGCAGGTGAAGCAGCGGGGTTGGCACCAGATCGATAACCCGAAGAAACGGAACCACCTATCTTGCCCTTATCTGCGTCGGTTATCTTACTTTGGGGAGTTACCTTACGGTAAGTTGTACGCGGCCATTCCACCGGCCACTGCAAGCCCGGTATGCTTGTTTTTCAGACGCGGCGCAAATTTTGCCCGCACATGCGAGGGGAATCACGATGAAACGCATAGTTGCCGCAGTTTGTTTTTCGGCCTTTCTGGCCGTTCCGTTAGCAATGGCCCAGCAGGTCCACGGCGAACTACCCACCCAGCAGCCCATCCATGTACTGCTCATCGACGGCCAAAGCGGCGGCAGCTACCATAACTGGCGACTCACCACCCCGGTGCTGCGCAGCGAGCTGGCGGAGACCGGGCTGTTCAAGATCACCGTTCTTACCGCTCCCACCTCGGACCAGGGCTTCGACGGCTTCGAGCCGGACTTCTCGCACTACCAGGTCATCGTGATGAACTACGACGGCCCCGATTGGCCCGCCAACCTGCGCGCGAGCTTTGAAAAGTTTGTGGCCAGCGGTGGAGGCCTGGTGGTGGTCCACGCGGCAGACAACGCCTTCCCCAACTGGCCGGCCTGGAACCAGATGACCGGCATCGGCGGCTGGCGCGGACGCACCCCCGCCTCAGGCCCCTACTGGTACTTCAGTGGAGGCAAGCTGGTCAGCGATCCCTCTGCCGGACCCAGCGGCGCACACGGTGCTCGGCTGCCCTTCCAGATCACAGCACGCGAACCGCAACACCCCATCCTGCGCGGCCTGCCGCCCGTGTGGATGCATGTGACCGACGAGCTCTACGGCACCCTGCGCGGGCCGGGCCAGAACATGACCGTGCTGGCCACCGCCCACTCCGACCCCAAAAACAAAGGCACCGGCCACGACGAGCCCATGCTGATGGTCCTCCACTACGGCAAAGGCCGCATCTTTCACACCACGCTCGGACATGATCCTCTGGCCCTCAGTTGCGTCGGCTTTGTCACCACCTTCCAGCGAGGAACCGAGTGGGTGGCCACCGGCAAGGTTACGCAACCGGCCCCCAAGAACTTCCCCATCGCCAACACCGTCAGCTACCGCGCTGACCTGGCCCAGATGGACCCGGCGTTTCTCAACGGAGCCTCGCCGGTGGTCGTAACCACTGATCCCGAGCCTGCGGCGCATCCCATGAAGATGCCCATGAACCACCCAGCGCCATGGATGACGCCCGCACCGAAGATGGCGCATTAGAAACTATCCAAGAAAACGCGCAATACGAGATTGTTCTTTGAAAGGGCGTGGCTTCAGTCCCTGAGAGGGCTTTGCCTGAAAACTCCGGATTTTTGGGCAAGAGCTGAATTTCGCAGATTTTCCGCTGAATTGAACCGGGCTGACCGGTGTTTACCAGGACATAACTTCCGGTTTGACGACGACACGACCGCGATGTCCGGTATACCGAGGTTGTGTCATCCTCGGTCCCCAAGTGCGAGGGACCGAGGGCACCCTCATTGGTGGTTTGGAAGGAACGAAAGACCGTGGCCACCCGCCCGAATAAATCTGCAAGCAAGGTGCGATTTTCTGTGGAAAACCAGGGGGGGTGGGGGGGTGCTTTTTGGGATCGGGCAGTTTGGACGAAAGAGTGCCTGTTTTTGCTGCGATGGAGTGAGGGCCGATCTGGTTCCATTGTGCGCCGCGGGGAGATATTTTATGCAGACGGGTTTGATCGCTGGTCTTGGCGGGGTTCGCGCTGAACGATGTCGAAGGGGTCACCGGGCGACTTAAGGGTAGTAATCCCTGGCGGCTGAGGCATTGTTGCCTTCCCAGGTCTCAGAAGCGAGACCTGGGGACCCATCTATTTTCCAAAGATGAGATTTGGAACACCGGCCAACTTCCAGATTGGCGACGACACGAGCCTCGTGAATGGAACCGAGAACCATAATTCTCATGAAGGGTCCTTCGTGCTGTCTCAAGACGGTTGGGACTTGAGACGCTGGCAGGGCTGGTAAAATGTGGCGCATGAAACCAGGACGATGTACGAAGTTCGTTTTTTTCTTCATTTGCATGATGAGCATTATTTGTCTGAGTGCAAAAGCGCAGGTCGGACCCTCTGCCCATGTAAACGGAGGCCAAACGCAAGCCTCTACTTGGACCGACCCTGCCACCGGCCTCATGTGGACGAAGAAAGAGAAAGGCGACTGGGTAGATTGGAAGGAGGCTCACGAATACTGCCACAATCTGAAACTTGGCGGCTATTCCAATTGGCGACTGCCTGAGCTCAACGAACTGCAGCATATCTATGATCGGACACAGTTCTCCGATTCCTGTGATTGCGCCTTCAAAGGTGGCATTAGGGCACGCGGGCATGTCTGGAGTAATACCGTAGGAAATGCTTCCGGTGAGGCATTCTTTCTCGACGACGACAAAAGGGTCTCCGGTCCGCGCGATTACCGCTTCCTCCACACGGCTTTGTGTGTGCGCTAATTGACACGATGACCTTGACCAGCCCTTTGAAAGCTCGACCGTCTCACAAAGGGTAAGTCTTGAGACTCCCCAACGATTCTTGAAACAGCGAGACTTACGCGTCTCAGAGCCTGTCTAAAAACTCATGGACTCATGGACGATGAAGGGGACGGGCTTCAGCCCGTCCGTTGTAGGATCAAAAATCTATCCGGCTTTAGCCGCCGAGGAACTGCAAAGGTCTGAAA
>Ga0302267_10002514_pt1 | contig 22112 bp, 19 predicted proteins | sample III_Bog_E1_3_FD_194555 | JGI IMG/M metagenome (GOLD analysis project Ga0302267, IMG submission 194555) | Peat permafrost microbial communities from Stordalen Mire near Abisko, Sweden - III_Bog_E1_3 | ecosystem: Environmental > Terrestrial > Soil > Wetlands > Peat | place: Sweden: Abisko...
TCAAGGCTGCCCTCAGACGCCGGGCGGGCGCATCCGCGCCCTTGGCTTCGCGTCCACGAGGACGCGGGGCCGCCGTCGCGGCCCGATACCGGCGATGTGTCAGTATCAGGGCTCGCCGGTATCAGACGCCGGGCGGGCGCATGGTCCTGCCGGTATCAGACACCCGAACGCACAAAAAAGCCCGCCCCCGGCTTTAACCGGGAAAACGGGCTTTGACCTCTTACCCTTACCCTCCCATCAAAGGAAGGTCGTTCCCTCACCTCAGGCTGAAGCCGCCAAACGCTGGGGATAATGCCAACCCTCAACGCCCGGCTGGTCGAGGTCGGCCACAGTCATGTCGTCAATCTGATAGCTGGCAGCGTCGGCAAACATCGCGCGCAGCAATTGATTGTTGAGAGCATGGCCCGAACGCCAACCGTGGAACTGGGCAATAATGCGATGGCCGGCCAGATAGAGATCACCAACACTGTCAAGAATCTTGTGGCGAACGAATTCGTCCTGATAACGCAGCCCGTCTTCATTTAGAACGCTATCACCGCTGATCACCACGGCGTTGTGAAGCGAACCACCACGGGCGAGCCCCAACCGACGCAACTCTTCGACCTCGTGCAAGAAACCGAAGGTGCGGGCTCGGGAAATGTCTTGCTTGAAAGCGCCTTCAGTCATTTCAAAGCTGCCGACCCGATGGGCCATCACGGCGCTGTCGAATGCGATTTCGAAGTCAAAGCCAATGCTGGCACTCGGCGTCAAGGCCGCGCGGCGATTGGCATCCCCCACCGCGATTCGCCGCCGTAACCGTATCACCTTGCGGAGCGATTCTTGCTGCTGCACCCCGGCGCATTCGATCAGAAACACGAAGGGGGCGGCGCTACCATCCATGATCGGCACTTCGGCGCCGTCGATCTCGATCAGAGCGTTATCAATGCCGCTCCCCGCCAGGGCCGCCATCAAATGCTCAACGGTCCCAACCCTAACTCCGTGGCTGTTGCCGATCACCGTGCAGAGCCGGGTATCAACCACATGGTCCCAGCGTGCTGGAATGACCGCTTGCCCGCCGCGCAAATCAGTCCGGACAAACGCAATGCCGGCGTTCACTGGGGCAGGCTTGATCTTCAAGGAGACCTTGGCACCGGAATGTAGGCCGACGCCAGTGCAATGGATGGCCCGCTTCAGCGTCCGCTGATACAGTCCAACGTCGTTCTCATGATTCTGGTTCAAGGTCATTTTCCGTCTGGCTCAGGGTCACTTGGATGTTCTTGCCACGTTACGATACGTTAACCGAACATTAACCAAGTGTCGGCCCGCGAGTTAAGGACTGGCTTCAATTCCGACGCTCATGTTTTACCGGGAGGAGCTGCCAGCGGCAAATCAAACATTGTTGCCAATTGTTACGTCAGGCCATCGAGCCTTAATGTTGATCCATCAAGGCCCGATGGTATGATACCGGCGAGCCCTGATACTGACACATTGCCGGTATCGGGCCGCGACGGCGGCCCCGCGCGCCCATGCGCCCGCCCGGCGTCTGAGGGCAGCCTTGATGAGTCACCATCAAGGCCCGATGGTATGATACCGGCGAGCCCTGATACTAACACATCGCCGGTATCGGGCCGCGACGGCGGCCCCGCGCGCCCATGCGCGCGAAGCCAAGGGCGCGGATGCGCCCGCCCGGCGTCTGAGGGCAGCCTTGATGAGTCACCATCAAGGCTCGATGGTATCAGAGCCATGAACGACCCTCTATTCAGCCCTTTGACGAGTTCAAAAAAAAGCCTCTCGGAAGCCGCTAGGGCCCCCGAAAGGCTACCAGTTAAAGGCAAGCGACAGGATAAATCTAGGTTCCGATGCCGTCCCGGAGCCCCATGACGACATCGAAAAGAAGCGACGAGACCCTAAGTTAGTTCGCCTGACGCCGCAAGAACGCCGGAATATCGAGAACCTCTTCCTCTGTACGGCTCAACTTGGCCCGTTCGCCGGTTTCGGCGCCGCGATCAGCACCTCGCACCGCCGGACGTTCTGCGACCGGCTCGGGCTCACCGTCTTCCCGACCCCGCCAACCACCAAGGCCCGTCACTCGCTCGAACAACGACATCCCCCGCTTACGCGGACGATCCTCGCCCTCTTCACCTTGCGGAGCCTGCCCTTGGCCAGCCCGTGCCGCCGTAAGCCCTTCAGGCTGGCGGGGGCCCGGATCCATCGGACGCGGCGGCACGAAATTGCCATCCCGACGCTCTCCACGCAACGGACCGCCGCTGGTTCGCGCCTGGACGGCCCCTTCCGCCGACGCTCCCAAAGCAGCCCGCACCGCCGCCGCCGCATTAGCCGCAGCCTGAGGATTCACAGCCGTCGAGTCGGTTGACAGCCCGGTCGTATCCCGAGGCTCAGACTCATAGGCGTGAGCATGGGCATGGGCGTGAGCGGCAGGCGCATGCGCATGAGACATATGGCCGTGAGCCAAGGCTCCATGCGTGCCCCCAGATGCCGTCTGACCAGCCAGCGCGCTAGTGGTCGCCGCCGGCTGAACTGCCAGAGCCGGAGCCGGAGCTGCATGAACCGGGGCCGCAACCAACGTACTGTGATAATCACCGGGCCGAGCCGCCGCCGTCGGTGTGACGGTCGCGATGGGCCGCTTGGGGCCGGGCAAACCGAACGCCGGGGCCGCCACCGGAGCCGCCGGGGCCGCTGTGGGGGCCGGGGCCGGGGCCGGAGCCGAGGCTGGAACGGTTGCGGTCGCCGAGGTTTGATGATTGCGCGAGATGGCCATGGACGCGGCATCAATGCCAGTCGCCACCACCGAAACCCGCATCATGCCGTCCATCGAGGAGTCGAAGGTCGAACCGAAGATGATGTTGGCGTCAGGGTCGACTTCGTCGCGGATGCGGTTGGCCGCCTCATCGACTTCGAACAGGGTCATGTCATAGCCGCCGGTGATGTTGATCAGGACGCCCCGAGCGCCCTTCATCGAAACATCATCCAGCAGCGGATTAGAGATAGCCGCTTCTGCCGCCTGAATCGAGCGCCGCTCGCCGCTCGCCTCGCCGGTCCCCATCATCGCCTTGCCCATCTCGGTCATCACCGAGCGAATATCGGCAAAGTCGAGATTAATCAGGCCTGGCATCACCATCAAATCGGTTACGCCGCGCACACCCGAATGCAGCACATCGTCGGCCATCTTAAAGGCGTCGGCGAATGTGGTCTTTTCGTTGGCAATGCGGAACAGATTTTGATTGGGAATAATGATCAGGGTATCGACATACTGTTGAAGCTCACCGATCCCGGATTCTGCTAGGCGCATGCGGTGCGCGCCTTCGAAATGGAACGGCTTGGAAACGACGCCAACAGTCAGGATGCCTCGTTCGCGAGCGATTCGCGCGATCACCGGCGCCGCCCCCGTCCCGGTTCCACCGCCCATACCAGCGGTGATAAACACCATATTGGTGCCGTCCAGGTGGGCGGAAATCTCGTCGATCTGCTCTTCCGCAGCCGCGCGCCCGACATCCGGTCGGGATCCGGCCCCCAGGCCGCGCGTGATCGTGGTCCCAAGCTGGATGCGACGTTGGGCCAGGCTGCCATTTAGCGCCTGCGCATCGGTATTCCCGACGACGAACTCGACGCCCTCCAGATTCGACTTGATCATATTGTTGATCGCGTTACCGCCGGCGCCTCCGACGCCAAAGACGGTGATCCGCGGCTTCAACTCTGTATCGATGGCCGGCATGCTCAACTTAATCATGACGCTTCCAACTCCTCTCTCACAATTCCCTTGTCGTTTGCCCCACCGAGTGGTCCCGGTGTCTTTTTTACCGCCCCTTCTCTTTTTAAACTATAGAGGCGGGCCGCTAACAGACTTCACGTTATCTAAAGGTTATCTCTCAGCCACAGACTGACTCGCCCCAACAGATTACCCGAAGTCGTCCCTGTGGAATTGCTTACCGATAACTCGGTGTGACGACGGGTTGCCTGGATCAACAACCCCGCCGCCGTGGAAAACGCCGGCCCGCTGGTGGTCTCGGTCAAACCCTGCACGCGGGCGGGCCGACCGATACGCACCTGACGGCCCAGAATCCTCTGGGCCAACTCCCGCGTACCGGGCAGTTGGCAGGCACCGCCGGTCAACACCACCCGCCGCCCGGCCATCCCGGCAACCCCACTGGCTTCCAGTCGATTGCGGACCAGCTCGAACAATTCCTCGAGCCGGGGCTGGATAATGCCAACCAGCGTCGCCTTTGAAACCTGATTGCCCTGCGACCGATCATCCTCGCCCACCAACGGGACGTTAATCATCTCCCGCTCGTCGGCACTGCTGGACATGGTGTTGCCGTAGAGAATTTTCATACGCTCGGCATGACCCAAGGGCGTGGTCAAAACCCGCGCGATGTCGTTGGTAACGTGACCGCCTCCGACCGGAACGCAGTCGGTATAAACCAGATTCCCTTCCAGGAAGATGGCAATCGTGGTGATCCCGCCCCCCATATCGATACAGGTTACCCCCATATCGATCTCATCATCCACCAAACAAGCCAACCCCGAAGCGTAGGGACTGACCGCCAGCCCTTCGATATCCAGATGACAACGGGCAATGCTGGTGAATAAATTCCGCAGCGGCCCGGCATGAGCCGTAACAATGTTCAGTTGAACACCCAACCGATCACCAAACATCCCGCGCGGGTCGCGAATGCCGCGATTCCCGTCAAGGGAATAAGTAACCGGAATGGCGTGGATCACTTCATTTTCGGAAATGCGGTGGTGGGCCCGCCCTTGGGCCAACGCCCGCCGCAGATCGATTTCGGTGACTTCCTGGTCCAGCACCGCCACTTCAACACCGACCGTCTGCGAGGTCGGATGGCCACCGGAAACATTGACGAACACGTCGCGAATCGTGACGCCGACCATTTGCTCGGCCATATGCACGGCATTGCCAATGGCAACTTCGGCATCTTCGAGATTAATGACGGCACCAGCGCGCACGCCCTGAGAGCTTTGGTAGCCAGAGCCGATAACTTTTATGGCGTTACCTTCCCCAACTTGCCCAATCAGGCAACAAACTTTCGACGAGCCCACGTCAAGGGCGGCGATAACTCCGCCCTGCGCTGCCTTCTTTAATTTTTTTCGCGGGACCATAACCATAGCTCAAACTCGCGGATCGAAGGCAGCCACCGACGACATCACTGCGTTGCGGCATGATAACAACACGATACGAACATCCACGTCAAGAACCTTAAATACTGACAGGTATAAATCCCCTCAGCTTAACCTGAGTTTACATCTCATTAAAATCATATGCGGGCTAAAATTATAATCAATGACTACATCTATTAATACTGCTCATCATACCCGCCCCCTCAAACGCCCAGGACACCAATCAAATCTGTCAGTTTCCCTCCCTTTGTCGATAACCGCCGGCTGGAGCTTTGCTGAATCATCATATCTTCTCCCCCGGAAGCTTTCGACGCTGGGTCGCATTCTCACTTGTCTGGACGATCAGGCGATCTGGCAAACGCATATCAATGGCGATAATGTCACGATCGAATAGAGATTCACTCGTGACCAATTCACCTAAACGATGCAAGGCCGTAGCGTAGTCAATTTCAGGTAAGCGCACATTGATTCGGTTATCGAGTCTTAAATCCCACCGCCGCCCACCAACCCAAACCGCAGCCCCCAAATGAGGCGACAGGATCGGCTCTGCGTCCAACAGAGATAACAACTCTGGCGCGTGCTCTGGCGCCCCTTGGCCAACGATAATCGGCAACTTGCTAAAACGCTCAACATTACTACTCGCTAAAATATCACTATTAATTAATATATTTCCACCACGGTCAATCAGCACAACCTTTCCGTCAACTTGCCACAACGCCATCGGCTGACGCTCGGTCAGGCGGATCAGAACCAAGTCAGGCAACCGTCGCTCGACCGTCGCCGAAGCGATCCAAGGCAGATGCTCCAACTCGGCACGCGCCCGACTCAGATTGAAACCAAGAATGGGATCTCCGCGCTGGAGATGAATGGCCCCGAGTAAATCAGCCTTTTCCGAACCACTCCGCCCTTCGACAAACACCTCATTGACCCGAAAGCCCATGCCGGCGGTGGCTTGCATCACCGAATTTCCAACGCCTTCGACAACCCGCTGAGTCAGACCTGTACGCCACAACCAAAACACGCTTCCAGCCACACTCACTATCAGCAGCGCCATGACGCTGAAGCGAACCGCCGGCACCGCCCATCGTGGCCAAGCCCGATACCGATTGGCACGCTCCACCGCCCGAGAGGCCATCTGCCGCCCCCCCGGAGTCTTCTGGAAAGCTGTCTGGCTCAACCTTGCCATACCGCATTCTCCACGATCCACGTCACGAGGTCTCGGTAGGAGATCCCTAAATGCGCCGCTTGCTCGGGAACCAGAGACAGGGGCGTCATCCCTGGCTGTGTATTGATCTCGAGAAAATACAAACCTTCGGTACCAGGCCGTGACGGATCATACCGAAAATCGCTGCGTGTCACGCCGCGACATCTCAATGTTTGATGCGCCACCAGCGCCAACCGCATCGCTTCTTCGGTCACATCCGACGGCAACGTCGCCGGGATGACATGGCGGGCGTGGCCAGCGGTATATTTGGCAGTAAAGTCGAAAATACTGCGATCGAATATGATCTCGGTCACAGCCAACGGGCGATCTCCCATGACGCCCACGGTGAGTTCCCGACCGGGAATGAAATCCTCCACCAAGGCCCGACTGCCTTTGGCCCACAGCGCCTCCAGGGTTGCCTGGCTGACCGGCTCCCCGCCGCGCTCGACCAGAGTCACCCCCACCGTCGATCCTTCGTCCACCGGCTTGACCACGTAGGGCGGTGGCAAAGGATGACCGCCGGCGAAATCCCCTCGCCCCAACAGCACCCCCCGAGGCGAACGCACACCAGCCGCCGCCAGCAAACGCTTGGTCATATCCTTATCCATCGCCACCGCCGAGGCCAATACCCCGGAATGGCTGTAAGGAATGCCCATGATTTCCAGCAATCCCTGGATGCAACCATCCTCGCCACCCCGACCATGCAGGGCGTTGAACACCACATCGGGACGGGGGGTCAAAGCTTGCCGCAGCGCCTCCAGATCACGCCCAACATCGACGGATGTAACCCGATAGCCGCATTCGGCCAAAGCCGACGCAACGGCGGCACCGCTGACCAACGACACTTCCCGTTCGGCGGACCAGCCGCCCATCAACACCGCGACATGACGGCTCATGATGTCTCTCCTTGGGGGCGGTTCGCTGCGGCGACACCGATCCGCTTGATTTCCCATTCCAGCCGGACGCCCGAGGTTTCGAAGACCCGCCGTCGCACCTCTTCACCCAGCCGCTCAAGGTCTGCGGCGGAGGCGGTACCAGGATTAAGCAGAAAGTTGCAATGTTTTTCCGAAACCTGAGCCCCGCCCAGAGTCAAACCGCGACATCCAGCCCGATCGATCAGCTCCCAAGCCTTCTGGCCAGGCGGATTGGCAAAGGTCGACCCGCCTGTGCGCGCCCGAACCGGCTGGCTTTCGGCGCGGGCCCGAGCGATGGCCTCGATACGAGCCGCAATTTCGGCGGGATCACCCGGTTCGCTAGACAGCGTTGCCTCAACGAACACCCAATCCGCTGGCGCCCCGCAGCGTCGGTAGCCAAGCGCCAACGAAGCCGCCGAGACCCGATGAAGCGTCCCGGCCCGATCGAAGGCCTCGGCTGAAACCAGAACATCGGCCAGCTCACGGCCAAACGCACCGGCATTCATGCGCAAGGCACCGCCGATGGTGCCAGGAATCCCGGACAAAAACTCTAACCCCGCAAGGCCAGCCTGATGAGCCGCGCGAGCGACGGTCAGGTCAAGCGCCCCAGCCCCCACCACCACTTGGCCATCGCCAATGGTGATAGCGGCAAAAGGCCCTCCCAACCGAATCACCACACCGGGAATGCCGCCATCACGGACCAGCAGGTTAGAACCGACCCCAATCACCGTTACCGGCACATCCGCCGGACAGGCCGCGAGAAATGCCGCCAAGTCTTCGCGATCCGCCGGACGGAACAACAGCTCTGCCGGGCCGCCTACCTGAAACCACGTCATCCCGGCCAATGGTGCTTGAGCGCTCAGACGGCCCCGCACCGATGGCAGCCGGTGAATCAACGGCTCCCCCCCATGCTCCGAGACGGACGAAAACCCCATGGCCGGTTCCGCGTTCACGAACGCCGCCCTTTCCCCTGAAGCTCCGCCAATTCAGTTGGCAGGCTATTCGCCCAACCGCTAATGGTGCCGGCCCCCAAGCATACCACCAGATCACCCGGCTCGGCGGTTTCCACGATCAGCCTAGCCAATTGCTCTGGCCCCGGCAAAGGCACCACCTGACGGTGACCGCGTAGACGCAGTCCTTCAACCATGGCGTCACGATCAACCCCTGGGATCGGGGCTTCGCCTGCCGGATAAACATCAGCCACAAACACGATGTCTGCGTCATTAAAACAGGTGCAGAAATCTTCGAATAGGCTTTGCAGACGGGAATAACGATGGGGCTGAACCACCGCCAGAACCCGCCCTCGACCAGCGGTTCGTGCGGCTCGCAACACCGCCGCAATTTCCACCGGGTGATGACCATAATCGTCGATCACCACCACGCCACCGGCTTCCCCGGTTCGGGTGAAACGGCGTTTGACTCCTGAAAACCGAGCCAGAGCCCGATGCATCACATCGGGCGCCAGCCCCATTTCATAGCCAACCGCCAAAGCCGCCAGAGCATTCGAAACATTGTGCATCCCGAACATCGGCAAGGTCACACCGCTCAACACGGTATCCTCACCGCCGCCCCGGCCCGCCAACACCACATCAAAACGTGCGCCATCGGGTCCCAATTCAATGTCGCGGGCCCGAACCTGGGCTTGGGGGCTGAACCCATAGGTGATAATGCGACGATCAGAAACCCGAGGAATCATCGCCTGAACTTCGGGATGATCCAAACACAATACAGCAAAACCATAGAACGGGATATTTTGGACAAAGCTATCAAAAGCCTCGCGCACCCGGTCAAAATTGCCGTAAAAGTCTAAATGTTCTGGGTCGATATTGGTTACTACCGCAATGGTCGCCGGCAGCTTGACAAAAGTCCCATCGGACTCGTCAGCCTCGACCACCATCCACTCACCGGCCCCAAGTCGCGAGTTGGTCCCGTAGGCATTGATGATGCCTCCGTTGATCACGGTCGGATCCAATTCCGCAGTTTCCAGTAAAGAAGCGACCATTGACGTCGTTGTGGTCTTGCCATGAGTGCCGCCGATCGCAATCGACCACTTCAGCCGCATCAGTTCGCCGAGCATTTCAGCACGACGGACGACCGGCAAGTGGGCGGTGCGCGCGGCAACGACCTCGGGATTGTCTCGCTTGATGGCCGATGATACAACGATCACACTGGCCTTGCCTAGGTTCTCGGCGCGATGGCCAACAAAAACTTCGATGCCTTGGGCGCGCAGGCGCTTGACGTTGGCATTTTCAGCCACGTCCGATCCCTGGACGGCATAGCCCAAATTCTTTAGCACTTCGGCAATACCGCTCATGCCGATTCCGCCGATGCCGACGAAATGAATCAACCCGATAGTCAGCGGCAAGGCTCTCATTCTGCGGCCTCCCAAATGGTCCGATGGTTACGATTGGCCCCGGAACCGGGACCATGGGCCGCTTCGATCACGGTATCCGCCAGCCGTTGGGCAGCGTCGGAAGCGCCCCACCCCCGCGCCACCGCCGCCGCCAATGTCAAATCTGCGGGTTGAGCCAACAGGCTTTCCAACCGCTCGGCCAGTTCTTGAGGGGTAAAGTCGGGTTGCGCCATCAACCAAGCCCCTCCGGCCTCGGCCAATGCCCGCGCATTGGCGGTCTGGTGATCGTCGGTGGCGTAGGGATAGGGTACCAAAATCGCCGGGCGCCCAACCGTTGTCAGTTCCGCCATGGTCGAAGCCCCTGCCCGACACATCACCAAGTGCGCCCCAGCCAGTCTGGCCGGCACGTCTTGGAAAAAGCTGGACAAATCGACGGCACCAACCCCCAGACCCTCATAAGCCGCTGTGACCCGCTCCAGGTCTTCGGGCCGGCATTGTTGAGACACCACCAGCCGCGCCCGCGAAGCCACCGGCAACAGCGCCAATGCCGCCGGAACCACTTCGCTGAAGACACGGGCACCTTGACTGCCGCCCATCACCAACAGGCGCACCGGCCCCCCTTCGTCTGGGGGCGCATAAAAGCTGTCCCGAACCGCCGCGATCTCGGAACGCACCGGATTGCCCGTCCGCACGCACAAATCCCGGCAGGAGTCCGGCATGCCTGCGACGGTAGGAAAAGAAATGGCCAGCCGGGATACGCCGCGCGCCATCCAACGATTGGCACGCCCCAACACGGCGTTCTGTTCGTGCAGAATCACCGACACTCCGGCCAAGCGCGCCGCCATGACCGTCGGCAAAGACGGATAGCCGCCAAAACCAACCACCGCCGCCGGCTTCTTCCGCACCATCAACCACAATGCCTGGACAACCCCGATTCCCAACGTCACCAGAGTCCGCAAGGCCCCCAGAACGCCCGGTTCCAGGGTCGCGGCGTACACGCGATGATGTGGCACACCCAGCATGGCGTCGCCAAAGGCCCGTCCTCGGCGATCCGAAATCAGCAACACAGGTTGGCCCCGCGCTAACAACTCCCGCGCCAACGCTTCCGCCGGGAACAGATGGCCGCCGGTTCCGCCTGCTGCCAACATCACAGGCGCTGGCTTGGAGGTCACTCTGGGGAGTGGATCAGGCCTCATCACAGCATCGAGCCTTGATGTTGACCCACCCAGGCCCTCAGATGCCGGGCCGCCATCGCGGCCCAATACCGGCGCAAGATCGTTGTCAGGGCTCGCGGGTATCATTGACGATCTCCCAAACCAAAGCGCCGCCGGGTCAGCGCCAGAACCATCCCCATGCCGAAGCCCAGGGCAATCAGCGACGAACCGCCGTAACTGACAAAGGGCAGCGTCATGCCCTTGGCCGGGAGCAGATGCAGTGAAGACGACATATTGATGAAAGCCTGCATGCCAAACTGAACCAGCAGCCCCGCCGCCGCCAGCAGCACGAACAAATTAGAATCCTTTAATAATCTGGAAAAACCGCGCAGCACAATGAAGCCGAACAGCGCCACCAGCAGCAGCGTCCAAAGCAAGCCCAACTCTTCACCCGAGACCGCAAAAATGAAATCGGCGTGGGCGTCAGGAAGCTGCATCTTGACCGTGCCCTGTCCGGGGCCAGTACCCAATAGCCCCCCATTGGCAAAGGCTTCCATCGAGCGCGTCACCTGATAGGTATCGCCGCTCGCCGGATCCAAAAAGCGATCGATACGGCTGTGGACGTGGGGCAACAGATGGTAGGCGCCCACCAACCCCACACAGCCCAAACCGATAAAGATCACAACGAAGCCGATATTGAGCCCGGCCAGGAAAAATTGACAAAACCACACCACCGATACCACGCACGCCATACCCAAGTCGGGTTGCTTGATCAAAAGTCCGACCACCAGTATGTAAAGCAAGATTGCTGCAAGATTACCGGGAAAACCGGGGCTAGTCCTTTGGAGAGAAAACATCCAGGCAGCGACCACCGCAAAAGCCGGCTTGAGGAACTCCGAGGGCTGAATCGATAAGCCCGGCAAATGAATCCAACGACGAGCCCCCTTGATCTCGACCCCGATAACCATCGTCGCTGCCGTCAGCGCCAATGCCACCAAAAACACCCCAAGCGCCACCCGGCGCACCCCGCGCGGGGTCAGCAGTGATATGGCAATCATCAGCAACAGGGACGGCACCAGCATGGCCAAGTGATGCTCGACGAAATGATAGGTATCGAGGCCGATACGCTCGGCCACCGCCGGACTGGCGGCCATGATCAGGATGATCCCATAGCCGACCAGCACCGCCAGCGCCGCCAGCATCCAGCGATCAACGGTCCACCACCACCGCCCAAAGATGGATTGATCGGTACGATCAAAGGCGATCATGAGCGATCCCCCGCATTCCGGTGCCGTTCAAAGACAAGATCGACGCAAGCCGCAAAAGCGGCTCCGCGCGCCTCAAAATCGGCGAATTGATCGAAAGACGCACACGCCGGAGACAGTAAAACCGTCGCTCCGCCCCGCCCTTTCTCGGCAAAAGCCCGCTCGGTGGCAGCGGCAACCGCAACATCCATGGTCCCGCAGCGATCAAACGGCACCTTGCCATCCAACCAGGCCGCGAAAGAGTCGGTGGCGGCGCCGATCAGGAAAGCGTGGCGAACACGGGACATCAGAGGCTCGAGACCGGCAAGCCCACCCTCTTTGGCCTTGCCTCCCAAAATCCAGTAAATATCGTGGTAGCAGGCCAGAGCCTTAGCAGCAGCATCGGCGTTGGTAGCCTTGCTGTCATTGACAAAACTGACCCCGCCAACCTGCGCCACTTGCTGTTGACGATGAGCCAGACCGGGAAAACTGGTCAAAGAGCGAGCGATCAGGGCTGGATGAACGCCCACCGCCCGCGTGGCGGCAAAGGCGGCAGCGGCATTTTGCCAATTGTGACGGCCCGGCAGTGCCACCACTTCGCGCAAGTCCATGATCTCTTCCGCCTGGCTCTCGGTGTCGTCCACCAGCACGCCATGGCGGACATACACCCCACCCGGAACCCGCCGCTCCACCGACACCGGAATCACCGTCACGTCCGGTTGTTGTTGCTCCAAGGCCCGGCGAAGCTGGCGGCAATGCTCATCATCGGTCCCGATCACCGCAACCCTCTGAGCCGGCGGCGTGATCACCGGATGCTGGGCGAAGATCAGAGACTTGGCCCGCACATAACCGTCCATCCCGCCGTGACGGTCCAGATGATCGGGGGTGATGTTCAACAGCACCGCCACCGCCAATGGAGCCGAAACCGTTTGCTCTAACTGGTAGGATGACAGCTCCAACACATAGGTTCCGGTCGGCCCCAGTGCCGGTAACGCCAACACCGGCATTCCCAGATTCCCCCCCACCGCCACAGGCCGCCCCGACTGCTTGAGGATGTGACCAATCAAGGTGGTAGTGGTGGATTTGCCGTTGGTTCCGGTGATGCCGATCCAGGTGGCATCATGTTCGGAACGGGCCAGCAGCTCGATATCGCCAATGATTTCGACCCCGGCAGCCCGCGCCCGCGTTGCCAGTGGATGTGGCACCGGGTGGGTGTGCGGAATGCCCGGCGCCAACACCAGCGCCGCCGCTGCCCCCAAGTCAACCGTGTCCAAATCCACCACGGGCACCCCGGCAGCGGCGGCATCGGCGCGACGCTGGGGATCGTCGTCCCAGGCCCAAACTTCGGCACCACTGGCCTGCAACGCCGCCGCTGCCGCTAGGCCCGATCGACCCAAGCCCATCACCGCAACCGGATACCCCTTGAAGGCGAACAGGTCGATCATCCCAGCCTCACCTCAGCTTCAGCGTCGACAGGCCGACCAGGGCCAGGATGACCGCGATGATCCAGAAACGGATCACCACCGTTGGCTCTGCCCACCCTTTTTTCTCGAAATGATGATGAAGCGGCGCCATTCGGAACACCCGTTTGCCCGTCAATTTGAACGAGGCCACCTGCACGATGACCGAAACCGTTTCGAGCACAAACAAACCGCCAACAATCGCCAACACGATTTCGTGCTTGGTCACAATGCTGATGGCACCCAATGCGCCGCCCACCGACAGCGAGCCGGTGTCGCCCATAAAGACCATTGCGGGCGGCGCGTTGAACCACAAAAAGCCAAGGCTAGCGCCCACCAAGGCCCCGCAAAACACCGTTAACTCGCCCGAACGCGGAACATAGTGGAGCTGCAAATAATTGGCGAAAATGCTGTTGCCGACCAAATAGGCAATCATCGCGAAGCAACCGGCGGCGATCATCACCGGCACAATGGCCAAACCGTCGAGGCCATCGGTGAGATTGACCGCATTGGACGCCCCGACCATCACGAAGACCGCGAATGGCAGGAAGAAAAAGCCAAGCTGGATCAGCACGTCTTTAAAGAACGGGATCGCCAGCCCTTGGGACAAAGGTTCGGGGGTCACCGCCGCAATCAGCACCGCCGCCGTGGTCGCCACCCCGACTTGGGCCATCAACTTGATCCGCCCCGGAAGCCCTTTGGGGTTGCGCTTGGTCAGTTTCAGATAGTCATCGCCAAAGCCAATCGCTCCGAAGCCCAGAGTGACCAGCATAACGATCCAGATATAGGCATTATCCAAATCGCCCCATAACAACGTACTGACGGTCACCGCCACCAGGATCATCAGCCCGCCCATGGTTGGCGTGCCTTTTTTCTTGAAATGCGTCTCGGGACCATCGCCCCGGATCGGTTGACCTTCACCCTGCCGGCGCTTCAGCCAAGCGATCAGATAAGGCCCCAGCACAAAGCTGATAATCAGCGCGGTCAGGATCGCCCCACCCGTCCGAAACGTAATGTAACGGAACAGATTCAGCGGTCCGAAGTCATCGCTCAACGGATAGAGGAGGTTATATAGCACGGCCTTCCCCTCCCCCGCTCAACCAGCGACAACGGCGGAAGCCGCCGATACCAACGCCCGATCCTGTGCAATCCCAGCCAAAGCCGTCACCACCCGAGTCATGCGGCTACCCGCCGATCCTTTTACCAACACCACATCACCATCCTGAATCACATCCGCCACCAAGGGCGCCAGTCCGGCACTATCCTCGGCCCAACCACCCCGGACTCCTGCCGGCAGATGAGCCATTAACGCGGCGGTATGAGGGCCGCAGCCGAAGACCAATTGAATCCCGGCTCTCTCCAAAGAACCCGCGAGCCCGACATGATAGGCATCGGCCCGCTCTCCCAACTCTAGCATGTCTCCGAGCACGGCGATGCGCCGGCCTCCAGCCCCAGGATCGGTCTCAGCCAACACCTGAAACGCCGCCGTCATTGCGGACGGGCTGGCATTATAGCTCTCGTCGATCAGTATGAAGCTCCCTCGAGACAAGGGCAGACGACGGCGGTCCCCCCGACCTTTGACCGGGACAATCCGGCCTAGACTGTCGGCGGCACGAGAAAGATCGGCCCCCACCGCCTGCACCGCCAGCAGCACGGCAAGGCTGTTCATCACCCAATGGCAGCCCGGCGAAGAGAGGCGATAAGATAAAGGAATGCCTCCGATCCTCGCGGTCACGAGACTTCCCGCCGCGTCGATCGAGGATTGACGCCCCCAGCTCTCCCGGTTTTCGTCGTAACCGCCAAAGTCCCGGATATCCGTCACGCCCCAGGTCCGCGCTGCCGCCGCCAAACGCTCAAACTGGCCATTGTCACGGTTGAGTACGGCGACCCCCGAAGCCGTCATGCCTTCGAACAGCTCGGCTTTAGCGTCGGCCACGGCCTCAAGGGAGGCAAAGAATTCCATATGAGCGGGCTCGATGGTGGTGATCACGCCCACATCGGGCCGCACCAGCCGCGCCAACGGTCCAATCTCTCCCGCATGATTCATGCCCAGCTCGAACACTCCATACCGGCATTCGGCAGGCAAGCGAGCGAGACTCAGCGGCACGCCCCAATGATTGTTCAGATTGCCTTCGGTGGCGTAGGTCGGCGCCTGATCGCCAAGGCAGGCCGCCAGAGCCGCCTTGGTGCCGGTCTTGCCCACCGAGCCGGTCACGGCAATCACCTTGGCTCGACTGCGTGTCCGTGCCCGCGTCAGGGCGGCTCGCCCCAAATCCTCTAGCGCTCCCAATGTGTCAGCCACCCTCAGCCGCCCGCCGCCGACAGGGACAGAAGACGAGCCGCCGGGGCTCACCACCGCCGCCACCGCCCCCCTCGCGAACGCCTGCTCCAAAAAATCATGCCCGTCGAAACTTGGCCCTCGCAGGGCTACAAACAGGTCTCCCGGCGCCACCGTCCGGCTATCGATGGAAACGCCGGTCGCGCACCAAGCCTCCTCCGGGCTGGGTCCAGCCCCAACGGCAATCGCCGCCTCTTCGGCGGTCCATAGCACCGGCTTTTCGGTTTTGGCGCTCATCCCGCCATCTCCGTTACCGCCGTCCGCGCTTCGGCCACGTCGTCAAACGGGCGAATCTCACTGCCCACGATCTGCCCCTGTTCATGTCCCTTGCCAGCGATCACCAACAGATCCCCGGCAGCCAGTCCCCGCACCGTCGTCCGAATGGCCGTGGCACGATCCCCTCTTTCCTCGGCGTCTGGACAGCCTGCCAAAATCTCGCGACGGATCGCAGCCGGATCCTCGCTGCGCGGATTGTCATCGGTCACAATGACCCGATCGGCCAAACGCGCCGCAATCCCCCCCATCACAGGCCGCTTGCCCCGGTCACGATCGCCACCGCAGCCAAACACTACCACCAGTTGCCCCGTTGCATGAGGCCGCAACGCCTGCAGAACCGTCTCCAGCGCATCTGGGGAATGGGCATAATCTACGATCACCGCCGCGCCATTCGGATGCCCCGACACCGGCTGAAGTCGCCCAGGCACCCCTTCTAATCGCTCCAACGCCGCCAGCATTGGCTCCAACACAGCCGTTGGCACGGCCTGCCCGGCCCGCAACGCCTCTGCTGCCACCGGATCGGCGGCCAACACCAGCCCTAGCGCGGCCAGCGCGTTCCAGGCCTGGAACCGCCCGACCAATCCCAATGCGACCGCTGCCGGTTGTCCCAGAATCTCCAGCGTCAGACGCTGACCATGGGGCAGAGGCTCCACCGACCGCACCGCGATCTCGCGAGCCGCCACACCGTAGCCCACCACCGACACGCCTCGCCGACCACAGAGTTCGGCCAATCCCTGGAATTCGGGCACATCGGCGTTCAGCACCGCCAAACCATCCGAGGCCAAAACCCGTTCAAACAGCCCGGCTTTGGCCGCTTGATAAGCCTCCATGGTGCCGTGATAGTCGAGATGGTCGCGAGTGAGATTGGTAAAGGCCGCCGCCCGCAGCCGCACCCCGTCCAGCCGGAATTGATCGAGGCCGTGACTAGACGCTTCCATGGCCAGATGGTCGACGCCAGCCCCAGCCAAAGCTGCCAACGCGGCGTGCAGCCGCACCGGATCTGGGGTGGTCATGGTCGCCCCACCGAAATCGCCAGACAGCGCAAGAGTCGGTGGTGCGGTCAATCCTAGGGTGCCAAGGGCCGCTGCCGTGAATCCCAACTGGGTCCAAAGCTGACGGGCGAATTGAACGGTAGAGGTCTTGCCATTGGTGCCGGTCACCGCGACCACAGTCTCAGGCTGCCGACCATAAAACGCCGCAGCCATCACGGCAAAAGCCTGGCGCGGCGTCGCATCCTCGATCACCGTCACGGATGAGGGCAAGGCTTCGCCCAAAAGCTGCCGGGTTCCCAAGGGTGCCAGCACCGCCACGGCGCCACGGCCAAGGGCATCGGCCACAAAGGCGCGACCATCCTTGGCGCCGCCAGGAACCGTGCTTGGCAAGGCCGCAAACAAAAAGCCCGGCCTGACCTCGCGGGAATCCGCCGTCAAGCCGGTGATTTCACAATCCAAACCCAGAGCCGAGCCGTTCGAGCCGTTAATGATCGTCATCAGGCGAATAGGCCGCAACGGCCGTCCCTTTCGTTCCGGGGTCCATTTCAAGAGCTTGGCGAATCTCGGGGTTTTGCTCATCAATCGGTTGAATGCCTAACAGGGGCCCGATTTGCTTGATCACACGCCCCACCGCCGGCGCCGAAACCCATCCCGCAGTCGTGAACCCATGACTGTTGGCCGATGGCTTCGGCTCATCAACCATGATCATCACCAAATACTTCGGATCATTGATCGGAAAGACCCCCACAAACGAAGTCAAGTTCGCGTTCGTATAATGGCGCCCCCGCTGCTTATCGGCGGTGCCGGTCTTCCCCCCAACCATGTAACCGGGAACATTGGCAAACTTGGCCGTTCCTTCGGTAACCACGATCCTGAACAGTCGGCGCATTTCCATCGAGGTCTGTTCGGAAATAATCCGCTCCCCCGGCACCTCTTGTCCTGGCTGCACCTTCAGCAAGGTTGGCTTGTGCATGATGCCGCCATTGATCACCGCCGCCGCGCCCATGGCCACATGAAGTGGGCTCACCGACATGCCATGACCAAACGCAATGGTCATGGTGTTGATTTCCCGCCAAGGCTTGGGCACCAGCGGCCAGCCTAATTCGGGCAGCTCGATCGGAACCGGCCTAAAGAATCCAATCTTGGCCATAAAGGCCATTTGCGTCGGTGTCCCAACCTGCACCGCCATCCGAGCCGAACCAAGATTCGAGGAATACTGGAAAATCTCGGCAACATTCAACATCCTATGCAATCCATGATATTCATGGATGGTGAAATGACCAACATGGATGTTGTTGATGGTATCGAATCTATCCGCCAGATGAATCTTTCCCGAATCCAGAACCATCGCGGAATTAAAGATTTTAAATGTTGACCCCATTTCATAAACGCCCAAGGCGTTCCGGTCGAACTTTTGATCTCCTTCGGCATCACCGGGCTCCTGGGGATCAAAATCTGGCAAAGACACCATCGCCAGAATTTCGCCGGTGCGAACATCCATGATGATGCCGTTTCCGCCCAGCGCCTGGAATTCCTCGACGGCAGCCGAGGCTTCCCGGTGCAGGATGTGCTGTAGACGTAAGTCCAGGGAGGTTTGAACCGATCCTGCGCCGCCCTTGAGCCGCTTGTCAAAAAACCGCTCTAATCCCGCCAAACCGACGTTATCGACGCCCGTATAGCCGACCACATGGGACGCCAGCTTCCCCGATGGATAGAATCGACGCTCCTCATTTTCAAACAGCAAACCGGGCAAACCGAGAATATGCACGGCGTAATGCTGGCGCGGTGTCAAATTGCGCTTGAGCCAGACAAACCGCTTATTGCTGGTTAGTTTGTCATAGACTTCTTGATATTCTAAGTCTGGCAGGGCCTCGACCAATTTCGAGGCAGCTTCCTCAGCATCCAAAACCAATTTCGGATCGGCATGAAGGGACGCGGTCGCCAGGGATGTCGCCAATAACTGACCATTGCGATCAAGGATATCCGATCGAGCCAGGGGGGGCTCAGGGTCCGCCGGACGATCAACCTTAATCTCTTCGCGATGGGAGAAACAGGTGGCCACCACCAGCTTCGCAGACACCGCCAGAAAGGCCAAAATCACCACCAATCCGGTGATGATCAGACGATTCCGCCCAACCTCAAGCGCCTTGGCCGCGTCACTGACCGAACGATACGACAACGACCGGGCATCGACGATGCCCGGTTCCAATTCATCCTCATCCGTGAATGACGACCGTTCTGTCATTGCCCGCGCCCAAGCCGCAGCAACAAATTACCAATTTCGTCATCGGGCGGCGGACGCGAAGCCGACGAAACGCGGGCAACCGAAGCGCGGGTCAGGACCGCCGCTTGCCCACCATCCGCCTGGGCTTGGCGATTCATCCTGTGGTGGATCGGAACCGGAGCTGCCGGCATGCCCATGCCGCTGCTGCCGACCGAAGCCAGGGCTACCGCCGCAGGATGAACCGTTCCAGGAGCTGGCACAGCAACGGAAGCCGAAGCCACTGGACCAGAGGCGGAAGCCGGCGTGGCCATCACCCCCACCGCCCGGCCACTGGCCGGTGAACCCATCGGCCTATCCGGGTTCGACGCCACCAGGGCCATCCCACCCGGTGGTGTGCCGGGCTTGAGCGGCAGAGCATTGAAACTAGCCACTTGCGCGGCGGTGATCGGCGTCAATGTCGTAAGATAGCTGCCGGCCAATGCTTCCAACCGGACGGGATCGGTGTAGACCCCCCACTCGGCCTTGGTCACCTGAATCCCACTTTGTTCCGCGATGATTTCCCGATCCAGAGTCGCGATCTCTTCCCGAAGATTCTGGACCCGGTAACTGGTGTGGAACAACTCAACCCCGGCGATGGCCGCAACGGTGAGCCAGAGAAGGTCAGATTTCCGGAGCATGGGGCTTCCTTCGCGAAATCAAGACTTGTTAGAGGAAACGGGAGCGGATGTCCGCTCCGCGACCCGCAACTTGGCGGAACGGGAGCGTGGATTGGCCTCAACCTCGGCCTGCTGGGGCACCAGGGGCCGCCGCTCTGGCAAACGAAAGGTTGGGGCCCAAACCCCGACCGGCCCCACCGGCAGATGCCGGGACGGCGATGGCGGCGCCTCGGCTCGCTGACGCAAAAAATCCTTCACCACCCGGTCTTCCAGCGAGTGGAACGATACGACCGCCAATCGTCCCTCTGGCGCCAAAAGCCGTTCGGCTGCGGCCAATCCGCGATGCAATTCACCCAATTCGTCATTGACCGCCATCCGCAGCGCCTGAAAGGTGCGGGTCGCGGGATCAATACCGTCGCGCGAAGAGGGTACGACCGCTCGCACGATAGACGCCAACCGGCCTGTCCGCTCAATGGGCGCTTCCAGGCGGGCCGCCACCACCGCAGCCGCGACTCGCCGGGCCCGCCGCTCCTCACCCAATTCAAAAAAGATCCGGGCCAACTCCTGTTCCGGCAGGCGGTTGACCAGATCGGCGGCACTTTCGCCATCACTCCCCATCCGCATATCAAGCGGGCCGTCAGCTCGAAAGGAAAAGCCTCGGCTAGCGTCGTCAAGATGAGAGGAGGATACTCCCAAATCAAAAGCGATGCCGTTGACGGCCGTCACGCCCTGCTCGCCTAAGAGTGCCTCCAGATCGCCGAAACAGCCCTCAACGACCCGCAATCGGTCGCCATAAACCGCCGTCAACTCCCGCGCTAAAGCCACCGCGCGTGGATCTCGGTCCACGGCCCAAACCTGACAGGCCGATGCTGCCAGCAGTGCCCGCGTATAGCCACCCGCCCCAAAGGTTCCATCCACATACACGCCCCCACTCCGGGGGGTCAGCGCCGTCAACACTTCGGCAGCCATCACCGGAACGTGGGAAGCAGCGGAGGCACCAAGCCCCTGCGAGCCGGTACTGGATACCGTCCCCGTCCCTGGCACCGCCGGAAGAACGGGCCATGCCTCTGGAATAAGATGAGAACCCGTGATCACGACCCACTCCCACGCATCGCCGACGCCTTGGCGATGATTTTGCTGAGGGAGAGATCCCGACCACGCGCCCTCTCGCGCATACTGTCTTCATGCACCGATAACGCCGTCGGTTCCCAAATCTGGAAGGTCTTAGTGTCCGTCCCGAAAGTTTATGAGGGATTGCAGAGTTTTCTGAGCATGAGGCGGATAGAGGCGAAGCGAAGGAAGGCGAGAGAACTGAGGTTGAGGTTTTCCCAATCTTTAGCAAGACGACGGCAGCGATTTAACCAAGCGATGGTGCGCTCAACAATCCAGCGTTTCGGAAGAACGACAAAAAGCCCCTTGGCCTGATCGGAACGTTTGACGATTTCAGCTTTGAGCTTGGGCAGGATTTTCGCAAGTGCGTTTCGGAACTTTGGCCCTTGATATCCCGCATCGGCCAGAAGCGCGATCAAGGATGGAAAAAGCTCCTTCATCTCTTTCAGCAAAAGGATGCCGCCATCCCGATCCTGAATGTCCGCCGGATGAATGATCGCCAGCATCAACAGGCCAAGCGTATCGACGACAAGATGCCGTTTCTTGCCTTTGATTTTCTTGCCTGCATCATAGCCATGCGGATCAATCCGCGCCCCCCTTTTTCGGCGCCTTTAACGCTTTGACTGTCGATAATGCCCAACGTAGGTTCGCTCTTGCGTTCAGCCTGTTCTCGACATCGGGCATAAAGTGCGTCATGGATGCGATCAAGCGTGCCGTCATAGCCCCAGTCGCAAAAATAGCGGTAAACCGTGCTCTTCGGAGGCAGGTCTTTCGGAATGTACCGCCACTGGCATCCTGTGCTCAACACATACATGACGCCGTTAAATACGGCGCGTATATCGACTTCACGATGTCGTCCTCCGCGCTTTTCGGAAGGAACAAGCGGTTCGATAAGTGCCCATTCTTCATCCGTCACATCGCTCGGATATCTCAACTTGTCCCGATTGTACTTCGGGCGGTTTTTCTCTGTCCACATCGGTAGCCCCTCCTTCGGGCTGCCTGACAATGAATCACAACTGATTCTTATGATTCAACAACTTTCGGGACGGACACT
>Ga0302267_10002518_pt1 | contig 22103 bp, 9 predicted proteins | sample III_Bog_E1_3_FD_194555 | JGI IMG/M metagenome (GOLD analysis project Ga0302267, IMG submission 194555) | Peat permafrost microbial communities from Stordalen Mire near Abisko, Sweden - III_Bog_E1_3 | ecosystem: Environmental > Terrestrial > Soil > Wetlands > Peat | place: Sweden: Abisko...
CCGCTTCTCCGCCACCGACCGATACACCCGCGCCCGGCGAACTGGCCGCTTCCTGTCTGCATAAACCATGCACTCATCGTTCACCGCCCCGCCACGGACAGTCCAGATGGAAACTTAGGACGCTTACAAATCAATGACAATGTTTCTCTTTGCAGTGGATATTGTTGGGGCTGGAGGACTCCACTTCATCTCTGGCGAGGATAGCTTCCTCGCCAATACATGAGTCGCCCACCAAGGAGAATATGAAATGCAAAATCACAAAGATGACCATGTCCACGCGATAAGTGCGCCGATGCTTCCGCGGAGACGCGGGATGCAGTGGCGTAAGATGCTGAGCGGTGTCATCCTGCTGGCTAGTGCCCCTGAAATCTGTTCTGCGCAATGGTTTGCGCAGGATGCATTTTTGCCGAGTCCGGTGAGAACCGTATCGACCGTTCCCGCCAATGGTGATGTGAATCCTTACGGTGTCGCATTTGTTCCCAGGAACTTCGAGACTGGCTCCGGCCCCTTGATGCATGGAGACATCCTGGTCTCGAATTACAACAACAGCGCGAATTTGCAAGGCACCGGAACCACGATCATACGAGTGCCGGCGAGCGGGGCACCGACCGTGTTCTTTCAAGGCACCGCGCCGCTGGGACTTTCCACCGCACTGGGAACGCTTCAATACGGGTTCGTCGTTGTAGGCAACGCTCCCACGGTGGACGGCTCTTCCGCAACGGCAGGTGCAGGATCGCTGCTCGTGATCAACAATCAAGGCAAGCTGATTCAGACTTTTACCAGTCCGTATATTCAAGGGCCATGGGATATGGCGCTGGTCGATCAAGGCGACCGGGCGATGGCTTTTCTAACCAACGCACTTACGGGAACGGTAAGCCGGCTGGACTTTCAGGTGAGCAAGAGCGGACTCAAATTGCTGAACGCTACAACGATTGCCTCGGGGTATATTCATCGCGGCGATCCTGTGACACTCTTTGTCTCTCCCACGGGGCTGGTCTACGAGCCCTCGCACGACTTGCTCTATGTTGCCTCCACGGGTGACAACGCAGTCTTTGCGGTATCGCGCGCATCCGATCGCCAAACGGATGCCGGAACTGGATTCATTGTCTATGACGACAGTGTTCATCTGCATGGCGCGTTGGGATTGGCGTTGGCTCCGAACGGTCATTTGCTGGTCACCAACAACGATGGAATCAATCCCGATCCAAACCAGACGAGCGAGATTGTCGAATTCACAAAGCATGGAGAGTTTGTCAAAGAGATCTCGGTCGATCCGGCCGGCGGAGGAGCATTCGGCCTCGCGGTTTCCTCGACCTATAGCCAGGCAACCTTCGCGGCTGTGGATGACAACTCCTCAACGCTGATTGTCTGGACCTTGAATTTGCAGTAAAGCTGCATGTTTGGGCATTGTCTTATGGGAATGGAAGCGCGGCTGGTGCGGCCACATCCTCTACTTCACCGCCGGTCCCGATCAAGGACAACACGGGCTCTTCGGATTGATAACGGCTTTCGAGAACACGCAGGGTATCGATTGGTCATCCAGACCGATGCTTCCCAGGAGCATGGGAAAGAGGGAAGCAAAGTACGCTTCCCTCTCTCCCACACCCGACGAGTCCTATCGTTTGTCCGACGCGCTGCGCGAGCAAACTCACTGGCTCAAGTGATCGGACAGCAGCGCCCTTGGTTGAAGCGGCTCTTTAGTTTCCGGGGAAGAGATTTGCGTAGACAATATACGCCGACGCGATATCCACCTGCGCCCAGAAACGGTGATAGTTGAAGGTTGGTCCGGCTCCCGTTCCCGCGCAACCTGACTCAACGAGTGGGTAGCTGGGATCGTCCTTATACTTGGGACGCAGGCTGAGGAATGTTGGCTGCGGGCTGACAGTGACGTCTTCGCCAGCCGGCATGGTGCCCGGTACCCAGGCCGAAGGCACATACACAGTGGCGCCGAAGCCGCCGTTGAGGGTGGTGCCGCCCTCCGTGCTGCTGCTGGTTGTGGTGGTGCAATAGTCGCCGCGCGTCTCGGCCACCGAAATTCCGATGGTATCGCGGTAGTTGGTCCAGATGCCATTCAACAGGCTCTTGGCCAACGCCGCGGAGGTTGCATCGGGCGTCCCAACGGTAACCCACTTGCCAACTGCGGCGCTGTAATAGGCGAGGGCCTTGGCCAGTGAGCCGGCTTCGCCTATGTCTGTTGCAGTGCCCGTGACCCTGACGTGAAGGTTCGGGTTCAGCGGAACGGTGGTCCAGTCTTGCGTGGTGGCGTTCCAGTTGGTTGCAGGCTTGTTCGTGGTGCTCGCTGCGACCAGGCCGCAGGTCGAGTCGTTCCAGGGATTGGTCGTGTCGCCCTGGCCGGGGGAGTTGTCCCAGCAGAGCGAACCGGGCAGTGTGAAGGTGCCGTTGGTGTTGACCGTGGTCACCTTCTCCACCCAGGGGATCCAGCTGTTCAGCACGACTGCGGCCTTGGAATCGCCGCTGATGTAGTAGTACTCAGCCAGGCGCTCCATGGACCAGACCTGCATACCGAACCACTGATTGCTCGGCGGGTTGTGATAAACAGGCTCCCAATCGTAAGCCATGTTGTAGAAGGTGGAGTCGCCGGTCGGAGTCGGGGAGTAGGAGCCTTCCCAACTGTTGGTTGCGCCGCCGGCAATGGCGCCTTCATCCGATTGCAACCAGCGATAGAGCTCAAGCTGACGCTCCAGGCTGGTGCTCCAGTCGGTCACGCTCTGCGCGGGAAGTTTGCCGCTGATGCCGGTATCCTTCGACAGGGCGTAGGCGGCCACCGGGTTCTGGTAGCCAAAGTGCGTGGTTCCGTCTCCGATGCGCCATGCCCACGAGCCGGAGCTGGGAAGCGCTCCGCCCCAGGCAAAGTACCATCCGAGCAGATAGTGAGCGGAACTGTAGCCGCTGCCGGCCGGGCAACTGGTTGCGCTCGCGCTTGCGCCCGTGCAGCCGATGGCCTTGAAGTACTTGTCGAACATCGCATACCGCAGGTAATCGCCCAACTTGGCGGCCTTGGGCAGCAGCCCTGTGACAACGCTGCTTCCGCCCTGCGCGTTTGCGTACTGTTCCGCCCAATACATTGCCTGCACGGTGCGGGCATCGGCGTCCGGTGCGTCGGTGTACTTCCACTGCGCCGCGTATGGCGAAGGAGCAGTAAACAGATCAAGGTAGCCGTTGCTTGCGCTGCCGTACTTCAAGTCATCCCAGCAAGGCTGCGGAATGGTTAGCCATACGGATTCGTTTGCGCCGCGTTGGAAGGTGTTCATGCACGAGGGCTTCGTCACACCGTCTTCCTGTTGGCCAAAGCCGTAAAAGTTGTCGGTGTCGATAATCCAGTGCATGGAGTACATGTTGTCGTTGCCGTAGGTGGCGCTGAGTTGGCTCGCCAGCGGATCGTTGCCCGTAGCGGCCGAGCTGGTCAACACCGATGGATAAGCGCTGGGCAATGGATGCTCGGGTGCGTAGGTGGCGGGTGAAGAGGCGTTGTAACCCGCATTGGTCGGTTGCAGCGTCGCACTGGGGATCATGTTGTCTTCCATGCTCGTCCAGGCAGTTTGCAGTCCAGTCCAGTTTCCAGTCAGGCCGCCGTTGAGCGTTTCCAGCCAGATCCAGTAGCTGTAAGTCTCCGATGAGGTTTCGTGGCCATAATCCGGAGCCTCGCCCATGAGGGTTTCCACTGAGTGGTAGGGAATTTGGTCACCGCTGGTTGCCGTGCCAAAATACCCGTTCGAGGAGCTGTGAATGTCGGTGTAAAGGTCGACAAAATGCTGCTGGAAGGTGGTGTAGCCCGTGCCAACCTTCAGCGTGATCGGGGTAGTTGCCGACAGCGTTCCGGAGGTACAGGTGATGGTGATTGTGTATGTGCCAGTTGCGGCGGTGGAAGCTGCCGTGAGCGTGAGCACGCTTGAGGTTGAGGATGAGGTTGGGCTGAACCCAGCCGTGACGCCGGTGGGCATACCGGTAGCGGTAAAAGCGACGCTTCCGGTGAATCCGTTGAGGTCAGTCACTGTAACAGTGCTGGTTCCCGCCCCTCCCGGAGCCATAGTGAGACTCGAGGGCGAAGCCGAGAGTGTAAAGCTAGGTGTCCCGGTTACGGTGATTGTGAACGTGGTCGTCGAAGTCACACTGCCGGAGGTTCCGGTCAGCGTGATCTGATACGTTCCGGGAGTAACGCTGCAGGCGGCAGTAAAGGTGATCGTGTCGTTTCCACTGGTGACTGGGTTGGTGCCAAACGTGACAGTCAAGCCTGAAGGCAAGCCGGACGCGGCAAGCGCGATACTGCCTGTGAACCCACCCGTATCTGTCACCGTGATCGTACCTGAGGCAGAGCCGCAATCCGGCACTGAGGTAGGAGGCAAAATAGCAAGCGAGAAGCCTCCAGCGGTTACAGTAAGGTTGATTGTGGTAGTCACTGGATTCAGCGTACCGGATGTTCCCGTGATGGTGATCGGATACGTTCCGGCAACCGTCGTTGAAGCTGCCGTGAAGGTGGCCACGCTGGAGGTTGTGGAAGAGGTCGGGCTGAACGCCACGCTCACTCCAGTGGGCTGGCCGGTTGCGGTAAGCGCGACACTGCCGGTGAATGGGGCGACCTCCGTCACCGTGATGGTGTCTGTTCCGCTGGTTCCCGCGGCAACCGACAGAGTCGCGGCCGAGGGCTTGAGCGTAAAGTTGCCTTGCGACGTGCCGCCGCAAGCATTTCCATTAATTGCGAAGTTCGTAGGCACTGCGTTGGTGCCGCTCCAGGTGCCATTGAAGCCGATGCCGGTTACGCTGCCGCCGGCGGGGATGCTGCCGTTGTAGGAGAGGTTCTTCACCGTCACGTTCGCACCGCTCTGGGTTTCAGTTCCATTCCAGAGAGACGAAACCGTCTGCCCATTGGCGAAGCTCCAGGTGAGAGTCCAACTGCTCAAAGCCGTCGCGCTGGTGTTGTCGATGGTGATGGCCGCGCCGAAGGAAGTCGAGTTCTGCGGAGAGATCGTATAGATCACCTGGCAAGCGCCGGTGCCCACTTTGCCCACTGTAAGCGTAATGGGCGTGGTTGCGGACAGTGTGCCGGAGGTGCCGGTGATGGTGATCGGATAGGTTCCCGATACCGCCGTTGAAGCTACCGTGAATGTAACTACGCTTGAGCTTGCCGAAGAGGTCGGGATGAACGAGGCCGTGACGCCTGTTGGCTGGCCGGAGGCGGCAAAGGTTACACTGCCGGTGAATGGGCTGATGTCGGTCACTGTAATCGTGTCAGTGCCGCTTGCGCCTGGAAGAATCGACAGTGACGGCGCTGATGGAGTGAGCGTGAAGCCGCCCAGGCCAGTTACCGTTAATAAGATTGAAGTTGTAACTGGAGTCAGCGAGCCTGAGCTTCCGGTGACAGTGATTGGATAAGTTCCCGTTGTCGTCGAGGCGGAAACCGTAAATGTCAGCAAGCTGGTCGTCGCGGTTGGGTTGCTGGCGAAGGCCGCTGTAACTCCAGTTGGCATTCCCGATGCTACTAAAGCAACACTGCCGGTAAATGTCCCTGTATCTTTCACGGTAATTGTGTCGGTACCGCTGCCGCCCAGAATAATCGAGAGCGCCGTCGGCGAGGGCGTAAGCGTGTAGCCGGATGCGGGCGGCACCGTGATCGTGATGAGGGTGGTCACGGGAGCCAGCGTGCCGGAGGTTCCGGTAATGGTAATCGGATAACTTCCAGCCGCAACCCCTGTACCCACATTGAAGGTGGCCACGCTGGCGCTGGTGGAGGAAGTTGGGCTGAATGAAGCAGTCAGTCCGGTTGGCATTCCCGACGCGGCAAACGCCACACTGCCGGTGAATGGGCTCACGTCGGTCACAGTGACGGTGTCGGTCGCGCTGGCGCCCTGCGCAATTGTCAGCGCGGAAGCGGAAGGCGCAAGCTTGAAGCCGCCCGTTGCGCCGCAGACTGTTCCATTGATTGCAAAGTTCGCGGGCGCCGCGTTGGTCGAGCCGTTCCAGGTGCCGTTGAAGCCAAGCCCGGTCACGCTGCCGCCGGCAGGGATGCTGCCGTTGTACGACTCGCTCTTCACCGTGACAACCGCGCCGCTCTGGCTTTCAATGCCGTTCCAGAAAGACGAAATCGTTTGCCCGTTGGCGAAGCTCCAGGTCAATGTCCAACTGCTCAAAGCCGTGGTTCCCGTGTTGTTGATGGTGATCGCTGCGCCGAAGGCGCTTGAGTTTTGCTGCGACATTGTGTAAACGACATTGCACGACTGTGCGCGAGCACAGGGTGCGGCAACGGTAAGAACCATTGCCGTGATGGCAACGATACACTCGCTCAATCTGCGCACATATGTGTGCATCGAGGGGGATTTGAGCTGTTGAAACATGGTTTCTCCTTGTTTACTTTCCGGCCCACCCCGAATTCAATCGACGAGTGCCGTTCAACAATCTGCGGCGGAACAGATCCGTGAATCTGTTCCGCCTGTTTTTTGTTGAGCCAACTCAATGTGTGTCTGCTGGCTAGTTGACCGTGCAGGCGGTTCCGTTAAGCGAGAAGGCCGTGGGAACTGCGTTGGTGGTTCCATTCCATGTGCCGTTGAAGCCGAAGCCTGAATAGCTTCCGTTCGCTGGAATGTTCTCCCAACTTTGGCCAGCCTGTTCGCTGACCGTGACGTTAGCGCCGCTCTGCGCGGCGGCTCCATTCCACGAGCTGGCGATGGTTTGTCCGTTGGCAAAGCTCCAGGTCAATGTCCATCCGCTCAGAGCCGTGCTGCCGCCGTTGACAATGGTGACGCTGGCTCCGAAGTTACTGGAGTTTTGCGGGCTGATTGTGTAATCTACGGTGCATGCAGAGCCGCCGCCGGTGCTGACGTTCAGCGTGAAGGAGGTGGTTTCCGTGATACTGCCCGAGGTTCCGGTTACGGTGATGGTGAACGCGCCGGTAGTGGCCGTGCTGCTGGCCGTCAGCGTCAGCACGCTGGAGGTTGCAGAAGAGGTTGGGCTGAAGGCTGCCGTCACGCCGCTGGGCATTCCAGTTGCGGTAAAGGCAACGCTGCCGGTGAATCCGCCCGTATCCGCCACCGTGATCGTGTCGCTGCCGCTCGCGCCCTGCTTGACGGTCAGCGAAGAGGCCGATGGACTCAGCGAGAAGCCCGCCGTCGATCCACTTACTGTGATTGCGAACGCCTGTGTGCTCTTGCACGAACTGGTATTCGTATAAGTGGCCACATAGTTGTTGACGCCCGCGCTCAGCGGAATGCTGTTGATTTGTCGCGCGGTGGAGGTGTACCCGCTGGGGCCGGTCCAGCTCCACGATCCGCCGCTGGTAGGCTGCGGTCCAAGGTCTACCGCCGTGCTCGTGGTAGTTACCGTTGCAGCGGATTCCTCCGTCCAGGTTGAGCCGCCGTTCACTGAGATGTAGGGAACGATCGCGGTGGGTGTGCAGCTGCCGCTGGAGTTCACCATCAACGCGATGGTGGTGCTGGCCGTTGTGCTGCCCGAGGTTCCGGTGATGGTCACCGTCGACGAGCCGGTCGTAGCCGTGCTGCTGGCTGTCAGCGTGAGCACGCTGGAGCTGGTGGAGGACGTCGGGCTGAAGGATGCTGTTACGCCGCTTGGCAATCCGCTTGCAGTAAACGTGACGCTGCCGGTAAAGCCGTTTTCTTGTGTTACCGAAACCGTGTCCGTCGCGTTGCTGCCCTGCGTCAACGAGAGCGAGGAAGCAGAACGAGACAGCGTAAAGCTGGGTGTGCCGGTGGTGTTGGCCTTTGAGTATGCCACGCCGAGTTGCCAGGGAATTGATCCGTAGGGATCGTTCTGATACGCCTGTTGACTGGCGCCCTGATAAAGAAACGCAAGGTTGTTGGGGTTGATCGAATCGGTCTGGTCGTTGCCGTCGATCAGCATGCCGCCGCTGCTGAACGAAGTGGTCCAGGCGCTGACGCCGCTTTCGAAAGTGGTGTTGTTGATTCCTAAAAACGGAGTGGAAAAGCTGGCGGTATCACCAAGGTCGTACCAGGTGCCGCCGAGACTGTTGGCCCACAAAGCTCGGAAGTAGCGTCCGGTGGATCCAAGAGCCTCAATGTTGGCCAGATATCCGCCTCCCTCGACTGTGTAGACATTGTCGGCCTCGAACAAAGCGAACTCGGAGTCCGAAGCGACGACTTCCGCGGCGCTGAAGCCGTTGGGAAAGTTGCCGATGGGGGTCGAGGAGCGATAGAAGTTACCATTGTCGGCGCATTGAAACAGATAGCAATCGGTGGAATCGCAGATGATCCAGGGGTCAATCCCGCTCACCCCAGAGGGCATTTGGATATTAAAATCCGTCTGAGCGCTCCAGTTCAAGGGCTGGGTGGGATCGCTGTTGGTGGAGTAACTCGTACCCCACTCGGAGATCAGATACCACTTCTTCTGCGGGGCAAAATAAAAGACCTGCGGTGCCGTGCCACCAAGTTTCAGGTAAGTCGGTGTTGCCGTAGCGGCATCGCTCCAGTCTTCGGCAACGCTCAGATATTCCATGCCGTAACTGCCGGCGCTGTTGACGGTAGAGGCATAGATAACCCACCGTCCGTTGTAGAGAACAGCCGATGGATCCTTGACGGCAATATAGCCGTTCTTGGCGCTAATGAGCGGACCGGTCGATGTCCACGAATACGTTGAGGCAAATGGCGGTGTCTGGGCAACCGAGAAGCTGCCTGAGGTGAGCAAGCCGCAGAGTGCGATAGCAAACAGAGAGAGAGATTTCATGCATGGACTCCTAAAGCGCTGCGGAGCAGGTGATACAACCCGCTCCGCGACGCTTCTGTTGTGGCAACAATAGACCGCGCTCACTTGCTAGTTAATCGTGCAGGCCGTTCCGTTGAGCGCAAAGTTCGTCGGTATTGTGTTGGTGGTTCCGTTCCAGGTGCCGTTGAAGCCGAAGCCTGAGTAGCTTCCATTGGCGGGGATGTTCTCCCATGTCTGGCCGGATTGCTCGCTGACCGTCACATTGCCGCCGCTCTGCGAGACAGCTCCATTCCACGAGCTGGCGATGGTTTGTCCATTGGCGAATGTCCAGGTAAGCGACCAGCCGCTCAGCGCTGTGCTGCCGCCGTTGACGATGGTGACGTTGGCTCCGAAGTTGCTGGAGTTTTGCGGGCTGATCGTGTAGTCAACGGTGCATGCGCTGCCACCGCCGGAAGTGACGTTCAGCGTGAAGGAGGTGGTCTCAACTATGCTTCCCGAGGTTCCGGTAACGGTGATGGTAAAAGCGCCGGTGGTGGCCGTGCTGCTGGCCGTCAACGTGAGCACGCTGGAGGTTGCAGAAGAGGTCGGGCTGAAGACCGCCGTTACGCCGCTGGGAAGAGTGGAAGTCGTGAACGCTACACTGCCGGTGAAGCCGCCCGTATCCGCCACCGTGATCGTGTCGCTGCCGCTCGCGCCCTGCTTGACGGTCAGCGAAGAAGCCGATGGAGAGAGAGTAAAGCCCGACGACGATCCGCTGACAGTGATTGTGAAGGACTGCGTGCTCTTGCTGCCGCAGCTATTGGTGTAAGTGGCCGTGTAGACGTTAACGCCCACGCTCAGAGGAATGCTGTCGATCTCGCGCGCGGTGGAAGTGAATCCGCCGGGGCCGACCCAACTCCATGATCCGCCGCTGGTGGGCTGCGGGCCAAGGTCAACCACCGTCGATGTGGAACTCACCGTTGCCGCGGATTCCGCCGTCCAGACTCCGCTCACCGAGACATACGGAACAATGGCGGTGGCTGTGCAGGTACCGGTACCCACCGTCAACGCAATGTTGGTGGTGGCGGTTGTGCTGCCGGATGTTCCGGTGACAACCACTGTGACCGGTCCGCCGGTGGTAGCCGTGCTGCTGGCCATCAAAGTGAGCGTGCTGGAGGTCGTGGACGATGTCGGACTGAAGGAAGCCGTAACGCCGCTCGGCAAGCCGCTGGCCGTAAACGTGACGCTGCCGGTGAAGCCGCCCTCTGGAGTTACTGTGATGGTATCGGTCGCGGTGCTGCCCTGCGTTACAGAGAGTGTGGATGCCGAATCCGACAGTGTAAAGCCGGAACCGGTGGTTCCCGTTCCAACAAAGGTTGTGATGCTCTGTCCAGGCAGCGAGTACGTGAAGGCATCGTTCGATACGCTGACTGCGCCGAGTTGCGCTATCTGGTTCGATGCCGAAGTCTGGTAGGGCGTAACCGAGGACAACGTCGCGCCCGACAAGCTGAAGTCAACGCTCGTCGATCCGCCATTGGAGTTGACGGCCACAATCACATAGTTGCCGTTTCCCTTGTAAGAGGTGACATAGACGCCGCTGGTCGGATTGTTGTTGGCGCCGGTCATCACGTAGCCCGGGCGGACGAACTTCGAGTACTGGCCCAGGGCATAGGCATAGTAATTAGGGCTGTTTCCGTTCAACAGCAATGGCGTCCACCAGTAAACATAGGCGTTGTATTGCGCCACCGCCATCGACTGGTGATAGAGCTCGGCTGCGGCAATAGCATCGCTGATGGTCGGCTGGGCGGAGGATCCCGCCGCTGGCGTATAAGTGGTTTCTGTCATCCACACATCCTTGCCATGGTTTTTGGCATTGGTGTAGTAGAACGGCGACACTCCATACGTGTGACCAGCCACGATCGAAACGTAGCCCACCGCACTGGAATCGTCCAGCGTGGGATCGGACTCGTCGAGATTGTAGCTGTCCGACTCCGGCATCATGAGTTTGGTGTTGATCTTGCTGCCTTCCTGCTTGATCCAGGCATCCATCTGTGCGCCGCTATATCCGCAGGACTCGTAATCGGGAAGAAAGTCCGGCTCGTTCTGCACGGAGATGGCGTAGAGATTCACGCCGCCGGCCTTCTCGTAGGCAATAAACGCATTCAGATAGTTGGCGAAGTTGTCATAGTCGGAGGTGTTCAGCGTGCCGTCGTCGACGCTGCCATTGCTCTTCCAGGCTGCAGGTGGGGTCCAGGGGGTTGCGAAAACGATTACTTGAGAATTGATCTTTTGCACTTGTTGCGCATTTTGCAGTTCGGTGGACCAGTTGGAGCCGCCGGTGGTGGAGCTGGGATCGATGCGCGAGCGCAGGATGGTGAGGCCGACTTGGCCCGTGCCAACGCCATAAAGGTTGTTGGCCTGGGTGGAGTTCAGCACCGGCTGCCAGGCCGTAGAAGTGCCGTATCCGCGAATCGTCTGGTAGGTGGTGTTGAAGTTGATCGCGTCGGTGGTTTGCGCGCCGGCTACCGCGGAGGCCAGCAGAAAAACGGATGCGGCAATGTGCAATAGGGGAGTTTTCACAAAGATTTCCTCCATGTCTTACTGTTGTGGCCGGCACAAAGCAGAGACATAATCTGCTCCATACCGGCAATGGTTGTCGTAGTCGCGCCTGGTGGAATTATTTGCAGGTCGTTCCATTGACTGCGAATGAAGCGGGCACGGCGTTGGATGAGTTATTCCAACTGCCGTTGAATCCCATGCCGGTATAACTGCCACCGGCTGGAATGCTTCCGTTGTAACTCAGATTGGTTACGGTCACATTCGCTCCGCTCTGAGTCTCCGTGCCGTTCCAGAGTTGCGTAATGGTTTGTCCATTGGCAAAACTCCAGGTCAGCGTCCAATTGGAGATTGCCGTTGTGCCCGTGTTGTTGATGGTGATTGCGGCACCAAAGCCCCCTCCCCATTGGCTCGATATCGTATAGCCGATATGGCAGGCAAAGCCTGTCGTACCGGTGCCGACGATCAAGGTAATGGGGGTAGTAGCCGGAGTCAGCGTTCCGGAACTTCCGGTGATCGTGACCGTGTAGCTTCCGGTCGCGGCCGAAGTGCTGGCAGTGAAGGTAACCGCACTGCTACCCGTCGTTGGGTTGGTTGCAAATGCGGCAGTTACTCCGCTGGGCAAGGTGGATGTCGAAAGCGTAACGCTGCCGGTAAATCCGCCCACGTCTGTAACAGTGATGGTGTCAGTAGCGCTGCTGCCTTGAGTGACTGGCAGGCTGCTGGGCGAAGCCGACAAAGTGAAGCCCGGCGGGATCTTTGTCGTGACGCTCATATTGAAGCTGGTGGTTGCGGTCAGGGCGCCAGAGCTTCCGTTGACGGTTACTGTATCCGTTCCAGAGGCTGTGCTGCTGGCCGCAAAGGTCAGCACGCAGCTTCCGTTGCCGGTGATGGAAGTGCAGCCGGAGTTCGTAACACTTACGCCGCTGGGAATGCCGGTCACGCTACCGATCGCTACCGTGCCATTGAATCCGCCGCTGTCTGTTACCGTGATTGTCTCGCTCGCGGTGCCGCCTTGGGCAATCGACAAATTCGCCGGGGATGCTGAAAGCGTGAAGCTTCCTGTCTTTGATGGGCCGACGGTAAGTGTGACCGTGGTTGTGGCTGGAGTCAATGAGCCGGAGGCTCCAGTAATGGTGATCGACGTAGTTCCTTGAGGCGCTGTAGCACTGGCCGTCAAAGTTAGAAGACTGTTCCCGGTAGCCGGGTTGGTGCCGAAGACGGCGGTAACTCCGCTCGGCAGGACAGAGTTCGTAAGAGTTACGCCGCCGGTGAATCCGTCTGCATCAACCACCGTAATCGTATCTGTGCCGCTGCCGCCCTGGGCAACAGTCAGAGACGAAGCGGAGGAGGTGAGAGTGAAGCTTGGTGAAGGTGATCCGCCCAGCGGAAACTGGATGCTCTCCAGTAGGGATTCCTTCAAAGAGCTAGGCGGCGTGTTGTCATAGCTGCCGTCGAGCAAGCCATAGGTGTCTTCGCCGTTCAGCGCCCAATAAGTCCAGTTGATTGTCGGGTTGTTTTGCAGATATCCAACCAGGCTTTCAAACCACTGTCCCTGGCTGCCGGCCGCATTGCTTTCAATGTCCGAGTTGGAATTGTCCGTGCCAAATTCACCCAGCCAAACCGGCGCAATGCCGTCCGCGCTGATATATCCCCAGTATTTATTCCAAGTCGCATCCAGGCTGGCCGATGTTGTGCTGCCGTTGAACCAGGGTTGTTGGTAGAGGTTCGGTCCGTAATCGTGCGCGGAGTAAACCAGTTGGTTGGCCACGTTCAGCTTGACTGGATAGTTGGCCACGCCAATCAGGTTTCCGCCCTGCCAGCCGCAGACACCGCTATAACAGTCGTTGCCTTCCACAAAGATAAGCAGCTTGGAATTGACGGCCAGAATCGCATTCCCCGCAAGTGTGGCCGCCACCGGCCAGTTTTGCGCGGTGAGCGTAGTGGGGCAGCCGCTGGTCGCCGTGTCCCCGGTCCAGCAGGAGCCGGTTGTTGCGCCCGTGCCGGACAGATGCGGTTCGTTGCGCAGGTCCATTCCGATGACCGTCGGGTTGCCATTGAAGGTGAACTTGCTGGCGCTGTAGCGAGTGGCCATGGTCTGCCAGTCGGCGATCCAGTTTGCCTGCGGATACGCGCTGGTGTACCACAGGCCGCTGGCTTCATTCGTCTCACCAGCTTCAGAGCGATGATTGTCGAGAATCACCCGCAGTCCGATCGATCCTGCATACACGATAATTGTATCCAAATCCGTGAGCGCGGTCTGCCCAGCAAGAGCCTGATTGACCGGACCATTGACGTAATTTGAATAATTGGTGGGAACCGGATTGCTTTCCACCAACTGGTTTGAAAATGGGATGCGGATCACATTGAAACCCAGGATTTTGATATTATTCAAAACCGTGTGATAATCCTGTGCCCAAAGTCCGTGAACAATGTAATCGGGAGTCTCGGCGCCATACCAATTGATTCCGGCGATGCGAACTTCGTTTCCATTCGAATCCAGTATCTTGTTGCCGCTGGTATGCCAGTAGCCTGTTCCCTGGCCCCATGCGCACGGCGCAAGAAGAACCGGTAACAAAGTTATCAGCGCAAATGCAAGGTACTCCAGCCGCCGTCCGCAGTGTGCCTGCGAGCGCGATTTAGAAAATGCGAATCGCATGGATGCTCCTCCAGGATCGTTCTGATGGGTGTCTTGATTGCAGAGGATCGAGGACGGAATCGGTGGTCAATCGAACGATTCCGTCCTCGTTCTTCAGTTGTGACTAACGGTTACGGCAGTCGCTAATTGACGGTGCAAGCGGTACCGTTGAGCGAGAATGCTGTGGGTATCGCGTTGGTTGTGCCGTTCCATGTGCCGTTGAAGCCGAAGCCGGAGTAGCTTCCGTTGGCGGGAATATTCTGCCAGCTTTGACCCGACTGTTCGCTTACTGTGACTTTGCCGCCGCTCTGCGATACAGCTCCATTCCAGGAGTTGGCAATGGTCTGTCCGTTGGCGAAGCTCCAGGTCAGCGACCAGTTACTCAAAGCGCTGCCGCTGTTGTTCTTGATGTTGATGGTTGCTCCGAACTGACTGGTGTTCTGCGGAGAGATCGCATAGTCGACCTCACACGCGCCGCCCGTAGGAGTGACCGTCACTGTGATCGAGGTAGTAGCAATGGTGGATCCCGAGCCTCCGTTGACGGTGATAGTGGCTGTTCCGCTGGCCGTGCTGCTGGCCTTCAGCGTCAGCGTGTCGCCGCTGACCGTGACCGTGACGCCGGAGTTCGAGCTGCTGGCGGTCAGTGTGACGGTGCCGGTGAAGCCGCCGGTATCGGTGACTGTGATGGCATCGGTTGTGCTGGCGCCCTGATTAAGCGACACAGCGGCTGAAGCGGGAGCAAGTGTGAAGCCCACAGGAGTGACCGTGACTGTGATTGAGGTAGTCGCAGTAGTGGATCCCGAGGCTCCGTTGACGGTGATAGTGGCTGTTCCGCTGGCCGTGCTGCTGGCCTTCAGCGTCAGCGTGTCGCCGCTGACCGTAACCGTGACGCCGGAGTTCGAGCTGCTGGCGGTCAGAGTGACGGTGCCGGTAAAGCCTCCATTGTCGGTGACCGTGATGGCGTCGGTGGTGCTGGCGCCTTGAGCGAGCGTCACAGCGGCTGAGGCCGGAGTCAGCGTGAAGCCCGCCGCATTCACCGTCACTGCAACCGAGGTGGTAGCGGAGGTGGAGCCGGAGATTCCCGTGACGGAGATAGTTGCTGTGCCTGTAGCCGTGCTGCTGGCCTTCAGCGTCAACGTATCGCCGCTGACCGTGACCGTGACGCCGGAGTTCGAGCTGCTGGCGGTCAGAGTGACGGTACCGGTAAAGCCGCCGGTATCGGCAATCGTGATGGCGTCGGTGGTGCTGGCGCCTTGGGCTAGGGTCACAGATGTCGAGGCGGGAGTCAGCGTGAAACCGCCGCCTCCAGAGGATGCAAGAACCGGATAGGCGTCCTCCACCAACTGCTCGAACTCAGTCAGCCAGAAGGTGCCGGCGGTAGGCGAGTTCGGAATCGAGTTCGCGATGGTGTCGGCGCCGGCCTGCGGGTTCGCGGTCACCGGGTTGCAGTTCGGATCGCCACCTGTTTCAGGGTTAGTTGTGCTGTAGTACGTGCTGCCCGGATAAGTGCCGTCCGCTTCTCCCGGAGGCTTCACCCAGACGTAAGCGCTTACGCCGGAGGTGGGGTTCACTACCGGCAGCACGCCGATTCCGGCATTCTCCTGGTTGCACCACTGCCCTGAGGAGTTGCGCAGATCGATCTTGCTTTCGTTCACAAAGGTGTCGATGTTGGTGCTGGTGCCTGCGGCTGTCGGCCGCACTTGGTAGGCGCTGGTGCCGCCGCCGTTCGTGACAGAGGTGTTGCCCCAGCCGTTGCGCGAGGTGTCGATCAGGAAGCCGATCGTCGACGGGAAGCCTCCTCCGGGCGTATGCGCCTGGCCACGCGGGTCAGTGTAGCCAGCCGTGGCTGACGCGGTCAGAGCCTGCAAGAAGTAGGTTTTGTAGGAGAGTTCATCGATCGCCGGATTCCACTGATAGAAGTCGCCGGTAAAGATACCGCTGGAAGTGCTGGTTGAGGTCTCCGGTCCGCCTGCAACCTCATCCCAAACGATATACGGTTCTGTGAGAGGACCATAGTTGGCCGTATTGGTGATGAAGCCGTCGATGGTCGCATATCCAGCCGACAGTTGCTGTGCGAAACTGCTGAAAAATTGGACTGCATAGGCCGTGTTGGATGTCCAGCCGAGCCAGCCGTGATGGCCAATGTCCAGATAATTGTAAGCGTTCGGCAATTTGTGGAAGGTGTTGGCCGCGAATGTAATGCCCTGATAATACACACCGGTCGAGGGAATATTAAGGGTGGGGGTGGCCGTTTGGGTCCAGCTTGTGGCTACGCCTGCGTTGCTCACGCCGCCGTTGGCAGCGACGCAGGGGGCATCGGTAAAGCTGAGGCCGGAGTTGGTAATCAGGTTTGGCAGCGAGTCATCCTCAATCACCAGCACAAAGCGAACATTCGAGGGCGCTGCTTTCAGGATGTTATAGATGGGAGTAATGTAGTAGTTCTCATACTCCTGAATGCCGGTTCCGGTCATCGCAGGTCCGCCGCCGATCGGTACATCGCCGCCGGCGATGCTCAATTCGCCATTGGATGCCAGTGCCGCGCAGTCGCGTTGCGGCAGATCGTAAATAACAAGCTGCACGACGATCTCTGCGCCGTTGGCTTGAGCAACAGCCGCGTTGATGTGCTGTTGCAGGCTCATGCGGCCAGTTGCCGTGCCGTTGCCGTTGACGGCCGTAATGGCCGCGATATGGTCCAACCAGACGAATGTCGGCTGCTTGGCGACTGTTGCCATCTTTCCTGCAAGCGAAGGATCGGCGGCTTCCGCGGTGGCGACTTCAGCGGTGTAGTCCGGGTTGACGTACACCATTGCGCCCGAGTAAGGATTGGCGACGTGAGTCTGAGCCGGGGCGCCTGGCGTAACCAGGGTCAGCAAAAATACCGCGAGTACCGTCAAGTACCCGCTCATCAGGCGAACATATATCCGTCTGCGGGGGGAGCTGTATTGCTGTGACATGAATTCTCCTAGTGCGAAGCCAATCCAAATCCAGGGAACGAACCTGATGCCGATCGATCGGGTTGAAATGAATCATCGTCATTCCATGAGTCGAGACAATAACGTCCCTGCACAGGCTTCGAGCTTGCGCTCGGCGCCTTGCTTCACAAAAACCAAGTTTGCAAAGTGGAGTTCAACTCCGTGCGAAGAGGCACGGGCACTGTCTTAGGTAAGCGATGTGACGCAATCACATTCGCATGCGCCCTCAAGAGACGGGGCAATGATAAGACAGCGAGCAGGGAAACAAGAACCACTACCAGCGGAGTACCGTCGGCAGATCAGCCAATGAACTGACAGGGCAACAACTCACTCCGTCACACATTCGTTCGACTGCATGGTTACGTTTAAGCGTGTGAGTCGATGGGTGTCAAGTTACTAAAGTATGTTACCGCGCAACCGTCATACAAATGTTTGCGTTACAAAAAGTGGAACCCTGGATGATTTCTCCGGCAGCTCGGCCTCGATAGATCGCAAAAAATGGAACTGCTCCTGTGGTATGCCATTCCCAACAGACGTCGTCACTTGGACAGTTCGATGAAGGAGGAATGGCCGGTTTGGTATTGCGATTCAGCGGTCAGATACCGCCCTGGGCCTGGATTTCGAGCAATCTTCGAATGCGCGGCTTTACGCCTCCGGCTTCCACGGCTGGCAGCAGCGCCAGGCCCTCCTTTGCTGCTGCGCGGCTTTTTTCCCTCTGGCCCGTGGCGCGATAAGCCTGGCCCAGGGTCAGCAGCATCGACGGCATTTTGCGATGGCTCAATGCAACCGCCCGTTCGGCAAAGGTAAGGGCCAACTGTGGATCTCTGAGAGAGGCTGGCTCGGCGATCAGATAATCCTTTGCCGCCGAATCCAGAATAGCCGCCGAGCTTTGCTCTTTCGCTCCCAATTGTCTCATCGCGGCGAGTCCTCGTTTGACCAGATCCTCAGAGTCCGCTCCACCACGCAGAATGGATTGAATGGTGCCCAGACGAACCTGTACGTCCGCCCTCTCCGGTTCGATCTCATCCTCCAGGCGATTCAGCTTCTGCAACTTTTCCAGGACCAGCAGTTCCTGATTGAGCAGCGCCTCTGCCGCGGCCAGGCTCTTCCGCCGGCTGGTCGCCGAGGCGCCAAGCGCCGGATCGGCCGCCGCCTCATACCCCTGTGCCCAGAGGTCGAAGGAGATTTCCAGATCGAGCAACGCGCGCTGGTCCTGAGGGTCAGCCGCCACAAGCCCCTGATGTATCCGAACAACCCCGGCAGTAAGCGTGCTTGCCTCCGCGTATTCCCCCAATTGGATTCGAGCATCGGCCTCCTCCTGCAGCATGTGCTCGCGCAGGCGAAGGTTTCTTAGTTGTTCCTGCTCCTCGCCAGGCAGGGAGGCAAGACATCGGATGCCCAACTGAACGTCCTTCAGCGCCTGCGCCGGATCTGTTTCGCTCTCAACTTCACCAATCTTCAGATGGTTCAAGGCGAGTCCACGTGCGGCGCGCTCCAGCTTCGGATCGATCTGCAATGCCTGATTCATCCAATCGATGTCATGCCGATATGCGGTCAAAGCGCCAGGCAGATCATTCAAACTCTCGGTGCTTGACAAGCCCAACTCATCGCCCAGAACGCCGTAGGCTGAGGCCGTATCGATTAACTCGATTGGAGTGACGGGAGGAATCGCAAGTCGTCTTTCGAAACTGGCGATTGACGCACGAGCTGAATCGATGGCCTGTTGTGTGGGTGCGGTTCCGAAGAGAATCTCGCTGCGGGAGATTTGTGCCTTGCCCAACGTATGCAGCGCTTCGCGATCGATGGAGCCGGCTCCGGCCCAGGGCGCGCTCAAGGCGATCGCCTTATCGATGCTGGCCAGCGCGGCCGTGCTATCTCCCAGATTCTGCGAGTAGGAGTTTCCCTGCAGGTTTCCCAGTTGGATATAGGCATTGGCCAGATCGAGCTGCGTCTGGCGGTCGCCGTGCGCGTCGGCGGCCATGCGGTCCAGATGTTCGAGCACGCTGGTCACCAGCAGCTTTTGCGCGTTCGTCGAGCCGGGAATCTGCTGGATGGCGTCGTCGAGTTCGGTCAGCAGGCTGTTGCTCAACTGGCGCAGATCGGCTGAGCGGGCCTCGGCCTTGCGCCGCTCTTCTTCAGCCACGCGCCGCGCCTGGTTGGCCATTCTTGCCTGCCAAAGCACGCCCGCCACACCGGCCAGCAGTGTGACCAGCAGCAGGGCCGCCGCCGCCAAGCCCCATCGGTGGCGGCGGATGAACTTCAGGGCGCGGTAACGCACCGTGCCGCGCCGCGCCGCCACCGGCTGTCCTTCCAGATAGGCGCGAAGATCGTCGCTCAGCCGTTCGGCTGTGAGATAACGCTGCTGCGCTTCCTTGCGCAGAGCCTTCAGCAAAATCGCTTCCAGATCGGCATCCAGCCCCTGATCACCGGCCGCCGCCGAGGGCCTGCGCGGAGCCTCCTCGCAGATGGCGCGCAGCATCTCGCCGGTGGCCATCTCCTTGAACTCATAGGGAGCAGTTCCGGTCAGCAGAAGATACAGCAGCACGCCCAGCGAGTAACTATCCGATGCCGTGGTGATCGCATTGCCCAGCACCTGCTCCGGGCTCGCATACTGCGGCGTAAAGGACAAATAGCCTTCGCGGGTCAATTGGCTCTCATGCCCTTCCTCTGAGGGTGAAAGCAGTTTTGCGGTTCCAAAATCCAGTAGCCGCGGCGTGCCGTCGCTGGCCACAAGAATGTTATCCGGCTTCAGATCGCGGTGAACGATGAAGTTCTGATGGGCAAACTGCACCGCCTCGCAGACGCGCAGAAATAACTCGATCCGTTGCGCCTGAGTTAGCTGCCGCTCCTCACAGAAGCGATGGATGGGTAAGCCGTCCACGTACTCCATCACCAGGAACAGCTCGTCTTCAGCGGTCACGCCCCCGTCCAGCAGCCGGGCAATGTACGGATGTTGCAGGCTCGCCAGGATCTGCCGCTCCTGGCGAAATCTCTCCCGGAACAAATCGGTCTCAAAGGGCCGGTCGATCAGCTTGATGGCGACCATCTGCTCAAATTGACCGTCGGCGCGATGCGCCAGATAGACGGCTCCCATGCCGCCGCGCCCCAGCAGCCGGTCAATCTCGTATGGCCCAACCGGCTTGCGAACCGGCGGGCTCGGGACGATTCGCGGTTCGGCCCGGCAGCTGGCCATCAGCAGCTCTTCCGCTTCACAGGCTTCCACCAGGCAACGCACCTCATCCGCCAGTGCCGAATCCTGCCCGCATCGAGCCGCCATCAAATCCGCTCGCCGCTCTTGGCTTGCGCCCAGAGCCTCGGTGACGATCGCTTCGATCAGAAGAAAACGCTCGGTGGTTTGGGCCATTTGGAAATGCGGCTCTCCGTTGGACGATTGTCTTGAACCCCATATTGCGAACCGTGGACGCAAACTGCGTCAACTCATCCCATCGCCGGCCGGTGCACGCGGGCGAAGGCGCTGATAAAGCCATCCTTTGATGAACTTCATCTCGCGATCGACCGTGGCTTTGGACAGCCCCATCACCTCCGCGGTCTCCTCCGCCGTGCAGCCCAAAAAATATCGCAACTCGACCAGCTTGACCTTGTCCGCATCGAGCTCGCCCAGTTCGTCCAGCGCGCGGTTCAGGTCCAGCAGCTCGGGGCTGTCGATCTTCACCCAGAGAAGCTCTTCGTTCAGCGGCACGCACTTCTGGTGCCCGCCCCGCATCTTGATCTGGTTCTCACGCGCATGGTCGATCAGGATCATGCGCATCATGCGCGCGCAGAAGATATAGAAGTGACGGCGGTCTTCCCAGGAGGCCTTCTTCTGGTTCAGCAGCCGCAGGTAAAGCTCGTGGACCAGAACGGTGGCTTGCACCACATCCGGATTCATCTCCCGATGAATATATCCCGCGGCCATATTCCGCAGTTGGGGATAGACCAGGGGAACCAGCTCGTCAAAGGCGGAGGCTTCGCCCTCTCTCCACTTCGCCAGCAGCAGCGTTATTTCGCCCATGGCCGACCCCAATCCGCTAAAAACTATGGATAGATTATGCGTTCAGATTACCACCAATTCCCGCCATTTTCATACGCTTATCCGAACTCTGTGCCCGCCACGGCGCGCCGTGAAAAGAAATATCCAGGAATCGTGAGGCATCTTTCCCGCGCCGCTCGCAACACAATCAAACAGAAGAAACAACCGATCCCTTCTTGTGATCGCTCCGGGTGAAGGTGTGTGATCGCCTCTGTCGTCAGCTCGTCACAGGATGATCGGCAGAGATTTGAACAAATGACGGCTTTCTTGCATTGCCTCGGATTGATGATTCGTCCCAGCGAACCCGATCGCCCGTGGGGTTCAGGGGCAACAGCCGGCAAGGCTTGCAGGCCGGCAGCTTGGCCAAGGAGTGAGTTTTCATGATGCATTCCAAGATCTGTCTGACTGCCGATATGCACGATTTTGTCCGCAGCGGAATTGAAAGCGGACGATACGAAAATGCCGCCGACCTGATGCGGGCCGCCTTGCGCGCCCTGCATCGGGAAGAGTCCGCCGAGGCCAGGCGCAAGGCCAGCACCATTGCCGAAGTCGACGTCTTCAGGAAGATGTGGGAGATGGCCGCCAAAGCTTCTCATGATCAGCCTTCGTCCTGAATCCACAGCCTTCGCTCACCCGCCACGCACAACACTGTAGCGCCGGTCTCCTGCGCGATAAAGTAGCGCCGGTCTCCTGCGCGATAAAGTAGCGCCGGTCTCCTGCGCGATAAAGTAGCGCCGGTCTCCTGCGCGATAAAGTAGCGCCGGTCTCCTGACCGATAAAGTAGCGCCGGTCTCCTGACCGATAAAGTAGCGCCGGTCTCCTGCGCGATAAAGTAGCGCCGGTCTCCTGCGCGATAAAGTAGCGCCGGTCTCCTGCGCGATAAAGTAGCGCCGGTCTCCTGACCGGCTGTCGCGTGGACCTCCAGGTCCACGATTGTTTCTCTTCAGGCTTCAATTGAATGGATCACAGGTGCCCCAGCTCCGGATTTTCAGTCCTTGGGAATCCAGACAACCAACCGGCATTCTTTCCTTCCCACAAAACTCCAGCCTCGCCCCCAATCCCAACCAGCGATTCCCTGTTCCCTGTTCACTGTCCATGCAGATCATTTCCCTTTCCTGTCGCACAATAGATCTGGAGTGAAAGGCAGAAGCATCGCCATGATAACTAAAACGACAACAATATCGAGATCAAATGATTACCAGAAAGGCACTATACCCCCCACCCCCCCTACCCCTCGGAG
>Ga0302267_10002524_pt1 | contig 22067 bp, 9 predicted proteins | sample III_Bog_E1_3_FD_194555 | JGI IMG/M metagenome (GOLD analysis project Ga0302267, IMG submission 194555) | Peat permafrost microbial communities from Stordalen Mire near Abisko, Sweden - III_Bog_E1_3 | ecosystem: Environmental > Terrestrial > Soil > Wetlands > Peat | place: Sweden: Abisko...
GGGATGATAAGAAGGCATTATCATCCCTTAGAGCGGAAAACGCAATTTCAGCGCATCAGTCGTACCCGAGCTAAGAAAATGAGCCTGGACCCCGAGATCTTGCCGCCCACACCCTACGACGCCGGCTCCGACTCCGAAGACGGATCGGCCGGGGCCACGCTGGCGATCCTGCCGCGCGACGCGGAGTTCCTTCCGGCCTCGCAGCCGGGCGATCCGATGTATGAAACCGACAGGATGGTCGAGGAATATATCCGGGCGTCCAAAGCGCCTGCAACCCAGCGCGCCTATATGTCGGACTGGAGGCACTTCGCCGGGTGGTGCGAGAAAAGCGGGCTTTTGGCGCTTCCAGCGTCACCTGGTACCGTGGCTCGCTACATCACCTACCTGGCGAAGCCCGCGGACGGGGCGAAGCCGCGCAAGCCGGCCACCATCGTCCGCCGCCTGACATCGATTAATCGGATGCACAAGATTGAGAGGTTCGCCTCACCGGCGAGCTTGAACAACAACCCGGGGGTAGCGGACACGCTCCACGGCATCCAGCGGCGGTTGGGAATGAAGCAGCAGAGGAAAGAGCCGCTGACGCGCGAGCGGATCGTCGAGGTCCTGGGTATTCTCGATGGTCCGATAGCGGCGGCGCGCGACAAGGCGCTGCTGCTGATCGGCTTCGCTGGCGCCCTGCGGCGGTCGGAGCTGGCCGCCATGCGGTTCGAGGACGTGACGTGGCACAGGAAGGGAATCACCATCAACCTGCCGCGCTCGAAGACCGACCAGGAGGCCAAGGGGCGAACTGTAGAGATATTGTGGGGCGTTCACAAGCAGACCTGCCCGGTGACGGCGCTCGAAAATTGGCTGAAGATCTCCCAGGTGAGGGAAGGCTTGGTATTTCGCAGCGTCGGACGTCATGGGAACATCGGCAAGGGGTTGCACCCAAACTCTGTCGGTAAACTGATCAAGAGGCTCGTGAAGCGGACAACGATAGGGTCTCCGGAGTTGTACGGCGGCCACTCCCTGCGTGCCGGCTTCGTGACTGAGGCCTCGGCAAACGGCGCGACGGATCTGCAGATTATGAAGCAGACGGGTCACACCTCGGCGGAGATGGTTCACCGCTATGCTCGCGCCGATCAAGAGGACAAGCAGACTGCGATGAGCAAGCTGGGCCTCTGACTGGGGCTTCGGAACTGTGAACTGGAGGCAGTACTGATGGAAGCATGGGAACTGAAGGCTGGGCTCGAAGTGATTTTAGGCAGCGCCAATCGTGAGCTCACGTTGAGCGATCTGGCGCGCGGCCTCGGCGTCGACGAGCGCGCTGCGGAGGACGCATCTCGGAGATCAATGAGATTCGGGGAATCAAGAGTATGGTCTTGGGTCCGCCTGTTTATTACCCACGACAATGTGGATTGTCATGGACAGTTTCCGTGCTAGCCTGAATTTAGCGTTCCGCTCAATTTTGCAATAGCCTATTGCAAAATTGGCCGACGTCCGAGGCGAAACTGCCATGCCCAGGCCTACCAGTATCGAGATCGGCGTCCCTGCGGGCTACCCAGAGCTGCTCGCCGAGCTCAAAACCCGCATCCGGACGGCCCAAGTGCGCGCCGCCTTCGCCGTGACCCACGAACTGGTGCTGCTTTACTGGTCGATCGGCCGTGACCTCAGCTCCCGGTTTCCCCGGGAGGGCTGGGGAGCGAAGATCGTGGACCGGCTGGCCCGAGACCTCCAAGCGGAGTTCCCCGGAGTGGAGGGCTTCGGTCCCCGCAACCTGCGTTATATGCGGAGTCTCGCCGAGGCGTGGCCGGAGCCGGAGATTTTGCAACAGCTCATTGCAAAATTGCCCTGGGGCCATAATACGCGGGTTCTGGATCGGGTCAAGGACCGTCCTACGCGCGAGTGGTATCTTCGTGCCTCGCTCGAACATGGCTGGAGCCAGAATGTCCTGGTCCACATGATCGCGGGCCGACTGCATGAGAGGGAAGGGAAGGCCCTCACCAACTTCCGCCGCACCCTACCCCCCGAGGGCTCCGATATGGCGGAGCAGATCCTGCGCGACCCCTACAACTTCGACTTCCTCACCCTGGCCGACGACTATAAGGAGCGCGAGCTCGAACGCGGCCTGCTGCTCCACCTCCGCGATCTGCTGCTCGAGCTGGGCCGCGGCTTCGCCTTCGTCGGCAGCCAGGTTCCGCTGGTGGTCGGCGACGAGACCTTTTATATCGACCTGCTCTTCTACCATCTCCGGCTGCATGCCTACTTCGTCATCGAATTAAAGACTGGAAAATTCAAGCCGGAGTACGCCGGCAAGCTCAATTTCTATCTCTCGGCCGCCGACGACCTGATCCGGACGCCGCCCGACGGGCCGACCCTGGGCCTTCTGCTCTGCGAGGGCCGCAACGGCGCGGTGGTCGAGTATGCGTTGCGCGACATCGCCAAGCCGATCGGCGTCTCCACCTACCGGGTCACGCGCGAGCTGCCGGTGCCTCTCCAGGAGGATCTACCCTCGATCGAAGACCTGCAGGGGGTCGTCGAGAAGCTGCGCGGCGAGCTCGAGGCCATCCGCAAAGACGCGGATAGCGGAGTGAACTCGTGAGCACGGCTGCGCTGGCGGCAATCTCTGCGGTGGCGGCGGAGCCGGTCGATCTTCGCCTGGCCCAACTCAGGCAGATGGTGCTCGACTCGGTCGTCGCCGAGAACTCGAAGCGCAACTATGCCAAGGCGCTCGACGATCTCTTCCTCTTCGCTGCCAGCCGACCTCTCACCCGTGCTCTTCTGATGGAGTGGCGGGCGGCGATGAACAAGCTCTCGCCCTCGACGGTCAACGTCCGGCTCTCGGCGATGCGCAAGCTGGTCACCGAGGCGCGTCGCAACGGCATGCTGGGAGCCGAAGAGGCCGCGAATCTGACCGAGATTCCGAATATCCCGGAGAAGGGAACTCGTCTGGGCAACTGGCTGACCCGGGAGCAGGCGAAAGAGCTGCTTGCGGTCCCGGATCGTTCTACCATCAAAGGCAAACGCGACTACGCCATCCTCGCGCTGCTGGTCGGCTGCGCCCTGCGCCGGCAGGAGCTCGCCGAGCTTGACGTCGAGAAGATCCAGATGCGCGAGGGCCGCTGGGTCATCGTTGATCTCCGCGGAAAGGGCGGGCGGGTGCGCACTGTGGCGATCCCGATATGGGTTAAGCACGGGATCGACGCCTGGATGATCGCAGGCAACGTCGAAGACGGCCGTCTCCTGCGCCCGGTCCTCAAAGGCGGCAAGGTCAAGGGCGAGACCCTGACCGACTGGTCGATCTGGTCGGTGGTCGAGCGGTCGGCAAAGGAAATCGGGATCGAACGCTTCGGTGCCCACGATCTGCGCCGTACCTGCGCCAAGCTCTGCCGCAAGAGCGGCGGCGATCTCGAGCAGATCAAGTTCCTGCTCGGCCACTCTTCGATCCAGACGACGGAACGATATCTTGGGTCGGAGCAGGAACTGGCGGTAGCGGTCAATGATGGTCTGGGCTTCTAATACAGTCGTCAGGAGCGAGTCGAACGATGAAACGACGAATCTGTTCCTACAACATGGCTGCCGTTCCCGAAGACGGATACGTCGTGACCGACGATGGGGGCGAGATGGGGTCAGCTCACGAAACGGATAATAGTGTGCGCTTAAGGATACTTCTGGCAATAAAATCAATAACTTACAGGAGTCCTATTCACGATAAAAACGCGGTTGGAGCCTTATTATAACCTCTTTGTTTTCAATATCTCTTTCTCCTTAGCGTACGATTTCCTCCGTTTCGTGAGCGGACCCCATCCAGTTCTGGGTCGCTAGGCCCAGTGGACACTGGTCAGTTCGGGCAGACGCCGCAGGGGAACGCTCCCGGTGTAGCAATGAATGCAGTTTTGAAAAGCCCATAAACAAAATTCACGAAATTATGCCATCACACGAAAGTTGTAGAATATGCATGAAACTTTCATGGAATCGCATGATAAAAAGTCTACTAGCTACAGTAGACGACGGCCTATGGGACCGGAGTTAGCTGAAGCAAGCACTGCAATAACCCCATGTTGCATTTAGCTCGGGCCACAATGGCGTGGGCAATCCTGTCTGTGTGCATTTCAGAGTAAAGAACCAGCTCAATTGAGCCGTATTGCTGTGCCTGTATTTTACTTTCTGTGTCTGCACCTGACAGTTTGAGGGCCCCTTGAATATCTCCCGCTTCGCTCGAACAGCGCTTCTGTGTCTTGCCGCATCTTTCCTTCCCATCAACAGCTTTGTAGCCCAGGCCGCTACGGTCCCCGCGGGAGCATGTTTGTATGCGCTGGACGCGACGGCAGACCGCGCCTTTCAGATCGCAGGGGCGCAGTCTGTCTATACCGCGTGCGGAGCTGTGTCTGAATCCAGCGCGAGCGACGGCTTCGAGATGGAAGGGGCCGAGACGCTGTACCTGCAAAATCACTCTCAGGTAAGCGTTGTGGGAGGCGCGCAACTGAACGGGCAGACGGATCTCTGGGACACAATCAGCAATAAACAAGTGCAGCCGGTGAAGGTTACGAGTCCGGGAGACCCGCTGGCGTCGATTGCCGCGCCTACCAGTGGGACCGTTGTGAGCAAGAGCCACGCGTCGTTCGACATGAACAACAAGCCGGCGAATAACACGCTCTCTCCGGGCGTGTACTGCGGCGGTCTCACGATCGGGAACACCAACGGCGCCACCTTCACCATGAGTCCGGGTGTATACATCATGGCCGGCGGCGGACTGACCCTGAACTCACAAGCGGTGGTAAACGGCACCGGCGTCACGGTGTACAACACGTCGAGCGCCGGGTGGGGCTGCTCCAGCAGCTACAGCTATACCCCTGTGACCATCAGTGGACAGGTGACGGCTACGCTGTCGGCGCCTACGTCCGGGGCGTTCAATGGAATCCTGTTTTTCGGAAACCGTACCGGATGCGCGACGGCGGGCTCCTGCCAGGATCAGATCAACGGCGGTTCTACGGTCGTTTTTAACGGCGCGCTGTACTTCAAGAGCGACCAGATCACGATCTCGGGAAGCAGCGCCAGCGGCTACATGATGCTGGTGGCGGACAAGATTGACATCAACGGGAACTCGACGTTCGGCATCAACGGGGATCCTTTCGACAACATTACGGTCAGCGTTTCACCTTCGACAAGTTTGCTGTATGCAGGCCAAACGCAGCAGTTTACCGCGACCACGAACAGTGCCAACACGGCAGTAACGTGGACGATCAGTCCGGCGGGCGTGGGAACGATCAACACGTCGGGGCTGTACACGGCCCCGGCCACTATCTCTGCCCAGCAAACGGTGACGGTGACAGCGACCAGCCAGGCGGACACAAGCAAATCTTCCACGGCTACAGTCACTCTGACGGTAAACAAGACGACGCCAACCATTACCTGGGCGACTCCTGCGGCCATCACTTACGGCACGGCGCTGAGTGCGACGCAGCTCGATGCGACCTCAACCGTGGCGGGAACTTTTGCTTACACGCCAGCCGCCGGCACGGTTCTTGCCGCTGGATCGCAGACGCTCTCGGTCACCTTTACTCCGACGAACACGACTCTGTACAACACCGCTGCGGCAACCGTTGCGCTGACAGTGAGCAAGGCTACACCGACGATCAGTTGGGCGACTCCTGCTGCCATCACTTACGGTACGGCGCTGAGTGCAACGCAGCTCGACGCCACCTCGACCGTGGCGGGAACTTTCGCCTACACGCCCGCGGCTGGGACTGTGCTGACTGCCGGCTCGCAGAACTTGTCGGTGACCTTCACGCCCATAAATACAACTGAATACAACACAGCTACGGCCTCAGTTCAATTAACGATCGGCAAGGCTGCGGCGACGGTCACGCTGGGCAGCCTCGCGCAGACCTACACCGGGTCTGCGCTCTCGGCGACGGCCAGCACCGTGCCCAACGGCCTGACGGTGAACTTCACCTATAACGGCATCTCGACCGCGCCAACTGCTGCGGGCAGCTACACCGTAGTGGGAACCATCAGCGACAGCAACTATCAGGGCTCGAACACCGGAACGCTGGTGATCGGCAAGGCCGCAGCCGCCATCACCTGGGCGACCCCGACGGCCATCACCTACGGCACGGCGCTGAGCGGAATCCAGCTCAACGCCAGCTCGACGGTTGCCGGGACGTACATCTACACGCCGTCAGTGGGAACTGTGCTGGCGGCAGGCTCGCAGACCCTCTCGGTAACCTTTACGCCAACCGACAGCACCGACTACACGACGGCTACCAGCACCGTGCAGTTGACGGTAAACCAGGCGCAATGCGGATCGAGTGGATATAGCTACCAACGCGCTATCACCATCGACCACACAAAGGTTCCAAATACCGATCAGGCTAACTTTCCGTTCCTGTTCAACACCACCGATCCCGCCTTTGCCACGACAGCCAACGGCGGCCACGTCACCAGTTCCACCGGCAATGACATTATCTTCAGCACCGATCCGAACGGTCTCACCAAGCTGGACCATGAACTGGAGGAATACAACCCGGTCACCGGGCAGGTTATTGCATGGGTGCGTATTCCCACTCTCTCACACACCACGGATACCGTTCTTTATGTGTTCTACGGAAACACCAGCATCACAACCTCGCAGCAGAACCCAACCGGTGTGTGGGACAACAACTACATGGGCGTCTGGCACGTTGCCAACAATGGCGGTCAACTATCCCTTGTAGACAGCACCAGCAACGCAAATAACGCCACTAATAATGGCGCAACCTCAACCGTCGGCCAGATCGACGGCGGAATGCAAACCGACGGCAGCACATATGCGACCATCGGAACTCCGTCCAGCCTGGCAAATCTGGCTCAAGGCAACGCAACATTTTCTGCGTGGGTCAATACAGCCACCGGTGCAGGTGGCCGGATCATGGGTAAAGACGACAATAATGGCAGCGTGGGATGGGCGCTTAGCCTGAATGCGAACAACAATGTTGACTTTGTGGTGGTCTATAGCAGCTACGATTTCAGACTCTACAGTTCGGGAATAGTCGGCAATGCCATGTGGTCCTATGTGACCGTTACATTAGCAGGAAGTGCAACGCAAAGCGGTCAAGCCACTATTTTTATTAATGGCTTACCAAGTGGAAGTGGCACAGGGGGGACCGGACAGACTGGCGACGATTCCGCACAAACTGCATTTTTAGCCAACTCTACTTATGGGGATCAAGTCTCTTCGCCGCTGAATGGATCGGCAGACGAGTTCAGAATTTCAAACGTAATCCGCTCAAGGGACTGGATTTCCACGGAATATAACAACCAGAGTTCGCCGGCAACTTTCTACCAGCTATCGAATGAGAATCCGGTTATAGTAACGCCAAGCACAGCCATTCTTTATGGCTTGCAGAGCCAGCAGTTTAACACTAGTTGTTCCGGCTCTATAATCTGGTCGCTCAGTCCGGCTGGACTCGGCACGCTTACCACGAGCGGTCTCTATACCGCCCCGGCCACGATCTCCATGCAGCAGACGGTAACGATCACGGCGACCAGCCAGGCCGATCCGAACTCGTCGGCCTCAGCAACAATCACGTTGGAGCCGCCGGTGGCGGTGAGCGTGACTCCGGCTAGTGTGACGCTCTACGGCAGCTGGACGCAGCAATTTGCGGCTGTTGTGACCAATGCCAAGAACTCTGCGGTGACGTGGACGATAAGCCCGGCAGGTGTGGGCACCATCAACTCGTCAGGTCAGTACACGGCACCAGCTACAGTCTTAACGCAACAAACAGTGACCATCATCGCAACCAGTCTTGCGGAGCCGACTCAGTCGGGTTCTGCGACGGTCACGTTAACGCCAACGCAATGCGCATCAAGTTATCAGCGCGCAATCACCATCGACCACACGAAGATTCCCAACACCGACCAGACCAACTTCCCGTTCCTGTTCAGCACTACTGATCAGGCGTTTGCAACGATAGCGAATGGCGGACATGTAGCCAGCCCCAACGGCAACGACATTGTCTTTAGCGCGGATCCGAATGGCCTCACGAAGCTGGACTACGAACTAGAGCAGTACAATCCGGCGACAGGCCAGATCGTTGCGTGGGTGCGAATTCCAACGCTCTCGCACACAGCGGATACTGTCCTGTATATGTTCTATGGGAATTCCAGCATCACCACTTCACAGCAGAATCCAAGCGGCGTGTGGGATAGCAATTATCTTGACGTCCTCCATCTCGACGAGGCCACTGGAACAACGATCTTCGATTCCACGGTCAACGGAAATAACGGTACCAAGGTGTCCCAATCTAGCCCATTGGCGACAGCGTCAGGCGAAATTGGCGGAGCGCAGGCTTTCAACGGCACCTCCGACTTTATTGCTTTACCACCCGCGATGACCGGCGGCCTAACCGTCTTCAGTGTCAGCTTCTGGACCAACTCGACGGATCTGGGCAACAACGGAACTTATTGGAATAGGCCCCAGTTTGTTGGAGACTCTACCTACGGTGGGTCGAGCGGTGATTTTGGCGTAAATACCAACAGTGGCAATCTGGGTATATGGTCGGGCTTGAATGGCGGCAGCGATAACTCGCTGGTGAGCGGCAATTATATCAGCGACAACACATGGCATCGGATTGATGCGGTCAATAACGGTTCGAGTATCGAATTGTATCTGGATGGAGCGGACACAGGCCAGACGCTATCATCAGGCTTAGCACTCGATAGCTATGGCTGGTATCTTGGCGCACAACACGATCAGGGCGTGGGCGCTGCATTCTTCCATCAGGGCAACCTCGATGAGTTTCGATTCTCAAACTCCGCGCGAAGTTCCGACTGGATCGCCGCGGAATACAGAAATCAAAGTTTGCCTGCTGCGTTCTATCGATTATCTCCAGAAGGCTTGGATAGCACAACACAGATCACGCCAGCCGCTGTGAACTTATATGCCGCTCAGAACCAGCAGTTTGCAATGCTAGGAATGGGTACATGCAATCTGGTAGCAAGCAACTGGACAATCGAGCCGGCAGATGTGGGAACGATCAGCCAGACTGGCCTTTACACGGCACCGGGTATGATCGTGACCCAGCAGACTGTTACGGTCACGGCAACGACCCCAGAGAACAACAATTCAGTTTCGGCGGTAGTAACCCTGCTGCCATCTTGGAGCGGACCTGCGGGAACGGTAATCACAATCAATGGGTCAGGCGGATTCGGAAGCGCCGAAGGAGCTAACAGCGTGACGGTTGGCGGACTTCCGGCAATGACGCTGTTTTGGAGCGATACGCAGATACAAATACAAATTCCGACCGGCACCGGATTAGGCATTAGGAGTGTAGTGATTGCGGTTGTAGGTCAACCAAACACTGTAGCCACCTTTACAGTGACACCTGGGTTAGTTGGCATCACGCCGCCCGCAACCGGTCTTTCTGCATCGACGGCCACAGACTTGCCAAATCAAGTCGTACCCTTGCTCTTCAACGGAACGGCGGGACAGTTGGCCAGCGTGCTGGGTAGCAACTTTAACTTTGCTGGCTTCCTGCAAGGGGCGAACATCAGCATTCTCAATCCGGATGGCACAACCCTTGTTACCACCTCTATGTGTGGTGCCTTGAATTTAGGCTGTAATCTATTTCTGAATCCAGTTACTCTGCCAACAACAGGAATCTACACTCTGCTGCTTGCTCAGGGAGCTGGCAGCGACACGGTCACCTTGAACTTGTTCCAGAATCAAACGGGCACGATAATCTCTGGAGTTCCCGTAAACACCACCATCAACATCCTTGGGCAAGAGGATCTGCTGACCTTCAGCGGCACGGCGGGACAGTTGGCCAGCGTGCAGCTTAGCAACTACAACTTTACTGGTATCGGCTTTCTGCCGAGCGTGGGCATCAGCATTCTCAATCCGGATGGCACAACGCTTGTTAGCACCTGGATGTGTGGCGCCTTGAATTTAGGCTGTAATCTATTTCTGAATCCAGTTACTTTGCCAACAACAGGAACCTACACTCTGGTGATCGCTCCCGGGGCGGGAACTGGCAGCGGCACGGTATTACTCACGTTAACCTACCCTAACGTAAAGATCAGCGCCAGTCTTTCGCCGGTGGAGTCATGGTTCAGCTATCCAGTAGCGGTCAATGTCGCACTGACAACAAAGAGCGGACAGGTGCCTACGGGATCCGTGGCCTGCTCTGGGGCTGGCGTCTCTTCAGCGTGGGTTACCGTGAACGCAAACGGTAGCGCAACAGTGCCGATGAATGGACTTCCGCTCGGAAAAGATAGCATCGTTTGCTCGTACGCCAGCAATAACTTAGTCAATTTCTCGAATGCTGTCTCTTCTGCTATGATCGAGACGGTCACCGCATTGCCGACCACTGGGTCGGTCAGCGTCACTCCGGCCAGTACTACGCTATATGGCGGCCAGATCCAGCAGTTCAACGCCAGCGTGTTCAACACGAGCAATCAGGCGGTGACGTGGACTGTCAGCCCCGTAGGAACAGGCACGATCAGCGCGACGGGAATGTACGCGGCTCCGGCGAGCATTACCAGTCAGCAAGCAGTGACCGTTACGGCCACCAGCCAGGCGGATACGACCCAGTCGGCCTCGGCTATGATTACGCTCACGCCCCCGCAATGTGCGTCTAGCGGATACAGCTACCAACGCTCTATCGTAATCGATCACACGAAAGTGCCTAACACGGATCAGACCGACTTCCCATTCCTGTTCAACACAACCGATCCCAGCTTTGCCACAGTTGCCAATGGCGGTCATGTTTCGAGTTCCAGCGGCTACGACATTATCTTCAGCACTGATCCGGGCGGACTCACCAAGCTAAATCATGAACTGGAGCAGTATGATCCTGTTCGCGGCCAGGTTATCGCATGGGTGCGCATCCCAACTCTCTCTCATACTACAGATACTGTTCTCTATGTCTTTTACGGAAATTCAAATGTTGCCACCACGCAGCAAAATTCAACCGGAGTGTGGGACAGCAACTATCAGGCCGTCTATCATTTGGCAAATGTTGGAACAGGTCTTGCTGCCGACTCCACGGCGAACCTCAATACTGGAGATCTCACGTCAGTATCGATGGCTTCTGGCGAAATCGACGGGGCAGCCGGTTTTAACGGCCTCTCCAGCTATCTGCAAATTCCTTCGGCGGATTTTGCGTCCTACCCAACCTCCGGGCCAACCTCAACCGGATTCTCGACATCATTCGGAATCTGGTTCCGAACAGCATCTACCGGGGTGATTTTAGGTCAGACCGACGGCACGGCGCCAGGCGGAAATCCAAGTCAGTGGCAACCTGCGCTCTATATTGACAACGCGGGATTGCTCAGGGCATCCCTCTTCTCCCATGGTGGGACAAGCAATCAAATTGTTACGGCTACAGCCTATAACGACAATAATTGGCATTCTGTAGTTGATACCTACACCAACGGGACAGAAGAACTGTATGTAGATGGACAGTTTGCTGGTTCGCAACAAGTCGCCGAGGTCGGTTACAGCTCAGCTTACTCTTATTTCGTCGGAACCGGCGAGACAGCGAATTGGCCAGCAGCGAACGGTTCTTGGCTGTATTTCAACGGTGCGCTTGACGAGGTCAACATATCGAACATTGCCCGGTCCAGCGATTGGGTGCAGACGGAGTACAGCAATCAGAGTTCGCCCTCGACGTTCTATGCTCTCCATCCAGAAAACGCAGAAGAAGTTACCCCTGGTGCGGTTAGTCTTAAAACGTCGCAGAGCCAGCAGTTCACGGTATTGGGTTCGGTGGCAGGCACATGCAAATCTCCAGATGTAACTTGGTCCATGCCGTCCGGCATGCCGGGTACACTTAGCGCAAATGGACTCTATACCGCACCGAATAGCATCTCAACGCAACTGACGGTGCCGATTACAGCAACAACCTTGGGAAACTCGAGCAAGTCTATCTCGGCGACGGTCACTTTGACCCCAGCCATTACTGTGAGCGTGACTCCGGGCAGTATCACACTGAATGCGGGGCAGACACAGCAGTTTACTGCAAAGGTGAGCAATACCAGCAACACTGCGGTGACCTGGACGATTAACCCGGCAGGGGGGGGGACTATCAGTACGACGGGTTTGTTCACGGCGGCTGCCGGTGTTGCAACGCAGTTGACGATGAATGTAACGGCAACCAGCCAAGCTGACCCAACCCAGTCGGCCAGCGCGACGATTACGCTTTCTCCGACTCCAGTTTCTATAACTCCTCCCTCCTCATGCGGATCGAGCGGATATAGCTACCAGAGCACAATTGTCATCGACCACACGAAGATCCAGAACACGGACCAGAACGACTTCCCATTCCTGTTCAATACGACCAACCCAAGCCTCGCCACAATAGCCAATGGTGGCCAGGTTGCTAATTCCAATGGCTATGACATCATATTCAGCCTCGATCCAAACGGCCTTACCAAGCTGGACCACGAATTGGAGAGCTATAGCCCACTCACTGGACAGGTAACCGCATGGGTACGCATTCCAACGCTCTCGCACACCACAGACACCGTTCTCTACGTGTTCTACGGAAATCCAAATACTGTCGCCTCGCAGCAGAACCCGACTGGCGTGTGGGACAGCAACTATACGGCCGTCTATCATATAGCAAACACAGGGACAGGTACAGCGGCGGATTCCACCTCGTATGGTAACAACGGAACACTCACGTCAGTGTCGGCCGCTTCTGGCGTGATCGATGGCGCAGGCAGCTTCAACGGCACCTCCAGCTCCATGCAGATTCCTGAGACTGATTTTCCAAATGTTCCACCGGGTGTTTACAATAACATAGGTGCTCTTCCCGGTACGTCCACCACAACCACCTTTTCCGCGACGTTTGGTATTTGGTTCAAGACTGCCTCAGCGGGAGGCATCTTAGGGCAGACGGCCGGTACAACCTGCACAGACGAGATAATGGGCGTCTGCCTTTTCACCGGCCCCATGCAGGCTGGTAACCTTCCGGACGGTTCCTGGTCTTCTCTAATCTATGTTAACGATTACGGTCAGTTGAGCGCCGGTGGACTTGTGTCGCCGAATGCGTACAACGACAATAACTGGCATTTCGCGGTCTATACCGCCGCCACCAGCGGAGTGAATGAGTTGTATGTTGATGGACAGAACGTAGGATCAGGACATGGTGGTTGGGGCGGCTATAGTCCAGATTACGCGTACTTTGTCGGCGCTGCATTTACAGATCAATCGTCTCTAGCAAACTGGAATTGGCTATATTTCAACGGTAATATCGACGAGGTTACGGTATCTGATATTCCTAGGTCGGCGGACTGGATTAAGACTGAATACAACAATCAAAGTTCACCATCTACGTTCTACACGTTCAATCCATCCAGTACAGTTCTGGTTGTTCCCTCTGCAATAAGCCTCTACGCATCGCAGAGCCAGCAGTTTGCGGCCACGACCGCGTGCGACTCCCCCGTCTCATGGTCAATGCCTTCGGGTACGCAAGGCACTCTCACGTCAAGTGGCCTCTACACAGCGCCGGCTGAGATTTCGTTGCCACAATCAGCCGTCATCACTGCGAAGAACCAGACGAACGGCTCAACCATCGGCTCAGCCGTCGTTACACTGCTGCCACCACCTCTGCCTATTACTCTTGCAGCAGCAGCTCAGCCTCCATACGTCATCGGAAGCACACAAACATTTGTAGCCTCTCTGAAGGACCAGAGCGGCACGCCGGAGCCTGGCGTGTCTGTTAGCTTCACTGTCTCGGGTGCAAACAGTATCTTTGGCAGCGAAATTACCGATAATAACGGCAACGCCTCGTTTACCTACACTGGCGCGAACAGTGGGGACGATACGATTCAGGCTATGGCAGTCGTGAGCGGACAAGCTTTGAATTCAAAGAGTGTCTCGGTGCTCTGGATCGTTCCAACACCGTCAACCCAGGTTGCAAACGTCACGCTGACTGCGCCACCATCTATTGGCATAACCGGATTGGTGGGCGTATTTACAGACAATACCGGAAAAGTTATTGAACCGATTGCTATCGGTGCTGCTCCGGAAACCTTTGTGGTCCCTGCTGGTGCAACTCAGCTTCAGTTGGGGATTAATGACACCTATTTCGCGGATAATATCGGACCGGGCTTCGTTGTTGCGGTCAATGGAGTCTCTAAAACTGTTCCACCCACTGCGATGCCATGGATCTGGGTGACTGGTGGGCTGAACAACAACTACCAGTACGGCATCTATGCTCCAAATATCCAAAACGGCGTCCTTGACGGAACAAGTCCAGTTGTCGCGGCCACGGCTCTCACGCAAGGTGAAAGCATCAGTATTGCCTATCAGAGTGGGACTGTCTCGACAAACTCTGCAACTAGGCTACCTGTTACTGCCGATGGCGATCAAACACAGATTACGGGTGTAGAGCAATTTCAGGGAACATACTTCCCAACCATGTATATGACACCTTCATCTTATCCGGTCGGTCAACCCATTTCGTTCAATGCGCTGGTGACCGATGCGACAGGAACGCCTCTGCCAAACATTCCCGTAACACTGAACATAACCGGAGCAAACGCGCTACAGTTGCAGGCCATGACAGATTTCACAGGCACGGCGGCGTTCCTGTACAGCGGCTCTAATCCGGGAACGGACAGTTTACAGGCGGAGACCGTTCCGTCTGGAGGGCAGGGCTTTGTATCCAGTCAGGCCAGTATAACGTGGATCACTTACGCAGATCCACCTTCGCCGGGATCGATTCAACTTCAGTTCATTGCAACTGTGGAGTATAGACAGGGCTATGATGTGCTGGTAACGGATGCCTCAGGATCCCCAGTATTCAACGCGAATAGTGCATTGTACGTCTGGGGAACTGACAACTTTATCAACACTGGAACAACCGACACCACCGGTCACGCTATGTTCAATTATTTCCATACGAATTCTGGTGCCTACAACCTGGTTGCTGTTGAATCGGCCAACCGGAATATTACTTTCTCCAATGCCATCAATGGTACCTGGACGGTGCCCACAACAACAGGATCGTGTGGGTATTGCAACACAATCAATATCAGCGTTTCGGTGCCGGGTACGATAACGATGCCCAATAAGCTTCTGTTGTCGGGAACAGTCACCGACACCGTGGGTATTACGCCTACGATTACCTGGAGCCTGATCAGCGGCCCTGGAACGGTGATTTTCGACAATCCTAATCAAGCGTCGACGAGCGCAAGCTTCAGTCAGTTCGGGATTTACGTTCTGCAAATAAGCGCCAGCGATTCAGGCGTTAGCGCGTCCGAACAGGTTACGGTTACAGTCTATCCCGCACCAATACCAGCATCATCGACGGACTGGGGCGGGAGTCCTCTTTTCGGGGCTACTATTTCGGGAGTGGTTCCAATCATACTTCCTCCGGGAGACACCCTCCAGAGCGGTACACTCACCTATTTCCCGGTAGACAATATGAACAGCGTCACGGTTCTGAATCCGAGTACAGTCGGTTCAGGTCAGATCGGAACTCTGGACACCACGACGCTGGTAAACGGTTCGTACTGGATCGAGTTGCAAGCTACAGACGTAAAGGGAAATCCGCAGAACGATCTTGTGCAGGTCACCGTCGCTGGCAACTACAAGCCGGGACGCGTCACGGCTTCAGTGACGGACCTGATTGTCCCGGCGACCGGGCTTGCGATCAACATCCAACGGCAATATGACAGTCTGAACGCTGGCACAAGTGGTGATTTCGGATACGGATGGAACCTGGGCATCAATACCAATCTCACCACCGACGCTTCCGATAACGTCACATTTACGCTCGGCGGACAACGCAAGACATTCTACTTTACACCGGGAATTATTCAGTGTTCTCAAAATATATTTGCCGGTGCCGGATGCTTTCAGATCTTTGATGAAACATGGGCCTCTTATACTGCCGAACCTGGTCTCGGTGGCACGCTAACGCCACAACTGGATCAATCGTTATGCCCGCTTGGACTGATGGCAAGGGACGGTAATATGTGGCTATGCTCAACGGGTGAGCTATATAGTCCGCTTGGCTACACCTATACCGATCCATCCGGCACTCAGTATAGTATCAATGCAAATGGGGCACTGCATTCGATCACAGACATCGGCGGGAACTCGCTGACTGTGACGCCACTAGGCATTACCAGTTCGACTGGCCTGTCCGTTCCCTTCGTGCGCGATGCCAGCAATCGCATCACGCAGATCACCGATCCGCAGGGCAACATCTATCAGTACGCCTACGACGGCAGCGGCAATCTCGCCTCCGTCACCTATCCGCCAGCAACGCAGACCAGCGCGCTATGCCCCAACACTACCCTGCCGAACACCAGCACCTACACCTACGACTCGAACCACCTCTACACCGGCGGCACGGATGCACTCTGCCACGTGCTGCCCTCCACGGCCTACTTCCCCAGCGGCAAACTCGATGCCAACGGGAATTCAATGGCCGGGCGCTTGCAGAGCGTCACCGACGCGATGGGCAACACCACCAGCTACGAATACCTCATTGCGACAGCTCCCTCTACAAGCTCCACCACCACCGTCCACTATCCACTGGATGCCAATGGCAACTCCAGCTCGGCGGTGATGACCTACGACGGCTATGGAATGCTGCTCAGTACGAAGGACCCGCTTGGACTCATAACCACCAATGTCTACGATGTTAACCACAACCTGATCTCGGTGACCGATCCGCTGGGCCACACCAACAGCTATACCTACGATTCCAACGGCAACAAGACGTCGTCAACCTATCCGGTTGTCACGCAGGGCGTGAATACGACCAGCTATACGGCCTACAACCAATACTCCGAGCCGACATCGACGACCGACGAGCTGGGCAATGTGCGCACGTTCAACTACGACGCCAGCTACAACCCTCAGAGCGTGACCGACACCATCAACGGCGCGCCGGCCACGCTCGCCAGCTTCATCTTCAACGCGAATGGCACGCTGCAGGCCGGGGCCATCGGGTACGACATCACCGCGCAGCCGTCCATGGCGAGCCAGTTTAGCTACGATGCCAACGGCAACATGACCGGACGCATCGACGCGCTTGGCCGCTTCACCTCGTATACCTACGACGCGCTGGGCAACAAGCTCACCACAACCCTGCCGCTTCCCAACTCCAACAGCAGCGCGACCTCGGCCACCACAACCTACTCATACGACGCCTTCGGCCACCTGACCCAGACCGCGGCGCCGCTGGGCCGGACCACCGGCTCCACCTACGACGCCAATGGCAACAAGACCAGCGACACGGACGCGCGCGGCAACGTCACGTCGTATCAGTACGACGCGCTGAACCGGCTGACAGTCACCACCTATCCCACAAATCCCGTCACTACGTCGACGAAGTCCTACGACTTCCGCAACAATGTCATCGACGAGACCGACCAGGCCGGCCACATCACCCACCACGTCTACGATCTCTCCGGCCGCCAGACCTCCATCACCAAGGGATTCGGCACGCCGCAGGCCAGCACCACCTCGTTCACCTACTACGACGACGGCCGCAAGCACAGCGAGACCGACGCCCTCAACCACACCACCACCTACCTATACGACGCGTCGGGCCGGCTCACGTCCATCGCCGGGCCGAAGGGCAGCTTCACCTACGCCTACGACGCCGCGGGCAACCGCATCTCCAGCGCCGACGGCAACGGCAACGCCACCACCTTCCAGTACGACGCACGCAAGCGCCTGGTCAAGACGGTCTATCCCGACAAGACTTCCACCACCAACAGCTACGACGGCCCGGGCAATCTGGCCAGTGTCACCGACCAGGCTGGCAAGACCGTCAACTACACCTACGACGCGGCCAACCAATTGCAGAGCGTCATCCAGACCAACAGCCCCAACACGGCCCACACCACCTCCTATGGATACGATCCGCTGGGTAACCTGGCCAGCCTCACCGACGCCAACAGCCACAGCACGCAGAACCTCTTCGACGTCTTCTCCGACATTACCAATAAGACGCTGCCCGACGGCTCGCTGCAGGAGTCGCGCACCTACGACTCCTCCGGCAATCTGACCCAGCTCACCCACTTCAGCGGCAAGACGACCACCTACGCCTACGATGCTCTTAACCGCCTCACCACGCGCACGCCCGACCCCACCCTCGTCACCGAGCCGGTCGTCAGCTACACCTATACGCCTACCGGCAAGCACGCCTCCACCACCGACGCCAGCGGCACCACCACCTACGTCTACGACGCGCTGGATCGTCAGACGGCCAAGATTACGCCGGAGGGCACGCTGAACTACACCTTCGATCTGGCGAGCAATGTTGCTTCCATCTACTCGTCGAGTGTGCATGGCGCGTCGATGTCCTACACCTACGACAGCCTCAACCGGCTGAGCACGGTGGTGGACAACAACCTGCCCGCCGGCCAGAACACCACCACCTACGCCTACGACACGGCCAGCAACCTGGTCACGGTCACCTATCCGAATGGATTGCAGTCCACCATCCAGTACGACAGCCTCAACCGGCTTACCTCGCTGGCATCATCGACGGCCAGCTACAACTACCAACTCGGCGCCACGGGCAACCGCACCGGAGCCACGGAGCAGAGTGGCCGCACGCTCGCCTGGAACTACGACGGCATCTACCGGCTCACCAGCGAGGCCGTCGGCAACGACCCGTCGGGCGGCAACGGCGAGGTCGACTACACGCTCGACCCGGTGGGCAACCGTACCTCGACCAACTCCTCGCTGCCCGGCGTTCACTCGGTCGCCCTCTCCGGCTTCAACCTCGACGACTGGCTCTCGCCAGAGACTTACGACGCCAACGGCAACACGCTCACCACCGGTGGCAAGACCTTCGCCTACGACTCGGAGAACCACCTGATGTCGATGAACGGCGGCGCGGTTACAATGATCTATGATGGATTCGGCAACCGCGTCTCGAAGACGGTTGGCAACGTGACGACGAAGTATCTGGTGGAGGACGACGTGAACCCAACCGGCTTGCCCCAGGTCTTCGAGGAGTCCGTCAACGGCGTGGTCCTGCGCACCTACACCTACGGTCTACAGCGCATCAGCGAGAATCAGGTCATAAATAATGCGTGGACGACCAGCTTCTACGGCTATGATGGCTTCGGAAGCGTAAGACAGCTGACCAACCTGTCCGGCACAATCACGGACACATATAACTACGATGCTTTCGGAAACCTGCTCAGCTCACCCGGCCCCACGCCAAACAATTATCTCTACCGAGGAGAACAGTACGACCCCGACTTGGGCCTCTACTACCTCCGCGCCAGATACTACAATCCCAGCACCGGACGCTTCATGTCCCGCGATCCAGAAGACGGCTATATCAATCTTCCCAAGACGTTACACAAGTATCTGTACGCCGCAGGAGACCCAGTCAACGGGATCGATCCACGCGGACGTGAGGATATGTTTGAGACCGGTGCGACAATGGATGCCAGTGCCCTTACCACAGCAAAAATGGTTTTTAGAATAGCTGTTTGGGTTGCAAACATAGACTGTGCAGTGGCTGCGACCATTGAAGCTGTGACCAAGGGGAAGAACTGGAACGATGGTGTTCCGTTAGAAATGGACTTGTTCTGTCTTGCCAGTGCTGGCTATGGCATTACCTCAGAGGGGATAGCCATTCTTATGGAAGCGACGGAATAGAGTGCATTGCAACGAAATCGACATCGGGCTATTCCCGGAGGTGAGTAATGGCGCGAAGATTGGGCTTCATAGTTGGAAGCATTGCTCTATTTGGAGTAACCCACCGACTAGTCGAGCGGGTACATCAACTCCATAACGGAGCAACTGCGTCAAATGTACCTGGAGTATTCGTTGAAATACTCCTCGCAGTTTCAGTTCTCATAATGGTTCTCGGCACAACGCTATTGGCTTTTCGATGCAAAAATAGATTCCGAATCGCCGTTGCTTTACTAGGAGCGATTTGCATTCTGTCGGCAGTTCTTCTTGATCTTGCTGATCACACTGGGATTTCCGTGCTCATCGCTCTCTATTTCTGTCCTCAGTTGGTGATCTTGTTCTTCATAAAAAAGCGGCGGGCGGGTGGCCCAGGTCTGACTAGCCCCAAATAACGGGACACCAACTGATCCGCGGGTGGCCCATGTCTGGATTTTCAGACATGGGAACAGCAACTCTACACTTACGATTCGAGGTCTACGCCTATGACGATCACCGCGATTTACGCAACACGAGAAGTTTCGTGGAGGCCATCGTTCTATCGCGGCGAACAGTATGACTCCGATTTGGGCCTGTATTATCTCCGCGCCAGATACTACAACCCCCAAACCGGTCGCTTCCTCTCAAGAGACCCGGAGGACGGCAACGCCAAAGACCCTCAGTCCTTGCATAAGTACCTATATGCGGGTGGCGATCCAGTGAATCGGATCGATCCGCATGGGCGAGGCGCTCTACTGGAATATGCCATCATTGCGACTTTTCTGATTCAAGAGTATGAACCCGAGATATTGAAGGTTGCCAAAATGGGTTGTAGCCTTCTTGAATTTGTCGATAAGGTGCTTACATATATCGATTTTATTAAAGCTGTCAAAAATGGGCCAACCGAAAATGGGGTTGGGGATTTAAGCTATTTCTTCTTTCAGGCAGAACTCGCCTGCAAGTCTCTTTGACGGTAATGGAGGGTTTCTAGCAATGATGACAGTGGCGGCTACAGGGCAACCTGGACTTACAGATACTTTTTGGTGCAGGGAGAGTTTCTTTATCCTCGGTACTGCGTACACTGCGCTTGTCTTTATAGGGATCCGATCAAAGGAGCGAGCGGTACTTTTTACTAGGCGGAACAACGATATATTATTGAAAATACTCTTGACTCACATGGTGTATTTGTTAATTATTCTTGTGGCCTTCGAACTGTCACCGCTTATGGAGCGGTATTTGCCCAGAGTCGTAACAGATGAAACGCTTGACTTCCGCGGAGGCACTTTCTCCTTTTTCGAAATCGCGTTCGTAGCTGCGATGGGAGTGCTTCATCTCCTTGAGCGGCGGCGAATTTGTGCTATTGCAGGAGCGAACGAATTTGAATCAGGATAAAAACCTATCTAAGTAACGCGCCAGATACTACAACCCCAACACAGGCCGCTTCCTCTCCAGAGATCCAGAAGACGGTAAGCCTTGGGATCCGAAGACGCTGCACAAATACCTTTACGCTGGCGGTGATCCAGTCAATGCGATTGATCCGACCGGACGAGGTGAGGAAGAGTATGTCATCGATCTAAACGAGGTGCAAAAATGGGAGGTGGAAACTGGTCCTACACAACTTGCGAAACGACTTATTGCCTGTTTCATGACTATATCTGACGCGCTTTATATGACAGTCAATCATGACTGGAGCGTCTGGGGCGCAGGTCAGGACAGTGTAGCTCTGTATTTTTGCGTCTGGCCATAGTCATTACAAGTCTTCACAATGTTTAGGAGAAATCGATGACAAAGTCGAGATTGATCCGTTCTGTAATTATGACTGTTCTCTGCGGAGTCTGGATCATCTTTTTGCTTCGTAGCCGCTCTCAAATTATGTTCGAGACTGTATCTGGAGTTGGCCTTGCTCTTTTGGTTGTCGCGAGTGTTTGGTGGAGGAGGATCAATAAACACCCTGCACTTGCTACCGGAATGCTTTGCCTCGTTACGGCACTTATTTTCGTCGATACGTGGATAAAGAAAGGACTGGCTGATTTCAGAACGTTTTTTAGCGGCGCAATCTTCGCTGTGTTGGTATTTTTGTTTTTAGCCAAGCTCCGGTCCTCTGTGCATCGGCAAGATGAAATCACGGCGAAATGAGGGCCATGTGTCCCGCCCGTACTCGTCTCATCAAGCATCGCAGCAAGGCCGCCTTCCGGGGCGGCCTTGCTGCTTCCGTGGCTCTGTCCGGCATCGTCTGCGGAGCAGACGAAAAGCGTCCATGCTTCGCATGGGGATTAGGGGTGACACGTCACCCCAGAATGGGTGCTGTAAAGGAACTTTAAGTTCCTCTGCGGGAACGCTTGCGGAATGAGCAGGCTACAGCCATATACGCGAAAAGTGAGGAGTTTACAGGTTCCTGTAGGGGAACCTATTGAAAACAGGCGACTAAGAGTAAAAATCATCGGAT
>Ga0302267_10002526_pt1 | contig 22048 bp, 18 predicted proteins | sample III_Bog_E1_3_FD_194555 | JGI IMG/M metagenome (GOLD analysis project Ga0302267, IMG submission 194555) | Peat permafrost microbial communities from Stordalen Mire near Abisko, Sweden - III_Bog_E1_3 | ecosystem: Environmental > Terrestrial > Soil > Wetlands > Peat | place: Sweden: Abisko...
TGTTTCAGGACGGGCGGCCGCTGGAGGCCGAGGACGTGGTGTGGACGATCGAGAGTTTGATCGAGCCGAAGCTGGCGGGGCTGATTACGGCGAAGAGCGGGGCGTTCGCGGCGGTGGAGCGGGCGGAGGCGCGCGACCGGCTGACCGTGGTGGTGCGGATGAAACGGCCCGACGCGGGGCTGCTGTTCAATATGAGCGATGGGCTGTTCGGCGTGGTGCCAAGGGGCGCGGGAGGCGACTTCGGGATGCACCCGGTGGGGTCGGGGCCGTTCCGGTTTGTGAGCCAAGTGCAGGACAAGGATGTGGTGCTGGAGCGGTTCGAAGATTGTTGGTCGCAGGGGAAGAGTGGGAATCCCACCCTTTCGCAAAGTACGCGAAAGGATGGGGCACCCAGTTCTCTACTTCCCACCCATCGCGGTGAGACTGCGATGGATGGGGCACCCAGTTCTGGGGCACCCGGTTCGTCGGTGATTGAGCGGGTGCGGTTTGAGGTAGTGCCGGACACGATTACCGGCGCGCTGGAACTGGAGAAGGGGTCGGCGGACGCGGCGAGCAATGTGCTGACGCCGGACATGGTGTATGCGCTGAGAGATGCGCCGGGGCTGGAGACGGCGAGCGGGCCGGGGTCGAATGTGTGGTACCTGAACTTCAACGTGACGGACCCGGCGTTGCGCGACAAGCGGGTGCGGCAGGCTGTGGCGCTGGCGATGGACCGGGCGGCGATTGTGGCGGCGCTGTGGCGGGGACACGCGCGGCTGGCGGATACGCTGTTGCCGGAGGGTCAGTGGGCGGCGGCGACGGACGCAGAGATTGCGCATTATCCGCACGATCCGGCGCGGGCGGCGGCATTGCTTCAGGCGGCGGGGCATCCGGCGGGAAGAGATGGAGTGCGGCTGCGGCTGTCGCTGAAGATCAGCCAGGACGAGACGACGCGGCTGCTGGCGGCGGTGCTGCAACAGCAACTGAGGGCGGCTGGGATTGAGTTGCGGATCCGGTCGGCGGAGTTTGGGACGTTTTATGCGGATGTGACGCATGGGGCGTTCCAGATGTACATCCTGAAGTGGATTGGGTCGAACGAGGACCCGGACATCTATCGCTATATGGTCTCGTCGGGGAGCTTTCCTCCGAAGGGGGCGAACCGCGGACACTATGTGAATGCGCGGGTGGACGCGTTGCTGACAAAGGCAGCGGCGGAGACAGGGCCGGCGGCGGAGGTGGAGGCGCGGCGGCGGACGGAGTATGTGGAGGTGCAGCAGATTCTGGCCGACGAGCTGCCGGCAATTCCTCTGTGGGACCCGGAGAATGAAGTGGTACACACGCGGCGGTTGCAGGGGGTGGTGTCGCGGGGCGACGGGAACTTCGATTTTCTGCGCGATGCGTGGCTGCGGAACCCCTAGGGAAGGTCTGCACATGTGTTTGAGATTCCCTCGGCGGCTAAAGCCGCGTTGAAAATAGCCGCTCGCGGCGCGGCTAAAGCCGCGCCCTTTCAAAACGAAGACTTAGTCAGAGATTGCCTAAGCAGTAGCGTGGGGTCGCACGATGGGCCGGAATCGGCAACAATAGGAGAGAGAGCCGATTGCTGGGGAGCGGGGACGGGACGGTTGAGGCGGCGACGGCGCAGGGAATCGAGGAAGAAGAGATGAGAGTGAGAGGGATGAAGGACCACGACGTGAAGGGCGCGGAGTTGAAGGAAAAAGAGTTGCAGCCAGAGAGCGGGGACGGACCGGCGACGGGCGCGCCGCAGACGGCGGAGGCCGGTGGAGGGCAGGTTGTGCCATTGGATGAGGCGGCGTTGAAGACCGAGCTGGAGCAGATGCGCGGAGAGCGCGACCAGTTGATGGACCGGTTGGCGCGGTTGCAGGCGGAGTTCGAGAACACGCGGCGGCGAGATGTGAAGGAGCGCGCGGACCTGCGGGACTACGCTGTGCAGCGGGCGGTTGAGCCGTTCCTTGCGGTGATGGACAACTTCCAACTGGCGCTGAAGGCTGACAGCACGCTGGAGCAGTTGCGCGCCGGAGTGGAGCTGATTCTGAAGCAGATGGAGGAGGCGCTGAAGGGACTGCATGTGAAGGCGGTCGAGACGGTGGGGACGCAGTTCGACCCGCGAGTCCACGAGGCGCTGGGGAGCATCGAAACCAAGGAGTTTCCCGATCATCAGGTGATGGAGGAGATACGGAAAGGTTACCGCATCCGCGAGAAGCTGCTGCGGCCTGCGCTGGTGCGGATTGCAAGCAATACGGCAGTGGTGGATGAGTAAAGCGGTTGTTGGTTGCTGGTTGTTGGTAAAGACAAGGGCAAAGGCGAAATGCGGGGATTCTTCGCTGCGCTCAGAATGACAAGCTTTAATGGGAACACTTTTTATGGGAAAATTTAAGAGATGAGTGCGACGGCAAACGTGACCAGGGAAGATTTTTATGAGGTGCTGCAGGTATCGCGGGACGCGAGCGACCAGGAGCTGAAGACCAGCTATCGCAAGATGGCGATGCAGTACCATCCGGACCGGAACCCGAACAATCCTGAGGCCGAGGAGAAGTTCAAGGCGTGCAGCGAGGCGTACCAGGTGCTGAGCGATCCTGAGAAACGCGCGGCGTACGACCGGTACGGCCATGCGGCGTTTCAGGGCGGCGGGGCTGCCGGGAACCCATTTGCGGGCTCGCAGGGATTTCAGGGCGATCTGGGAGACATCTTCGGCGATCTGTTCGGGGAGATGTTCAACATGGGCGGGGGCGGCGGACGGCGGGCTTCGCGGGCGCAGCGTGGGCGCGATCTGCGCTACGACCTGACAATGGAGTTCGAGGAAGCGGCCTTCGGAGTGGAGAAGGAGATCAGCATTCAGCGGCTGGAGGCCTGCGATGAGTGCCGCGGGACGGGCAGCGCGAAGGGCAAGGCTCCGGCGACATGTACTGGATGCGGCGGACGCGGACAGGTGCGGTTCCAGCAGGGGTTCTTTTCGGTGGCGAAGACCTGCGGGCGGTGCAATGGGACGGGGACTACAATTGCCGATCCATGCACGGCGTGCCGGGGCGAGGGATTGCAGGCGAAGAAGCACGAGATCCTGGTGAAGGTCCCGGCGGGAGTAGAGCAGGACACACGGATCCGCTACCAGGGCGAGGGCGAGGCAGGGAGGTTCGGCGGGCCGGCGGGCGATCTGTATGTGGTTCTGAGCGTGAAGGCGCACAAGTTCTTCGAGCGCGATGGCGACGACCTGCACTGCGTACTGCCAGTCTCGTTTCCGCAGGCGGCGCTGGGGACGGAGTTGCAGATCGAGACACTGGAAGGAATGGCGACGATCCGGATTCCCGAGGGAACACAGAGCGGGCGCGAGATCAAGCTGAAAGGGAAGGGCGTGCCACACCTGAACTCGCACGGCAAGGGAGATTTGATTGTGGAGGTGAGGGTGGCGACGCCGTCGAAGCTGTCGAAGACGCAGAGGGATTTGTTGAAACAGCTTAGCGAGACGATGACGGTGGAGAATACGCCGACCAATCGGGGGCTGTTCGAGAAGATGAAGGAGATGTTCAGCTAGGGTCGTGCGAGTTAGCGAGTCAGCGAGTTAGCAAGTTAGCGTAGAGCGGCTGGGCGAAATGCTCAGTCGTCCTTTTGCTTTTTGTGGTGGTGAGGAGAAAAGCAGATTCCTCCGCTGCGCTGCGGAATGACAAGCTAAATGCGGAGTCAGGAGAGGTGTGCGCTGGCGATAGCGATGGCGGCGATGGCGGCGGTTTCGGCGCGGAGGATTCGGGGGCCGAGGGTGACGTGCGTCCATGCGTGCTGAGTGAAGAGAGCCATTTCTTCGGGGGTCCAGCCGCCTTCGGGGCCGATGGCGAGGGACAGTTGTTGGTTGTTGGTTGCTGGTTGTTGGTTGAAAGACGCGGAGGACAATGCTGAGACGAGGGTGAGGGATTGTTCAGTCTCGCTGAGGAGGATGCGGCGGGGGGCGGACTCGCGGGTGAGAGCGGCGGCGAGTGGGGTGGGATCGGAGATTTCGGGGACATCGGTGCGGCGGGACTGCTTGGCGGACTCGAGTGCGATGCGACGCCAGCGTTCGGCACGTTTGGCGGAGGCGAGGGCGAGGTGCTTTTCCGTGCGGCGGGCGAGGATGGGCGTGATGCGGGCGACGCCGAGTTCGGTGGCCTTCTCTATGGCCCACTCGAAGCGGTCGAACTTGAAGACGGCGAGCAGAAGGTGGATGGGGAGGGCTGCGTCGGCTTCCAACTCTTCGTGGAGGGTGAAGAGGACTTCGTGGTCTGAGACCGCAGTGACTTCGGCGCGGAGGAGGAAGCCGTTGGCTACGACATCGAAGAGCTGGCCGGGCTGGGCGCGCAGGACGCGGGCGAGATGCAGCGCCTGCTCGCCGGTGAGGGCGGCGTGGGTGGGATGGCCGGATTGAGGCGACCAGGTGTCGGCGATCCAGCGGCGACGAGTCATAAGAACGGTTGTTGGTTGTTGGTTGCTGGTTGTTGGTAAAAGCAAAATCAAAAACAAGATCAAGAACAAAAACAACAGCAAAGGCGAGGTCAGGGTTTTGGGAGGGGGACGGTGATGGGGTCCTGGTTGTAGAACTTGAGGGTGATGGAGGCGGACTTGCGCTGGTCCCATACGGACTGTGCGATGGGGTAGTGGAGCAGGACCATTCCTTCGGCGTGGCCTCCGGGCTGAATGGTGGACTCGCGCAGCAGGGGCGCGGAGGAGAGCGGCACGAGCGCGGGGAAGGTGATGTATAGGTTGGGGAGGTCTCGCTTCTGAATGGCGCTGGTGGTGGTCTCGGTGCCATCGGGCGCGGTGATGGTTCCGGTGATGTCGTCGATGGTGAGCGGGACGCGGAGGCGGTCGTCAAGGCTCACGGTTGCGAGGATGTAATAGTCGTCCTCGAAGGGGGCCTGCTGGCCGACGACCTTGGAGTCGGTCTTGAAGACGGTGTGCTCGGGCAGGACGTTGACATGGGTGACACGGATGTCAGCGACGCTGTGCGGGACGTAGAGATAGATGCCGCCAATGATGATGGCAAGGACGACGATGGCGATGAGGGCGGGTGCCAGGAAGTTGCGGCGTTCGTCTTGGGCAAAGGTGAGATCGGACATGGAGGAAAGGATACAGCGAAAAAGAATGGTTGGTCACTGGTTGTTGGTTATTGGTTGACTGGAAGGGCTAGGTGAGGTCTTTCTGGACGAGGTACTCGTCCATGAGGACGGCGATGAGGGCCGCGGTTGGGACGGCGACCAGAGCGCCGACGATGCCGGCCAGTTCTGTGCCGGCGATGAGGGCGATGAGGACGGTGAGGCCCATGAGATTGACGCTCTGACGCATGATGCGCGGAGTGAGGTATGCGTTCTCGATGTTGACGTAGATGAGGTAGAAGAGGAAGACGGCGGCCATTTTGGTCCAGGAGTCGAGGGCCGCGACCAGGCCGACGAGCAGGATGGTGATGACTCCGCCGGCGATGGGGATGCAGTTCATCAGCCCCATGAGGATGCCGAGGAGGATGAAGTAGCGGACGTGCAGCAGGCCGAAGACGAGGGTGCTGGCGAGGCCGAGGATGAGCATCAGCGTGGCTTGGCCGAAGAGCCACTTGCTGGCGCGCCGTTCAGCTTTTTGCAGGGTGACGGCGAGGCGGAGGCGGTGATCCACGGACAAGAGCGACATGAGCCAGCGGTAGGCGTACTCTCCTTCGAGCATGAAGTAGACGCAGAGGACGAGGGCGGCGAGCAGATCGAATATGCGGCCCATCCAGTCTGGGAAGGAGGCGAAGAGGTAGGCGGCAGTGGCGGAGAGGGCGTCCTCTGAGCGTTGGGCGATGTTGTCGACGCCAAGCTTGTCGGCGAGCGGAAGGCTCTTGAGGTGGGCGACGATGGGAGGAATGCGGGCGGGCAGGTCCTCGGCGAACTGGTGGAGGTCGCGGATGACGGGGGGCAGAGCAACGAGGAAGAACAGAGCGAATGCGAAGAAGACGCAACCGAGCAGAACCAGGATGGCGATGGGACGCGAGACGTGGCGAGTGCCTCGAAAGCGGAAGCTCATGATGTGGTTGACGGCGGGCATGAGCACGACAGCGAAGAGCGCGCTGACATAGATGAGCACGAGGACCTCGCGCAGACGCCAGGCCAGGGCGAGGGCAATCAACAGAGCGAAGGCAAAGAGGATGTGTCCGCGGATGGCGAGGCGGTTCTGCTCGGTCGGGTTGGGTGTTGAGGTTGGCAGGGGGCTCCTCCTTTTGATGAGATGCGTCCAGTGTGCATTATGCGCGATCTGGAGGATAGAACAAACAACGGCAAGGGCAAAAGCTTAACACCGATTGACACCGATGAAACCGATTAAGAACAAACAAAGGAAAAGGCAAATATGGGTTAAGAACAGACAAGAGCGAAATGCGGGGGTCCCTCCGCTGCGCAACGGACGATGAGACCGTCCGTTGCTCCGGTCGGGATGACGGAGTTTGGCGGCCGGTCGGGATGACGGGGTGTGTGGTTAGGTGAGGCGGGCGAGAATGGCGGCGACGGTCTGTTCGGGGGTGAGGCTGGCGGTATCGAGTGTGAGGCGGGCCAGGAGACGGTAGATAGGCTGACGGACGAGGAAGCGGGCCTCGGCGGTGGCGGGGTCGGCTAGTATCGGCCGGTCGGTAGTACCAGGATTGAGGGCCTGCATCATACAGCGGTCGAAGAGTGCGGAGAAGGGCGCGTCGAGGAAGATGGTGGAGGTGGCAGGGGTCTGCTCAAGGAGGAGGCGGTTGGTGAGGACCTCGGGTGCTCCACCGCCGAGTGCGAGGACCAGGCGGTTGCGGCCGAGGGCTGAGGCCAGGGCCATGGACTCAAGCTGGCGGAAATGGGCTTCGCCGTGGATGGAGAAGATGGAGGGGACGGAAAGGCCGGAGCGCGACTCGATGTAGGCGTCGAGGTCGAGGAAGTCCCAGTTGAGTCGGGCGGCGAGCAGGCGGCCGACGGTGGTCTTGCCGGCACCCATGAACCCGGTGAGGACAAGGCGGCGTAGATGCGCGGGCTGGGTCGCGATGGTATGAGGTTCGGCGGCGGACTCGGCGGTGGGTTGGGCGTTCATTACGGCTCCTTGTTGCAACAGTGTTTGCGACAAACGAAAGCCGCGACCTTTTGTGGGGGTCGCGGCTCAGTGGATTTGGTGGATGCTCTGTAAGGCGATCTTGTTTTATCGGTACAGAGCTGCACGCAAGCCCGGCTGACCCGCTCCCTGCCACCAAGGGCAGGGATAGGTAAAGTAGCCGTACTGAAGCGAGCGTGTATTCATCCTGAATGTGAGAGTACACCTGAGGGGGAATGGTTGCAAGAAGATTGATCGAAAGTTGTACGGGTAGATTTGCTGTAACCGGGACAAAAGCAAATGCGGGGATTCTTCGCTGCGCTCAGAATGACAGGCGAGAACAGACAACGACGAAATACGGAGATTCTGGCTTCGCCAGAATGACGGCGCGCGGGAGATTAGTCGAGTGGCTTGGATGGGTCGATGTAGTCGTCGTCGATGGATGCGAGGGCGGATTCTTCCTGGAGCTTGGCCTGGATGTTCTGCCAGACGCGGTCGCTTGGTTCGGCGACGGGCTCGAAGAGGCTGCGGGCTGTTTCGGCGATGACTTCGAGGTCGCTAACGAGGGCTGCGCAGTCTGGGTTGGCGGCGAGGAACTTTTTGAGGCGCGGGTCCTGGCTGACCTTGCCGTCGCCGGAGGCGAAGAGGTCGGGGAGGATGTGTTCAAACTCCTCGGGCCTGAGGGAGTCGAAGTCGATGTTGCGGGGGAGGGTCATTTGGCGGACTCCTCGGGCCCGGACGGCAGGGGCGACTGGGGCAACTGGTTGGGGTTGCGGAGCAGTTCGCGGAGCTTGAGCCGGGCCTTGTGCAGTTGGGATTTGCTGTTACCTGTGGAGCAGTCGAGCATGGTAGCGATCTCGTTGTGTTCGTATCCCTCGACGTCGTGCAGGACGAAGACCATGCGGTATCCGGGGGGCAGGGCTGCGACGGCGCGCTCCAAGGCGACGCGGTCGACCGAACCGGCGAGGACGGGGTCGCGGCTGCCGAAGTCGCGGCGCGGGGCGTCGTCTTCGGGGTTGATGGTCTCTTCAAGGGAGACGAGGTTGAGGCCCTTCTTGCGCAACTGCATGAGGACGAGGTTGACGGTGAGGCGGTGCAGCCAGGTGGAGAAGGCGGATTCGCCGCGGAAGCTCTCGATCTTGCGGAAGAGATGGAGGAAGGCGTTCTGGGTCATATCCTCGGCGGCACTGACGTTGCCCAACATGCGCAGGCAGAGGGTGTATACGCGGCGCTTGTGCAGGTTATAGAGCCTGGCGAAGGCATCGGCATCTCCGCGCTTGGCGGCTTCGATGGCTTCAGCCTCACCGGCGATGGGCGGGTTGCGCTTGAAGAGGCCGGGATTGGATCTTGCGGGTGGGGCTTGCGACATCAGCTGGCCTTGAGAACTCATTGGTGTCGGCTCCGGGGTTCGGGGAACGCCCAGACTCTCGCCTAATTCAGCCTAGCGCATCTGCCGGGGATTAACTACTTGGGGAGTTGGATGCGAAGGAGTGGGGGAGGGTTGTGCGTGGAGGGTACGCAGGGAAAAATGCGGTGTATCGGGAGAAAGGCGCGGGCGGTTGTGGCGTCCGCGATTGCATCGGGGTTCCTTCGACAAGCTCAGGACAGGCTCTTCGACTGCGTGACTCACGATAAGTCCGTGAGTCACTCCGCTCAGGTGACAGCACAAACAAGCAACGACGTGGAACAAGCAACGACGAAATACAGGGATTCTGGCCTCGCCAGAATGACGATTTCAGGGGTGCTACTCCAGAATGTCTTAGGAGGCTTTACGTCTAGTTTTCGGCGAAGGCGCGGAGGTGGAATTCCGTGGAGGGCGGGGTGAGCAGGCTGACCGTGATGAGGCAGACGAGGCTGGCGAGGAGCTCGGAAGATCGTGGTACCTTAACTTGAGCTTGTTGCGCGGGTCAAACACTTGAGGACATTCGACGTCCGGTATGGAAATCCTATGAAGCATCTTGTCGCGACCGCGCTACTTCTCACATCGATTCTGTTCGCTCCGAACCTTACCGCCCAGACCACCCGTGCCCTCAGTGTCGCACCAGCAGGTTCTGCACAGCACAGCGCCACACCGACCGAGCCCACTGGGCCCACCATCAAATTCGATGTGGTCTACCTGAAGCTCTGCGCTGCGGACAACTACGGCACCGGCAGAACGATCGCGACGGGCGACTCCTGGCAGAGACATTGTCTGCCAGTCAAGGGCCTGCTCGACCTGGCGTACGGCGGCGGCTCCGCTTACCTGGTGAAGGGAGAGCCCGAATGGGTCGACACCGACCGGTATGACTTTGTGGCCAAGGTCGCGCCTGAGGATGTCGCGGTTTGGCAGAAGATGGACGACTCCACAAAGAGGCTGATGGTTCGCGCCGCGCTCCCCGATGCCCTCCACCTCAAAGTGCACATCCAGATTCAGACTCGCGCTGTTTACAATCTTGTGGTCGCCAAGGGCGTCCCCAAATTAACCCCGACGAAGCCTGACCCGAACGCCCCAAGCGATGCGAAGACGCCTGTCAGAGGGAGTGTCGAATGGGTCAGCATGGACGAGGCCGCGTACACGAACTGCTCCATGGCAGACCTCGTCGATGCGCTTGCCGCACGGCTCGACCGCGATGTTATCAACAAGACCGGACTAACCGGAAAATATGATTTCCATGTGAAGCCCCTGCCAAGTGCACACTACGACCCCAAGACATCCACCGTAGAGAACACGGACTTCGGCGGGATCATCGAGGGAGTCAAAAACCTTGGCCTTAGGCTGGAACCAGGCAAAGCCGACACGACCGTCATCGTCATCGACCACATCGAGCGGCCACAGAAGAATTAGCGGGTGCGCTTTTTATGAGTTGACAGACGGTCGAGTCTGTTGGAAGAAAGCGTCGACGACTGTCGTTGTACGAGCATCACCGCAGGTCCTTCGACTGCGTTTGGCGCAAAAGCGCGCCAAACTCCGCTCAGGATGACAATTCAATTTCTCTAGCTCAAGAGCGAAACCGCGACTAGTTTTCGGCGAAGGCGCGGAGGTGGGATTCCGAGGGGGGCGGAGTGAGCAGGCTGACGGTGACCAGGCAGAGCAGGCTGGCGATGAGAGCGGGGAAGATGGCGTCGCGTTCGCTAATAATAGCCGGTAGGTGGGCGTGGATGAAGGCGCTGTCCCAGAAGACGGTGACGAATGTTCCCGTGAAGATGGATGCGACTGCGGCGGAGGCTGTGGCGCGCTTCCAATAAAACGCAGCGAGGATGACGGGCGTGAGTGCGGCGGAGTAGATGGTGTAGGCGTAGAGGGCTTTCTTGAGGACGGACTCGGTGTGGAGGCCCTGATAGAGTGCCCAGAGGCCGAGCAGGACGACCATGAGGCGGGAGACGAGGAGGATTTGCTTGTTTCCGGCTTTAGGGCGGATGTAGCGGACGAAGATGTCGTTGACCAGGTTGGCGGCGGGGGAGAAGAGATAGTTGTTGGCGGTGGAGACGATCTTGGCGAAGATGGCACCGACCAGGAGTGCGCCGAGGAGCATGAGGGGCCGGGAGCCGGTGAAGGCGTGCAGGCCGGTGTAGGCGAGGATCTCGCGGGGGTGGTCGTGGACATCGCCGGCGGGGAAGATGGCGGAGCCGGCGACGGCGAGGGCTACGATTACGGTCTCGAGGATTACGGTGCCGACGATCCAACCAGCGACCGCGCGGCTGGCGTCTTTTTCGGAGCGGGCGGAGAAGAACTTCTGGTACATGGACTGGTTGCCGAGCATGAGCAGGCAGGTGGGGAGGAAGATCTCCATCGCGGAGGAGATGCGCTCGTGCGTGCCGTCGGGGAGGAGGTTGGGGCCGTAATAGCTGTTGAAGGGGTGCAGGTCGCCGAATAGTTGGAAGTGGGTGGCGGGAAGGGCGGCGCGGACGGCGGGCCAGCCGCCGAAGTTGTGCAGCAGGACGGGTAGCGCGGCGCAGAGGGTGAAGGTGGCAAGCAGGCCGATGGCGACGTCCATGTAGGCGACCGAAGACATTCCGGCGATGGCGGTGAAGAGGATGACGAAGGCGGCGATGAGATAGCGGCCGTGGATGGCGGTGATGGAGGCGGGGAAGATGAGGTGGAGGATGTCTCCGCCGCCAATGAACTGGTAGCTGGTGATGGCGGTGTAGGTGAAGAGGATGGCGATAACGCCGAGGACGCGGGCGGTCTGGTTGTAGCGGGTTTCGAGGAGGTCGGGGATGGTGTATTGGGCGAAGCGTCTCGCTCTGGGCGCGATGAAGTAGATGAGGGCCAGACCGGCCCATCCACCGGCAGGCTGCCAGAGGGCCGCGAAGCCGTGGCGATAGGCGTTCTCCGCGCCGCCCAGCAGCGAGCCGGAGCCGATCCAGGAGCTGAGGAGGGTGAAGACGAGGACGAAGGCGGGCAGCGAGCGACCGGCGACGAGATAGTCCGCGCGGGTGTGTACCTTGCCCAGGCGGGTGAGCGAGACGGTGAGCAGGGTGAGGACGATGAGAGCGAGCGTGACGGCGGTGAGGTTCATAGAGGCTGGGGTTCAGTGTACTGTTTTGAGTGGGGGCGATGCGGCGGATAAGATTGCGGTGGGATGGAACGGGCGAAGGATTCTCCAATTGCCGATGGAGTTGTGGATTGAACAATAGCGCGGAAGAGATGGCGGCGGAGGGCGTTGGGCAGGCGACGGGCGATGAGCAAGGACAGAGCCATGCGCTGCGGCGGAAGCTGGGGCTGCGGGATTTGGTGCCGATGCAGATCCTGCTGGTGGTGGGGATCACCTGGGCGGGGACCGCGGCCAAACAGGGTGGGACGCACATCTGGTTCTGGCTGGCGGCGATCCTGACGATGTTTGTGCCGCTGGCCGCGGTGGTGGGATGGTGCGCGCGGGTGTGGCCGCTGGAGGGCGGAGTCTACCAGTGGACGAAGTTCGCGCTGGGGCCGTTCGCGGGGTTCATGAGCGCGTGGAACTTCGGGCTGTGGGCACTGCTCGCGGTGTCGAACGTGGGGATCATGACAGCAACCAGCCTGAGCTATGGGCTGGGGCAGCGGGCGGCGTGGATGGAGGACAATCACACGCTGATCCTGGGGCTGACGATGGGGCTGTTCCTGGTGATCCTGCTGGTGAACCTGCCGGGGTTCGGGATCGGGCGATGGGTGTCGCACTTCGGCACCCTGGTGACGGTAATGGTGACGGTGCTGCTGATGGGGCTGCTGTTCTTCCATCCTCACGCCAGCGCACTGCATCCGCATGTGAACCCGCAGAGGCCGTTCAGCCTTGCGATGCCGGTGCTGACGCTGTTCAGCGTGAACATACTGACCAAGATTGCATTCAACGCGCTGACCGGGCTGGAGCAGGTGGCGGTGTTCGCAGGCGAGACGCGGGACGCGGGGCGGACGATCATGCTGTCGGCGTGGATTGCGGCGCCGGTGATCGCGGTGATCTACATCCTGATGTCGGGCGCGATGCTGGCGTATATTCCGGCGGCGAAGGTGGACCTGACGGGGCCGATTCCTCAGTTGCTGGCGGCGGCGTTCGGCGGCGGGGCGGCGGCGAGCGGCGGCGTGGACTGGGGGCTGGTGCTGGGGCGAGCGACGATCCTGGCGCTGGCGGTGTCGCTGGTGGCTCAGTACGTGGTGATGGTGGCCGAGACCAGCCGGTTGCCGATGGTGACGGGATGGGACGGGATGGTTCCGGCGTGGTTCACGCGGCTCGATCCGCGATGGAAGACGCCGACACGGTCGATTGCGGCGATCGTGCTGGTGGCGATCGGGGTGGGCGTGCTGGCGACGTACGGGACGGGCGCGCAGGAGGCATTCCAGTTGATCAATTCGGCGGGGAATATCTTTTACGGGGTGTACTACCTGATGATGTTCGCCATCCCGCTGGTGGTGGGCGGGCGGTTCGCGGTGCGGGCCGGGGGCTGGCTGAAGCTGGGCGCGGTGAGCGGGCTGGCGGTGACGGCGGTGGCGATGGGATTCAACCTGCTGCCGATTGTGGACGTGGCCAGCAAGTGGGCGTTCGCGGGGAAGGTGGCAGGGGTTTCGCTGGCGCTGAACCTGGTGGGGGTGGCGATCTACCGGAGAGGGACGCGGCAGAGGAGCGAACGGGAGATGGCGCAAGGAGGATAGAGCGCGGCGTGCCATTCCTGTCGGCACGGCGGGATTATTTTGCGAAGGCAGCAACTTATGGTGTGTCTGCATGGTTATCAGGATTGGATCGCCGCTGCGAGTTGTGCAGGGGACGAACCAGAGTAGAATTTGCTGCAAGTCCCATGGAGGGCCGCCATGCGCGTCGCCTGCCGTCGTTCTCTACCGATTCTGGCGCTGTTCGGGTTACTCACCGCAATTCAAACTGTCCCATCCGCCGTGGCCAGGGCTGCTGAGCCTGCCGCTAAAGCTGCTGTCGTTACAACCTATCCGCAGATTGTCCGTGTGAAATATGTGGAGGGGGACGTGCGCGTTGCGCGCGGCAAGGAGGCCGAGGAGCTGCAGGAACAAGATCCCGGCCCGGTGACCGGATGGGAGCAGGCGACGGCCAACCTGCCGCTGGAGACGGGCTACAGCCTGGCGACCGGCACGGGGCGGGCGGAGATCGAGTTCGAGGACGCATCGGTCGTCTACCTAGGCGAGAACTCGGTGCTGAGGTTCAACGTACTGAGCACGACGAGCGGGGTCCCTTACACGGAGCTTGTGCTGCTGACCGGCACGGCGACCATGAATGTGCAGAGCCTGCTACCGGGCGAGAGCTTTCGGATGTTCACGCCCGGCGACAGCTTCACGGTGGCATACCCGAAGAAGGCGTACCTGCGGGTCAACAGCTACCTGGATGCCATTGCGGTGACACCGCAGCAGGATGCGGCCTGGTATTCACCTATCGAGAATTCCGTTGGGAGGACGGTTGCCGTACACAATGGGCGGCCGGTGCCGACGCCGGATATGGATGCGGCTGCGATGGTTGAGTGGGACAGTTGGGTTGCGCGGCGGGTGTCGGCGCGCGATGTAGAGCTGGCAGCCACGATGAAGGAGGCAGGCCTGACGGAACCGATTCCGGGACTGGCGGAGATGAGGGGGAAGGGGAAGTTCTTTACGTGCGAGCCGTATGGGACGTGCTGGGAGCCGACCGAGGGATGGACTGGTCACAAGGCTGAGGGACCGCAGGCCGAAGCGCAGTCCGCGACGGGCTCCGGCATAGAGCGCGCACAGGCTGAGACACAGCCCGCCGCTCAGGACGCCACACAGCCGGCTGCGCCGGTGGAACGCGTGGCAGTGAGCGGCGACCAGGACTCTGCCGTTGCTGCGCCCAGCATGACTGGCGCGCCGAAGGGCTCCGGGAAATTGTCCAAGGCGGATGCGTATCTGGCGAGCCATCCCGGAGCAACGATGTGGACCGAGGACTACACGATTCCATGCGTTGATTATGCGATCTCCGATCTGATGGCCATAGACCCTGTGACCGGGAAGGAAGTCGTGGTCGATAGCTACTTTGACACGAACAGCTTTTATCCACTGTTTGCGGGATATCCGCGATTCGGGCCACAATTCCATGGGGGAGTTCCGCTATTTAATTTGGGGTATGGCGGAATGTTCAATGACGGCTGGGATTGGGCGGTGTGCCATTCGGGGAGCTGGATCCGCTGGCAGCACCACTATGTGTGGGTGGCGGGAACCAAGCGGCACCATCATCCGCCCTTCCGCTGGGTGAAGAGCGGGCGCGAGGTTGGCTTTGTGCCACTGCATCCCAGGGACGTGGCGGGCAAGATCCCGGTCAACATGAGGGATGGCCTCTTCAAACCAACAAAGAAGGGGGATTCCATCACCGTGCAGCGGGTCAACTTCAAGGAGGGCAAGCCGGTGGAGGCGATGGCTGAAGCGCCCAAGGAATTTCGCAAGCCGGTGCTGGAACCGCTGAAGATCGCGGAGGCGCCGCACGCGGAGGCGCATACGGCGTTCAATGCGGGGCAGCAGAACAGGGGCGCATCGGCGGGCAACTCCCTGATCGCCAGGGGTACGGTGAAGGCCGGGTCCGCGGTGGAATCAGGAGTGGCGATGAGGCAACCAGGGATGCCCATCACGTTCGATCGCAAGACGCAGAGCTTCTCTGTGTCGCGGCCGGTGACGGAGAACGGCAGGCAGAGCACGGTGGCGGTGCCGCTGGGCGGGGGCGGAAATGGCTATCCTGCGGCGCGTGGCACGGTGAGCTATGGCGGCGCGCAGAGCGGGACGTCCTACTCGAATGGCGGAGGCGGCGCGCGGTCGAACGCGCCTGCGCCCTCGTATAACAGCGGCGCGGGGAGCACATCGCGGCCTTCCTCGCCTGCTCCTTCGTACTCCGAGCCTGCGCGATCTTACTCACCCCCGGCGCAGACATATTCACCACCGGCGCAGACATATTCTCCACCGGCGCAGACTTACTCTCCGCCAGCGCAGACTTACTCTCCTCCTCCGTCGTCGAATAACGGCGGCGGCGCGTCGGGCGGCAGCGGGGGCGCTTCGCATAGGTAAGGCGTGGGGGCGATGCGGGAGCGAGAGTGAAGGGGGTCGCCGGGTTGCGACCTGGATAGTACCCATTCCGCAGAGAAAGCGGAATGAATGGGGTACATCTGCGCGCGCGGAGACGGATGGCTGCCGCAGCTTGAGGCGAGGGAGGGAGGACGGATGCGAATCTTCGAGAAGTGGCGCCTGGTGCTGGTGATGGGAGCCGTGTGCGTTATGCCGGCGAGGTCGCAGGAAGTCTGGCGGTTCGACCAGACGGCGGCGCTGGGCGGCCATGCGACGAAGATACTCGGCCATCCACAGGTGATTGCGACGGAATACGGCAAGGCGGTCGCGTTCAACGGCGTGGACGATGCTCTGCTGGTCGATGTGCATCCGTTGGCGGGAGCATCGACGTGGACCTGGGAGATGATCTTTCGCCCGGACGCGGATGGCGCGGCGGCGCAGCGTGTCTTTCATCTACAGGCGAGAGACCCGGCGATGGGCGCTGACATTGCAGATCGGATGCTGTTTGAGATCCGCATAGTGAGGGGACAGTGGTGTTTGGACAGCTTCGCTGCGTCGGCTGGCGAGCACACCGCGTTGCTGAACTGCGAGAAGCTGCATCCGCTGGGCCAGTGGTATCGCGTGACGGCGGTGTATGACGGGACGATTCTACGCAACTACGTTGGCGACGAGTTGCAGGGCGAGGCGGCGGTGAAGCTGCTACCGCAGTCTGCGGGACACTCGTCGGCGGGAGTACGTATCGACCTGCGGGACTACTTCAAGGGCGCGATGCTGGAGGCCCGGTTTACGCCGCGGGCACTTGGGGTGCAGGAGTTTCTGAAGATGCCGGCTGCGCGTCGAGATTGAACCGAGCGTGTGACGGGTGCTCGGTGGAGGAATGCGGAGAGGAAGACGGATTGGGGAGTGCCTCTACGCCGGTTTCGCCGCCGCTTCCCCATTGCTGTACGGTTGTGAAAGGATGGCTGCGCGGCCGATTGCGGCCCCATCGAGGAGTTCCATGCCATACACGAGAATTGTTCTGCCAAAGGCCGCCGTTTGCGCGGTGTTGATGTCACTTGTATGCCTGGTCTGCATTGGTCCGTCTGCGCTGCACGCGCAGCGGCCCGCCAGTGCGCCTTCGACCCCGGCCTCGACAGAGCTGGTGGCTGTCGACCAGCGGCTGACGCTGAGTTTGAACGGAGAGTGGCACTACATCCTCGATCCATACCTGAATGGCGGCGGGAGCGGACGCAGCGGCTACCCAATGGATGAGGAACTGCCTGCGGGAAGCAACAAGCTGCTGGAGTACAGCTTTGCAAAGAGCCCGACGATCAAGGTGCCGGGCGACTGGAACACGCAGCGGGTGTCGCTGCTGAACTACGAGGGCGGCTTCTGGTACGAGCGGCACTTCCAGTATCAGCCGCAGGCGGGGCACCGGACGTTCCTGCACATCGGCGCGGCGAACTACCGCTCGCGCGTGTGGGTGAACGGGCAACTGCTGTGCGCGCACGAGGGCGGGTATACGCCGTTCGACTGCGAGGCGACAAAGGCGGTGAAGGCGGGCAGCAACAGCGTGGTCATTTTTGTAGACAGCACACGGATCGCCGACGGCGTTCCTACATTGAAGACGGATTGGTACAACTACGGCGGACTGACGCGCGACGTCTCGCTGGTGACGGTGCCGGAGAGCTTTATCGACGACTTCGAGCTGCATCTGGACCGGGCGACGCGGAGCGTGATCGAGGGGTATGTGCATGTGGAGGGCGCGCAGGCGGGGACACAGGTTACGGTCGATCTGCCGGCGGCGAAGCTGCATGCGGAGGGCGTGACGGATGCAGACGGGCGGGTCGCCATCAGCATGGCGGCGGCGGGGCTGACCCTGTGGTCTCCGGAGACTCCGAAGCTCTACCACGTGGTGCTGAAGGCGGGAGCAGACACGCTGACGGACGAGATGGGCTTCCGAACGATTGAGACAACGGGGACGAAGATTCTGCTGAACGGCAAACCGATTGTGCTGCACGGCGTATGCATCCACGCCGAGGCGCCGTTCCGCTCCGGGCGCGTGAACAACGACCGGGACGTGGCCACTCTGCTGGGCTGGGTGAAGGATCTGGGCGGGAACTTTGTGCGGCTGGCGCACTATCCGCACGACCAGAGGATGACGCGGGCCGCGGACAAGCTGGGGATTCTGGTGTGGTCGGAGGTGCCTGTATATTGGGCGGTCCAGTTCGAGAAGGAAGATGTATTCGCGAAGTCGCAGCAGCAGTTGCATGAGGAGATCCGGCGCGACCGCGACAAGGCTTCGGTGATCCTGTGGTCGATTGCCAACGAGACACCGAACAACGCTGCGCGCACGGCGTTCCTGACGCGGTCGGCGGAGTTCGTGCACCAGGAGGACCCGACGCGGCTTGTGACGGCGGCGCTGCTGGTGCGCGGGGACGCGAAGACCAAGTACATCGACGACCCGCTGGGCAAGGCGCTGGACGTGATCGGATTCAACGAGTACGTGGGCTGGTATGAGGGAACGCCGGAGACCGCCGACTCGATCGAATGGAAGATTGCATACGACAAGCCGCTGATCACCAGCGAGTTTGGCGGCGGAGCGAAGGGCGGACTGCACGGGGCTAAAGACCAGAGATGGACGGAGGAGTATCAGGCGGAGATCTATCGCCACCAGATCGGGATGCTGAACAAGATTCCGCAGTTGCGGGGGACGACGCCGTGGATACTGATGGACTTCCGCTCGCCGGTGCGCAACCTGCCGGGGATTCAGGACGGCTTCAACCGCAAGGGGCTGGTGTCGGACCAGGGGAAGAAGAAGGCGGCGTTCTTCGTGCTGCAGAAGGCCTACAAGGAGAACGGGCTGGGGCACGCGGAGTAAGGCGGTATTCCGAAGCTATAGGCTGAAGTGGGTCAATTTGCTACGCGAGCTTTCCCTCGGGGACTAAAGTCCGCCTGTTGCCAGGGCTGTATTGGCGCGGCTGAAGCCGCGCCCTTTCAAAGCAATCCAAAATGATCCACTACGCACTGAATGAAAGTCCGTGCATAGGTCGATGCTCTACCATGAAGCTGTGAGCCGATTCTCTACGCGAACCGCTTGGGACACTGCCGAGAGCAGCTATGGAGCTGCGGTGCGAGAGGTGCGCGCGTCGGGGCGGCGCGTGTACGACCTGACGGTGTCCAACCCTACGCGGTGCGGATTCCGCTACGACACGGAGGCGCTGCTTGGGCCGCTGCGGGACCCGCGGGCGCTGGTGTACGATCCCGATCCGCGCGGGATGCGGACGGCGCGGGAGGCCGTGGCGCGCTACTACGCGGGGCATGGGGCCGAGGTTGCGGTTGACGATTTAGTTCTGACGACAAGCACAAGCGAGAGCTATAGCTTTCTGTTCCGGCTGCTGTGCGACGCCGGCGACGAGGTCCTGGTGGCACAGCCGAGCTACCCGCTCTTCGACTTTCTGGCCGATCTGGATGATGTGCGGCTGAGACCCTACCCGCTGTTTTACGATCACGGCTGGTGGATCGATTTCAGCGAGTTGGAGCGGACGATTACGCCGCGGACACGAGCGATCCTGGTGGTGCATCCCAACAACCCGACGGGACACTGGACCGGCGCGGGCGAGCGGGAACGGCTGGAGTCTCTCTGTGTGCGGCATGGGCTGGCGCTGATTGTGGACGAGGTTTTTTTGGATTATCCGCTGCGCGAGTTGACGCCTGCAGCGCGAAGTTTTGCCTGCGGGGCGCATCCGGCGCTGACGTTTGTGCTGAGCGGGTTGAGCAAGATCGCCGGGCTGCCGCAGATGAAGGCGGCGTGGATCGCGGCCTTTGGGCCGGAGAGGGAACGGGGCGAGGCGCTGGCGCGGCTGGAGATTGTGGCGGACACATTGCTGTCGATGAACGCGCCGGTGCAGTTGGCGATGGCGTCGTGGCTGGCGGGGCGGGCGGGGATTCAGGGGCAGATTGTGGAACGGGCGCGGGGGAATCTGACGACGCTGCGGGGGGTTGCGGGGGAGTCACCGGGACGGCTACAGGTGCTGGAGGTGGATGCGGGCTGGAGCGCGGTGCTGGGGCTGCCGGGCTGCGTCGGCGAGGCGGAGTGTGCGGAGCGTCTGGCGCGTGAGCGGGGCGTGATCGTGCACCCAGGGTCGTTCTATGGAATGGGTGAAGCGGGGCGCGTTGTGGTGAGTTTGATTGGGCCTGCCGAGGAGTTTTCGGTAAGCATTCAGCGTGCCACGGCCTGAGTTTTCCACCTGTGGAAACGCTCAAGTTTCGCATGAACATAAGTAATAAACGGAGTCGGGAAATAGTTCGTTTAGCAATTTCAATAAGTCATGCAAATAATTGTTTATAAGGGAATTATGCAAGGAATGGATTGGTCGCTCGTTCGTTGCCAATGGTGGTTTTCGGGCCGTGGCCGGGGATGACGACGGTGGAGTCGGGCAGTGGGAGCAGCTTGCTGTGGATGGAGCGGATGAGGGTAGGGCCGTCGCCGCCGGGAAGGTCTGTTCGGCCGACGGAACCGGCGAAGAGGGTGTCGCCGGCTAGCAGCAGGCCCTGCTCCGGGAGATAGAGGCAGACGCTGCCCTGGGTGTGGCCTGGGGTGAAGAGGATGCTGCCGGAGATATTGGTGATGGATATGAGCTTGCCGTCGTCGAGGGTGTCGTCGGGCGGGTGGACTTCGGGGGTGGTGCTGCCGAGCCATCCGGCCTGGACGTCCATCATCTTGACCAGCGGGAGGTCGTTCTGGTTGTAGAGGACGGGCGCGCCGGTGAGGGCCTGGAGACGCGCGGCACCTGCGATGTGGTCGATGTGAGCGTGGGTGACGAGGATCTGCTTGACGGTGAGATTGTGTCGCTGGAGGAGAGCGAGGATGCGCAGAACCTCGTCTCCGGGATCGACGACGATGGCTTCACCGGAGGCCTCGTCGCCGAGGATGGAGCAGTTGCATTGCAGCGCGCCAACGGGAAGGATCTCGTGGATCATGGGGACCTGGATTCGTGGTGACAACCCCACCTTAGCGACGATAAGGCCGTCGCGAAGATGGGGCACCCGATTCTGCCCCCGCCGAGGCTACTTCTTGGGCGCGGACTGCTGGGTGGGTGTACCGGAGAGGACGGATTTGTCTGCGCGCGAGCGGGAGAGCATGACGGTGAGGGAGATGGAGACGACCATGAAGAGTACCGCGCCCCAGGTGGTGAGCTTGGTGAGCAGGTTGGCCGCGCCGCGCGGGCCAAAGGCCGTCTGCGAACCCTGGCCGCCGAATGCGCCGGCGAGATCAGCGGATTTGCCCTGCTGCAGCAGCACAACTCCGATCAGAAACAGACAGATGATGACGTGAACGACTACCAGAAAGATGAGCATGGGGATATTTTCGAGTCCTTGGAGATGCAAGTATGAGTGTATCACCGCGGGCGGGGTGCGGGCTGAGAGGCACGCATGAGTTAAGATGGTTGGGATGAGTCAACAGAGCGCAATTGCACTTCTCTTTCCCGGCCAGGGCTCACAGTCGGTGGGCATGGGGCGCGATCTCTACGACAACTTTGCCGCCGCGCGCGCGGTCTTCGAGGAGGCCGACGAGGCGCTGGGGTTTGCGCTGTCGCAGGTGATCTTCGATGGGCCGGAGGAGACGCTGCGGCTGACCGAGCATACGCAGCCGGCGATCCTGACCGTGTCTACCGCGGCGGCGCGCGTGCTGATGGAGGCGGGTGTGACGGCGGCGATGGCTGCGGGACACTCGCTGGGCGAGTACTCTGCATACGTGTCGGCGGGAACGCTGAGCTTTGCCGATGCGGTGCGCGCGGTGCGGCTGCGCGGACGGTATATGCAGCAGGCGGTTCCGGCGGGCGAGGGAGCGATGGCTGCGATCCTGGGACTCGATGCGGAGTTGATTCGGGTGATCTGCGAGCAGGTGGAGGACAAGTTGACGCCGCTGCCGGGCGATCCTGAAGTGCTGAACTTTGTGCCGGGAAGCGCGGTGGTGTCGGCGGCGAACCTGAACTCGCCGGGGCAGACGGTGATCTCGGGAGCGAAGGCGGCGGTGGAGCGGGCGGCGGAGCTGTGCAAGCAGGCCGGGGCAAAGCGCGCGGTGATGCTGCCGGTGAGCGCGCCCTTCCACTGCAAGCTGATGCAGCCGGCGCAGGAGTCGCTGGCGCGGGACCTGGCGGAGTTGGAGTTCCGCGCGCCGAAGTTTCCGGTGGCGGCGAATGTGAACGCGACGTTGATTGCGACGGGCGATGCAGCGCGCGAGGCGCTGATTGCGCAGGTGACCGGAGCCGTGCGCTGGGTGGAGTGCATCGAACTGCTGGCAGCCGAGGGGGCGACGCAGTTCATCGAGGTTGGGCCGGGACGCGTGCTGAGCGGGCTGCTGAAGCAGATCCAGGGCAAGGACGCGGTGGCGGCGATGAATGTGGAGGACTCGGCTTCGCTGGAGAAGACGCTGGCGGCGTTGTCGGCGAAGTAGTTGGGCGCGAAGTAGCGACAGAATTCCATGAGGAGGATGCAGATGCAGATTGGCGATGTGGTTGCGGATTTTACGCTGCTGAATCAGGACGGGGT